>Ga0335083_10000177_pt1 | contig 109780 bp, 95 predicted proteins | sample Lox_Sample_42_FD_206716 | JGI IMG/M metagenome (GOLD analysis project Ga0335083, IMG submission 206716) | Soil microbial communities from Loxahatchee National Wildlife Refuge, Florida, United States - Lox_Sample_4.2 | ecosystem: Environmental > Terrestrial > Soil > Wetlands | place: USA...
ACTTCCACGTAGTTGACGAAAAATCCCGATATCGCTCATTGACTCATCGCATCGGCATTTTGTCATCCATTGATCGGTGACAAATAGGCGTACAGTGCGGATTATGCGGAAAACTCTAAGCACAGTGGCGACCCTGTTGGTGTTGGCAGGCTGTGCGAGGGCGCAGGGCCCTCATCGTCTGTATGAGTGTCATCAAATAAAAAAGGACGGCCTCGCCTCACCAGACCGTGAACTCGTAGCTCTTGTCTTCACATCAAAGGACAACGAAAGCCGGATTGAAATTTGTTCAAAGGCCGGGGCTTCCCTCCGCGCAATTGACTTTTTGTCGGACGACCATTCACACGGGTACGGAGTCGATGGTGCGCAGTGGACAGCTAACGCCCAGTTTTTCGTCTTTCGCCTGCGAAGCTCCGGGGGACACTCGCCAGTCAATGTTCCCGTCGTGTTTTGGAAGCGGAAGGGAAACCGGTTTTACCATCTCGACGGATACACCGGAGACACGACTTTTGCGCTGTCGCCCCCTGACAAAGTAAGCGTGGATACCTTCCCGGCTATGAAGGCTGCCACGCTTTCCCTGCACCTGCTGCAACCACATGAGGTCTCTGAGATGGGTAGGCACGAAGCCGAGTCCATACGATGACAGTGGATAGTTGTCGTAAAATCCCGATATCGCTCATTGACCCTGCCGATCGGGGTTCTGAGTGAAATCGTGATTACAACAGGTGTCATTCCATAGCGATGGCTATTCGTGAGGATGTCGCCGCAATGGTTGCCGAAGCCGCAGGAGTGGACGCGTCCGCGATAGGTCTTGAAATTGAGCTGTGGTACGACTTGCGCCTCGGTGGTGATGACATGCTGAGCCTCTTTCTGAATATTCAAAAGACCTACGGCGTGAACTTGGACGGCCTTGACCTGTCAACCTACTGCCCGAATGAAGACGATGTCCTGCTAGAGCAGAGTGCTGAATGGCTGAGAAAAAGACTTCGCCTGAACAGCAAGAAGAGATACGAGTCTCTAAGAGTTTCTGATTTGGTTGCCGCAGCAGAGTCAGGGAGCTGGTCACAAAAATCGTAGTTGGCGAAAAATCGCGATTACACTCATCATGCCCGGTAAGGCGGGGCAGGCACCCCCTTCGCGCAGCGTGCCTGTTGGCAGTCGGTCGGCTATTCCCGCCTTACGCTCGGTCACGTGGCTCGCGTTGACGGATTCTCCTTCCACGCTGCGCGGCGCGGACTCGCCTCGAATCTCTTCGAGCTAGGAGTGGATGACTTGACCGTCTCCCGCGTCCTCCGCCACGGAGGCGTTCAGGTCACACGTCAGCACTACATTCATTTGCGGGACGCGAAGGTGGACCGCGCAATGGCGAAGCTCGCAGAACGGTACGGAAAGGGTACGGATGTATCATCTAAGTGCTTGCGGAAGCGCATGCGGTCCGGTGATCGTCCCGGTCTTCAAAACCGGCGGGCGGCAGGGATCCTGTCGCCGGTGTGTTCGACTCACACTCGCTTCCGCCATTGACAGAATCTAACGCGCAATCCGGAATCAAGGCCTGCTCCCCGTTCCAGCAGCCCTAACGCCCTGGCCTTTGTATATCTCCTCTGGGACATTGTCCGGACGCCGGGTCAACATCTCACCTGCACTTTGGGCTTCTGCTTTCACTCTCTGATCTCAAGAGTTCCAATGGCCAGTCGATGAGCATTACAGCAAGCCGCAACTCGGCAGTGCTACTCATGTTAGTGACTGAGCGCCAAGAAAACTGCAACCCGGCGCGCCCGATGGCGTCTGCTGATATTGCCCTTGCCTCCGAGCGCCCGGCAAGCGCCGTCGTCGCTGGTCTTCTCGTCCCCTCAGTAGTCGTTTTGCCAGCCAGGCCAGACTCGCTTCCACAGAAGAACTCCGGCAGCGAACCTGCAGCGAAAAACTCCCGCGAGAGCCTTCACGCTTTGCTGGTGGAAGACGATTCTGCCGACGTCGAGCTGAGCATTCACGCCTTGCGGCAGGGTGGGTTTGATGCGAACTGCGATGCCGTCCAGACCCGCGAGGAATTTACCCAGAGCATTCGCCGCTCTCGCTACGACGTTGTCCTTGCCGACTACAACCTTCCTGACTGGAACGGCATGGAAGCCATCGAAGTCCTCCGCCAGGAGGGTCTCGACATTCCAGTGATCGTCGTCTCCGGATACCTCGGCGAATTCCGGGCCGTTGAGTGCATGAAGCGAGGCGCAGCCGATTATGTCCTTAAGGACCACCTGGTGCGCCTGCCGGAATCCGTGCGGCACGCCTTGCGGGAAAAGGCGTTGCGCGAAGAAAACCTACGCGCCCAGCAGGAACTTGCCCGTTCCAATCGCGATCTCGAGCAGTTCGCTTACGTAGCCTCCCACGACCTGCAGGAACCTTTGCGTATGGTCGCCATCTATACCCAGCTCCTCGCCGAACGGTACAAGGGCAAGCTCGATGCCGAAGCCGACAAATACATTCACTATGCCATCGATGGCGCCACGCGCATGCAGATCATGGTGCAGGATCTGCTGTCCTTCTCGCGCGTGGGCCGCCAGGACGGCGACGCGAGACTCACTGATTGCAACGTCGTTGTCGATGCCGCGCTTAAGAATCTGCACAAGGCAATCGACGAGACCAATGCGCGCATCGAGTGTGGCGAACTCCCTCCCGTGCTGGCCGTTTCCTCTGAGCTTACCCAGCTCTTTCAGAACCTGATCGGCAACGCGATCAAGTTTCGCGCCGCGGACCCTCCTTTTATTCGCATCAGCGCGGAGACAAACAAGGAAGAAGCTGTCTTTTCGGTTGCCGACAACGGCATCGGGATCGCTCCCGAGCACGCCGATACCATCTTCGTCATTTTCAAGCGGCTGCATACACGCGAGGAGTATCCCGGCAGCGGCATCGGGTTAGCCATTTGCAAAAAGATCATCGAACGGCTGGGGGGGCGGATTTGGGTGGAGTCCGAACCGGGCCACGGCGCGACCTTTCGCTTCGCCTTACCCGCCCCGAAAGCGAGTGACGTACGGACAGAAAAGTGAACTGCGATCCTGAGGTGCTCTTGGTGGACGACAACCCCGCCGATCTCGATATGACGAAGGACGTCCTTAAGAAGTCCAAACACGCGTTTCGCGTCAGCACCGTGTGCGATGGTGTGCAGGCGATGGAGTTGCTGCGCCGCCAGGGGATCTATGCCGATCAGCCGCCACCTGACCTGATTGTTCTCGACTTGAACCTTCCCCGCAAGCACGGCCGCGACGTGCTCTCCGAGGTCAAGAGCAGCCAGGAACTCGCGCGCATCCCGGTCATCATCTTCACCAGTTCTCAGTCCAGTGCTGACATCAACCACAGTTACGACCTCGGCGCCAATTGCTATCTGCAAAAGCCCGGTAACCTTCCCGACTTCCGGGCGGTTGTCCAGTCGATGGCGGACTTCTGGCTGTGCTCTGCGCGGTTGCCCCACAAGGAGGCACGATGAATGAGCCGCCCAAACATGTTCTGCTGATCGAAGACAATCCAGGCGATGCCGACCTCATCCGTCTGCGGCTCATCGAGAGCAAGACGCCCGTCGAGGTGAACCGGGTCGAATGCCTTTCAGATGGCTTGACTTCCCTCGAACATGAAACACCATCCGTCGTGCTGCTCGATTTGAATCTCCCGGATAGCCAGGGCGCGGAAACCTTTCGTCGCGTGCTGGCCAAGGCACCCGAGGTCCCTGTCGTCATCCTTTCCGGCCAGGACGACGAGGGTCTCGCGATCAAAGCCCTGCATCAAGGTGTTCAGGATTACCTCGTCAAGAGCGACTTCAGTCACGGCGAGCTTGATCGGGCCGTTCGCCATGCTGTCGAACGCCAGGCTCTACTCCGCTCGCTCGAAATGAGCCGCAAACAACAATTGGAGTTCAAGAACCAGTTCCTCTCCCACGTGTCGCACGAGTTGCGTACTCCACTGACCTGCATCCATCAATTCGTCACGATCCTGCTTGATGGCCTGGCGGGCACGATCAGCGAGGAGCAGCGCGAACATCTGCAGACTATTCTGCGTAGCGTGAACCAGCTTACCGCCATGGTGCGCGACCTGCTCGAAGCGACTCGAGCCGAGGCGGGCAAAATCAAGCTCGAAACATGCTGCCTTTCGATTCTCGACCCCATGCGCGCCGCCGGCGCCATGCTCCAGGCTGCCGCGCGAGAGAAGCGAATCAATCTGGAAGTCGCCGCTGGTTCGAACATGCCCTTCGTCCTTGGCGATACCGACCGCATTCTCGAAGTACTCATCAACCTCATCGACAACGCCATCAAGTTCACTCCTCCCGATGGCTCGGTTGTGGTGCGCGCCTCCCGCATGCGCACCGATCCCGCCTTTGCCTGCATTACCGTTTCCGATACAGGCCCAGGCATCACTCCCGAGTCCCGGCACCTCATCTTTGAACGCCTTTATCAGAGTCCCCATGCCGTTGAGAGCAGCCGCAAAGGCCTTGGCCTCGGTCTGTTCATCGCTAAGGAACTGGTTACTTTGCATGGGGGTCGCATCTGGGTCACCAGCGAGCCCGGCAGCGGCGCCACCTTTTCTTTCACCCTCCCCCTCTACGTGCTCCCCAAATTGCTCTTCCCACTCGTCACACATCAGAATCGCTTGCGCGACTCTTTCGTGCTCGCGCGGCTCGACCTTCGTCCGCGCTCCAAAACCTCTCGCGGCAACTGGAAGGAGACATGTTCCCGCTGTCTCGACCTCCTGCAGCGCTGCGTTTATCTCGACAAGGATCTGGTCCTGCCTCCCCTGGCGGCACCCGGACCGACCCGCTCTTACTTCGTGATGGCATCGACGGACCTGGGCCGTGCCGAAATTATGATGAGCCGCATTCGCGGGCAGATGGCGAAGATGCCCGAACTGATAGCCAACGGCGAGTTCGAAGTATCCGCGGAAGCGGTCCCTTTACCCAATTTGTTGGCGGCCAGCACGCTGGAGGAGCAAGTCGCGGCAGTGGCTGAACGCGTCACGGAGATGGTCCGCGTTTCAGTCGCCCCCGCGCAATTATCAGGAGCCCTGACATAGCGGCAAAATTTAGCTTCACTGACAAGGAGAACCCATGGCAGCAATCCCTAAAATACTGATCGTCGACGATGACCCGGATTTGCGGCAGGCCTTGCGCCTTCGTCTACGGGCCAATCACTACGACACCGTCAATGCCGGCGACGGCTATTCAGCCATCGCGCAAGCCTATAAAGAGCACCCCGATCTCATCATCTTGGATCTGGGTCTGCCAGCGGGCGACGGCTTTGTCGTTCTCGATCGGCTGCAGCGCGATGACAAGCTCTCGAACATTCCCGTTATTGTGCTCACCGCGCGCGACCCCCAGAGCACAGAGCAACAGGTCCTGCAGGCCGGCGCGGCATCCTTCTTCCAAAAGCCCGCCGACAACGCAGAACTGCTGGAAGTGATTCGTGCCACCTTGGACCACGCTCTGGATAGCAATACATTGCCGTCTTGACGTGTCCCGCCGGTCGACCGGCGGGTCCTCATCCCCAGCAGATGGCCCTGCTCGCGAACCTGCGTGCACAAGGAGGCGTCATGCAACTCACTCCCTACCCGCAACCAAGAACCTGGGCGAACGCCTGCGCGCGCAGGCATCGCCGTGTCCCCTTCAGTGTCTCGGTCAAATTCCATCATCTGAGGTCAGGCATGACCTGGACCTCGACCGGCATGACCCTCGATCTCAGCCAAGGTGGATTTGGGGCACTGGTCAACCGCAAGCTCAGTCCCGGAGAAACGCTCGAAGTCGAACTGGCTCTGTCGAACAGCAATCTCCGGCTTATTGCCATCGTTCGCTACTGCTCGAGTTTCGGTTGTGGTCTTGAGTTTCTTGGCCTGACGCCAGAGGAGTGTTCCGTCATCGCCGAAGTCACCGCCCGCGAGCCCCCGTCGTCTCCGTCCATCGCGAAGTTGCTCGGATGAGGTTCCGAACTCCGGTGAAGTACGGGAAAGGTGCGAGCTTAGTAACAAGATCGGATCTCGGTTGAAACGAAACCTGCGTTCCAATTCGGGAAACCTACCACCTTCCGTGTGATCCCCATCATCACTCTCTCCACTTGGTTATTCCGATAATCAACGTGGAGGTGTGTCGTGCCTCGACACCCCCTTTCCATGGCGCCCGCTTCAACTTCGCTCAGTTCGCGTAACCTTCGTTACTTTGTTGCCTTCTCCAGCCTGTTGGCTGTCTTCATAGGTGTGTTGGGCATCGTCGGGTTCGTTTTTCACATTCTGATTTTAAGAACCGTTCTGCCCGGCATGGTCGCCATCGCGGGCAACACTTCGATCTCCTTTGTCCTGCTGGGCCTTTCTCTTTGGTGGCTCCGCGAGCGCGACGGCAGCTCTATCCCTCCTCTCGCAGCATGGTTGGGAAAGGGGGCAGCGGCCATCGCAGGTCTTGTAGGCGCGCTGTCACTGATCGAGTTTCTCGGTGGATTGAACCTGCACATCGATCAACTGCTATTTGCTGAAACGGCTGCCGGAGGAGCGGGCCATATCCGGCCGGGTCTCATGTCGCCGGTCACGGCGATAGATTTCCTTCTGCTGGGACTGGCTCTGCTGCTGCTTGACTGGATGCCTCGTGGTGCCTGGCCATCTCAAGTTTTGAGTTTCCCTGCTGGCATTTTTGGCCTGTTCACGGCACTGAATCTGATTCTCAGCCCGAGCACGGGGCATGTTGCGTTGCCCACCGTCATCGTGCTTTCGGTATTTCCGTTCGGGGTGATCTGCTGTCGTCCCGCGCGAGCTGTGGGTGGCCTTTTCCTCACGCCGCAGCCCATGAAGGCGATCTCCCGAGCTTTGCTGTTTTCGTCCAGTTCTTCCGCACGCAGGCATTGGGTTGTCATCTACGAGCTTGGGGTGTTGCTCACCTGCGCCGCTACGGTCGCCCGGCACTTCCTTCCCGACTTCCCGATGTACATAACGTTCTACCCCGCGGTTGTGATCGCCGCCCTGGTTGGCGGCTTTGGCCCGGGAATCCTGACCGCCGTACTTTCCACCCTCTTTGCCGATTACTTCTTCCTTCAACCGACGGGCGATTTCTGGGTGAAGAGCCGCGCCGACGCGCTCGGAATGCTCCTGTTCCTGGCGAATTGCGTAGCCATCAGTTGGCTGGCCAGCGCGCTGGATCGAGCACGGGTTGAAGTGCCCGCAGGGCCACATGACAGGGAGAATGGGACAGATCATTTCGTCTCCGGGGAAGATGGCGATCCCGGAGATGGCGCGCCCGTCGAGAGCGGCCTGCGGGCCTGGTCCGCGGGCGGGATCGTGCTCGGTATGGCGCTCACCGTCCTCGGAGGTTTCCTGTCGTGGAACGGCGTTCGTCAGGCTGCCAACGATGCGGATTGGGTTGCGCATACGCACGCCGTAGAGGCCGTTCTCGAGGCTACGTTGGCTGACGTAGTCGAAATAGAAAGTGACACTCGGGGTTTCGCCGAGACCGGGGAGGAGGCATTTCTTACTAACCTGCAGGCCCGGGAGGTTAGCCTCCCTCGTGACTTGGATCAGCTAGCGTACCTGACCTCTGACAATCCTTACCAGCAACTCATGCTGCGGGAGTTGAGACCTCAGATCACTGCTCGCATGGCCGCGGCAGACAGAGTGATCGCCGAAAGACGAAGCACGGGCAATGGGCCCCCGGTTGCCACCCTTCACGAAGGGAAACAGAAGATGGACGCCGTGCGTGCCACCCTCGGCCGAATGCGCGCCGAAGAATCCAGGTTGCTCAAGGAGCGCACTGGGCGATCGGAAGAGGCCCGTCGCCGCACAACAACGATCACCTTTATTTCTACGCTTGGCGGAGTGCTCCTGTTGCTGGTCGCTGGGGTCGTCACCAGCCGTGAGATTGCTCAGAGCGCGGGGTTGCGCCGTCAAGTGCAGGCTCTCAATGCCGATCTCGAGCGCCGCGTGGAAACCCGCACCGCCGCCTTGCACGAGAGCCATGCGCGCTTGAAGAAAGTGTTGGACGTCGAGACTGTGGGCGTGATGTTTTGGGATCTGACTACGGGCCACCTGATTGATGCAAACAACACGTTCCTCAATACCATGGGCTACAGCCGCCGCGACATTGACGCGCGAGAACTCACATGGCAGAAGTTAACTCCGCCAGAATTTCACGAGGCAAGCCTCGAGGAGCTAAGGAAGTTTGCGGCGAGTGGACGCGTCGGGCCTTACGAAAAGGAGTACCTGCACAAGGACGGCACGCGCCAGTGGTTCGTCTTCGCGGGCAGTTCGCTCGGTGACAATACCTGCGTGGAATTCTGCGTGGACATTTCCGCACGGAAGAAAGTCGAAGCGGCCCTCCGCGAGAGTGAAGAGCGCTTCCAGGCGATGGTCAACGGCATCCCGCAACTGGCATGGATGGCCGAGCCCGACGGGCACATCTTCTGGTACAACCGGCGCTGGTATGACTACACCGGCACAACCCCCGACGAGATGAAGGGGTGGGGATGGCAGCGCGTGCACGATCCGGAGGTCTTGCCCTCTGTGCTGACGCGCTGGAGAGGGTCGATTGCCACCGGCACTTCGTTCGAGATGGAGTTCCCCTTGCTCGGAGTCGATGGGTGCTTCCGCATGTTCCTGACCCGAGTCCTCCCGTTAAAGGATCCTGAGGGCCGCGTGGTTCGCTGGTTTGGCACAAATACCGATATCAGCGAACTCAAGCGCGCGGAGGAGACAATCCGCGAACGGGAGGAGCGCATTCGATCTCTGCTCGATTCCACCGAGGAAGCAATTCTCGGCGAAGACCTCGACGGCAACTGCACCTTCTGCAACGCCGCGGCGGTTCGCCTTCTTGGCTACAAGGATGCCGCCGAACTCGTTGGAAAGAATCTGCACAAAGCAATACACCACACTTCACGTGCCGGTCTGGCCATTTCCCAGGAAGACTGTCCGGTTCGCCGCGCGGTTCAAACCGGTCACAAGTATCACTCCGATGAAGAACCCTATTGGCGCAAAGATGGCTCGAGTTTTCCCGCCGAATGCTGGTGCCATCCTTTCTTTGATGGCGATAAAGTCGCCGGCTCCGTGATCACCTTCGTGGACATCACCGAGCGCAGGCGAGTGGAGCGCGCTCTGCGGACCTTGAGCGCCTGCAATGACTCGCTCGTGCGAGCCACCGATGAGCCCACCTTGCTGAAGCGTATCTGCGATCTCGTGGTCAATGTGGGCGGCTACCGGCTGGCATGGGTCGGGCTTGCCGATCACGATGAGAAGAAGTCCGTGAGGGTGGCGGCCGACAGTGGAGTCAATGGAAGTTACGTTCAGACGTCGGATATTACATGGGCCGATGAGGAACGAGGTCGCGGACCAGTCGGCACTGCCATCCGTAGTGGCAAGCTGGCCATCTGCTCCAACGTTCTGAGCGATCCCGGCTTTGCTCCCTGGCGAGAGAATGCCATCCGGCATGGTTATTATTCGGTGCTGGTTTCCCCGCTCAAGATGGGAGACGAGGTATTCGGTGTCCTGTCCATTTATGCCGGAGAAACTCGCGCTTTTGACGCGCATGAACAGCGCCTTCTTGAGGAACTCGCGGCCAACCTCAGTTACGGCATCATGGCGCTCCGCGCCGGCTCCGAGCGCCGGAAGGCGGAGGAAGAGATTCGCAAGCTCAATCATGACCTGGAAAGTCGCATCGAGCAACGGACCGCCGAATTGCGCGCGAGCGAGGAGCGCGTCCGCAGAAAACTCGATAGCATCCTGCTGCCCGAGGGCGACTTCGGGAATCTGGAGTTGGCCGATATTCTGGATATACCGTCAATCAAGCAGTTGCTCGATGACTTCTACTCCGTCGTTCGCGTCACCACCGCACTGCTTGACCTCCACGGCAACGTACTCACCGGTGCGGGCTGGCAAAACGTCTGCCTGAACTTTCACCGGGTTCATCCGGAGACCTGTAAGAACTGCCATGAAAGCGATCTCGAACTCTCAGCCGGCATTCAGGCCGGGGAATTCAAAATCTACAAATGCAAGAACAACCTATGGGACGTGGCGACTCCGATTGTGGTCGGCGGCCAGCACATCGGCAACCTGTTCTGCGGGCAGTTCTTCTTTGTCGATGAACCCATCGACTATGAACTCTATCGCGCCCAGGCGAGAAAATACGGCTTTGACGAAGAACAATACATGGCTGCGCTAAAAACGGTGCCCTGCCTGACGCGCGAGCAGGTCAATGCCAGCATGACGTTTCTGGCAAAGCTCGCGAAGATGATCTCTCAACTCAGCTATAGCAGCGTCAAACTCGCCCGGTCCACCGAGCAGTTGAACCGCGCCAATGCGGAGTTGCAGACCAGCGTCAAGGAAATGGAAGCGTTCTCCTATTCCGTTTCCCACGATCTGCGTGCGCCGCTCCGCCACGTCAGCGGCTTCTCGAAAATCCTCGTCGAAGAGTTCGGCCCCGCCCTTCCCGCCGAGGCTCGCCGTTACCTGGATCGCATTCAGGAAAGCAACCGCCGGATGGGCCAACTGATCGACGATCTGCTCGATCTCGGCCGCGTCGGCCGCCGCGAGGTCAACCTTCAGGTCGTTGGCTTGAAGTCTGTAGTCGACGAGGTCATTGCCGGCCTCAAGCCTGACGTGGGCGATCGCACTCTCGAATGGAAGATCGGAACCCTGCCCTTCGCCGATTGTGACGCCGGACTGATGAAGCAGGTCTTTCAGAACCTTTTGGCGAATGCGGTCAAGTTCACGCGTCCCCGAGCCCACGCCGTGATCGAAATTGGACAAACGGAGGATGGTGTCATCTTCGTCCGTGACAACGGCGTCGGCTTCAGCATGAAGTACTCCGACAAGCTCTTCGGTGTCTTCCAACGCCTGCACCGCCAGGAAGATTTTGAAGGCACAGGCGTTGGACTCGCCACCGTGCAACGCATCATTCAAAAGCACGGCGGCCGCATTTGGGCCGAGGCCGCACTCGAAGAGGGCGCCGCCTTCTTTTTCACAATCGGCGAACGTGAAACCAACGGAAGCAAATACCAGGCTGCCGTGGTAGGAGAAAAAACATGACAGAAAAGCAAATTGAAATTTTGCTGGTCGAAGACAACGCAGACGACATGGAATTGACCCTGCACGCTCTTCGCAAGGAGAATCTGGCGAACTCAATTCACGTGGCCCGCGACGGCGAGGAGGCGCTCGACTTCCTCTTCTGCAATGGAAACCACACCGGCCGTGCTTTCGACAAACCTCCGCGTTTGGTGCTGCTCGACCTTAAACTCCCTAAAGTCGATGGCATGGAAGTGCTCAAGCGCATAAAAGCCGATCCTCGCACTCGCATCATTCCGGTCGTGATTCTGACTTCGTCCAAGGAAGAGCGCGATCTGATCAACGGATATGGCCTCGGTGCCAACAGCTATATTCAAAAGCCGGTGGACTTCGAGCAGTTCCGGAACGTCGTGAAAGAGGTCGGCCTTTACTGGCTCCTGATCAACGAAGCCCCGGTCAACGAGCGCGCCAGCCAGGCAGCCAGCGGCGGTTGACGCACTTCGCCGCAAACCTGTCTTCTAAAGAAGTCTTGACACAGCCGTTGAAACGCGCACCATGGAATATGCGGGGCGGACATTCCCGTCCGCCCTGTGCCATCCCCCAGGGGACTGGTTACGAACACGATCTTTGACAATTTTCATGTCCTTGGAATGCGGCAGGTTCATGCCTGTTTGGATATTTGGGGACCTTATAGACTGCGATTGCCGACGTAAGTCCTTATCCTGGAATATTTTAGAAATAAGTCCTTATTTATGAATATTTTGCATGGATTAACGTTCGAGACAACCTCCGAAGGGGCGATTTTGAGCCATATCTCCCACGCGCTCAAGATTTTACCTGTAAGTCCTTTAAACGGAATATTTTGCCAGCCTATGAAGCGAAAAATGTCCAAAAATACAACTTAACTATAAGCTGCCAAAAGAGTTGCAAAAAGTAAGTCTAAGTCTTTATCCCCGAATATTTTGCGAGGATACTTACTCTAACTCCTTGATTTCATTGAATCGAGCCCGAGAAGAGGAGGGAGGGGGGGTACCCCTCTGGGAATGGCAGCTTAGAATCCCGTCGATATGAAAACTGCAACGCTTCGCTTTGCGCTATTACTACTGTTGTTGCCCCTTACACTTACGGCTGACCTTCGCGCTCAAACTTCGGAATGGCACGACGACCTGGTCGATCATCTGGCTGGCAATTGGAAGCTCGAAGGTCCGGTTATGGGCCATTCCGCCCATCACGACGTCGAAGCCGAGTGGATGCTCAATCACCAGTTCCTGCGCATCCACGAGAAAACCGCAGCGAACGCTCCCCCCGACGAACACCTTTACGATGCGATCTGGTTTCTCGGATACGATCCCACGAGCGAGCGTTATGTACTGCACTTGATGGATGTCTTCGGTGGGCGTTTTTCTGAAACTCTTGGCTACGGCACACGCGATGGCAACGCGATCCGTTTCGTCTTCGAATATCCCGACGGACCTTTCCACACGACATTTCGCTGGTCGCCCGAGCCAAACAGTTGGCAATGGCTGATGGAGCAGAAAAATAAAGAAGGCAAGTGGACCCAGTTCGCCGATCTCAAGCTCACGCGAGCAAGTAAATAAAATCCGAAGTTTCGATCCAGACTGCGTTAGCGTCCCGGCACGCGATTGCCCAATTCGCGAAGTCGAACGCCGTTCTTGAGGTTGAACTCCATCTCTTCCAGAGTGATGCCCTTCGTCTCCGGCACAAATAGTGCAACGAACGCGATCGCGAGCACACAAAATCCAGCGAACACATAAAAGATCGAAGCGTTCCCATGCGCTTGCATAAAAGAGAGCGCATTCGCCATCACAAGTCCGGCAAAAGTCCAGTTGACCATGGTTGTGACCGTCATCCCGATTTCACGGCCCTCGAGCGGGAAAATTTCAGAACACACAATCCACGCGACCGGTCCCCACGAAACCGCAAATCCGAAAATATAGAGAATCGCCGACACAAGCAGCACAGTCTTCGGCGTGCTTCCAATCACCGAGGCATCAGAGACAGAACCGATCGACTGAAACGCAGCGCCAGCAGCAATCATCGTAACCAGCATGGTGATCGCGCCGACGTAGAGCAGCTTCTTGCGTCCCCACTTCTCGACCAGTCGAATCGCGGGAAAAGTAAAGAGCATGTTCACCGTCGGAACAGTCATCGCCGCCAGCAATCCTTTCATTCCTGCATATCCGAAAATCGTCGGCGAGTAGTAGATCATCATGTTGATGCCAACCAACTGCTGAAACACCTGCAAAAACACGCCGACGAGCAGCACCTTGAAGAAGTAACCGCGCATGACAATTCCGATGCCTGCGCCTTGCGGACCATGCAGTGCCTGCTCGATCTCGTCAATCGCGAGCTTGATCTCCTGCTCCGTATTCAGAGTTCGCCGCAGAACCGCGATCGCCTCGTCCTTCCTGCCCTTCAGCATCAGCCAACGCGGGCTCTCGGGAAGCATGAAGCCGCCAAGGAACATAATCGCCGCGAACAACGTTATGGTCAAAAACATGAGCGGCAGAGAAGTGGTGGGATTGACGAAGATCCGGACAATAAACACATTGGTCAGCGCGATCAGGAATATTCCGATGGTGATCATCAACTGGAAAAGCGTCCCCATCGAGCCACGAATCGATGCTGGAGCAGTCTCGGACAGAAAGAGAGGAACGATAAATGACGCAACTCCAACTCCGAAGCCAAGTGCGAAGCGGCAAGCGGAGAGCACCGGCAAAGGAGGAAGCATCGCCGAGTACGCGGAAGCGGCGGTAAATATGAATCCGGCAAAGAGCAGGCTCTTCTTGCGCCCAAGGAAACGGGCAAACAGGCCAGAGACCAGCGCGCCGATGATGCCGCCGGTCGCCAGAATAGAAGAGTAACGTTCCCCATCATGGACGCCGAGGTGATAATGCTGCTGGATCGTCGCCAGCGAGTTCGCGATAAATCCCTGGTCAAGTCCAAACAGCAGCCCGCCCAGCGCAGCCACCGAGCAGATCACGTAGACGATGGTCTTATAACCAGAGTTTGTTCCGACATGCCCGGATTGAGCCATTCCCACCTCCACCTGGTTTTTCACGGCCTTGAGCCATCAACCTTATTACCGATGTCATCCTGAGCGTAGCATGATCGTCGATGAGCGACGATGACGCGGAGTCGAAGGATCTCTACGCGTTCCTGCACTTTCGCGGTCAGGACTGTCGCCAACTCTATGCTAGTGGTTTACTGACGCGATCACAGCCCCAAACGGAGCAAGCGACACCGCACCGTTGTTCCCGATCTCTGCTGTTCCGACCAACGGCGAAAGCGTAAAAGTCACGAATCCCTGTTTTGCAAGGTCGAACTTCACCGTCCGCGGTGTGTCCGACATGTTCAGCGCAACCAGCACTGCTTTGCCCTTATAGCTGCGGAGATAAGACAACACATTCGGATCATCCTCGTTCAATGCCGTGTAACTGCCCTCAAGCAGCGCAGAATTCGTATGCCGCAAAGCCAGCACCGTCTTATACACACTCAGCACCGAGTCTGGCTCCTTCAACTCGCTCTCCACATTATGCGAGGCGAAGCTCGGAGGAATAGGCAGCCAAGGCGCCTTCTCGCTAAACCCCGCATTCGCAGCCGCAGTCCACTGCATCGGCGTCCGTTCGCCGTCACGCCCGATCTCCGCGGGCCATCCTGTGATCCCAATCGGATCCTTCACATCTTCTTTGCGCTTTGGATCGTTGTTCTCCATCCCGATCTCTTCGCCGTAATACATGATCGGAGTGCCGCGCAGCGTCAGGAAGAACATCGCCATCAGTTTGGCGATCGCGTCGTTGTGCTTTCCGTCGCCGTAGCGATTGTACGAACGGACAATGTCATGATTGCTGATCACAAACACCGGCCAACCCTTCGCCGAATCCACCATCCCGATCTGCCGCCGGAACTCCGCCGGCGACAGCTTGTTCACGGTTGTGAACATGAAGTCCATTGGCATTTGCAGCTCTTTGCTGTCGTCGCCGTAGTACTTGTCGAGTTGCGCAATGTTCGCCGTCCATGTCTCGCCGATCAGCACCGCTCCCGATTCGTCCGCCACCTTCCGCATCTTCTGTAGCTCGGTGTGCACCTCCGGCAGGTTGGTGTTGTACTTGTTCTCCGTGATCGGGTCGCCCTGCTTGTTCTTGCCCGGAAGAACAGGATCATCGTGTAGCGCAGGGTCCTCGAATAAAGTATCGACCGCATCCAGCCGGAATCCGGCGACGCCGCGCCTGTACCACCAGCGCATCGTGTCGAGCATCGCTGTCTCCACCTTGGGGTTGCGCCAGTTCAAATCGGGCTGCGCCGCATAAAAGAAGTGGTAATAGTACTGGCTGGTCGCCGGGTCGAGCTTCCACGCCGAACCACCGAAGAGCGAGATCCAGTTGTTGGGAGGCTGCCCCGGTCCTTTGCCATCCCGCCAGATGTACCAGTCGCGATGTGCCGACGTCCGCGACGACTTCGAATCGAGAAACCACGCATGCTGATCCGAAGTGTGGTTGGGCACGAAATCCATGATGATGCGAACACCATGCTTTTTGCCTTCGGCTACCATGCGGTCAAAATCGCCCAACGTTCCGTACATCGGGTCGATGTCCGCGTAGTTTGAAACGTCATATCCGAAATCAACCTGCGGTGAGGGATAGCACGGCGTGATCCAGATCGCGTCCACACCGAGATCATGCAGATACTGCATTTTGGAGGTGATGCCGTTCAAATCGCCAATGCCATCATTGTTGCTGTCGGCAAAACTGCGAGGGTAGATTTCGTAGAAGACTGCGTGCTGCCACCACTGATGTCCTTCGGCGTCAACCGCCGCCGTTTGAGCACAAGCCGTGAGGACGGGGCATGAAAGAAGTGCCAGAAGCGAAAGAATCCGCCAGCATCGCAACAGCATGAATTTCCTTTCTAGTGCAACCTACGAAAATAGCGGGACCGACGGATAGATAGCAAGCAACTTCGCCAAGCCAGATCACTGTGATGCAGGTTTACGCGCAGCCGTCTGGCCGACCGGAAAGACAACGCCTTGCGATTCAGCCGTATCCTATTGCCATGTCGAATTATGTTCTCCCGCTCGCTGCGCTCCTGTCTGTGACCCTTTTGGCGCCTGCGCAAACGGCAACGACAAGCACACGACCGCGCTCCTCCGACCTTGGGATTAAAGTCGGCGTTCTCCCTTCTGGCCCGCTGGATGCGATCACCGACGTCTCAGGCGTCGCCGTGGGACACACGACAATCGTTCGTGGCGACAACATCCGCACCGGCGTTACGGCAGTCGTTCCGCATCCGGGCAATCTCTATCGTGAAAAGGTGCCCGGTGCAGTCTTCGTTGGCAACGGCTTCGGCAAACTCGCAGGCTCGACACAGGTCGAAGAGATGGGCAACATCGAGACGCCGATCTTGCTCACCTCCACCACCAGCGTGCCGCGCGTTGCGGACGCCGTTATCAGCTACATGTTGGCGCTGCCCGGGAACGAAGATGTGCTCTCCATCAACCCACTGGTTGGCGAAACCAATGACGGATACCTGAGCGACATCCGCGGCCGCCATATCACTCAGGATGACGTTTCCTCAGCGATCAAAAACGCAAAGGGGGGTCCGGTGGAAGAGGGGGCTGTCGGCGCGGGCACCGGAACAATAGCCTTCGGATGGAAGGGCGGCATTGGGACGGCGTCGCGCCATCTGCCCTCCAGCCTTGGTGGGTATACGATCGGTGTTCTGGTCCAGACTAACTTCGGAGGCGTGCTGACGATTGCCGGCGCTCCCGTTGGTCAAGAGCTTGGACAATACTATCTGCGCAAGGAAATCGAACAGGCTGCAGGCAGTCGCGCCAATCATGCGGATCAAGCGGATGGTTCCTGCATGATGGTTGTCGCCACCGACGCGCCACTCGACTCGCGCAACCTGAAGCGGCTAGCGGCGCGCACATTGCTCGGCCTTGCCCGCACAGGCAGTTCCGCCTCCAATGGCAGTGGCGATTATGTCATCGCGTTCTCAACGGCGAAGCAGGTACGCATCCACGCCACCGACAAATCGCTCACGCGTAAAGAAGAAGTCTTAACCAACGACGCGATGTCGCCTCTCTTCGAGGCCGTAATCGAAGCGACCGAGGAGGCCATCTACAACTCGATGTTCAAAGCCACGAACACCACGGGCAACGGCCACACCATTGAGGCTCTGCCGATCGACAAAACGGTAGAGATACTAAAGCAGCATCGCGCAATCAAGTGATAATTGATCGAGCCTCCAGGCTGAGGCTCTCATTGCGACTAACTGGGAGAATTGAATTTTTCCGGGATCGGATTTCTTAGACAAAAAAAGGGGGACGCGAAACCGATGCGCCCCACCTGGGAAGAGAGACATCTGCTCGGCGCGTCGCGATCAGCGGCGCGCCCCGAACCGTTAGCGGTGGCCGCCGTGGCCTCCACCTCCATGCGAACCACCGCCCCCGTGGGAAGATCCACCACCGCCGCCGTGCGATCCACCAGAGGATCCACCGCCGCGCGGTGCACTAAACCCGCCGCCATGCGAGCCGCCAAAAAACCCGCCGCCTCCATGGCTACCGCCGCTGCTGGGAGCGCGTCCACCCATGCCGGGGTAGCTGCGGCCGCCGTACGGATTGCCACTGCCCCGCGGCGTTGCGATCGGTTGCCTCATGTTGAGCGGAGGCCTCGAGCCGCCATATCCAGGCATGCGCCCGGAAGGAGCGCCGTATCCGCGTTGTTGCGTTACGCCTGGATAGGATCGCTGTTCCGGTCCCGCATAGCCACGCTGTTGTACTCCACCCGGATACGACCGCTGTTCAGGCCCTGCGTATCCACGCAAAGGACCCATCGAGCCGCGGTTCTCGCCGCCCATGCCACCGGGGGACAATGGACGTCCCGTCTCCGCGGGAGAGCGTGGTGCCATCGGCGAGAACTTCTGCCATCCGCCGTTGTTGGCCCCGCCGCCTTCGCGCCCGGAAGCAACTCCGCCTCGCGGCTGTTGTCCCATGCCGTTCGAGAAGCCACGCGGTTCTGAGCCCGGCCGCGTGCTCATGCGCTCGTTGCCACGATTCGGGATACGGAACCCCGGCTGCGCCTGTCGCGCGTTGCTCTGCGCGCCCATGCCCCGGTTTCCCATACTCCCTCCAAGCCCGCTGCGCGCTTCACCGCCGCGTCCGTTCACCGGAGACACTCCGTTACGCCGCATCGAGTTCGAGAGTGACGCCTGCTCGCGTGCGAACGAGTGAGAAGTTGCGCCAGCAGATGCTCCGCGCGTCGAGAAGAAGTGCTGGTTCCCACCGCCGTTCCGCACGGTTCCCGGAGCCGCCGGCCGGCCGCTTGCGCTCAAGCTGTTGCGCGTCGGTGTAACCGGAAGATTGCCGGTCGCAAAGCGTGCGTTCTGCAGCGTCGTGTGGTTCACGCGAGAGAATGTTCCGCCGCGTCCGCCGAAATGATTCGCCGAGACTCCAGTCGCACCGCGGAAATGCGGATCGTGCTCCGCCAGCCGCACGTTCGAGAAACGCGAACCGCCATGCAGAGGAGCAAACCCACCGCGTCCCCAGCCATGCCAGCCGGTGTAGCCGAAGCGTCCGCGCCATCCACCCCACCACGGGTGGAAGAAGTCGCACGGGCCGATCGGGAACCAGCCAATCGATCCCCAACCCCAGCCGGCGCCGAAACCAAATCCGCCGCCCCATCCGAAGAACGAGACATAAGCCGGCGCCCACAGCGGACGATAGTAGGGATAGCCATAAACCGGCCCCGGCCACCATCCCCACGCGCCGCCATACTGAAACCAGCGGCCATAGTGATACGGCGCCCATCCCCAAGGCTCATAGGAGACCCAAGTCCATCCCCAGTACGGTTCCCACACCCAGTTCCCCGAGCTATACGGAGCCCAATCGGAATTCACATCGGGGAACCAGGCCGAGCCGTAATCGGGAACGTCGCGCCACTGCCCGTAGCCGTCCATATCCTGCGCGCCGGTGTAGTAGTCGTTGGTGTGGCGGCGCGAGACCGATCCCTGAAGCATGTGGTCGCGATCCGCGTTCCACTGATCCCAGTCATCGCGCGAAGGCGCGTCGCCAATACGATACTGCGTCTGGTCGCCGTTGCCGCGAATGGTGATGAACTGGTTCTCGCCCACGCGCGTTCCGCCCTGAGGCGTGGTGATCTCAACTTCGCCTCGTCGCACCAACACCTCGGTGTGATCGTCGGCGCTCACGAGAATGCGGAAACTCGCCGCCCGGCGCTCCGTACGGATCGCCACATTTGGCGTGTCGATCTCAGCATCCGCGTCGCTGTTGCCAACTACTGTGTAGTTCGCCATGCCGTGGCCAAGCTGGATCTGGATATTCCGGCGTGTGAGATTCACGACGTTGGCCTGCGTGTGCTCGGCAATGCGAAGGATGTTTGCGTAGTCGAGCTGGATTTCCGCGCGCGCTTTGTCTCCGGTCGAGACTTTGTCGCCGGTCATCAGCGGAGCGTTAAGCTGAGCCGCTGACCAATCGCCCGAGTCGCCACGTTGTGTCGAAACGTCGCCCTGAACCAGGCTGACGCGGCCGACGCCGTTGTTCTCCGAGGTCTCCTTCGAGTAATCCGAGTCGCCACTATTCGGTTCTGCGTTCGGCCCGCCATAGCTTGGTCCTCCGGTTGGACCTCCATAAGAACGATTTCCACCGTACGGCCCAACGTTCGGGCTCGGCTTCGGCGGCTGCTCGCTCATCGGCGGACGACCGTATTTGTCTTCATCGGATTGCTGATCTGGACGCGGCCCCAGCGTTGGAGGGTTCGCTGGAGGACCCGAATCCTGATCCTGCATGATGTCCTGATCCTGGTCGTCGATCGGACCCTGATCCATTTGGTCTTGGTTGATCTGATCCTGACTCAGTTGATCCTGACTGGGCGGCTGTTGATTCTGCACGTCGGGAGACGGCGCCGGGTTCTGCGAGAGATCGGGATTTTGGGCGCTCGCGACGCCAGAAACAATGAGCAAGAATGTCAGAATAATTGCGGCTGGGAATGCCTTTTTCGCCGCTATGAAGTTGAACCACATATAAAGCCTCCACCCTGGAAAACAACTCAAGATGCATGTGTAGAGGCACGCTACATGCCAACGGCGGAAAAGCAACAGAGTTGCTGCAAACAATAGCAACTTCAGGGTGTTACAGGCTTAACAGATGACTGGCCGGCCCCGCGAAGAGTCCGGGATGGTGGCCGCGATCAGCCGATGTGGTGGCTTTCGGCCAGTCGTCCTGTATGCTTGGGTGCCTAGATCCCGCTCCTTACTCCATGCGGTGAAGCACCCGAAACGCATCGCGTCAAAAGTGGCTGGGACTCGGTATGGTTCCACAGCAAGGAGAGAAAGCGTGCCGGACACCCCCGAATATCTCGCCCGCATCAAGCAACACGCCGAAGGCAAAGATCCGCTACCGCTTCAGCGTGAAACTCCGGTTGCTTTGGAAGCACTGATAAGACATGCGCCCGCGGAAAAGCTAACGACGCGGCCTGCGGAAAATAAATGGTCGATCGCCGAGATCCTCGCACATCTCGCGGAGGATGAGATTGCCACTGCTTGGCGCTATCGGCAAATGGCCGAGCATAGCGGGATCGAACTCCCAGGCTTTGATCAAGACTTGTGGGCGCGCATGGGCGTCTACGCCGACCGCAGTCCCGCAGACTCATTAGCTCTGTTTCGTCTGCTTCGTCAGGCGAACCTGCAATTCCTGGAGCATCTCGCGCCGGAGCAGTGGAACTACTTTGGGGAGCATGAAGAGCGCGGACGCATCACGATCAAGCAGCTGGCTACCCACATGGTGGGCCATGATGCGAATCACCTCGAACAGATTCTCCGGATCCTCTCCTGAAACTTCTTCATCGGCGTAGCTTGATCTCTACTTTCCCCGCCGACTACAAACTCTCGTAACTTTTGCCCTCCATCCCGGCATGTTAATCTGAGCTTACCGTTGCAGTTTCAGTAACTTGTAGGCATTTCCGAGCCTTTCCGCGACCCGGTTTCGCCCACAATCTGCGCGGAAGCGTCTCGATGCCAAAGCTTCCCATTTTTCGGTTGCGCCCCTCGGAAGCCCCACCTCCTCCCGACCTGCGGCGCTACAAACCCGCACTGACATTCAGTGACCTCCAGCTTGGCGTCGACAACCTGCGCTACGACGTTTTTCTCGGCGCCCGTTTCGTCGCCGACCTCAGCTTTCATCTGGCGAAGTACATCTGCCGGTTTGGCGAGGTCGAGGCGCTCTTCGAAATGGAAGTTCCGAACGCGCCGCCGAGCAAGTTCATTCGCAATACCGAAACGACGGAGACCAGTCTGCGGCGAAAGGGTCCGGCCGACCTCAAGACCATCTTGCTGTCAATCCACCAAGCGATCCTGACGCGCGCGAAAGCCGAGGGCAATCCATCAATCGATCTCCTCGGCCGCCTCGCGGTGCTGAAGTTCATCCGTGCTGAGTTGCAGACGCAGTTCGCCAAGATTCTCGAACAATGCCGCATGAAGTCGAAGTCGATGGAAGGCTTCCGGCAGCTGAAGCTCGTGCAGACGCAAGAACTCGTTTCTTCCTTCAAGGTCCGCAAGAAGATCATCCTGCGTCTTGCCGGCCAGGAAGTTCTGCGGCTCCTGCGCGTCATCGAAAAAGAGACGCTGGCGCGCACGCGCCGGTCGCTGCTCGGCGACCCCTCGGCCGACACTTACCGGCTGCTGCTCAATCCGCTCATCCTCACCGAGGACGGGCGCGACGACTACCTGTGCGCCGAGCATTACTACATGTTCGGTAACTTCGATCAGGACGCTGACCGTTTTGTCTCCCTGCGGCACCTGGCCCTGACATTTTTGCTCGAACTCGGTTACGGGGATAACATCGACGATGAGGCGCTGGAGCAGGCGGTGAATGCCCCCGAGAATGCCGATGCGCTTGTGGGCACTGGCAATGGCGAAGACGCCACGCCGGAAGATCGGGCGCGCAAGGATCGGCTAGACCTGTGGACGCGGCAACTCCAGCGCGCCGGAGTGTTGCAACAGATCATCGCATCGTATGAAGCCGTGCCGCTGCTCTCCGACTACGCCCGGCGCATCAATCCGCAACAGCTCAAGAATGCGCTGATCAATCGCGACGAAGCCGAGCGCGTCGAGAAGATCATCGTCGAAGCTCGCTTATCGCCGGATCGTCTCTTTGCCGCGATTGCGCGTGTGGATGCGTGCCGCGGCTCCGAGCGCGAACGATTTGCGGCGCGCCTGCTGCGCGACCTCTGTTGCTATCACCGCGATATGCGCAGCCTGGAAGCTGTCAACGCCGGCTTTGACAGCATCAATCTCGTCAGTGACAACAAGGTCCGCGAGCTCTCCGCCGTCAACCGCATGTTGTACGAGTTCCTGCCTCCCGAGGACCAGAAGCCTGCCGAAGACAAAGTTCTGCATCACGTGGTGTTAAAGGCCGACATTCGCGACTCGTCTCGGCTGACGCGTTCGCTGATGGACAAGGGTCTGAATGCGGCCTCGTATTTCAGCTTGAATTTCTACGATCCGATCAACAAAATGCTGGCGAAATACGGCGCGACGAAAGTCTTCCTCGAGGGAGACGCGATCATTGTCGCCCTGCTCGAACGCGAGAGCGAGCCGATGCTGAGCGTCGGGCGTGCGTGCGTTTTGTCTTGGGAAATTGTCAGCCTGCTGCGCGAGTACAACGCTTTGCTCGAGCGCTCAGGCCTGCCGCCGATGGAGGTCGGGCTCGGCATCGCGTATCAGGACTCTCCGCCGCTTTATCTGATGGACGGCGAACGCCGCATTACGATCTCGGACGCGATCAACGAAAGCGACCGTCTCTCGTCGTGCAGCAAGGGCGTACGCAAGAAGCTGGCCGAAGTCGCCGGCGTTTTTCAGGTGTACCGGTTCGATGCGGCCGGAACTCACGACAGCGCGAGCGTCGCCGATGCGGGCGTAGAGGACGTGCGTTTGAGTTATAACGTAGGCGGAATCTGCCTGAGCGAAGCGGCGTTCGCCAAGTTGCAGGAAGAGATCTCACTCGACCCGTGCTTCACGGAGCTGATGAGAAATCCCGCGAAGGCGGCTGGTCCATGGTCGAATCGCTGGACTGATCCGAAAGCCCAGTTCTATGTCGGCACGGTCCCCATCAGCAATGGCGCGTTTCGCAAGATCGTGATCCGCAAGAGCCGCGTGGCGCAGGTCGATGTGCGCGATCTGGCGATTCAGCAATGGACGAATCGCTATTACTACGAAGTATGCGCGAACGCCGCGGTGTATGCGGCTCTGCCCGGCGAAAAGACGGCGTCAGCAAAAACCTAGGATTTTATCTCTCGATTTAGAACTGCGTCCGCGTCCTGAAGGGAATCACCACTACAGCTTCGATCGCCACCGGCTTCCCATCTTTCTCCGCCGGAACAAACGTCCAGTGCTTCAGTGCGCTCACCGCGTAACTATCCAGACGGTCGTCGGGACTGTTTAGAACGCGAATATCGCCGATTCGCCCGTCGGAGTGAATCACCGCGTACAGCGTCACTTGCCCGTGCACGTTGTTCTTCATGAGTTCGAGCGGATAACCCGGATCGGTTTGATGCGTGGGCACCGGCGTGAACAGTACCCCCGGCTTCTCGTCCTGCTTCAACTCGGCGAAACGGAGCACCCAACTCCCGGTGGCGGAATTCAGGTTGGGCATATTGACCGTCATCGCGTAGGGATGGCGGTCGCCGAAGACCTGGCGGTCGATGTCGGTGATCTTTTCATCCGAGATTTGCTTGGCAGGGCGCTGCTCGCGCTTGGCGGCCGCGACCTGTGCGGGCGTCAGGCTGGCCATCTCCCTAGCATCTCCGTCGCCGGCTCCCGTTCCATTGGGCGATTTTCCGTCGCGCTGCACACTGCCTGTTCTCTCGCCCGGCACTCCGCCTACATGCAGGCCTGATGGAAGCGAGCTATTGCCATGGCCTCCGGATCCGTTTCCGGTTGACGTGCCTCCGGCGCCATTCGATCCGGCTCTCCCTCCGGCGAGGTTTGGACTTCCTGACGCGCCGGCTTTTCCATTGGGCCCCGCCTGAAATTTGCCAAGGCGACTTCCAGACGGAACCTGGACTGGTCCCGTGGGTGCCGCGGGGTTGATGCTTAGCGCGATAAGCCGGCCGGAATTTTCGCTTCCGCCGCCCACCGCGATGCTCGGCGCAGGAGCCACTGGCTCCGCGCTCCCGGGTAGCCCCTTCCCACCGCGCCCGCGGCCCAGCGTGTGCTGTTCGGCCATGGCAAGCTGCGGCGCTGGCGCGACGACCTGGCTCGGCCCGATGTTGACATCCCCCCTGCGGCTCTTCGAAGTTGTTACGTCGGGAGGCGGCTCAACGATTGATGCCTCAGGCCCGCTCACGCCGCGCGCCCGGTCATGCGAAACTTCTACCGGCGGCGGGACAATTTCGGATCGCAGCGTCTGGTTGGCGCGGTCACGGGCAAAATTCGCCTCGGGAGCGGGCGCGATCACCTGTTGGTCCGGCGTCTTGACTCGGCTCGAAAGGGATCGCGTGGCATCGAGCGGCACGACCGGAGCGATGGCGCCGGTCGCAATGATGTTTGGCAAAGGCACGTTCTGATCGAGCTTCAGGTCGGTGGGCGCGACAATGGTTTGCGAGCGATTGTCCGCCTCGCGCGGAACCGAAAGGATCGGCTGCTTGTTGTAAGCGATGTCGCCCTTTTCTTCCTTTGGCGAAGCTGCTTTGCCCGTATCGAGAGGCGGCAGATATTCGTTCGGTGCGTAGGTGATGACGGAGGAGCGGTCAAACGGAGCCGGGCCGATCAGTTTCTGCTGGCGCAGCCAGGCCAGCGAGAGTCCCCAGATCACGACAAAGGCAGTCGTGTGCAACACGGCGGACTGGAAAAACCGTCCCCAAGGCAGCGGCTGATGAACAAAAACGTCTTTCCAGAGGTCGTCCCCGGACACCGGCACCGGGGCAAGGCGCGGCCCGGGCGCGTCCTGCGACGGCGCGATGTTCGATCGCTCCTGGAGCGAAAGCTCTACCAATTTTTTCGCAGGAAATCCCATCCCTTGTTAACTGCCTCGCCTGAGTTTCAGCGTGCCGCTACCGGTGCGCTGGGTAAGAGCGGGAGGAGGCCCGTTCCAGCACTCCGGCCATTTCGGGGATTATACGGGAAATGGAAGCGTTCGGACGGAACTAACGCGAGCCGCCGCCCGCAGAGCTGCGGTAAAGCATTGAATCATTGAGTGATTCAGTCATTTAATCATCTAGCCATTGAGTCAATAAGGCAGAAAGGCGGGTTGGAGTTCAACGAATAAATGTATCAATGGCTGAATCATCAGATAGCCTCAGCCGGCCAGCGTCGAGCATTCCATATCGATGGGAACGGCCGCCACGGAGCCATTCTCGACCACAACCTTCAGGACCTGGCTGCAGGGTCCACAGAGCCAGTACTGTTCCACTCCCCGGTCTGCGTCCGGTTTGGGGCAATGCAGCACCCAGTGCCGATCGACTGAAACGATTCGTCCGCCGCGCTCATGACTGAAATCGACGCGGCAGGCTGGGTTCAAGCATTTGGAGATCATCTCAATCGCATTTAACTGATAAACGTCTCAGCAGGCCGCCTCGTTGCAGGATTCCAGGTGCTGGATCTCAGCCTGTAGCCAGGTCTTCAACGCGTCCTCGACCTCACCCGGCGCGTACTGGCGGCTCATGGTATGCACGGTTTCGCCGTCCTGGTTCAGAGGAATGAAGTGGCATGGCTTCATCTCGGTCCTGTATTTCTCCGGGACAAAGAGAAAAAGCCAGCACTGGGAGCAGGGAACCGCTTGCTCGACATCGAGCCGGTTAGGGCAGGAGGGTGAATCGAGAAACATCGTTACCGGTCGCCATGGCAACCTGCCGCCGTAGCCCCCGCGTTCCAGATATTTCAACTCTTGCTTCAGCAAGTTCACGATTTCGGACTTCACCACGCTCACCTCCGGGGCTCAAGGTGCGGACAGGTACACGTCTGAGACGTACCTTCCGATGTGAGTGTGTTCCTTTCCCAACCATGATGCGGTGACAAAAAACACTAGCGCGAGTGACACATCTCACAAGGCAATGTTCAGGGAAGAAGGATGGTATGGTTCGACCCCTTCCGGCTTTTGCGGATGACTAGAAGTTGCGCGAGCAGTAAGAGGTCCGCGAATCTGCAAAGACCACGTTCAACTGAGAACTGGGAACCGACAACTGACAACTGGAACTAGAACTAGAACGCCCCCCCACCTCCACCGCCAAAGCCCCCCCCGCTGAAGCCGCCTCCGGAAAATCCCCCACCGCTGCTGAATCCTGATCCTCCCGAACTCGCTCGCGGCGAGGAGACAAACACCTGGTGCATATCGGTGGCCATGCCGTGCATCGCGCTCGAAAAATAAAGTGGAGTGAATCCCGTGTAGCCATTCGGCGACACATACCACCTTGGCGGATCTTTCACGATTCCGTCAAAGGCCTGCGCCCAGTGATGCTCGACTCCCAGCGCCATAGCGAACGGCAAGAATTTCTCGAAAGTATCCGGCGGCATGCGTTGAATCCGGTCCTTATCAACCCGGTTCATGAATTCTTGAAACCCGAGCACGGCGATGTGCATGCGCGCGCCGGTCACGGTCTTTGCGGTCATCTGGCGCGCAAAGAGCCACCAGATCACAGCCGAGATTGCCACGCTCACGATGAGCAGCGGCACCGAATAAAACAGATTCATCCAGCCCATCACCTGCACGCCGACGACGATGAGGCCAATCGCAACCGCCGCGACGATGCTGTACCCGTTCGCCGACTCCGGATCGAGCGAATACACGCCCTTGTTCTTGAGCGCCGACATGATGTCGGTGCGAATCGCCGGAATCGCGGTATAGAAGCGGTTCTTCAGGCTGGAGAGGCGGGTCTCTGTCCCCCCTCCTTGAAAGATGTTCTCCATCATGACGCGCTCGTGCGGAGCCAGCTCTGGCCCCCAGCCCGCGTCCGCCTTCAAATTGTGAAAGACATAGTCCTTGTGATGGAAGACGAGGAAGGTATCGACTTTTTCTTCGATCTTGATATATCCGCGCACGGCGAGATCGACGATCGTAGAGGTGATGTCACGCGGGTGAATCGTGTCGTCGAGCAGCGTGCCCACCTCAGCCGGCGTCATGCCTTTTGGCGGCTCGTAGAGCGGGGCGACTGACATGCCCGCATCCGGATCGCGTCCCACCGTGTGCCACAATCCCCACATCACGGCCAGTGTGAAAAGCGGAAGAAGGAGGATCGGATTGCTCCCGACAAACCACCAGAACTTGGTGAAACCGCTAGGCACTTTCACAATCCCGGGTGGAATGTAGATGTCAACCGTCAAGCCACCGCGAGCCGGCAATTTGCGGGTGGTTTCGACCGAGACATCGGCTCCGTTCACTTGCGCGTCAGCGTCGCTTTCTTTCGATCCGTAGGCGCCGGTAAAGGCCTGCGCGCGCAGTCCGGTCGCGCCTTCCGGGAGGGTGACGAACGCCGAGGCATGATCGATCGGCACAGGCCAGTCATTGCCTGTGATGTTCCAATAGACCTCCTCATAGTCGTCGAAGTGGCGAACGCCGTTGCGGACCGAGTAGTCAATGTTGACGACTCGCGTCGCGTCGACTGCGCCGGGGACATAAATCTTTAAGTCCCGACTGGCACCCGACTTCGAAGATTCGTACTTCAGCTTATTCCCGTTGTCGTCGGTCACGGTGAGGATTTTAAGGAAGAGCGTGTAGTTGCTCCCTTTCGGTCCGGGATATTCGACTGGAATGGTGCGATGAATGCCATGCCACTCACCCACAAAGACGACCGTCAACTTCTCTGAGATCAGCGCTGTCCCGTCGGCAGAGACGGAGATGGTGTCCTTGAAATCGGTGACGTGCCAACTCTTGCCCTGGGCAAATGCCAACGCCGGCGCAAGAGCAAGCACCAAGAAAATACGGCAAACGCGATTCAGAATTTTTCGGGAAAGCATGCTTCGCCTTACCTCCCCTGGTTGAATGGTCGGGAAGCAGATTTTTCTGAGAACTGAGAACCGAGAACTGAGAACTAAAATTTAACCGCCACGGGTTCGCGATCCGCGGCCTCCGCTTCGAAGAATTGCCGCTGCTGGAACCCGAACATCCCCGCCAGAATATTCGTCGGGAACGACTGGATCTTGGTATTCAGATCGCGTACGACGGCGTTGTAGTACCGGCGCGCGTTCTGGATCGCATCTTCGATCTGACTGAGCGAGTTCTGCAGCTGCGTGAACTCCTGCGAGGCCTGCAGCTGCGGATAATTTTCCGCCACTGCAAACAGACTCTTCAGCGCACCGGTCAGCTGATTCTCCGCCACAGCCTTGTCCGCGGGCCCGGTCGCCTGCATGGCCATCGAGCGGAATTTCGCGATGTCCTCGAACGTCCCTTTCTCGTGCGCGGCGTATCCTTTCACGGTCTCAACGAGATTCGGAATGAGGTCATGCCGCCGCTTGAGTTGGATATCGATGTCCGACCACGCCGAGTCGCAGCGCACGCGCAGCTGCACCAGGCTGTTGTACATTCCGATCACAAAAACGAAGATCAGAACGATAATCGCAAGAAATACCCAAGCCATGGGTCGCACCTCAAGTCGATTCAAGCACAAGCCACGGGCCCGCGCAATGCAGCGCTAGATTCGCAGATAGCGGGATGCAATGCGGGTATTGCAGGGCAGAGTGCTGGGGTTTCAAGAGCTCTCGGCGAGGCATTACCGCCGCGGAGAATCCAGGATGCCCGCACCACCGTGGGAGAGCGGCCCTTGAGGGCCGCGTAAGTGGCGTCAAACCAAAAGGGGCTTTAGCCCCTGTGGCCGAACCTTCGCGGAGGCTCACACGCGCGCGTGACCTGACTCACTGCCCAACGTTCACTCCCCTGTCATGCTAAAGCTGACCAAAGGCGGTCTCCGTGCCCTTTGTCCGCTGGCAATTGAATCGCTTCGAGCAGATCCTCTTCGGCACGGCCCTGGCCCTCGCCGCCCTGATACTTCTCGTTCGCATTGGCGCTATCCTCGTCATGGGTTACCTGCACCACATCCGCTGAGCGGGACGCGCCCACCCTTCACGACCGCTCCGAAATAAAAAGGTCGACCGGCCATGCCGTGCATCCCGGCATTAGAATGTTGAACGTCGCCACTCTGTAGCAGCGCAAGTCTCATTCTCCAGTGGGAGCTGCCCATGTCTTTTCGTTCGGTCTTTATCGCCGTTGTTATTGCTTTTGGTCTCATTCTCTCCGCCTTCCTCATCAATCGCGCGCGGCCCAAGGTTGAAACCGAACAGCCCAGCGCCGATCTGGTTCGAGCCACAGGCAAGTGCGCCGAGTGCCACGCGCGCACGCAGTATTCGGTTGTGCACGAGTACGAGATGAGCACGCACGCCCGCAAGGGTGTGAACTGTCTCGACTGCCATCAACCCGCTCCCGGCCAGGACAAGAAAGATCACCACGGCTTCGTCATCTCCACCAAGCTCACCGCGGGAAATTGCCGCAGCTGCCACGAAGCCATCTATCAGCAGTTCCTCCACAGCCGCCACGCCGCGCCCGCATGGGCTGCTATTTATGGCGAAAAGGGATTGACGCCGGAGCAGGTGAATTTCTCCGAGACGTATCAACCCGGGGGCACGCGCCGCCCTCCGCATCCGTTCGTGCAATCTGAAGGCGCGTCCGCGATGACGAGCGGCTGCGAGCAATGCCATAGCGTCGGCAGGCCAAACAGCGACGGTACGATCGGCAACTGCACCGCCTGCCATACGCGACATACCAGTTCAGTCCGCATTGCGCGCCTGCCGAGCACCTGCGCGCAGTGCCACATGGGTCCCGATCACTCGCAAATCGAAATCTATGAAGAGTCGAAGCACGGCGTGATGTTTCAGGCGCAGGAGTCGCTGTTGAATCTCGACGCACCGCCAAAGTCGCTGACCACACGCGACATGTTCATCCCGACCTGCGCCACCTGCCACATGAGCGGCATCAACGGACTCGGCGTCACGCACGATCCCTCGGAGCGTTTGTCGTACTACCTGGCCAACGCCATTACCGAGAAGCGTCCCAACTACGCCACAGCCCAGGCCAAGATGAAACAGATCTGCCTGCAATGCCACGCGCCGGCACTGATCGACCACGTCTACTCGCAGGCGGAGAAAGTTGTCGAGAACACCAACAGCCGCGTCCACACCGCGCAGGACATCGTGAACGGCCTCCGCAAGGATGGCGTGCTGAGCGCTCCACCGTTCTCGCAGCCGATCGACTTCATTTATTTTGATCTCTGGCATTACGATGGGCGCACCAGCAAGCACGGAGCCTTCATGGGCGGGGCCGACTTCGTGCAGTGGCACGGCAACTATCCCATGATGCAAAAAACGGTTGAGTTGCAAACGATGGCGGCCGAACTGAGGAAGTCACACGGTAAGGGCAAGTAAGGATCGACCGCGGATGCTGAACAATTGGATTAACGCGACGCGCCGCTGGTGGGCCGAGCCCCAGATCTGGGTGGAAGCCTTCGCCACCGCCAACATCGGCTTCCTCACCTTCGACATCCTCCTCGCGCATTCGGTCAATCAGTTCCGCAATCAGGCTGAGTATATCCCGCTTTTTCTCTCGGCGAGCGCGCCCTTCCTCTTGATCTTCGCGCTCGCCGTCCGCTATCGCTGGCCCGCGGTCTGGAAAGATCTCGGCCATCTCGTCGGCTGGGTCGCGGTCGTCGTCGGCCTCACCGGCGTTGTCCTTCATCTCGAAAGCCACTTTTTCTACGAACGGACGTTGCGCAGCCTCACGTACTCGGCGCCTTTTGCGGCTCCACTCGCCTACACCGGGATTGGCTTTCTGCTGATCATGAACCGTATGGTCGATCCCGAAGCGCAGGAATGGGCGCAGTGGCTGCTGTTTCTCACGCTAGGCGGATTCATCGGGAATTTTGTTTTCAGTCTGGCCGATCACGCCGGCAACGGTTTCTTCCGCGCTGAGGAATGGGTTCCAGTGGTAGCGAGCTCGATCGCGATTGGATTCCTGGTCGTCCCGCTGCTCATGCGCATCTCGCGGCCCTACATCGATCTCTGCGCGGCGGTTCTGGTGCTCGAATCGGCAGTCGGACTATGGGGATTCATCTTGCACGCCACCGCCAATCTGCACGGGCCGTCAGTTCACGCCTTCGACAACTTCATCTACGGCGCTCCGCCCATGGCGCCGCTCCTCTTTCCGAACCTGATGGTCCTGGGCGTGATCGCGCTGTGGCAGCTTCGCACTGGCCAGTCGGAGTAAGCCCCAATGCAGACGGTAGCGCCGGCGACTCGCCGGCGATCGTGGCGGCGCCCTCGCCGCCACTCTCACTAGTTGATCCGTATTTGTCTGAGTTCCGTGCGTCTGCGAGTTGTGGCAAGTGGGAAGTGCTATTGCTTCGGCGCAAAGTACCCGCGCCGAGCTCGCACCTGCAGGTCTTTCTTCAGCGCGGTGATCTGAATCGACCGGAAACGCCCGTCAGCATCAAAGTCCGCGGGCTTGTAGGAAACGTCATACTGGCTGCGCAATTCATCTTCGATCGCAGCGAACGACTTGGTGATGTCCTTCATCTTGTAAGGAAAGAACGCGCGCCCGCCGGTGGCCGTAGCCAGATCCTCGAGCACGCGGTCGCCGCGCAGAATGAGTCCACTGTCGTCGGTCGAGATCGCATAAATCAGAACCTCGGCCCGCTCAGCCATCTCGATTGCCTGCCCGCGCGTGACCTCGCTCTGGTTATCCTCACCATCGCTGACCACGACAATCGCTTTCCGGATCGGGTGATCCGGCCGCTCATGCAGCAATTTCTCCTTGCAAGCCTTGTAGATCGCGTCGTAGAGCGCCGTGCCGCCGCCGTCTCTCATCCGTTGAATTCCCGCGGAGAGCGCCGGTAAATTGTCGGTGAAATCCTGTGCCAGGTGACTCTCTTTGTTGAACCCGACGACAAAAGCCTTGTCGTATCCCTGACGGATCATGTGCTGCAAGAATCCGGTCGCCGCGTCTTTCTCAAACTGGAAGCGCCCCTGCACCGAGCCGCTCACGTCCATCAGAAGTCCGAGTTCGATGGGTAGGTCGGTCTCCGGACGAAACGCGATGATCGATTGCACCGGCTTGTGATCGTCAGTGAAGGCAAAATCCTTCTGGTTCAGATTTCTGACAAATTTTCCGTGCCGGTCGGTCGCGATGAAAAGCACGTTCACTTCATCGACACGCTTGCGAATTGTGAGCACGGTATCGTTCGGATCGGGCTCGGAAGCGAAATCTGAGCCCGCGTCTGCGCTCAAAACCGCCGAGGCCGTCGTGCGGAAACTGCTGGTCTGCGCCATCCCCGGCGCCGAGAAAACTACGAGCACGACCACGAGCGTTGCCGCCAGCATCGCCAACTTCAATCCGAATTTGCCTGTCTTAATCATTACTTTCCCGAAGGAGCGGCGTGCCCAGGTCTCGCACGCGATTTCGGCGGCTAGCCCGAAACACAATTTCATACTTATTCGATGCACGCGAAGGTCCGAAAATTCTAACCGCGCCCTGCCTCTGACTGTAGGCTGGATTGCTGTGTAACTCCAAGTTACAAAAGGTGTACGCAAAAAGCTTCCGCGTTAACCCATGCCCATTCAACAGCTTGGCTTCGAACACCAAAGGCTGCTTCCCGCGCGCCTCTCCGCTTTTTTCAGCAATCGGAAGTGCACCCTAGGTGCTGCAAAGAAATTCCCGAGGACTTTTTTCATTTTCCCGCCGCCCTCCATGCAAAATCTGCAATCCAGTCAAGGCCTTGACTCAAGCCGTGAAAACGATCACATTGGCTTCGGTAAGTGTGGGGTCAAGCGAACAGAATCACTGAGGGCGCCTGAATGTACTTCGAGCAGTTTTATCTGACTTGTCTCGCGCATGCTTCATACATGATTGGCTCCAACGGCGAGGCCGCCGTCGTCGATCCGCAGCGCGACGTCGACATTTATCTAAAGGCTGCCGACGAGCAGCACCTCAAGATCTGCCACATCTTCGAGACTCACCTGCACGCCGACTTTGTCTCCGGGCACAAAGAGCTCGCCGCTCGCACCGGCGCAACCATATACATCGGAGCCGAGGCGAAGGCCACCTTTCCGCACACCGTGCTGCGCGACGGCGATGAAGTCCTCGTGGGAACCATTCGCATTCGGGCCCTGGCAACACCGGGGCACACTCCCGAAGGCATGTGCTTCGTCGTCACTGAAGAAAACTTCAGCACGCCGCATGCCGTCCTCACCGGCGACACTCTTTTCATCGGCGATGTCGGCCGCCCCGATCTCTCGCCCACGCACACGCCGCAACAACTCGCAGGCTTGCTCTACGACAGCCTCCACAAAAAACTGCTGTCGCTGCCGGATGCGACGAAGGTGTACCCGGCTCACGGCGCAGGCTCGCTTTGCGGTCGCGCCATGCGCGCGGAAAAATCATCAACCATCGGCACGGAGCGCCTCACCAACTACGCGCTGCAAATTCCGACTCGCGATGAATTCATCCGCCAGCTCACCACGAATCTCCCAGTGCGTCCCAGCTACTTCGCCGAAGATGCGGAGATCAACCGATCAGGAGCCGCACCGCTCGATGGCCTCGCGCCGTTGCCAGCGCTCGCGCCTGGCGAGGTGCAACGCCGTCTGCAGCAGAATGCCTGGGTGCTCGACGTTCGCCCCGGAAACGATTTCGCCGCTGCCCACATTCCAGGCTCAGTCAACATCGCGCTGTCGGGCCAATTTGCGTCCTGGGGTGGTGCGATCCTCGGTATTCACTCCAATCCAATTCTGGTCGGGGACAACGTCCCGCAAATCGAAGAGGCCCGCATGCGTCTGGCGCGAGTCGGCATCGAAGAAGTCCAGGGTTATCTCGAAGGTGGCGTCGTGGCCTGGCAAAAAGCGGGTCTGCCTATTCTGAGCACGCCGCAAATTACCGTGCAGGAACTTCAGAATCAAGTTGGAGGCGCGCCGGTCATCCTCGACGTCCGCCGCGAAGGTGAATGGCAGGCAGGCCACATCGCCGGAGCCAAGTGGCACGCGCTCGATGCATTCCCAAAGGGGTTACCTCAGATCGATACCGGCCACGCTGTCGCCGTGCACTGCAAAGGCGGTTATCGCAGCATGATTGCCTGTAGCCTGCTCGAGCGCGCCGGACACCGCAACGCAATCAACGTAATCGGAGGCTTCGACGCCTGGCACAACGCCGGCCTCCCGGAAGCGACAGAGACGCCAGCCTTGACATCGCATTAAGGAGGAGAATCGTCGGCGTCTCCGCGCCGATTTTCTCAGCGATCTCTGCGAGTGCTCAGCGCCCTCTGCGTTTTAAGATTTTGTTTTTGACTTTCCCGCAGACCGCGGGATTAATTCTTAGACCCTCAACCAGCCCGGAAGTCGCGCACATCCTCGCCCGCATGGAACAGCGGCCCGACCGGCCCCTTTCCGATTTCAGCCAGTCGTCGGTTCAAGTCCTCGACATCTTTCCTCGACCACCCCACGCTGCTCAACTCAATGGTCCGATCCTGCCCAATCAAGAACCATGTAGGCACATTCGTCAGACCGTAAGCATTCGAAGCCGCGTACCCATTCGGATCGTCAAGCAAAGTGCGGAACGTAATCCCAAATTCTTTTCGGAATCCTGCCGTATCGCGCGCATTGTCCTGCGAGATCGCCACAAACGAAGCCTTCGACCCATGCGCCTTGTACAGCCGCTCAAAAAATGGAAACGCATACTGGCACACCGGGCACGAAATCTTGAAAAAAGCGGCCAGAACTGGCCCCTGCTGCAATGCTTCCTGCAAAGTAAATTTCTTGCCATCAATCCCCGCCAGGGAAAAGTCGGGTGCCTTCGTCCCGGCCGTCAGTGCCGCCATGTCGTTCTTGCCTCCGAATAGGTGTTCGAGCCACTTCAAGCGAATACCTCGCTCTCCGAAATGCCTCTAGAGATTAGATGATCCCATCAGCCTTCAAGATTTTTCGCGTCAAACCGGTAATCGGCAGCCGCGGAATGGTATTGATTGCCACCCACTTACCTCGGCTAGAGCGCGTTCCAACTGCCGCTTCGTGTCCATTTACTGCTTTCGTTTCCCAGTCCCGCAAGACATGCACCGTGTAATCCGTCACCGTAATTGAATGCCGGAACGTGCGCCACCGCGCGGCACTCGCGGATTGATGTGGCAACTCGGTCCACTGCGGCAGTTCCCACATTCCCGCCATAAGCGACACATCCTTCGGACGCCGCACCAGCCGCACGTGCCCGTCGCGCCTGTCGAGAGAACACCATATCTCGCGCTTCTTCTGCCGCGGCGCACAAGCAGCCTGCAGCGCCGCGAACCCCGATCCCACCGCCTGCAACTCGCGAGCCCGAGTCGCACACATTTCGCGCACCAGACACTCGCCACATCTCGGATCCCTCGGCAGGCAGACCGTCGCGCCGAGTTCCATCATCGCCTGATTGAAATCTCCCGGCCGGGACTTCGACAGCAATTCCTGCGCCCGCTTCCAAGTTTGGGCCAAACCCAATAGGCGGCCGCCAACCCGCTGCAAAACGCGTTCCACGTTTCCATCAACAACGGCAGCCGGCTCTCCAAACGCAATACTCGCAATCGCCGCCGCAGTATATCGTCCAATTCCCGGCAGTTCCCTCAACGCAGCCGCCGTCTCCGGAAACTTCCCTTCATGCCGCCCAACTATCTCCCGTGCACATCGATGCAGCATGCGCGCGCGCCGGTAATACCCAAGCCCGCTCCACGCCGCCAGCACCGCGTCCTCCGGCGCCGCCGCTAAAGCTTCGACATTGGGGAATCGTTCGAGAAAGATGCGGAAGTGCTCTAGCACAGCCGCTACCCGCGTCTGCTGCAGCATGATCTCCGACAGCCAGATCGCATAAGGATCGCGTGTCTTCCGCCAGGGAAGATCACGCCGATTCCGGTCATACCAGCCAAGCAGGTCACGGCGGAAACGCGCATCATCCCCGCGGGCAAGACCCTCGAAATTGTTCGTTTTCGCAGCCCCAACCGTCGCCTTCGCGTTCCTCATCACGGCGCGCTGCCGCTGTGGGCGATCTCGATCCACCCAGACTTCTGCTCCTGCCACACCGACATCATGCGCTGCGGCCCGGAAGGCAGCGGTTGCGACCCCGCGCTCCCGTTCAGCGTGATCGTGTATGTGACCACAATGGTGTTGCCATTCATCTCCGTTTTCAAATCGCCGATCGAGAAATCTTTCAGCTGCCACCGGCGATACTGTTCGAGCGCCGCAGCTTTATCCAGCGTTCCGATGGCAGAGACGCCCGCATAGTTCCCCGCGATCGCGCGGTCGATCTCGGTCCAGTTCGCCGCGGCGACATTTTTCCAGAAAACGCGCTCCAGTCCTTCGCCGCCTGTTGCCTCCGCAAAGCTGCTGGCAGGCTTTTCTTTAAACATGGTGCAGCCCGCTTCCAGCAGCAACACGGCTGCCAAGCCGAGCACCCAACCCCACGCCGCTCTCCTACCTCTCCGAAATTGCATGGCGAGATTGTACCGCGCTCTCTCCACATCCGCCCTACTGAGTATCGGGCCAGATTCGCCCGCATTGACCGCCCTTCCGCCGCCCACCATAATAATGAGACAGTTCTGTCGCGGGCCGCGTCTCCACGCGCGATCCCCACCGGTGAAGGTTATGTCCGATTTTGACCGCAAAGTAGAAGAAGCATCAACCCGCTTCAATCGCCACGTCGCCAACGTTGTTGACAGCGTGGAGAAGGAAACAGCCGAACTCGTCACCTATCTCAACGACGAAGTTGTCCCCGCGGTTCGTACGCATTCGTCGAAGGCTCTGCGCACCGCCTCGGAGAAGCTGTCGCGCTTCGCCGATTATCTGGAATCGCAACGCAAGAATTCGTGATTCATCGCCGGTCCAGTATTCGCCCGTCGCTGCTCGTGCTTATTCTGAGCGCGGCCTTCCTTGTCGGCTGCGGCCACAAGCGTACCCAGGTCGCAGTTCCACCACCACCTCCGCCAACGTCGCCACCGCCGGCCGAGACCGCGCCTCCCTCCGCCACTCCCATTGAGCCCGAAATCAACGTACCGGCCGATGCCAAGCCGTTGTTCGAGCAGACCGGTACCGCCAGTTGGTATGGACCTCCGTATCACAACCGGCGCGGCTCAAACGGCGAGATCTACAACATGAACGCGATGACCGCCGCGCACCTGACGCTGCCTCTCGGCTCAATCGTCCGCGTCACGAACATCAAGACAGGCCACAATGCCCTGCTGCGCATCACGGATCGTGGGCCGTTTATCGAAGGCCGTATCCTCGACCTCTCGCTCGCCGCAGCCAAGGCGCTCGACGTCTATCTCCCCGGCACAGCCACGGTTCGTCTCGAAGTACTAGAAACCCCCGCCCCTCTGGACACTGGCGGTCGGTGGTGCGTTCAAATCGGCTCCTTCATCGACGAACGGGGCGCGGCCGACCTGGCAGGCCGCCTACAGCGCCGGTATCAAACCGCGAAGGTCCTGAAGTTCCCCAGTCCCACCGGCAACTGGTGGGTGCGCGTGCGGGTACTCGACGACGATCGGCAGCGCGCTCAAGACCTGATCCGTGAAAACGAAATTGCCGACGCTCCGGTCTTCCTGGTCCGCCTCGATTAGCGCCCTTGCAGAAATCGGCGTATGAGCGCCCTGTGTTACCCCGTGTACCCTGTGGTTCACGCTTTTTAGTTGAGGCCCCAGCAGGGCGCGAGCACTCCAAAGAACACTATCCTCAACTTACTAACTTGGCAATTACTCGGGCCTGATGCTATCGTTCTTTGTCGGAAATCCAGCAGTCCCCGACTTAGTCCAACCCCCCCCCAGAATTGGAATCTATGGCTGACTGTCTCTTTTGCCGCCTGCTGCGCGGCGAAGTCCCTTCCAGAAAAGTCTACGAAGACGACCACGTTTTCGCTTTCGAAGACCTGAATCCGCAAGGCCCGACCCACGTCCTCGTAATTCCCAAGAAACACATCACGGGGCTGAAAGAGGCAAAGCCCGAGGACGCAGAGATCATCGGCCAATGCCAGATCGCCGCGGCCCACATTGCTCGCGAGCGCGCCATCGAAGATGGCTACCGCACCGTCGTCAACGTCGGCCCCCGCTCCGGTCAGTCTGTTTTTCATCTTCACGTCCACCTCATCGGCGGGCGCCCCCTTCGCTGGCCTCCGGGATAGTGAGAACAGAAATGGGTGCCCATCCTAACGCGGCGTTTCGTGCCGTGTTAGGGCGGGAAACCTGTATAACGCACGTCCCCGCGCTGTCATACAATCAACTCATGGCAAATCTGACGCTGGTCTACGGGGTGCGTCTGCTTCCCTCCGACGAGGTCGCGGAGGTGGGCGACGCGACCATCAAGCTCAAGAATGGGCGCGAGGCCCGCGTCACCATGCACATTCTCGAGGGCGGCAAAGAAGAGATCGAAAAGCAGCTCAAAACGAGCCTTTCGGCGTTCTTCGATTTTTACCCGGAAATCTGACGGCGCACCGCTCAGGATCATCGACTTCGCAATAAAATCGGTGTGGGGCGTTTCACCGGAACGGGCACTCGCCGGGACGCAATATCCGCATGAGACTGATCTCTCTTGAATTCGAGAGCAAGCTTCGCGATAAAGGCGTGTGGCCCGAGACGCGCGTCGCCTGGGCGGCCATTTACTTTATCGCCCTCGATCTCCTTCTCTTCTCGGTGCAACTTGCCACAGCCCGCATCCGTCCCAGGATGTCGGCCAGCCTCGGAGGCTGGGTTACCTTCCTCAGCGCCGCCGCCATCGTACTCCTCGCCATCCTCGGTTTCCGCTGGATGCGCACCCATCTTCTCTGGCGCCTCCGCAACCGCTTGATCGTCACCTACATCTTCATCGGCGTTATCCCGGTTTTCTTGCTGCTCGTCATTTCGCTGACTTCTCTTTATTTATTCGTCCGCCAGTTCGCTGGCTTCGTCGTCACTTCCGAGGTAAGTTCGCACCTCCACAGCATGGAGGCCTCCAATCGCGCCATCTCCCGCGCTCTTGAAAATCAGTTTGAGCGCGAGGGAAAGTCCGACGCGGGTGTCGTCGCGCCCATTCGCCCGCGGCGCGCTGAGTGGACGCGCCGCCAGATTTGCGTCTGGTACCGCGACCAGTCGCAGCCCAATTGCGTTGGGCCCGATGGAACCTTGCCGTTCTCCTTCCCGGCATTCGTGACCGCCGACTTTGCCGACATCGTGCGCGACCACGGCCAGCTATTCCTGCGCGTCGCCACCGTCACCGCCGGACCCGAACCTCTCCGTGTCGTGACGAGCGAACCCCTCGACAGGAATCTCATCGAGCGAATCTCCGGCAACCTCGGTCAAATCACTTTTTCTTCCAATACGCAGGACTCCGAAGCCCAGGACTCTCTCGGGACATCCCGTGCCGCTAGCGACAGAGAAAATCCTGGCGGCACCTTCTCCGCAGGTAGTATTCCTCCGGCAACCAGTGCTACGGATCTGAGAATCAGCTTCCCAGTCCCCGTGACGGTTGTCGACTGGGCCAGTGGAGACAGAAATCCAAAAGGTGCTCTGGCGAGCATTGAGACTCGTCCGTCTGTCCTGTATAACCGCCTTTTTGGCGCGCTCGGCGATTACGCCCAAGGCATAGAGTCAATCCTTTTCCTGATCGCCATCGTCTTCGCGATCATCGAGATCCTCGCTCTCTGGATCGGCACCAAGTTGACTCGCAGCATCACCTCGGTCGTCGCCGATCTCTACGGCGGCACCACTCACGTCAATCGTGGCGATTTCAGTCACCGCATCGCCGTCACGTCCAGCGACCAACTCGCCGCACTCGCCACCTCTTTTAACTCCATGACTGCGTCCATCGAGCGCCTTGTTCGCGAGCAGAAAGAGAAGCAGCGCCTCGAAAACGAGCTGGCCATCGCGCAAGAGGTGCAGGCGCAGCTCTTTCCCAAGGAGATTTCGCAGCTCGAATCGCTTGAGGTGCACGGATTCTGCCGCCCCGCGCGCAGCGTCAGCGGCGACTATTACGACTTCCTCACTCTAAATTCCGGCAAAATGATCATTGCCGTCGGCGACATCAGCGGAAAAGGAATTTCGTCGGCGCTCATGATGGCTACGATCCACTCCGCCGTCCGTGCCTACAGCATCGAAGGCATTCCGCTGCTGCGCGAGTCGGCGATGTCCGCGGGTCCGGCGCTGGCCGTGGTGGGCGGCGCACCTCACTCTCGCGGTTCCATTGTCGCCAGCGACGTGCCCGGTGCGGAAGTCTCGCCCTCAGTCCTCATCGGCCTGCTGAATCATCAGCTCTACGAGAGCACTCCGGACTCCAAGTACGCTACGCTTTTCCTCGGCATCTACGATTCCGCCACGCACCGGCTCACCTATTCGAATGGCGGTCACCTGCCACCCATCGTTCTCTCGGAGGACGGCTCTACCCGCCTGCTCGATTGCGGCGGCTCTGTGGTCGGCTTGCTCGACAACCTCGACTTCCGCGAAGCCACAGTTCAGCTTCGCCCCGGTGACCTGTTCATCGCCTACAGCGACGGCGTAACCGAGCCCGAAAGCGACTACGGCGAGTTCGGCGAGGATCGCCTCCTCCAGATCGTCCGTGAGAATCGCCACCTACCGCTCACCCGCATCACCGAGATCGTCACAGCAGCGGTCGATGACTGGATCGGCGACAAAGAGCAGCCCGACGATGTGACGCTGGTGCTCGCCCGAGCCCGCTGATCGCCTTGTTTTCAGGCACATTTAGTGCTACCAGCGCACCCTCTCCCGTGACACAACTCACGCATCGAATGCCCGGCCATCACTGCTGGTTTATCAGCGCTGAGGTCTAATCAAGCCTGGAGTACGTGCGGCAGCGCACCAGGAATCCTGTCATGTCAGAAGAGACCCCATTGGTAAGATGCCCGCTTTGTGAAGGCCAGGGCGCATTGGCGCCCCATGCAATCATCGATCGATTCTTGAATCCGGAACTACGCCATCGCCTCGATGCCAGAATCGCAGAAATCGGCGAGCTTTGCGGCGCGGGGAGTACCAGCAAGGTACTGAATTTTCAAAAGGAGGTTCACACCTGGAATCCGGTGCCAATCTGGCGCCGAAGCCCGAAAGAGTAGAGTTCCAAGGATGAGCAGAAGAGCAGCGACAGCTTCCTGTACAACCCCGCGCACCCTGTGGTCTTCAGTTCTTGGCAGCGAGCTGATTAAAACACTTCCAAAGAACACGGCGCGGACATCCCTCTGGAGCCGCGCCGTCGGGGCGGGCTAACCGGCCCGCCCTTTGTGGTTTCGCCATCGAATTACTTTCTTCCCGCCTCAATCTCCTCCACCACGCGATCGAGGTGATACACCTTCTTCATTGCTTCGAGCAGCGCACGGCTGTCGACCGCGACTGAACGGTTCTGCTTCGCGTCGTAGCCGTAATCACCGCCCAGAGAGAAGATGTTGCCGTCGAAGATGAGTCCGACCACCTGTGCATCTTTGTTGATGAGAGGGCTCCCCGAATTCCCGCCGATGATGTCGTTCGTGGTCGAGAGGTTCATCTGTGTCGAGAGGTTCAGAGCCGACTTCGCGTTCAGCCAGGTCGGCGGCAGCTTATAAGGCGCAGCTCCGGTTGCTCGCTCAAACAGGCCGCCCATCGACGTGTAGGGCGTTACGAACTTGCCTTCTTCGTCTTCGAAGCCCTTCACCGTGCCATAGCTCAACCGCGGAGTGAAGGTCGCGTCCGGATCGACACTCGTTCCATAAATCGCGAAGCGCGCCTTGGCAATCTTCTCTGCTGCAGCACGTGTCGGCGCGTCCACTTGCGCCTCATAGTCCTTGCGCACAGCTAGCATGTCGTCGTTGATCGATGCCATGAACCGGATCAGCGGGTCGTCAGACGCCGCAATCGCACTTGCCCCGCCGTCGTACAACTGCTCTCGAACCTTCGCATCATCGAGGTGTGTCCCCATCACGAGCCGGTGCGCCAGTTCCTCCGGAGATTCCTTGCCGAGTACTTTCTTCACAAATGGATCGTCGGTCCCAATATCCCGCCGTACGAGAGTCAGGAAAAACGCGATGTTCAACTCTTCCAGATCTTTGTAAATCGGCACCGATGACGAAATCACCTGTTGCACATGCACCAGCGCCTGATCCCTGAATTCCGGCAGCCGCTCCGCATTCGGCTTCGTGCGTTCCGCCGCGGACCGCACCAGCATCACGGCATACTCCATCAACCCGTCGCGCAGAAAACGGCTGTTCACGATCGCCGATCGATGAAAAAGATGTGCCCTTACCTTTTGCACCTCGGCAATCTCATCCCATGCGGAAGCGTATCCGCTCAGCTTCGGGTCAGCCGCCACCGCCGTTCGCAGCTTCTGTTCTTCTTGCGCCTTCACCGCCATGAACTGGGGATCGAGCAACGCTGCCTGCCTTCCAAAAATTGCCTTGTAGGAATTTTCGATGATGAAGAGATTCTCATTCGCCTCGCGCGCCTGTTCAGCGCCGCGTGCACTGAACTCTTCCAGCAGCCCGCGGTATTCGGAATACTCATTCAGCACGAGTGGCCATTGGGTATTGCGCAGATAATCGAGCTGCGACATGGTGAGCCCGCGGCTCGTGCCACCCGGATCGCCCGCGACAAACACCACATCTCCGTCCCTCGACCCGTCCGCGCTCCACTTGAAATAGTCAGGGGTCGACGCCGGCTTACCGTTTTCATAAGCCCGCACCACCCCGATGTCGAAATCGAAGCGCGGAAAATTGAAGTTGTCCGGATCGCCGCCAAACTGCGCGACGCCGAACTCCGGCGCAAACACCAGCCGCACATCGGTGTACCGCTTATAGCGATACAGATCGTAGATTCCACCGTGGTATAACGACACCACATCGCAGCGCACTCCAGGATCGCTCCCGCACCCCTGCTGCAGCTCGGCCTCCTTGGCGCGCATTGCTTTGTTCGCCACGTCGCCGGTTTTTCCGGCGGTCGCCGACTGCATGTCCGCTGTCACATCTCGAATCTCCACGAGCTGGTTAAGCTCGAACGCCGGGCACTTCCGCTCTTCGCCCGCAGTCTTCGCTGCAAACCCATCCTCTGAAAGGTTCTCCTTCGCCGACGAGAGCGCCTCGACGCACTCAATTACGCAGTGGTGATTGGTCATCACCAGCCCGTTCGGCGAGATGAACGACGCCGAGCATCCGCCCGCGATTCGCAGCGAAGCGAGCCGTACGTGATCGAGCCACGCCTGCGACGGCGTAAACCCATATTTCGTTCCCACCGTCTTCGACGGAAAATTATCGAACGTCCACATCCCCTCATCGGCCCACAACGGCTGCGCTAGGACCCCCACGACCATCAGAACCACCAGCAAAATGGCACACTTTGATCGAATGTTTCCCATTTCCAGTCTTCCTTTTCTTTATCGATATTCGGATGGATCGGATCCCGAGGCAGAAAAACAACCGGTCCGGACCAATGCGTTCCTTCAACGCGGCATCGCTTTCGCGGGCGCTCCTTCAAAACCCGCAATGGACGCCATAAACATTCTACTCACTGAAGGCCGTGCTGCGAAGCCTTAGAACTACCTGTGAAACTCTGTGAACCCGGTGGTTCTAGGTTCTAAGGGTTTTACCTCTGCAATCTGCCTCTCACCTCTGACCTCGCTTGCGCCAAAAAGAAATGCGGGAAAGGGCAGAGCCCCGTCCCGCATCCCAAAAACGAATCAGCAATTACACAAGCCCCTGATCCAGCATCGCATTCGCGACCTTCAGGAAGCCCGCGATGTTGGCGCCATTCACGTAGTTGCCGGGCGTGCCATACTTCTCGGCCGCTTCGATGCAGCTCTTGTGAATCGAGATCATGATCTTGTGGAGACGATCATCGACCTCTTCGCGAGTCCACGAAATGCGCGCGCTGTTCTGCGCCATTTCGAGGCCTGAAGTCGCCACGCCGCCCGCGTTCGCAGCCTTTGCCGGTCCATAGAGAACTTTGTTATCCAGGAACAGCTTGGTCGCTTCCATCGTGCTCGGCATGTTCGCGCCTTCGCTGACGACCTTCACGCCATTCTTAATGAGGTTCGCCGCGTCTTTCGCGTTGATCTCATTCTGCGTGGCGCTCGGGAACGCGCAATCGGCCTTGATGTTCCACAGCCAGTTGTGGTCGAGCTTGCGGTCGACAGGATTGAAGTGCGCTTTCTTGAATTTCTCCGTGTACTCCTTGATGCGGCCACGGCGGTTATTCTTCAGATCCATGACGAATGCCAGCTTGTCGCGCGTAATGCCTTCTTCGTCATAAATCGCGCCGTCGGAGTCGGACAGAGTGACCGGCTTCGCGCCCAGATCGAGCAGCTTCTCGACCGTGTATTGCGACACGTTGCCGCTGCCGGAGACCAGGCAAACCTTGCCTTCCAGCTTGTCTTTCTTCGTCTTCAGCATTTCCTGCGCGAAATACACGCAGCCGTAGCCGGTGGCTTCCGGACGAATCAGCGAACCGCCCCAGCCCAGGCCCTTGCCCGTCAGAACGCCCGTGAATTCGTTACGCAGCCGCTTGTACTGCCCGAACATAAAGCCGATCTCGCGTCCGCCCACGCCGATGTCGCCGGCTGGTACGTCCGTGTCTGGCCCGATGTGCCGGCACAGCTCGGTCATAAAGCTCTGGCAGAACCGCATGACTTCGTTGTCGCTCTTGCCCTTCGGATCGAAATCCGATCCGCCCTTGCCGCCGCCCATGGGCAGCGTGGTCAGCGAGTTCTTGAACACCTGTTCGAACGCCAGGAACTTCAGGATGCCCAGATTCACCGATGGATGGAACCGCAGTCCGCCCTTGTACGGCCCGATCGCGCTGTTCATCTCAATACGGAATCCGCGATTGACCTGCACTTTGCCCTTGTCGTCAAACCAGGGCACACGGAACATCAACACTCTCTCGGGTTCGGTAATGCGTTCCAGAATCTTCGCTTCCTGATATTCAGGGTGGCGCTCCAACACGAGCCGCAAGCTCTCGAGCACTTCGAGCACTGCCTGGTGGAACTCCGGCTCGGCCGGGTTTTTGGCTTTCACGAGGTTAAGGATCTGAGAAATATAGTCCGCCGCATGCTTCTTCGGCGGTTCCATCACTGCAGGCATAGATTTGTCCTCCGAGTTTTTAGAACTTGAACGGGATGGTCGATGCTGAACCGTAGACTTGGACCAGGGAACATCGTGACCAGGAACAACTTGAATCGGGACCTCCAGCAACGATGCTGGGAGTGGCCTTAGTTATTCAATGCCAGGGGGAGAGGCTCTGCCGTGATTCGTATCACCCGAATTCGTGACGTTTGGGCGCAAATCTTGTGCGATGACCACGCACACCTCGAGAACTGCTTATGAGTCTGTACAGTAGCGGTGTTCCGTGGGGTTGGTGTTCCCTGTGAAACCCTGTGTGTACCTCGTGGTTTAGCTTTTGCCGCGCTCAAACACGAACACGAGCACGTGCCCCACATCCCCAAAGCCCTATAGAGGTTACTTCTTGCCCTTCAAGCTGACAATCGTTACCTTCGCGGTTACCGCCTGCCCTTTTTCCATCCCGCCCACCAGGATCAAATTGTGCCCGGCCACCGCCACCGCCCGCGTGTCCATGACCGCGCCCGCCGTATTCTCATCGATCGTTTCCCAGCCACCGGACTTGAGGTCAAACGCAAACGTGACTGCCGAAGGCTCGCTCGCCTTCCCGTCGTAGCCAATCCCGTTGTAGTCATAAGGATTGTCCGTCCCGCCAGAAAAATAAATGTGTCCGCCCTTTCGCTCCTCCGGTCCAGCCCCGGCAGCAATTCGAAAACGTGCATTCCCTGGGTGCCCCGGCAATTTTGTCCATTCGATCTGTGAAATGTCGGCATGCTTCCCGGTCGGAATCTTCCCCATCCAGCACTCGCCGGACGCCACATACTTCGACGCGTTCTTCGTCCCCCCGGCCTCCGGATTCCGGTACGCCCCATTCACATAAATAATGGAGTCACCCAGAATCGCCCCGGCGTGTCCAAACACAGCAGGCCCTTTGAGCGGCGTCCCCTGCGACCACGTGTCCTTCTCGGTGTCATAGATCTGCACGTTGCGCACCGCCTCGCCCTTCGACCGCCCGCCAATCACATAAATAAACCGCTCATGAAACAGCCCGACCACTGCATCCTCCACCGGCACAGGAACATCCTTGCCCCGGTAGTAGCGATCTTCGAACGGCACATAGACGTTCAAATCTGACTGTGTCGTCTCGGTACCGTCGCGATCCAGCACGTACCCGCCAAAAATAAAAACCTGCCCGCTAACCGCCACCGCCGACGCTCCCAATCTCCCTACAACGCCGGGCAGCGACCGCTTCTCTTCCCATAATCCGGTCTTGAGATCCAGTTCAAACGCCCGGTTCGTAACCCCGTCCCAGGTCTTCTTCGCACCCATCCCCATGAACGAAAAAACTTTCTGCCCAGTCTCCCCAGGATGAGTGCTGGCGCCGGCGCTGTTCGACACGGGCGCCGGCATCGACGGCAGCTTAAGCTCCGAGCCGGCATTCAACGTGTTTGGAAGAGAAAGGAAGAAGAAAACAACCAATATGGCAAAGACCGTGAAGGACGTTTGAATTCGATAGTTAGAGAGCATTCCGTGAAATGATATCAGCCAATCGGTGAGTCATCCTGAGCGACCGAAAGGAGCGAAGGCCCCATCGATTTCGCATGCACCGTGAGGAAACGTAGGGACCGTCCGTGCGTCCGCGTCCAGGAGCCTGCTCGTAGCTCGAGGCTCAAAGCTCGTTTCAGAACCACGTCCGCGCTCGATACGCCCGGTACTCGTCCCCAAACTTGGCCTCAAGCACCTGCGCTTCCTTCCGCGCCCGCAGCACTTGCACTGGAATGACCGCCATTAAGAAAAGCAGGACAAGCGGATTCCACAACATCACCGCTATCCCAGCCAGCACGAACTCCGCTGACATATAGATCGGATTGCGAATCTTCGAATAGATCCCCGAAGTCACTAGCGCGCGCGCCTGTGCCGTCACCGAAAAAGATTTCCCCAACGTTTGCCGAGCCAGCATGACCCCGCTCAGCCCGATAACCGCCACAGCCAAGCCAATCGGCCGCAGAATCCCATGCGGCCCCGGCCCTCGGGCATAGAGCATCCCCAACGCCCAGGCTCCCAAAAGGAGAGGAATCCACACCCGCCAAATTGTTCCACGATCCATATCAAACCTCGGCGCTCGGCTCTAGGCGTTGGGCTTTGGACGCTCACGCCAACTCTTAAGAGAAGCTGACCTTCTTAGATGAAGCTGAAGGCCCGAAGCCGAAAGCCTAGAGCCGGACGCCTGTTTCACTGCACTATTTCTTGCCTCACCGCGTGAATAAAGTCGGTATAAGCGGGCTCCATTCCCGCCGCCCGCATCTCCATCGCAATCTGCCCCCGATGATACGCCGAGTGCATGACCACATGTGTCAACACATCCTCCACGTGATTCTGCCAGGGCTCGCCCTTGCTGTTTTTGTAGTCGACAACTTCGGCCAGCCCGTCTGCAGAGAGCTTCTCCAGGTATTTCTTCCAGGCCGTGCCCATCTCAGTTGCCAGCGCCTCGCATTCCTCGAGCGTCGAACCCGGCCAAACAGCCATGGTCTGCGGAACCCGCCGCATCCGTTCCAGCCAAAGCTTCTCCGCGGAGAGAATGTGTGCAATCCGCTTGACGATCGGCCCAACATCCTTGCCGGAAGCAGCGGCATTTCGCAAGGCCCGCAAGCACTCCCCATTCGCCCAATGATCGTAAGCAAACATCCGAAGCAAATCGTCTCGGTTCATCTTGTTGCACCTCGTGCTCTGCGAAGAGCTTTCTTAGATTGGTTGAGGTTAGCGAACCGATTCAGGGTAGCGCACGGTATCACAAACTGCAGCAAGAACAGATTTTGGGTGGCGCACCGCTTCCAGCGATGCGGATTGCCGCAAGGGGTAGTACTCACGTGCGTTATTTCTAAAAGCGGCTTCAGCCGCTGAGGTCTGTACCCGAGAGTTTTGCTGGCAGCCCATCAAACGTGCCGGTTGAACTCAGAATTGCGGCGGTGATCCACCGCCACCCGGTAGAAAGTCTAGCTGGCTCCAAGCCGCGACAAGAATCGCACCATATAAAAAAGGAGCCCGATGTGATTCGGGCTCCCTGAAGCGCTTCTTGCAGTGCTCGTCGCGTCTAGAACGAAACCCGCAACGAGAACTGTCCAAACCGTCGCTCGTCGTGGTTGCCGCCGGTGGCGAAGCTGTTCAGACCACCCTTAAACTCGTCAACAGTGATGCCGCCCTGTACCAGACCGGGCGTGAACACATAGAAGTTGTGGTGGTTGAAGATATTGAAGCCTTCGGCACGGAACTCCATGCCCACGCGCTCCGTGACCTTGAACTTCTTCGATACGGCCGTATCCAGGTTCCATGCATTCGGTCCGCGGAACGCGTTCCGACCAGTCATACCAGCCGGGAACGGTCCCAAGTCCGAAATGCCAAGCAACGGGTTGTTAGAGCCAAGAGGCGCCGCATCTGGGAGGGTCAGGGCTGCGTAGCTGTTGACCCCATCGGGCTGAGGATTGGAGCTTACGTGGAACGTCGGCGCTGTCGCCGGAGTTAAGCGGGGCACAGTGTAACCGATCTCGTCATACGTGTAGTCATATGCCGTGAAGGGAACTCCAGTACGCGCAGTGAAAACCCCAACCGCGGTCCATCCGCCCAATACCTCTGAAGCCACGCTGTGACCGCTCTTGTACCACGGGGTCTCCCAGATCGGCGAGATGACCAGACGATGACGCACATCGTAGTCTGCCGGTCCCCAGTCAAGCTTCGGGTTGAAAGGATCGGTGTAGCCAAGACTGCCGATATAACCCGAACCTCCCTGCAAACTGTCCGAGAAGGTCGAGCTGATGTCGTCGAGGGCGTGTGCCCACGTCCAGTTCGCCACCAGGCTCAGACCGGTGTTGTGCAGGTTCTGCGTCTGGAACTTCAGGTTGAGAGCGTTGTATGCGCTGACTCCCATGCTGCCGCGCATGTTGATTGACGAGTATTGAGGATTCGCAAACGTGAGGCACTCCGGAGTGCCGGTGTCCAAGTTCTCGAAACCGCAGCCAATATTACTGGTGGGACTTAGATCAGTTGTGAGGACCGGATCTCCGAGGTATTGCTCGCCGGAACCGTAGTTGTCGATGTTCTCGAGGTCATAGAGGTGCACTCCATGAGCCCCGTTGTAGCTCAGTTCGACGATCGTATTGCGTGCCACTTCCCGCTGCAGAGCCAAGCTCCAGAACTGCGTCTGCGCTGTCCTGATATTCGGGTTCGGCATGCGCAACGATAACGGGGGCAAGTTTAGGGCCGGACCAGAAACCCCGAACGGTCCCGCGTTGTTGTTCGTGACAAGGGTAGGGCACTGGTTGTTCTCTGCCGGACAACTGGCTGCGACCACAGCACTGGCCGGCGGGTTGAAGCTGGCGTTAAATGTCACGTTGCCGAAGTTGCGTTCGTAACTGATACCAAATCCGCCGCGCAAACTGGTTTTGCCGTCGCCGAAGACGTCATAAGCGAATCCGACGCGCGGTCCCAGCGTGCCCCACTGGTTTTGCCAGAATTGTCCGGTTGAGCTTTGCTGCGTAAGCTGCACTCCCCCATTCCGAACCTGTTCTTCGAAGTTGGATCCGGGTCCAAAGTAGAAGTTCGAGTCCAGAGACTGATTATTGTTGTGCTGCACGCCGAAGTGCTCCCAGCGCAGCCCGTAGTTCAGCGTCAACCTTGGAGTCAGCCGGAAGCTGTCCTGCCCATAGATTGCCCAGTCTTTGTAACGGTAGCTGCGAGCGTAGGCCGCTGCTGGCAGGGGAGGCTGCACCACGCTCGAGGATGGACATGTGTTAGTGCCCGCCTCTCCATAATGCAATGCGCCTGGAGCGATAGTCGATCCCTCCAGCTCACCCCATGCGTCGACCGGACAAGGCAGCGCGCCTTGCGGATTGACTCTGGAATCGAAGTGTGTCAATTGGCTTCCGCCCGGGTTTTGGGCAGTGTTCAGCAAGTCGGCCATTGATGTTGAGCCGCGGGAACCCAATTGTTCTACTGCCTGAGCGTACGCGCCATAGGCTACGTTCAGCTGGATGTAGGTAAACTGTCCGCCGAATTTCATGTTGTGGCGGCCCTTCGTCCATGACAGGTCGTGTTCGAACTGAATGGTATTTTGCGGTCCACCAAACGGCAACCCACCCAATCCCGGTTCTGATAGGTTGAACAGCCCCGGCATCGAGATTATGCCTTGGGTTGCCGGATCCGAAGGCGTGACGAACATCAGGTCCGGAACACTCTGTACCGCCTGGTTGTATGAATTGTAACTGTTGTAACGTGTGAAGCTGACCTTTGTATTGTTCAGCAGGTTGGCATTGAAATTGTGGTTAATTGAGAAGAGATAGCTCTGGTTGTAATTAACCCCGCCAACGAAATAGTCCGGGTATGCGCTAAAGAAAGAGGTTCCGTTCGTAAAAACGTCTCTCTCATTGGCGCCGCGAAAGAACATCTGCGTCTTGTCAGTCAAATTGATGTCGAGACGACCAACCGTGGTGTACGTATTCTGCGGCGATCCGCCACCCGCGTCAAAAGGCGCCTGGAAATTGACCGTATCAAAAACCGGTGTGCCCCCAGGAATCGTTGTACAGTTGACGTCGTCTAGGCAGGTCTGTCCAATGAAGCCAGGGCTCGCCGTGTTGATATCATCAACGGTAGCCGCTACGCCGGCGCTCGGGAACGGATTCGCCCCGAAGGCGCTGAAGTAGGCCTGCGCATTTGCGGGAAGGTAGCTGAGGAACGCCGGATCGAAAATCTCCTGCGTTTGACTCGAGTTGCTTCGCACGCGCGTGAATTCGGTGGTCTCCGAGACGAACACCTTGTTCTTGATGATCGGCCCGCCCACCTGGAAGCCAAACTGATTGCGAGTGTATTGACCTTTCGGGAGACCCTTGGCCACGTTATCGAAGGTATTCGCCGTATAGGCCGCCAGGCGATTGAACTCCCACGCGCTGCCGTGCCAGGCATTAGAACCGGCCTTCGTGGTGACGTTGACCACGCCGCCCGACGCGCGCCCATATTCCGCGCCGAAGTTATTGGTGATGATGCTGTATTCCTGCACGCCGTCGATCGGAACATTCTGTCCGACCGCTACGCCGAAGACGCTCACATTCTCCACGCCGTCCAGCAGGATTTCCGTGCCCGACTCACGCTGTCCGTTAATCGCAAATCCAACGCCGCGAGCTGCCAGTTCCTGGCCGGCCATTTCACCGTTCGACGTGCTGTCGCCGTTGCTGACGTTGCCCGAAACCGCGACGAAATCATACGGGTTGCGCGTCAAGCTGGGCAGCTGCGCCATCTGCTGCGTGTCGATCAGCTGCGACATTTCCTGGGTTTGGGTATTAACTTCGGTCCCCGCTCCCGCCACCACTTCCACGATCGTGCTTCCGCTGCCCACTGTAAGGGACGCGTCCATCGTAGTGTGGCCGCCAACCGCGACCTCTAGCGTCGCCTTATAGGTCTGGAACCCTGATTTCGTCACAACCACCGTATACGTGCCCGGCGTCAGGTTTTGTATGCGGTAGTCGCCTGTGTTATTCGATGTTGTCGTCCGTTCCGCATTGGTGGACGTCAACGTGACCTTTACATTCGCGTCCGCCACGACTGCACCGGTCGAATCTCTCACTACACCCGAGATCGAACCCAGATCGGTTTGTCCAAATACAAATGCGCTCATAAACAGCACGAGCGCGACAATTGTCAATGTGCGCCACATCCCATGGCCAAATGAGCTACTCATTCGTTGCCTCCTCGCTGATTTGTTTCGCATGAACCCCGGTGTTACAGCGGTTTCTTTCAGGCAGTCTTACTGTCTTGCAGAGGTTGGAATAGAAAACTGCACGGAACCCCGCACCAACATTGCCCAGAAGAAAAGCAAGCTAGTGACCAAAACAGAAAATCCGCATGTTATTGAATGTGAGTGTCTTAATCGGAGGCATGCGGACTTATATCCGAAAATCGGAACATCTACAGACTCCGATGTACGGATTTTCATACGAAGCCATAGTAAGGCGGGAGCGTCCGTTCGGACGGGACAGGATCCCTCGAACAAAGACAAAACAGTTACAACTACAGTGTTTTCCCGAGATTTGCGCGCCGCGATAACTTATGATTCAAGTTACTTGGCAACACCAACGGACGCGCAAATCCCGGAAAACTGACGTTACATTAGAACGTGAACCGCAACGAGAACTGTCCGAACCTCCTCTCGTCGTGATTCCCGCCGGTGGCGAACGAGTTCAGTCCGCCTTTCAGTCCGATGATCTCGAGCGGAGTCGAGGTCGGGCCGCCGCTGTAGAGCGCCGCCGGCGTCAGCACATACATGTTGTGATGGTTGAAGACGTCGAATCCCTCCGCGCGGAACTCCAATCCGTAGCGCTCGGTAAGTTTGAACTTCTTCCCCACCGCCGCATCCAGGTTCCAAGCCCCCGGTCCGCGGAACGCATTTCGCGCAGTCATACCCGCTGGAAATGGCCCGAGGTCCGAGATGCCAAGCGTCGAGTTCAGCGGATCGCGGGTTCAGTCGCCGGCGTCAACCTCGGTACAGTAAACCCGACGAACACATTGTTGGTGTTCATACACGTTGAACGGAATTCCGCTGCGCGCAGTGAAAATGCCCACAAGCGACCATCCGCCCAGTGCCTCTGCCTTCACGCTGCGCCCAGTCTTGAACCACGGCGTCTCCCAGATGGGCGACACCACGATCCGGTGACGATATCGAAGTCAGAGCTTCCCCAACCCAGCTTCGGGTTCGTCAGGTCGGTATAGCCAAGGCTTCCAATATCTCCCGATCCGCCCTGCAGACTGTCCGAGAAAGTCGAACTCTCATCGTCGAGCGAGTGCGACCACGTGTAGTTCGCGACCACACTTAGGCCGGTGCTGTGCAGGTTCTGCTACATGAAAGCCCCAAATTCGTTGTCCGAAATGGTGCAAGCAGCGGGCCAAAGTTCAACTTGTCAACAGGAGTTTACTTAGAAGAGGGCAGAGTCTCACGAGGGAGCGGAACTTAGTTAATGAGTTAGTGCGACTTATCTAAACTAGCTTTACTCTGATCTGTTGTCCGTGACAAGAATAATTTCCAGATAGATTGTGAAGATCTCGCTTTGTCCAGTGTTTATAGTAGTAATTGCGTTCTCGAAATGATCAGAAAAATATGACGGGCCATAGATAAGAGCGCGTGCATATTCCGAATTGCGGAAGACTAATCAAGGGGGCCCGCCCGCACTTACAAAATCCCCGAGTAAGCACCGGCAGAAATCTCTATCGTGTATGCAACCGCGCAGGTTTTCTGTGCATCAAGTGGTAATCACCGGGAGGTTCGCTCAACCGCCCACCAGGCTTATTGCAGCGTTCGAGAACAACAAGAACAGTAGTTTGTTCGCCACACATTGCTCAGTTTCACGGACCGCGCTGACGCCCGAGAGCTTTCGCGCTTAAGATTCTGCGAACCAGGATTTGAAATTCTCCCGTGCGGCCTCTGGCGAGGACTAAGCCACGAGACGCTGCAGAGCGCGAGTGCATATCTCGCGCTTGTACGGGCCTCAATCCTAGGGCTGCGCGGTTAGACCGGAACGCGCTACTCCGCCCTTCATCGTGCTGCCCCACCTTGCCGCACGAATCGTTCTGTTCTGGGCGAACCAACCCGGACATGAGCTAAAGAGACGTGCCTGCCGGGCTCAAGCGCGGTGCAGGCATCGCTCCAAACACACAACACTACAAAATACTGTATTCCTAGTAGTAACTGCTTCCATTCTTCATACAGCACATTAGGTCAGTGTCAGGCTAAACCACTGAAAATAATCCTGAATCGCATTCGGCTCCAAAATTGCCACTGCTCCCGCCAAGTAGATTGCGCTTGCTCCCGTGTCGCAAGCATTCTTAGCCCGACCCGACCCGAGGGCAGCAAACTGATCCAGCCTGACAAAACATGGCTTGACAAAGGCGCATGAGTGCGGCAACATTTGCGCCTTCTATAAAGTGGGGTTTGTTCCGTAGCACAAGTGGTCGCCGTGTAACCAGTGTTTCTTGCTGGCGGACGAAAATCGATTCTGTGGAGGAAAGTTCATGAGAACACCTCAGTTCTGCCTGGTCAGTGCCGCCCGTTTTGGGCTGGCGTTATTTCTGATCCTTTTCGCATCGGTAGGTCTCATGTGGGGACAATCTGTCGACACCGGCACCGTCGTCGGCAACATCACTGACGCGACAGGTGCAGTCGTAGTCGGCGCGACGGTTAAGCTCACTGACTCGGCGACCGGCCAGTCGCGTACGACCACTACGAGCGATGCCGGGCGCTATACCTTCGTGAGTGTTCTCTCCGGCACCTACCGGATCTCTGTCAGCAAGTCCGGCTTCTCCACGGTTGAAGCTGCGGGGCAGCAGGTGACAGTCGGCAAGACCTTCACTGTGAACCTCTCGCTTCAAGTTGGCGGGACGAACACAGTCGTTGAGGTCAGCGCGACCGGCACCGAATTGCAGACCACCGATGCCACAGTCGGCACCACCATTACCGGCGACGCATTGGATGCCTTGCCTGGTCTCGGACGCGATGTGAGCACGTTCGTTACCCTGCAACCCGGAGTCGCGCCTGACGGCAGCGTCGGCGGCGCCAACCAGGATCAAAACTCTTTCCAGCTGGATGGCGGCAACAACTCCAGCGACATGGATGGCACTCAGAACACGTACACCGCCAGTTTCGCGGGCGACCCGACGGGTGGACTGGTGAACAACGAAGTCACGGGGACAGCTCCTGGCGGCAGCCCGGGTGGAGGCGGTCCGACAGGCGTCATGCCCACACCCGCCGATAGCATTGAGGAATTCCGCGTCGGCACCAACAACCAGACGGCCGATTTCAACAGCTCTTCAGGTGCTCAGGTAAAGCTGGTCACCAAGCGCGGCCAGAATGCATGGCACGGCACCTTGTATGAGTATTACCTCGACAATAATTGGGCGGCGAACTCCTACGACAACAATTTGGGCGGAACGCCCCTACCCAGCTATCACTACAGCCGTTTTGGCGGTTCGATCGGTGGCAAGTTGCCCGGAGGAGATTTCCTAGGTGGCAAGACTTTTGTTTTCGCCAACTACGAAGGGTTCCGCTGGCCGAACGCTGCCACCACAACTAGAGCAACTCCGTCGGACGACATGCGTTTGGGTTTGCTTACCGACGTTAACACTGGTATCCAATATAACCTGAACCCGTATGACGTCACGAACTCCGGAGGGACCTTGGTTCCTGCGAATAACGGGTGTGCAGGCTTCGGTACGGGGGGCACCACAGGTCTTTGCGATCCACAGGGTATTGGCATCAGTAACGTTATGCAGCAGATGTGGACTGCTATGCCTGAGGGCAATTCCCAATCTAATAGCTGCCTTGGTTTGAGCCGCTGCGATGGCGTGAATGTTCTCGCTTTTCAGTCCAACTATGCCGTTAGGTGGAGAGATGATTTTGGCGTGCTGCGCCTCGACCATGACTTCGGCTCGAAGTGGCACTTCTACACCACCTATCGGTATTACCATCAGTCGCGAGCCACCGGCAATCAGATTGACATCACTGGCGGCAACCCCGTTTCCACTGCCGCGCGCCCGTCAGTGCCGTGGTACTACACGGCCGCTTTAACGACGAACATCACTTCGAACGTGACCAACGACTTCCACTACAGTTTCCTGCGCAACTACTGGAGACGAGAATCTCTCGGAGACCCGGTACAGGTCGCCGGATTGGGAGGAGCGTTGGAACCTGAGGGCGAGAGCTCAACCAACGTGCTCGCTCCCATCAACCTTGACACACAGGACGTCCGCACGCGTTTCTGGGATGGCGACGACCACATGATCCGCGACGACGTTTCCTGGATCAAGGGCACTCACTTCTTTACCTTCGGCGGCACCTACCAGCACAACTTCAACTGGCACGAACGCACCGACAATGGCGGCGGCATCAACTATCAAACCGTTTATTGGCTGGGTGCTGGTATTGGTTCCGCAACCGCTGCGCTCAACGGCATGGACATGACAAATTATTTGCCGGCCGGCGTAAGCTCCAAATGGATCCGCGATTACGGGATCATATTAGGCGTACCGGGTCTCTCTCAGATTGCCTATACCCGAACCGGTCCGGATTTGCAGTTGAACCCGCCGAACACACCTGCTTTCGACAAGAGCACAATTCCTTTCTACAACCTTTACGTCAACGATTCGTGGCGTATGAAGCCGAGCCTTACGCTGAGCTACGGTTTGGGTTGGGCGCTGGAAATGCCTCCAACGGAGGCTCAAGGGAAGCAGATTGAATTCGTGGACGAGAACGACAACATCGTTAACACGCAGAGCTACCTAAACTCGCGCAGAGATGCTGCACTGGCTGGCCAGGTCTTCAATCCGAACGTCGGCTTTGCCCTGGTAGGCAATGTGGCCGGTCATCCCAGCCACTTCTACAATCCCTTCTACAAGGGTTTCAGCCCGCGTATTGCCGTCGCTTGGAATCCGAACTTTGACGGTGGCATGATGGGCTCTCTCTTCGGAAGGAACCAGACTGTCATTCGCGGGGGCTACAGCATCCTTTACGGCCGCCTGAATGGCGTTGGTTTGGTGCTCTTACCTCTGTTGGGCGACGGTCTGATCCAATCGGCGCGTTGCATCGCCCCGACCAATGGCGGTTTGTGCGCTGGAACAGGCGGATCCAACCCGGCCTCTTCGTTCCGCATCTGCGATCCTTCTACCGACGTTAACTGCGCTGCCGCTGGCGGTGGCTTGGTTGCCCCGATTCCCGCAGCCAGTCAAACCCTGCCACAACCGGCTTACACCGGTATCAACGCTGATCCTGCGCAAGCCGTGGCCGCGACAGACCCCAATTTCCGGCCTAGTATGAATCAGCAGTGGGACGTGACCATACAACGCCAACTCAACAACAAGATGTCGCTTGAGATCGGCTATATCGGTCGGCGCATCACTCATGAATTCCAACCCGTCAGCCTTAACGGGGTTCCCTACATGATGACGGTCGGAGGCCAGAGGTTTGACACGGCTTACGGCCAGATGATGTCGCAATACTGCGGCGGCAACGCCGGGATGGCAGGGGGCAATTGCGCAGCCGATATCGGGTCCGTCACCCCTCAACCGTTCTTCGAGGCGGCACTGGCTGGAACCGGCTATTGCACTGGCTTCTCGAGTTGCACTGTGGCCGTTGCTACGAGAGAAGGGGGCAACATCGCCGGTGCCAACGTCTGGAGTTTGTGGAGTGACTTGGACGGTGGTGGGCTTCCGTGTAATGCGAACGGACAAACATCGTACAACGGGCCGTGTGGGTTTAACTTCGCCCGCAGTATGATGAACAGTCCTCTCAACTGCGAAACTGGTGGTGAGATCGGTTGCGGTGGTCAGGTAACCGGTATCGCCGAGAACACGAGCTTGGGCTACGGAAATTACCATGCTCTGTTCCTTACTTACAAGATGTCGCCATACCACGGCTTGACCATGCAGTCAAACTTCACGTGGTCCAAGGCCTTGGGCACAGGCTCTCAAGTTCAGGCCACGAGCGAATATTCTGCAACCGATCCCTTCGACGAGAGCCGCGGCTACGGCTATCAACCGTGGGATCGCAAATTCTTGTTCAATATTTGGTTCACCTATAGCCCGGAGATATACCGCAACCAGAGCGGTGTTGTCGGGCATATTCTGGGAGGATGGACGGTTGCTCCCATTCTGGCCATGGGTAGCGGATTGCCTACGGGCTTCTACACCTCGCAGTGGCCCTCCTCAACGTATACGGGCGGTCAGTCCTTTGGCGGTATGGACGGCGCCAACACCAGCGATTACGAGAACGCCGTTAACATCTGTGGCAGCAATCCCAGCATTTCTCGCCACGGGAACAACGGCTTCTCGAATCCAGATGCGGTCAACATGTGCTTCCGCAACCCCATCTTAGGTATCGATGGCAAGAACGGCGGTATTGGCAACCTTCGCGGCTTGCCTTACTGGAACGTGGATTTCAACGTTAAGAAATATGTGAAAATTACCGAACGGGTCGGAGCCGATTTTGGTGCGACGTTCACCAACTTCTTTAACCATGATCAACTCGCCGATCCGGGTCAAACCTACTTCGGCGGCGATGTGGGCGTCCTTGAAACCGGCGGTGGAACTCTCGAGGTTAGTAACCCGCGGAAAATCGAGATTGACTTCCGCCTCAAGTTCTAACCGAGGTCCTTTCACTTCTCAAACAGCGGGGGAAGCCAATTCGGCTTTCCCCGTTTTTCTTGGTTGCGGCGGCGTTTCACCGGTGGTTATGGCGGCGTCTTTGCCGTCAACCTGTTCTTTGGCTGTTCTCGTGTCGCTGCGAGGCATTATCCCCGCAATGCCGGAGCCATGCCCTCAAGCTCATAGCTCACAGCTACTTCTCCAATCTGACTTCTACCTTCTGCAATCCGGATGAATCAGACAAGATTTAGCCTTTTCCTGTAAAACCCCACGCCTGTGGTAGCCTGACTTCGCCATGAAATTTCTCGTCGTGCTCCTGACGGTCTTCGCCTGTCTCGCCGCTGCCGTGCCCACCGCCCTGGCCCAATCTGCCCCTGACGTCTTTCTCATCACCATCGACACGCTCCGCGCCGACCATCTCGGCTGCTACGGCTACAAGGACGTCGAAACTCCGACCATCGACTCCGTCGCTACCGACGGTATCCGCTTCTCAGCAGCCTTCACGCATAGCCCGATCACCAACACCTCGCACACCAGCATCCTCACCGGTCTCCTTCCCAGCAATCACGGCGTCACCGACTTCGGTGTTCCGCTCGCCCCCAATCACGTCACTTGGGCAGAGCTCCTCAAGAAGCAGGGATACCAGACCGGCGCTTTCATCGGAGCGGTCATTCTCGATGCCAGCCAGCTCGCCCCCGGACTCGATCGCGGTTTCGACTTCTACGACAATTTCCCCGCCAAGACCGACTCCAAAGATCGCTTTGGACGCGTCGAGCGCCGCGCCCAGACCGTCGTCACCGATGCCGAGTCCTGGCTCGCTCAGCATCCGCGCGATTCGCAATCTGCCGCCCCGCGCTTCATGTGGGTGCATCTTTTCGATCCGCACGATCCCTACGAGCCGCCCGCTCCGTTCTCCGAAAAGTATGCGAAAAATCTTTATGACGGAGAGATCGCCTACACCGACTCGCAGCTTGCCCATTTCATTAGCACACTGAAGAAGTCCGGCGCCTACGACAAATCCATCCTTATTATTGTGGGCGACCACGGCGAAGGCCTGGGCGAGCACGGCGAAGACACGCACGGCCTGTTTTTGTACGACGCCACGCTGCACGTTCCGCTAATCGTGAAGCTGCCCGCGAACGCGCATCATGGCGAGGTTGTTGACAAGCTCGTCCGCACCACGGACATCCTTCCAACAGTTCTGGCGCTGACCAATACGCAAACCCCACCCGAACTCAATGGCGCTTCTCTCGTGCCTCTTATTAATAAAGAGAATGACGCGGACCGCGAGCTCCTCGGCGAGACTGATTATCCCCTGCGCTGGGGATGGGCCCCAATCAAAGCGCTGCGTGAGCAGGACGCAAAATTAATCGAAGCTCCGAAGCCCGAGTTCTACGATTTGAAATCAGATCCAAAAGAGATGAAAAATCTCTACGCCTCCGAAAGCCGCTCCCAAAGCGACGTTTCGCCCGCAAGAGGCACGCAAGCCGAACTGCAGGCCGAGATGGCGAAGTGGAAAGCACAGCTCCCTCCCGCCGAAGGCTCTCCATCCACCGCAAACCTCCCCGACCCAAAAGATAAAGTCGAAGTCCAGAATCTTCTCCACAACTCGATGCTCGCCTCCGACGACGGCCGCACCGCCGATTCCCGCAAGTACCTCGAAAAAGCAGTCGAGGTCGATCCCACCTCAGCGACAGCTCTTCGTCAGTTGGGTGAACTCGAGCTAGTGGAAAAAGATTACGCGAAAGCGGGCGCACACCTGAAGCGCTCCATCGAACTTCAGCCCAACGACGCCAACGCCGCCTATGAAGCCGGCCAGGCACTCGAACAATCTGGAGACTACGCGGGCGCGCGCATCGCTCTCGAGGCCAGCCTGAAACTCAATGCCGGCCAGATGCCGGCGCGTCTCCTGCTCGGCCAGGTCTACTTGAAACTGAAGGATGCAAAGGCAGCCGACGATCAGTTCGAAGCCGCCCTTCTCGTCGACTCAGACAACGTCGAAGGCCGCCTGGGCCTCGCTGAAGCCCAGATCATGAAGGGAGATTTCGCCGCCGCCCGTCCCGACCTTGAAGCCCTCACCAAATCCGACCCGAATAATTCGCAGGCCTGGAAGTTGTTAGCCATGGTCTACAAGGGCCTTCATCGCGAGGCTGACGCCGCCAAAGCCGAGGCCAAGGCTTCCGCGTCCAAGAAGTGAGTTATGCTCCGAAGCTCGCTTAGTTGCAACAGGGTTATTATTTGCTCATGAAAATCGGTGAACTCGCAAAGCGTAGCGGTGCGAGCGTGCAAGCAATTCGCTTCTACGAACGGCGGCGCCTCATGCGTACCCCTCGCCGGACGCCAGCGGGATACCGCATTTACACCGAGAAGGACCTTGAGACAGTCTCGGTGATCAAGACGATGCAGCGGTTTGGTTTCAAGCTCGTGGAGATCCGCCGCGTCTTGCAGCTATGGGTCTTGCCCAGTGACACTGGTGCCCCGTCTCCCTATCACGAAGGCTCACAGGAATGCCGTCGCGAGGCCTTGAAGCTTGGACAAAAGAAACTGCAATCGATGAACGAGCAAATACGTTTGGCGACTCAACTCCGGGACGAGTTGCAAGAGGCACTAAGTCAAATCCGCGCCGGACTTGACACGCCGGTGCCGCGGAGAGTCGCCTCTGTTCGCCGTAAGCCCTCCCAATCCACCGCAATCGCCGCCTCCTGAAATTGCCCTTGACTCTATACCTAGGTATAGCCCTGACACTTACTTTGTAAGCACAAGGCAGATCCAATGGGCTTGCGCTGGGAGGGTCATGTGCGGAAGAAACGTGCCTTCGTCTTATCTCTGCTCATCGTCGCTATGATTCCTTGCTGTCAGGCTCAATCAACGAGCGAGCAGGATAAAAACAAAGCCATGGCGCGCGCGTTCTTTGAAGAGGTGCTCGGCCAGGGAAAACTCGAGAGGTATTCCGAATCGCATTCCCCCGACTTTGTAGCCCATGGAACGGGACATGACTTCACTCTGGCGGAGGATCTGAGCGCGGCTCGGGAAGAGCGCGCGGCTCTGCCGGATATGAAGATTGTGGTCAACCGCATGGTAGCCGAAGGCGATCTAGTGGCAGTGCACTGGACAGCGTCAGGTACGAACACACAGCCCGGAATGGGACTTCCGGCAACCGGCAGGCAGATCAAAGTTTCGGGAATGACCATATTTCGCTTCAAGAAAGGAAAAATCTCCGAGGAGTGGAGCGCTTGGGACATGCTGTCCGTGCTCAAGCAAGCTGGCCTGTTTCCGGTGAATCCATGAACTGGCTGTCGGGAACTCCTCAAACCGCTAAGTGACCGACGTCTGTTCTGACGTTCTGATTCGATGGCATCGCGTCGAGTCCTTACGGAATAGTACCGCCACAACTACCCGCCATAGTTGCCAGAAACCGCGCTTCCCTGGCCGGAAATCCTTGCATCTCGCCAAACCTGTGCTATCGTGCTTGGAACGTGTTGTGGGCAATGCTGAATTGCCTGCTCGTTCACGCCTCAGTCCCCCTGGGCGTGGGGTGCCTGTCAGTGGCCGCTTTCGAGCGGAAAAAAATAAGAAACATGCGATAGAGGAGGAGTTCATGGGGAAGGTTCTGGTTTCCCGCGCGCTTGCGCGCATTGCGGTCTCACTAAGTCTGCTTGCGGCTCTGGCGGGCGCTCAGTCCTGGGCACCCGTTAAGAAGCCCTACCCGGGCAGCGGCGCGGGTGCGGCGTTCCTGCTGACGGACGGCACGGTCATGGTGCATCAGGAGCAGAGTTCGAGCGATGCATGGTACAAACTGACGCCTGACATCAATGGCAGTTACGCCAATGGCACGTGGACACAGGCGGCGTCAATCTCGTTTTATTCCCCACTGTTTTTCGGCTCGGCGGTTCTCCCCGACGGGCGCCTGCTCGTGGAAGGCGGCGAGTACAACAAGCTCAGCCCTGTCTGGACCACCAAGGGAGCCATTTACAACCCGAAGACCAACAAGTGGAAGCAGGTGTTCCCACCGTCGGGGTGGACTTCAATCGGCGACGCGCAGGGCGTGATTCTGAATGACGGCACCTACATGCAGTCGAATTGCTGCACAACGCAGTTCGCCTACTTCGATCCGAAGCACCTCACTTGGACGGCCTTCAACGGCAATGGCAAGTTCGATGTCTTTGACGAAGAAGGATTCAACCTGCTGCCCAACGGCAAGGTGCTCTCCGTCGACGCCTATGTGTTCCAATACCAGGCCAGCGGGATGAACTCCGAGCTTTACGATCCAACGACGCAGACATGGTCGAGCGCGGGCAGCACTGGCGTCCAACTCTGGGACTCTGATTGCGGCAACTCGGGCGGCGCCAGCTATGAAGTCGGTCCGGCGGTGTTGCGGCCAGACGGCACCGTGTTCGCGACCGGCGCCAACTCCTGCGGGCCGGGACATACCTCCATCTACAACACGGCCACCGGAACATGGACCCCTGGTCCGAACTTTCCCGGTAACGTCAGCGTGATGGACGGCCCAGCGTCGATCGAGATCAACGGCAAGGTGCTGGTAATGGGAAGCGTCAATGAAGGAAGCCCGTCGACGTTCTATGAATGGGACGGAACAAATCTGACGGCGGCGGCCAATCCTCCGAACGCGCAGAATGACGGCTCGTTCTTCGGACACCTCCTGGCGCTGCCGACCGGGCAGATTCTGTTCGCGGACTACAGCACAGATGTCGAACTCTACAATCCGGCGGGGACCTTCGATTCAAGCTGGGCGCCGCTGGTAACCAAAGTCCCGACGAGCCTGACGCGCGGCAAGACGTATGTGGCTCAAGGCAACCGCTTCGCGGGCGTCTCGCAAGGCGGAGCCTATGGCGACGACTACCAGCCCTACACCAACTACGCGCTGGTGCGGCTCACCAACAACTCGACCGGGCACGTCTTCTATTGCAAGACGACCAAGCCGAGCAGCTATGCGGTGCAGTCGACCGCACTCCAGAAGACGCACTTCGCGGTGCCAGCCGGAGCCGAGACAGGTCCGAGCACTCTCGAAGTTGTCACCAACGGAATTCCGTCGCAGAGAATTTCGGTGACGGTGAACTAGAACTGAAGTATTTCCGCCGAGGCCGCGGGTTTTGCCCGCGGCCTTTTTCTGTCTCGCGCAAAACTTCCCTCCGCAGATGGGCGCGAATTCTCACGGGTTTGAAATGAGCTAAGCAAATCCGCGCAGATCCGCGGAAAAGAAGTTCGCTCCTGTTACGCGGGAATTCCATTTTCACGCTCCTTTCATGTTTTCGTTCTATGCTGGGTAGAGTAGTTATGCCCGCCAAGTCGAAAAAACGTATCACGACCGCGGCACCTTCGCCCGAGCAACTTCCCGAAGACGAACTGACGGCGATGGTGCTCCGCGCCTGCCTGATCGCGCGCGACGCTGTTTTCAACGTGCGCGACTCCATCGGCAGCGGATCGAAGCTCGCCTTTCTCGCCATCAAGGACTGCGAGAAGGAACTCGATCAGATCGAGCGCAAGATCGACGAGCAACTTCCCGGAGCGATCACGCGTGTGGGCGAGGCCAAAGCGCGCGAGCTTCTCGCATGTCTGAAGTTCATCACCGACCTCGAACGCATCGGCGACCTCGCTTACAGCGCTGTCATGCAACTGGAGAAGCGGCGCGAGAAGCTGCCGGCGGCCGATTCTCGGCAGCTGGTCGAGATGGCCTCACTGCTCTGCGAAATGCTGGAGCAGGTGCATCAGGGATTTCTGACGCGCGAGCTGGAGCACGCGCAAAGCGTCCTGCGGTCTGATCCCGAAGTGGATGCCTTGTGCCACGGCCTGTTTCAGCGACACCTCGCAGCGACGAGTGCGGCGAGCGCGCAGAATTTTGACATCTTGCTGGCGGCGCAGGCGCTCGAGCGTATTGGCGATCACGCCAAGAACCTCGCCGAAGAGGTCTGCGGCTTGGCCGAGGGACGATCGCTGCGCCACAACACAAAGAAGCTGGCGTACTCCTAGCCGTGAGCGTCGGGGTGAGCCGTGAGCGGCCAGCGCGTTTGTTATAATCGTAGTCTGTTCATGGCGGAAATCGCCGCCAGCCTCGTGTGGCGCTATCGTCTAGGGGTTAGGACGTGAGATTCTCAATCTTAAAACCCGGGTTCGATTCCCGGTAGCGCTACCAAACCTTCCTAAGCTGCTGAATCCAGCAAGGTTCCAAGCCTGCCGCAACGCTTGTCCCAAATTTGTCCCAAGAATCGAGGCTGTGCCCCGGAAAGTGAGTAATAGAGAAGGGTATGGCAAACACGACAGTCAGTATCAGGGAACGGATCAAGACAGACACAGGTTGGGAATGGTCGAAGAGGATTCCGATCCCAGATGGCAAACTCAACGCAGCCGAGGCGCAACGGAAAGGGAAATTCAATCTGGTCTACACCGAAGGAGGGCGAAAGCGAGAACCGAAGGTTAAAGGCAAGACCTTTGAAGCAGCAGTTCTTGCGGCCCGCGCGAAGCAGCGACATCTGGAAGATGCTGCGGACGGTTTCACGCGTCCCGACCCTCTGAAGAAGGTAGAACGGAAGAAGATCAGCGAAGCCATTGATGATCGGCTCCGGCGAGTAGAAATCTCATTCGACTGGAAAACTTTAAAGGCTCACAGGCAGGCACTTCGGCAGTTCGAAAAGTGGATGGAGAAGACCCATCCCAGTTGCCAGTTCGTGGATCAGATTGACCACGATCAGGTCATGTCGTTTCGGAATTGGCTTCTCAAGAATGGTAACGAAAAGAAGAACTCCAAAAAGAAAGGCAACGAGAAGCTCACCGCAGACTGGAAGGCGGCTCGTGTGAACCAGTTCGTAAGGCTCACGCTAGGTCGTGCCCCCGGCAGCGGGCCTATCAAGAAGTCCGACTTAGGAAAGATGAAGCCGAATAGCCCGCCCGAAATCTATCCGAAGCCTCGACTCGACGCGTTTTTCAAGGCTTGCAAACCCGAACAAGACCTTCGTTACCGTACATTGTACGAGCCAGCGTTTCGAGAAGAGGAACTCATGTACCTCGAAAAGGAAGATGTACTCGTTGAGAAGCAGATGTTACGAGTGCAATCCAAGACGCGCTATGACGACGATGGGAGCCTGCTGTATGAGTACGCAGCCAAAGCTGGCTCAGAACGTGAAGTTCCCATCAGTAAGGAACTGATGCAGCGGATCGTCAAACACATGAACGATCCAGCCCACCCAGATTCACGTCTCGTCTTTTGTACAAGTAGTGGAATGCCCGAAACGCATTTCTGGGACAAGCTCCAATCCATTGCGAAGCGAGCCGGACTGGGTGGATTCAATCTCAAAAAGTTTCGCGCAACGAGGGCTACTGAATGGCTGCGTCCGAAGTGGCTGGGCGGATTTGGTTACGACATCCCCACTGTCAAGAACCTGCTTGGTCACGATAAGGACGGTGACTCCATTTGGTCTTACGTCCGAAATGTCGAGAATGAGGTTCTCGTCGCTGAGATGAACAAGGAAAAAGAGAAGGCTGCTCCCACGCAGCCTTCTTTCTCCGGCAAGGGGCTTGTGCTCGTACCCTCAAGCGATGCAGTCGCGATCTCCGGTGTTCAGGCTTTCTAAGTCCGGCGCTTAGGACTGACAAATTTTGTCAGTATGGCTGCGCCCTGATCTTCTGAGATAACAGAGGCTCCAAAGAACTCAAATAAGCCAATGGCGCGAAACCCGCGACCACAGCCTTGTTTAGCGAGTCATTCCATTTCTGCTCGGCATCTAACTAAGGAGGAAACCGAGAAGGGTAGGCTTACAGCACGCCGCGCCAGCGGCATGCTTGGAGGGACTCGGTACTCAGAAGGGTACTGGGTAACTCCATGTCGAGAGCAACTGTCGAGCAGTCAGAAACACCTGTAGGGACCGCGTCGCAGATTCCACCTAGTGTGGAAGAGTGTGATAAGCCGAATGTCCCGCCCCAGCAAGACTCTCTTCTGGGTTACGGCGTTACGACCTCTGCGCCCTCGGAAGGCAGTCCCGCTGACTGCACCCTGATCCACGATCTCGAATCGTACATCACTGCGTATGTAACGCTTCTTGAACCTTACTACGCTCTCGTCATCGCCCTGTGGTTGATGGCGACACACGCATGGACGGCGTTCGACGCCTTCCCCTATTTGGTCGTAACCTCGGCAACGAAGCGCAGCGGCAAGACCCGCCTGCTTGAGCTTCTGTCCTTCGTCGCGTCCAATTCGCGGTTGGTCGCCCACATTTCCCCGGCTGCACTCTACCGCACGATTGACGCGGAAAAACCAACCCTGCTGGTTGACGAAGCTGAGATGTTCTCGTCAGCCCAATCGGAATACCGTTCGCTGCTGAACACCGGATACCGTCGAGGTCAAACAGTGAAGCGCCACGACGGCGATTACGAGACCTATTGTCCGAAAGCATTCGCGCTGATTGGCGACCTCCACGACACTCTCCGCGACCGCAGCGTTGTTGTGGCGATGACGCGGGCCGGGGCTTCACGGCGTTTCGTCTTTTCTGAAGCACAGGAAGAGGGAGCCGCGCTCCGCGAGAAGCTCAACGCGGCGGTCTCCTCACGGGCGCAAGAGATCGGCGAAGCGGCAGGCGGCTTCGACGGATTGCCATTTCTGACCGACCGCGACGAAGAGATATGGACACCTCTGTTCGTCCTGTGTCGCCTACTTTGTCCAGATCGCCTGCCGGAACTGAGTCGCGCAGCAGCCGACATGTCCGCCGCGAAGACGGCAAGACCGAGAAGGCACGCGGAACTCGGAGAAGAAGAGGATCAGGCACAGGAACAGGAGTACGCCGAATGGTTACTGCGCGACATGGTTGCCATTACAGACGAGCGCGACCAGATCACCACGCAAGAAGCCATTGGGAAGTTGCGCGAGATTCCGACGTCGCCGTGGCGTCGTTTTCGGGGCGAGGGGCTGAGGGATGGGATAGAGGGAGGAATGCTTCTCTCCCGAATGCTGTCGCAATTCGGCGTCAAGCCGACCACGATCCGTATCGCGCAGAAGAATCTGGGGGTGGGTTCCACAGCCAAGGGCTACAAACGGGAGGCACTACTTGAAGCTCTTCACAAAGTCGAACACGCGGGCCGCGCAAGTGTTTGTCAACCTGCCATAGCATCGCGAGTCACTGGCAACGCTCATAAACCGGAAGACGTGACCGAATGCGCCGACTACCCGGTGGAGGCTTCAGACGCGACTCTCGACTTTCAACCAAGCAAGCAAACCAGCAACGGACTCGACCATCGCAGCATGCTGATCGACCTCTTGGATCAGGTCGAGAAGCTGGGAACGCGACTGCCCATCGAGTTGCATGTGAAATGCAAACAACTCCGCACGAGCATTGGTCTGCCGCCCAACGTGGTGTCAGACCCCAACTGGAACACGAAAGCGGAGCAGGAAGAGAACCCATCCGACGAGTTGGAGGAGTGGGGCGACGGCAGGATCGGCTGGGATCGTGCCGAGGACAATAGCGATCCACCGGAACTAGACGGCGTGGAGTATTAGGAACGTGTAAGGCAAATTTGTTCGAGGAGAAAACGTATGAAGGGACCGATGAAATTGATCGACGCAAGTTCTGGACTTATGGAGTGCCGCGTCTGTGGCAGCCGCCACTGCGGAGACCTACAGTCTGGGCTAGAGCGGGCGGATGGCGTCACCCGGTATCGCAAAGGCAGCTATCAATGCAGCAATGAGCACTGCCCTTGCAACCAGAAGGAATGGAGCGAGCGGAAGCAGCGCTACGTGAAGCCGAATTGGCGGAAGCTGTTGGACTCTGTGGGTGCGCCCCGTCGTGACGAGTAACGCCTTTTCCGAAGGCGTCCTGTCGGGATGACCGTTCAGCGCTTGTGAGAGAGCAAGCTCCACGGGTCGGGCGAGATCGTGGGCGAGAAATGCTGGCTGCGGTACGGTGCATTCCCGGCGCAATAAAGATTCTGAAAGTGAGTAATAGACAGAATGAAGCACCTGAAACCAAACATTCATTTCGCCGTGGGGGATCGGCACACCAAGCGCCCGCTCCGCAAGGCACTGCGATGGCAAGTTCCACCCGGCCCGAACGGGAACTCAGCAATAGAGGAAATATGAAAACTTCGAAATGCGAACAATCACAGTATCTATCAAAGGAAGCAACCAGAGGACAGAATCACATGGCAAAAAATGAAGAGACATTCACTCGCTGGATAGACGAGAAACCGAAACTGTTGTCCGGCACCGAAGAAGAACTGATCGAAGACCTTCAGCGCGTCCACAAACTGTTTCCCAACGCAGAACCAGACAGGGACTCTTACCGGGCGCACGGCAAGTTCGCCGATGCAGCGTGGGAGGAACACTTCTCACGTTTCAACTGTTTCGTTGGAGAGGCAGGTCTCCTACTACCTCGGTCTCGTCAAGCGATGTACTGGCTATGTCGGCTCGGTGAGGTACTTCAGCAACACAGGGAAGAGATATCGGAGCAGACCAAGAAACTTATCCGTGGGGAGCTTCGCAAAGTGTCTGAGTTGACCAAAAGTGACAAGGCGATTTCTGAAACCTTGGCGGAAAAAACCGAAAGACGCAAACGTATTTCCGCTGAGATGTATGAAGAATTCGGGATAAAGGTGGTCTGGGAATGAGCAAGCAACGTAATCGCCGCAGAAGAGATGATGCAAGCTCGAACCGGAGGACACAATCAACTATGATAAGCAGAAAGACATCGACTCGCGGGACAGGCAGGGGGCAGAAACTTCTGTTCGGCACTCGCGATCAGCTAATCAAAGACCTTCAGCGCGTTCACAAGGTTTTTCCCACGGCGAACCCGGACCGGGATTTTTACAGGCAGCATGGCAAGTTCGCCGACGCCGCATGGAAAGAGCACTTTCCGCGATTCAAGGATTTCGTCGTAGCGGCGAGACCCACACTCCCACCATTTGAAGCAGCGTGTCGGTATTTGGAACAAGCGGCTGGGTTGCTGAAACAGCATGGGAAAAATCTCAGCGATGACGAACTTCGGGAAATCAACCGCAGCCTCTTCGGCAAAGTGGAGTGGCTGAATCAAGAGTTGGAAGACTTCTCCGATAGGGTGATTGACAAAATCTTGGCAGAGATGGAAGACGAGGAAAGAATCGAAGCCGAGGAACAACCAAAATGAAATTGATCACAGAAGAACAGGCAGCGGCAGACTACACAGACGCAACAGATGGGTGCCGCCGCTCGGCACTTGGTATGCGAGACAACGCTCAAGATTGGCAGCGGGTCAAGCCAGACCCAGAGACCAATCCCCTTGCGGACTTGGACTGCGAGAAGGTGCCGACGTGCGATCATCGCGTGTCGCAGGCTAGTCCTCTGCGAGCGAGTACGTGCGCTGGATCGTGATCATGCCTTCCGCCTCCAACTGCTCGGCGGCGATGTCGATTTCCATTTGATGTAGCCCGGTGAGCTTACGAACTTCGGTGTCGGTCATCGGCTCGCCCTTCCAGTTTCGATGCAGAATCCGTAGCAGCTTCAGAGCTATGTTCTCATCCATTGTTTACCTTCCCTCGACCACAGCAGTACCGGGTGATGAGAACTTCGCCCGACGTCTGCCACTGCCCCGTCTCTGCCCGGCCCTAAGCGCGATCCGGTTCACTGTGACCGGGTGCAAGCCGAAAACCTTTGCGACCTCGCAATACGTCATCTCCGGGTTGGCTTTGATGCACTCAATAATCACCGCGTGCGCCCGTGCTCGGTTCGCACGGGTCACAATTTTTGTTTGAACTACATCCGCAGTCTGGCGAAGTAGTGCCCTGTACTTCTCGTCCATCTTCGTTCTTGTTCCCCTATGAAAGAGCCAGCCAGTCTGAAAATCAGCAACTAGCGAATGAGAAATTTTGGTTTGCGATGCTGTTTTTCCCATAAAAACCGCGAGAACGGCGGCGGTAATCAGGTGCCCACGAACACGATTCCTAATCTTTCCGCTACCAAAAGCTAGGTATAGAGCGCCAACTGATGGTCGCTTCGGGCAAAAAAATGAGTATTTAGTAGGGACGTGCATGCGGTCTTGTTTCGACGGAGATAAGACAGGGGCGGGTTCACTTCCTTACCCCCGCCCCAGAAGCCTCAGCGGGCTTCGATCCAAAAGGAAAGGCAAGTAGGTAAGGATTATGAATCTTCAGGAAATTCTCAAGCAAGCCGAGCGCGGTGTCCATCAATCACCAACGCTCGCAGGATACCGCCATCCCAAGATCACGGGATGGAAGGAACTCGCAACCACCAGCCCGGACAAAATCAGCCAGATGGCGGCGAACGGCTACTCAGGGTGCAACTGGGTCAGCGTTGCCAAGGATGGCTTCGCCTGCATCATCGACATTGACGATGTGGAGTACGCGAAGTCCATCGGAATGCCGATCCCGTGGGAGACATTCATCGTAAACACGCCATCGGGCGGTCTGCATGTGTACCTCTGGCACACAAATGAGTCGGTGGAGCTTGGCAATACAAACATCATCGGACCAGACGGCAGCCCCGCTATCGAGTTCAAGGCTAACAACCTCACATGCGCCAGTCCCGGCGTGCTCCGCTCCGACAAAGAGCCGCACGGCTACTACGCGCCTGCCAATAGCAACGAAATCCAGCCGATCAGCAGGGCGTTGGTCGAGTTTCTACGCACGAATGGCAGACAGAAGAAGCAGTACGCGGCGAGTGCTCCCAAACGTGAGTTCCACCCCGGCTATGAGGTTGAGGATGAAATAGAGCACCAAGGCTGGGCGATGACTGGGCGAGAAAAGGTCGCCAGCGACGGCGTTCGGTATATCGAGTTCGAGGTGTGCCCGATTGATGAGGAAGTCCATCAAGGCATGGAGCAGCCGGGTAATTTCAAATGCTGCCTGACCATCGGCGACTACGGGATCGGGTTCGACTGCAAGGCGGGTCGCCATGAACACCTCACCATCTCCGATGTTTGGGACGCTTGCGAGGCTCGCGGGATCGAGCCGTACCCATACTGTCGCTATCTGGACGAAGACAAGACGCTCGAAGCCAAGACACTAGTGGAAACGTTTGGTGCTGAATCCGTCCCCGATGCGGAAAAACATGTCTCCGAGGCCCGACCAGAGTCGATTGCTGATACGGGAGAGACCACCTACAACGTCAACCTTGATGGGTTCACGTATCAGGAGCAAGACACGGGAAACGGCGAGCGGCTTGTCCAGAAGTTCGGTCGTCTCATTCGTTGGGTCAGCGAAACCAACGAGTGGATGGTGTGGGGAGAAAAAGGCTGGCGCAAAGACAACACCGGGACACTAATGCGAATGACCAAATCCGTGCTACAGGATTTGTTTGACGAAGCCTATGAGGGTGACAAAGTTGACGGTGCAAAGCTGAAGCATGCTCTAACAAGTGGTCGCATGGAGCGACGGAAGGCGATGATTACCTCGGCTGGCTACGAGAAAGAGGTGTTCACGAGCATCAATGACTGGGATGCGGACGGCTGGATGCTGAATGTGGAGAATGGCATTATCGACCTGAAGAACCAAACTTTCCGAGAGCGCACGCCAGCGGACCTGTGCATGAAGCAATCCCCGGTTAAGTACGATCCAGCCGCGACATGCCCGCTTTGGGAGGCTGCCATGAACAAGTGGATGTGCGGCGACCAAAGCCTGATTGAGTACATGCAGACAGCTTTGGGAGTCACGCTCACAAGCGATACCAGCGTTCAGGCACTCTTCTTCAACCAAGGCGACGGCGAGAACGGCAAGGACACCGCGTTCGGCGTCATCGCCCATGTGATGGGCACCTACTGGCAGAATGTGAACTTTATGACCTTCGCAGAGACCAAGAACCACAGCGAGCACCGAAACGATCTCGCATCTCTCGCCGGGGCTGTGCGGATGGTCACGTCGTGCGAATCGTCCGATGGGCACTCATTAGATGAGGGTGTCATCAAGCAAGTCACCGGGTGCTCTCCAGTCACTTGCCGACAGATTCTCGGCAAGCCTTTCACGTATATGCCGCAGTACAAGATGTGGTTCATGTCGAATTACGAACCTGTGATCAAGGGCAACGACTGGGGAATCTGGCGAAGGGTGAAGAAGATTCCTTGGAACTACACAGTCAAGCCGGAAGAAAAGGACCCAAATTTTGTCGAGAAGCTCAAAGCGGAAGCACCGGGGATTCTCAACTGGATGCTCGCTGGGCTGAAGAGATACATCGCGCTGGGCAACAAGCTCCCAGCATGCAAAGCGGTCGAAGATGCTACAGCGCAGTACCGCAAGGACATGGACATCGTTGGTCGGTTCGCAGATGAGCGGCTGGTGATCCAGCCCAACGCCACTGCGCTTGGGGCGGAAATCTACAGAGTCTATGTCGAATGGTGCAAGGCGAACGGCAACCTACCGCTTGGCAGCCGCCGTTTCTTCACTGAGTTCAAGAAGCGGTATGGGGGAAAGATCAAATGGCGCGATGTGAACAAAGGCGTGCTCTATGAGGGAGTCGGCATAACGATAGACGGTATCTACCCGACTCCAGCAATGATTTAGTGGTCGAAGTGGTGGAAGTGGTGGAATTCCAGAAAAGTCCCTTAACGCATATGAAGGCGGAAGAACTCCAAAACTTCACCACTTCGACCACTTCCACCACGCAACATTCGGAGGACGAACAGATGACACACAAGGTTAAGGATTTGAATCGCGACCAGCTAATGGCGCTGGCGCAGGACGCCTACGACAAAGAGCAGTGGTCGCCTGACGACGTATATACGCTCCGGGCATGCTGGGAGGAGTTCGAGCGACGGGGGTTCGGTCAACCCGTGATCTTCTTTGCGCCCACCTATTTTGACGTGCTGAAAGTCCACGAGGTCGAGAGCAGCGAGGTCGGCGAAGATCAACTTCAGATGTACGAGCGCACCGGGGCCGAGATCGCACGGGATTACCGCCAAATCATGCGGAAGCTGAGTGGTGTGGATGTCGCACCCTATGAGGAACCCAAAGAGCTACCGGAGTTCGATGAGTCGGACGCCCTTGACGAACTCATTCGGATCACTTCGCAGGAAGCACAAGACGACTCGCCCGATTGCTGACCGCTGCTGCGCAGCATGCTTTCCCTGATCCTCACCGACATTCATGGCAAGTTCGCCGACTTTGAAAGTCAGGGGTAGGAAGACCTTTTTGCGGCGGCACACGAGCCAAGTGCTTTGGTTTCAGTGAACCGTTGCGCGATTCCCACCCAAAACCGGGGCGGGAGTGCCTTCACGGAGGATTCTCAGAAAAATGAACGCTGGGGTTGCAATCAGGGACGCCTTGCTCGTGCAAAAAATGAAGCACTGGTTGTCCCGGTCCCGTCCTTACTCCATGACGAACTACCCGAAGTGGCGGGCGCGACGGAACTACTGGTTTCTCGTGCGGAAGCACCGTTCGCTTGCTGAGCGCCACGGTTTGCGAGAGTCGGATGTTTACCGTTGAGAGCGCAAGATGAAGGATGCAATGATCTGGATCGGCGGTCGGTGCTGGAAGTTCCCCGGCGCACGGATCGACACAGGTTCGTGGGAAACGAAGTGGCGCGGCGGCAAGGTGTTCCTTCGCGACGACACCGGAGCCGTAATCGAGGGCATCGAAGTGCCTGAACCGGAAGACATTTCAGGAGTGCTGGCGACACCGACGCCAGAGGAGCGCCGACTCCGTGAGGTCAATCTAGCGAGATTGATGCTCGTGATAGTGGACATCGTTCTTGCTGGCGATCCGCTGGGGCTAGAGACCGCACGCGACCTGATCCGCGAGGTCGAGCATACATTTCCTGAACTAGCGGCAGAGCGGGACGCACTGTGTGCATAATAAGCAGCGCGGGCGTCACCAGTCGCGATAAGGGATGTCGGACTCTCAACGAATCGGCGGTCTTCTTACCGAGAGGTCGCGCTCGGCTCCCAAGAGCCGCAGATTTTCTCGATGTTATCAATCATCCGATTGACTGCTTCCGCTGGGGGCGGCAGTTCGCGCCCGTGAACCGCTCTGTTCCTGATCTCCCACACCTCGTTGAGCTTTGCCCTCTCACCTCTTGAAATCTTGCCTCGATACTGGAGTTCACCCAGCAGCGCCCCATTCGCTCCGTCTTCGAAACCAAGTTCCCGCTCTAGGAATCGCTTGGATGCAACTCCCAGAAGCCGCTCGTATTCCGCGCCCGCGATCATTCCCGCGATTCTAGGGTGCTCATCAACAAGGATTCGCGCCAATGGCAGCGGCCCGAACTCCTTCAGAAACGGACGAACGACATTCGCGGCTCGTCTCCGCTGAACCCAGAGGTCTTCTTGAAAGTCAGTCTGGGCAGCCTCCGATTCTTTGCCGCCATGCTTGATTACCTGTTCGAGCGCTGTAATTGCCATCTCGACTTCGGCGACGGATGACAGATGAAAATGTGATTTCCATTCCGCGAGTTCGTCGCAGTACGCGAGGTAAATCTCTACCGTGGAGTTGCGGCTTAGCTGAAGCACGTTCAGCACAGGTGTGCTGAATACCCCGAAGCAATCGGGGTGGGTGCAGCGCAGAATAATGGAAGTGACTCCGGTATTGTGGAGCACCCCTAGTAGCTTTCTTACGAGATTTTCCTTACTCTGCGAGTCCAAGCCGAGGCGCAATCGCTTCTTGGATAGCTGATCGAGGTGCTTCTTGCTCGGCACGGGCCAGTAGTCCCCGAACGGCGCGTTGTCGGGATGAAGCACCCACAGAACGTCGTCTGCGGTGAGCCACTTTTTTCCCTCGCGGAGAGGGGCAAACCTTTTCTCGATTGCCGAAAAGTCGTAGCGGGGTTCACCCGTTTCGTGGAACCGCTTGAGATAAGCCTTGAGGTCGAGTCCCATGCGCGTTGCACCCGCTGCGGCATAAGTATATCTTCCGGTCTGATGAAACTTCTCGTGGTGGGCAGTTGCACGGGTGAAAAGGACGTTCGGGATTGCCCGTACTTGCTGACCGAGGCGGATTTCGATGACCCCGCCATCCTGCTTCGCCGCGAGGCTGAGTTAAGTCGCTGGGCGCAGCATCCGGTCACCCTTTACACGGGTTGGCAGCACTGCTACATGATAAAGGGCGTCAATGCGATTAGGCGAACGTTCGGCTTGACTGCGTGCGCTGTGAAAATTATCTCGGCGGGTTACGGGTTAGTCAGTGAGGATCGTAGCCTTGTTCCATACGAAGCCACATTTCAACACAAGCGATCAGCGTGGATCAAAGAACGTGCCCAGCGGCTCGGCATACCGCAAGCCTTGCGGCAGGCGATTCGAGACTTTGAAGCCGTTGTATTTCTGTTAGGGAAGGAATATCTCCTGAGCACGCACCTTCCATTAGAGTCCGGTGACACTCAGCGCCATATTTTCTTAACGTCCAACACGAACCTGCCCTTTCACCCAAGCTCAACCATCGTACCTGCGGGGTTGGAAGAAACGCGATTTGGTGCCGGGGTAGTGGCACTCAAAGGGAAGATGTTTGAACTATTCGCCTACGGGCTATGTGGCAGACCGGAGGCTTGGAGCGAGGTGCTGACCGATCCAACTGCCAGAACCTTCCTGCGACTAGTCGAAGCGGGACGGGGGCAGGCATGAGTCGCCGGGAAGACCTAGACCGCTTTTACAGGATCATTGCCTCACTTCGCGAGAGGTGTAAGGGGTTCCGCTGCCTCAAGGACTGTACGCGTAAGTCAGGCTGGCCCGCACGTGGCGTTTACTTCTTTTTCGAAGACCATGAGTTCCGCGAGGACGGGAGCACCCTTCGGGTGGTACGTGTCGGCACGCACGCAGTTTCAGCCAACTCCCGAACGACGCTCTGGAATCGCCTGCATACACACAGAGGCGCTTCGAGTGGAGGCGGGAATCATCGCGGCTCCATTTTTCGCAAGCGGATCGGAGAGGCGCTCTTGAAGATCAGAAACTATCCTGCGGAGATCGCTGCTTCTTGGGGCACCGACAACAGCGCACCGAAGAGCACTCGGTTAGCCGAAGTCCCACTTGAGCGCGACGTGAGCGCAGTGATTGGTGCGATGCCCTTCCTCTGGATAGAGGTTGCTGATGCGGCTGGTGCCGGGAGTGACCGGGCTTACTTGGAGCGCAACAACATAGCCCTGCTCAGCAATTTCGGAAAGGAACCCATCGACAAACCCTCGGAAGGCTGGCTAGGGCTGCACTCGCCACAGGAGACGATCCGAAAATCTGGGCTGTGGAACACAAATCATGTGGGCGACCAGTACACTTCGGCATTCTTGGATGTTCTGGAGAAATACGTGTCAGACGCGAAGTGATCACGAGAGCGGAGATTTAATCAGCATGATCGCCTGCATTGGCTGGGGTTCGCTGATCTGGCATAAGCGAAATCTCGATGTGGATGGAGAATGGCGTGCTGATGGGCCGACACTGCCAGTCGAGTTTGCACGGCTGTCGAACGATGGACGAATCACGCTCGTTCTCGTTCAGGGCTTCGAGCCAGTTCCAACTCTGTGGAGCGCATTCAACACTCACGATCTAGCGAAGGCGCGGGAGTCGTTGCGGCACCGCGAGCGCATTCCCCAATCCCGCGCAGCCGAGTCGATTGCCCATTGGCTTCGGGGCGAAAACCCCGCATCTGAGCCTCGTGCCACGATTTCTGCTTGGGCAGCCGGGAAGAATTTGGAGGCTGGGGTCTGGACTAATCTTCCGCCGAAGTTCGACGGAGTCAATGGACGTGTGCCAACTGAGAGCGAGTTGGTTGCCTACCTGCAAACGCTGGAAGGTCAAGCACGAGCGGCTGCGGAAGAGTATGTCAGACGCGCCCCACGGCAGATTGCTACTGCGTATCGCCGGGTGATTGAAAGAGCGCTGGGCTGGACTCCGATAGACTGATCCTCGTTCAGATCGCACCATGTGCTGCGTAGGTCTTCGGGACTGGATCGAGATCGACGATTTGAACGCGGTCTTCAGGTGAAGGTGCTTGCTTTGGGTACTCCATTACCTGCCAGCGCAGGGCGGCTCGTAACACTTTCTTCGTTCTGCGATCCCCAAAAATCCCGACAAACCGATGCTTGCATCCGCTGTCTTTGAAGAATTCGCAGCCTTGCTGGATGAGAATTTGCTTCTGCTCTGCGCGGCTGCGCTTGTATCGAAGCATGCCGAAGCGTCGATCACGTGTCAGCAAGTGAACGTTTCGCGCATCGTAAACTTTGCCGTCCGGTCGCCTGAACTTTTCGGTCGGGCTGGTCGGGCCACAGTACAAAAAGTTGGAAGCCCGCAAGATGACTCCGCGCTCGCCTGCCTGCGGATCGGCGTAGGCGATGAAAATGTGGTAGCCCTTCTTCGTCATCTCGCGGCATGCAGCGCTAACCAAGAATGAGCCACTGTGTGGATGGCTCCAATGGAGACAGCAGCCTCTCGTGAGAGTCGTTACCTTTTCCGCGTGCTCGGTGCCGCACACGGACGCTTTGACCTTCGTTCCAGCCGTGCTGCCAAAACACACGCAACCCGCAAGATGGTCGCCGAAGAACAGCCCAAACGCGTGCTCGCTACTTCCCAGATTTCCGAGCCACTCCTGCGCAACGATCAGGTTACGTGCGTCCGCCAGAGAAATTTCTCGAACCGTTGCATTCTTGAAATCAGCAGCGAGTGCCGTCTTCTCTCTTAACAGCGGATCGGGCTGTTCTGCCATGCGCTCGCGGATCACGCGCTGGAAGGCTTTTCCGTTTGCTGGGTAATCCTTAAAGTCCTTTGAGAGGTGCGCCTCGGATTCGCCTGCATACTTGAGCGAATTCTTGAGAGCGAGAATTAACTTTTTTCTGATGGTCGGGTTCAGGCGATTTCGCAGCCGGGCAACTCGTTCCATCTTCTCTCTGCGGCTGGCAGATTCGAGGTCTCGGATCAACTCTGCCGCGACGACATTGATGTCCGGCTCCACCACGGTCGCCACAGGCGTGACGGTCTCTCTAATCGCCCGAAGTAGACCAGCCGTTGTCAGTTCCCCGTCTCTCTCCCTTGCCTGCGTTAGAGCACGCTCAAACGTCGCGTCATCAACAAGCATCGCGAGCCGCTGCCATTTGCTGGACTGATCGCGGGTGATACCGAGTTTCGGAAGTGTAGTTGGCGACGACACTTTCTTTGGGCGTCCGCGCTCTTTTGCCTGTCTCTCTCCGCTGACTTGCATATCGACAAGCAGTTGACCCGCTCGCCGCTCGGCGAGAAGCCTGATCTCTGCCGCCTTGTTCTGGAGTTCGAAGTCGCCAGCCTGACGTGCATAGACTCGCACCGCTTCGGCTTTGTCCCGAATCGCCTTGACCTCATCAACGCGGTGTGCGGCGGCGAGCGCACGTCTGGCGGCATCGTAGCGAGCCAGTGCAACTTTCATACAACTGAAATTGTGCGACGCGGCGGGACCACTGGCAAGTGACTGCTAAGGAGCCGTTCCTCAAATGATAACTAGCCCCTGAAAGCGATTACAAACTTTTGCGAAAAAGGAAGCCATTCCATTCAGGTCTTACTCATGGCAGCCAAGATTGACTCCACAATTTTCGAAACGAACGATTTGTCAGTATCAGCATATTTCAGTTGTCGAACCGCTAGACCGTATGCCGTCGCGTACAAAGCTCGACGCCCTTGAGCGTTATCCGACGCCCACTGCCTGAGTTGAACTATGACCTCGGCTGCCGTGGAATTATGGGCAAAAGCATTGACGTCATCCCAGTGGAGAAGGTTTTGTTCCGTGGGCCAGCCAGCCGAAATCACCTTACCTGTTCGGTGGAATAGCAATGACATCTCAATCGTCAAGGGGTCGAGACAGGTCGGCGCACGACCAACACGAGAAAAGTCAATCAGCACGGGTTCACCCATGTCTCCTACTAGGATATTGTCTCCATGCAAATCACCGTGTTGGGCACCGAAAGGCACATTCACCGTTCGGTTCTCAAATGCTTGCCAATCGAGACCATTTAGATTTGATCGAAGACTTTCTATTTCGGCGTCGGTAAGCAAAGCACGTCTAAGCTCGCGGATTTGAACTTGCGCCTGTGGCTGACCCGCAGTCCATATTGCTTGAATTTCTCGAAGCCTATTCACGATCTTGACCGCCTGTTTCGGGTCGTCCTCAAGAACTGCGAAAAAGGAACGAAAGACAGGAATTAGCCGATAGAAAACGCCTGCGAATGGCCCTGCCCCATAAAACACCTCGCCTGTGAGAACTGAGAATGTGCCGTTCGGAAGTCTCGTGACGTCGCGCTTGTAGTTCTCGATTTCCTTGTGAATCACGTCCTGTGAACCTAACCGGGCTGCACACACGAAGTTCTCGATGCCTTTCCGGTCTCGACCAATGACTTTCAAAACTCGGATGTCAGAGAAGCCTCCGGACAACTCATTCACTACCAACGACCCTGACTGATTCCTTCGACCATGAATTCGCAGCACGCGATTATCTAGCGCGGTCAATCCGAGTTCGGAAATCACCTCAACATCTTCCAACGCAGCTATCTCAGTGGAGACTTCCTTAACGAGAGCCGTTAATTCATTGACCCGCTTCTTAGGCAACATTCTTACTAGCGGGCTAGGATTGCCAGAACCCCAGATGTCAGCGCGATCAGCCTCATTTAGCAGGTCGGCTATGAAATCTTCAGTGCCAAATGCAGTGAGCCAGCAGATCGGAGTGCCCGGAGAGTTTGCGCGAAGGTGCTGGTAAACGGCTCTGCCGTGTTCGATTTCGGCGGTGATTGATCCATCACTAGCCGGAATCTTTAAGTCCAAGACTGCAAAGTCGAAGATATTGGCTCCAATTGCCTCGAATGCCGCGTCTCTACTCTTGCAGACCGTTATCTCTCGTTCCTGAAGTACATCGCGGATCGTCACACGTATCACTTCAAGGAAATTCTGGTCGTCCTCAACAAGCAGGAGTTTCATGCTGGTTTCGTTGTTAATCGGGGCCAGCGGAGTTCAAATTTGACTCCAACGTTTTCACGTTGCGAAATTGTTGCTGTCCCACTAATCGACATCATCGCCTGTCGCGCTGTGGCTAAACCCATACCGAGATGGTTGGCTTTCGTGGAAACTCTAATTTCAAATAGATGTTCGATGGGGTCTTTTAACCCGACTCCGCAGTCTAGAACGGAAATCCAAAATTCGGTGTCGGTGCGATTCCAGTTAATGACTATCGGCTGTCGAACCGAAGCATCCAATGCCTCGCTCGATTCAATCGCGTTACGAATGCCGTTTGTAAGAGCCATCCAGAGACGCGCTCGATCCGCCGTCGCCGGAAATACGTTAGGCCCCGCCAACTGGATGGTTATGCCCTCATGACCTCTGGCTTCATGCTTGCATGCTTCCCGAATTACGGAGCTAAGGTCCAACTCTTCAAGTCGAGGTGGAGCGGAAGCCTTCCTCAAATCGGAGATTGCTGACAGAAGGCTGTCGAGCAAATCGAGTTGGTGTTTCGTAGCGCTTTTCTCAAATTCAGAAATTTCCCGACTCGCGTGCACGCGAAGTCCGCCAACCATCGGTTCGATCTCGTGAAGTAACTGACTACTGATTTCATGCATCACGCTGGAATAGATGTCACTGATTTCCGAGTCAGAGACCGACTCTGAGTCCGTCGCTTCAACGTTCGAAATTGCGCCTTTCGCTCTATTAAGCCCATCTTGCAAGGCAGTCCGAATCCAAAGAAAGTTCTCTTTCCGCAGAGCAAGATCGATGCTCTCGATGTCAGATGGTTGCGCCTTCAAGGCGAGGTACCTCGCTGCACGAAGGCGATCATGTGCGCGTGGGGACCGGAGTAGTGACAACGCTAGCTGCTTATCCATTTGAACGGGAGTAGCGTTCGTAAAAGTCCGCCCGACGACGGAAGGCTTCTGCGCCTCCCTCCATAACATTCGTGATTGACGTAACGGTTTGCGGGTCCATAAGTGCACCCACATGTTCAGCGAAGCCGTGTCTACCATCGGAGCCAAGAAGGACTACCTGCTCCGCATCGCCGAGCACCGGGATGTTTGCGTTGTGGGTTGTAAAAATTAACTGAGCGGAGGAACCACGGTTCAGAATTGCTCTAATGAGCGTTTCAACGATAAAAGCATTGTCCAAATGATCTTCAGGTTGATCTACGACTATAGACCGATCTCTATGTTCGAGAACAATCGGCAAAACCACAGTACATCGCTGCCCCGTGGACAGACCTTCGATGCTCTTGTACTCAGTGCCGTCCAGAAGCTCCAATTCGATGTCATCCTCAACATGTGTGCTCAAGAGGGCTGCTGTTCCGTGCTCTCGTATATGCGTAATCATCTTCATGGCTCGATCTCGATTAATCTCGACCAACTCCGCGAGGCGATCCGCATCACCGGATTCCACTAACTCAACGATCTCTCTCGGACTAATCCGCTGTGCCACAGCTACAGAAAGCTCGTTGTAGCGCAGTGCGCTGCCGCGTAAAGCAGAAGCCAGTACGCCAGCATAGGTCGTAATCTGTGCTGCACGCAGCGGACGGATTCGAATCTGCGGACTAAGCTGTTGATTCAGTTTCTCTGCTGCTTCGACACGGTCATTGAAGCGTCTCTCCCAGTTTGCTTCGAGAGAGTCCAATTGTTGGGCACGTCTGGCACGGAGCGATTCGAGCCTCGTGGCTTTTTCGGCACGGATTCCGGCAACCGTGCGAAGTTGCGCTAGACGTTCTCTCAACTGGCTTGCCTGTCGAGCCAAAGCCCCTGCACCCTGTCTGTATCCCTCGATGTCCTTGCGTAGTTGCCTCGCTTGTGCATCAAGTGGCGCTCGACCCTTGCCAATCTCTCCTACTGTTTCCGTGACCTCTTTCATTCCCAACCTGATCTCTTCCGCAGCCAACCGGACATGAGAAATCGCGGATTCGAGGTGAACACGAGGTTTTTTCAAGAGATCACTGGTGCCCGCCTGAGGGGGCCAAGCCTCCAATGACGGAGGTACGGCAATCAAGCTCTCCAATCGTGTCAAGAACGTCTCTAAGACATTGTTTGTTCTCGCACAAACATCTGCGCTTATCGCGAACGCCGATGCCTGACCATCGATCCGCTGCAACTCAAGCTGTTTTTTCTGTGCTTCCGCCGAGTGTGCGGCGACTGAAGCCTCTTGAGTCTCGATTTCTCGTATCCGCGCTTCCAGAGTGCTGATTTCGGAGAGTTGCGAATCGAGCGCCTCCATTTCTTTGTTCAACTGCTGCATCTCAGCCGTCAGAGATTGAACCGACGCAACGAGATTTTCGGTGCTGACCCCTGCGTCTTTGCCGCGCCTCTGGCGAAACGAATCTATGAGGCGAAGCCTCCCCTCCGCCTGTAGACCAAGCGCTTCGATGTCCGTCTGGGAAAAGATGATTGGAACAGGGAGAGTCGTCACTTGCGGAGGTGGCCCGGATGCCTGCCTCGTAAACACGTATGAATTATTGCCATGCGTGACGGTAACGCGAACCTGTCCATCTTCCAGTACTGCAAGCGCGTGTTCTTTGGATCGTTTCGCGGATGCATCCGTATAGTTGCGAATGTCGAGGCAATACCGGATCAACTCGACAACTGATGTCTTGCCCGTGCCTCTTCCTCCAATCAAAACGTTCAGTCCGTCGCGAAATTGAAGGTCCAGACCGTCGAGAAAGCCACCATCGACAGACAAGCGTTCTATCCTCAACGCAAGCACCTTTTAAATGTTGGGATTACGACGTTTAAGAGTACCACGGCGGCTCTGGGTTGGACATGTTGCGATCTGCGGATCGCAGGCTCCCAAAGTTTCTTAGAGTTTTGGATAAAGACCGACGAGACTCTCTGTGCCGAAGTCTTCGACAACCGATTCGCACGCCAAAGCACAACCATCCCACGCCTGAAAATCAGGATCACGCTTGGAGCCACGCGCTTGTCGCTCTAACACGTCTCCATTCTCGCAGTCTGGCGAAATTAAGGCGATTTCGACCTCGCCATCAATGGTTCTTCGGAATCCTGCGGCTGCGCCCTGCCTTGATCCTCGCTTCCTTCGTTCTGCCGTCAACGCCGCCTTTGTCCCACAGGGTCGAGCGGCACTTCTTCGAGGGGCAGATGGGCGGGTTCTCGGTCTCTGGTATCCACCGATGCCCGCACACGTCGCATACGGCAACTCGCATTGTCTTCCACCCCATGTAGCCATTATATCGTATTCTGCCCTAAGGACATAATACTGTTGACATTCGTGGGCAGGTACCAAGATAATATGTCCTATGGACAGAATGCAATCGGGTCGCCCAAAAGCAGCCATTTACGTCCGCGTCAGCACTGCCGACCAGCACGTCGAGTCACAGCTTTACGATCTGCGTGAGTTTGCTGCCCAGCGTGGTTTCGAGATCGTGAAGGAGTATCAGGACTGCGGAATTTCTGGACGTAGAGCGAGACGCCCCGGACTCGATGCGCTCATCGCCGATGCGCGACGAAAGCAGTTCTCCACAATACTCATAGCCGCTTTTGATCGAGTTGCTAGGTCAGTAAAACACTTTCTCCAAGTCATGGACGAGTTCGACGCCCTTGGCATCACACTGATCTCTAGGCGCGAAAACGTCGATACGAGCGGCCCGATGGGCAGACTCTTCCTGACGATCATTGGCTCGATTGCAGAACTCGAAGCTGACCTGATTCGAGAGCGCGTCTTGGCGGGCATGCGCCGAGCAAAACTAGATGGCGTGCGGATCGGACGCGCTCCGATGAACCTAGATCGGGCAGCCATAGTGCGCGACCGAGTCGGCGGAATGACGTTGACCGCCGTCGCTAGGAAATGGGGCATTTCCCGCAGTTTGGTTTGCAAGCTGGTTAATAGATCACGGGCTGGTGACGAAGGCGTCGTGCTACCGCCGTCCAGCGTTGTTGAAACTACTGCCCTTACTCAGCCGAGTTCGGCAGAGGCACAGTGGTGATGCACTTATGCAATCGTCACCTCAGAGGGGCAAAGTAAGTGGAACCCGGAACACCGAGCAGATCGGCAAGGTCTTCGTTGTCCGTAGTCACGGATTGCGCCAATGTCTCGTCTGCCGTGAGTTGTTCACTCGAACCAAGGCTCGTGCGCACTCTGACGTGAATTGCTACACGAATTTCAACATAGGAGGAAACCATGAAAACCTTCGATAACGGCGGCAAACAGATCGGCAGAATCGACCAGTCCTTCTCCAAGGACAAGTCGGTCACTGTCCATGAGCTTCGCAATATCACCACCATCACCGTTCGCGACCGCAGCACTGGGAAGGTGACGACCGAAACTCTCATCGGGCAGTCGCCTTTCGGCACCAGCGAGTGACCTGCAAGGCACGCAACGCACCGGACGATCAACTCCCCCGATAGTCTCAACTCTCTCCCCCTACTTTGGCACCACTCAGGAGTCTTATGCGATCTCCATCGTCAGAGAAAATTGAATGCCCGCTGTGCTGTGGCGCAGGCGAACTCAGCCGCGCCGAGATTCTCGACCGACTCGGCGTCAAGGACTTCGCCCGTGTCGCCCAGCTTTCCGCCGAGGAAGCCTTCCGGCTGCTCCAGCAAAAGCACTCCAACGATCACCAAAACGGATGGTCACGGTTCGAATCAGAACTCACGAAGCGTGTCGCCGAAATTAGGGAGAGCCACAAAGACGAACTTCGCCTTGCCATTTCGGAAAGGGAGACTCTGTCGCGTCGTGTCGAGGACTGCTTGCGGGAACTAGGGCAGGTCCGAGAACGAAATCAGGAACTCGAAGGAGAACTGTCGAAAGCCGCCCGGATCGGCAAGCGAGAGGAAATGACTTTCGAAGAAGAGGTGCGGACGTGGGCGGGTGTTTGGATCAGCGACAAGCTCCCCCGCAATGGTGACTATATTCTCTCGTACCGCGCACCGAACGGCGATCCTGTAGACCCGCGAATTCTCATCGACAACAAGGACAAAGCGACTATCTCGGAGAGCGACATCGACAAACTGGTGCGCGATGCCAAAGAGCGTTCAATACCGCTGGCTGCGCTCGTCGCACGCGAGGAGAGCCAACTTCGACAGGTTGACCGGGATTCGAGGTGGAGTCGCAAGGACGGAGTGTGGTTGCTGCGAACCACTCGGCAATGGATAGTTCGCGACCTCGACGTTTTGAAGCCGATCTTCGAGCGCATGCGAGAGCAAGGCTTCGACTTGCTGGAGAAGAACGCAGTTCTTGCCAACGAGCTTCGCAGGACGTTCCTTGAGATTGACCGGATCGAGAAGGAACTCGGCAAGGCGGCTAAGGCGATCCAGTCTGTCTCGCTGCTCGTCGTGCGATACCGGGAGCGGCTTCGTGACCTCTGCGACGGCGCTGCCAATACAAAGATCGCTCCGGCTTTTCATCGCGATCTCGACAACCGCAGCACGGTGAGCGCTTAGGAGATTGCGCCCACGCTTTACAGGAGGCAAGATGGACACTCGCACGGAAGCAAACCTGAACCAGATGGCGGCGGACGTTCATTTCTTGGCGACACCGTTCAGAATGCTCTGGCACGCGCTGCTGTGGTTCCTGTTTCTGCTCTTCGCGCCCATCATCTTCGTGGCGGTTCCAATCCTCGCACTTAAGTACGCATCGCCCGACGACATTTGGCTGCTCAAGTGGGCTTTCGGAGTGCTGGCTCCGTTCGTGGCGGCATTCTGGTATCTGCTGGTCGTGATGATCCCCGCGCACAAACGGGGCGAGCGCGGGTTGCTGTTCCATTTCAAGGCATTCGCTTCAATGGGCTTCGCGTTCCTCGTCTCGGCTGGCGCGATGTTCATGTTCGCGACCAACTACAGTGTGCGATACGAGTGGGACGACCGAGGGTGGTTCAGCGGGGCGTGGCTCGCGATGCTCAGCCCGTTCGCGCTGCTATACGTGTGGCGACTACTCAAGCGCACTTTATTCGGGAGGGGCTGATGGAGGAACTTGCTCGATATTACCTAGCTCAAGGCAAAACCGTCCGCGCAGCAGCAGTGATGATGAAGCTGGTCGAGACCCAGCCGACGCCGCAGAACCTCGAACTGCTGGCGGAAATCTACATGCAGCAGGGACTCTTCGATGACGCGGCGGAACTTTACCTGCGGGTCGTGAAAGCGGGGTTGAGGTGAAGCCCTTAACTTACGAGGAGGCGCTGAGGTGAGGATTAGCAAATCAAAATTCGTTGCTGGCGTACAGTGCCTCAAGCGTCTTTACCTACAAGTCCATCAGCCGGAACTAGCGGCTCAGCCCGATGCTGCGGCAGAGGCGATCATCCGACAGGGACACGAAGTCGGCATGCTCGCCCGCACGCTCTTCCCCGGAGGAATCGAAGTTGATTGTTCCGGTGGGCTAGGTGAGGCGATCCGCGCAACTCGTGAGCTAGTCGCCAACCGCGAAGTCCCCGCGATCTTTGAGGCGGTGTTCGAGCACCAGAACGTACTTGTGAAAGTGGACATTTTGCATCGACGTCGAGACGGGCGTTGGCGTCTGATTGAAGTCAAGTCCACAACCGAGATTAAGGATCACCACCTTGACGATGTCGCGATCCAGTACCGTGTCGTCTCTCGTTCCGGCATAGACGTCGCGTCGGTTTGCTTGGCTCATGTCAACCGTGGCTACGTGTTCGATGGGCAGAGCATTGACGCGAAGCGATTCTTCAAGATCAGAAACCTCACTCGCCGGGTTGTGAAGTTGCAGCCCAAGCTCACGTTCCAACTGCGGTCGGAGTTCATTGTGCTCGGAATGCCAAAGGCACCGGACATCGCTCCGGGCAAGCGTTGCACTTCTCCTGTCACATGCGAGTTCTTCGACCGCTGCAATTCGCCACTTCCTGACGACCATATTGGATACCTTCCAAGGCTCCATGCAAGCGCGGAAGAGAAACTCGAAGAAATGGGCGTCGAGTCCATCCGCGACATACCTGACGATTTCGAGTTAAGCGAGATTCAGCGAAGAGCGGCTGAGTGCGTAAAGTCAGGCGATGCGTGGTTCGACTGTGAAGGACTCAAAGCCGAATTTGCGAAGCTGGAGTATCCGCTCTTCTTCATGGACTTCGAAAGCGTTAATCCTTGCGTGCCCTCGTTTGTAGGAATGCGTCCTTACAGCCAAATGTGTTTTCAATACTCGGTGCATTCCGTGCGTCAGCCGGGCGTGGAACCAGAGCACTACGAGTTCCTTGCCTCAGATGCCAGCGATCCCCGGCGTGAGTTCATCTCATCACTTTGCGCTGCGTTAGGGAAAAGTGGCAGCATCGTCGTGTATTCCTCGTTCGAATGTCAGCGCCTTTCAGAACTTGCCAGTTGGTTTCCTGAGTTCGCGGATCGGATCAACGCAATCCAGACACGCCTGTTCGATCTGCTGCCCGTCATTCGAGAGCACACTTATCATCCGGCATACGCAGGCTCGTACTCCATCAAATCGGTGTTGCCCGCGCTCGTGCCGAGTTTGACCTACGCAGGTATGGAGGTCGCGAACGGGCAGGATGCAGGGCTGGCTTGGGAGTCGCTCGTTCACGGCGGCTTGGATTGTGACGAGCGCGACCGGGTCAGGAAGGCTCTGCTCGATTACTGTGCGCTCGACACGCGGGCGATGATCAGGTTGCTGGACACACTCAAGCTCGTAAAGTAGGCAGTCGCCGAATCGAGCGCCTATTCACTCTTCAAAGGTGTCGCTGCGGCAGCAAGTACCAGCGAGCCACCGAAAGCCTCGACGGTTTCGTCGGAATCACGACCCGCTACCGCCTTCCCAGTTGCATTCTCGATAAGGTCGAGTAATCGGCTGGCGCGGTCTCGGATGAAAGTGTCGTAATCGTCTGAGCGAAGCAGAATCGGATTGATCTCGTGAGTCGCAATAAGCTCATCTATTCTGCCTGCCTTGATGCCTTTGCTTTTTTCAATGCGTTCCAAGTATTTGCTCGGCGCATCACCCTGCAAAAATCGGTTTGTAGCCGCCGCCAAAGGGGTCTTGTTGATGACACTGTTCCACTTTTCCCGCTTCAGTTTACGCGCCTCACACCACGCACGGGGGAATATGTGATGGATGTCAATCGCTTTGTCGAAGTAAGTTGCGATGTCGATTGCGGTGCCAGCCACAAAGTCCTCGCTCCCAGATTTCATAAGCAGTGCTGCCATGCCCTTGTACGCGGCAGACAAGCGCGACTGGAGCGACAAAAGTCTTCGGGGTGCGAAGTTCGAGTCTGTGACAGTGCGCGGCTCTGAGCCTCCATCAATCCATTTCAACACCTGCGGCAAATCCAAAGCTAAGCGAGTCTCACTCGCGCTGCCATAGAGTTCGCCAAAGACGCCGCACCAGAACCAGCGCGAGACTTTCTCCTTCACAGAGTATTGGTCGATTCGGTCTGACAGCGCCGCGCAGATGGCTGCCAACGGGACTAGCTGTGCCGCGTAAGGTAAGGCCCGATCATCAAAGATTTTCTGTTCAGCCAACAGTTCTGCTGCTTTCCGAAAGCCTTCCTGAATCGAGTCCGCCAGCCTACGATAGTCACCAAGAGTTAGTTCGAGGACGTCTGCCCGCTTACAGGAAACTGGAGTGTTCTTTATCAAAGATCGCTCGTAACTCGCCAAAAGCGTGATCGCAGTTAGGAACGAAGTGCCGTCCACAACATCCAGTGCGGGACGCTTTTCGATGATCTTCTTCTGTCGAGATTCCCAGTCGGGACGAAGCTCAAAGTTTTCCACTGCAAAGGTTGCCGTCACGAGTTCGAAAACAGTCAGGACGACACCGCCCGTGTTAACTTTCTCAAATACTTGGCAGACTGCTGCGCGAGGAGTGTCCTCCGTCAGCTTGATGACCGGAATTCGATACTCTTGAAACCTCAACCACACGGACTGCTGAAACTTCATTAGGAACTGAGCTTCGTCCGGCGAATGCCCGTGATAGGCGAGATAAGCCATTGTCCAGTTAGCGTACCCAGCGGCATCAAAGAGCAGGGCGACCGGAAATAGACGTTGGGCAAATTGCAACTGGGGTGTCGAAAGGTCTCGAATTATCTTGCGACCGAAGTCTTCAGTCTCGGTTAGAGTAGCTGGCAACGAAGCCACGGCGTTCTCACGGTCGGCATTCTCATCCAGACACAGCTTCATGTCCAAGAAGTAGATGCGCTCAATATCGACACCTTTTTCAGTCGTCGTGTTCACGGCACGACCGCTCTTAAGCGCGAGAAACATGGAGGTCAGACGTTGCTGCCCATCCAAGACCAACGTCTTTGGTTTGATTGGCACACCAACTTGGACGCCCTCAAACAATCGCGGTTTGAATGGAACGCCTCCAGCTTCAAGGAACATCACAGCGCCAATCGGATAAGAGAGGGAGATGCTCGCGATCAGGGAACTGATGTGGACGTCATCCCAAACCCAGCCGCGTTGGAAATCCGGTAGCTGGACGTCTCCCTTTCCGATCTGGTCTAAGACATCTTTCAAAAATGGGGCGTCAACGCTAAATGCCATAGCACTCCCTTTTCTTACGTGATTTCGATCTTCACGGTGTCCGCGAGGTTGAGGTCGCGCAAGATTTGCATTAGCTCCTGCTGGGAAACCTTGAGCCGTGTCGCTTTCTACCTGAACGCTTTTTATCCAAGTTGGTGCAATGCGCTTGAAACGGGCTACACTAGCCCTTCCGACTCGTCGCTGTCATCTGCATCTCCCAGCGGCAACGCCATTGGCATCGCTTCCTTGCTTCGCATCCTAGCTGCCTTCTTGTAGGTCACATCATGTATCCGAGGATATGCGATGTCAGCACCTTTGAGTAATTCCTCGACCGTCAATATCTGAATCTTCGAGAACCGTTCTCCGGTGAACGGTGACTTGTAACTTCCGGCTTCTGCGGCTTCCTTGACCATCGGCTTGCTAGGCTTCTCCATTGAAATCAGCACTCCAATGTCTGCTTTCTCACGGTCGAGCACGCCCCTCAAATCTCGGACGTGGGCGACGTTGACGTGTTCGCCCGCCTTGACCGATAGGATGACCTGCTTACTCTTGCCGCTACTGTCATCGTGAAAGTAAAGCCTGCCATCTATCCCACGGTCGGCCCCTTTCTTTGCCGAGGTCGCTACTCTGGCACCAACGAGACCGAGCGCCCACGACTGAAATTGGAACGGGTCTTGCTTGGCAAGTTCGGCGGCATCGCTCACAGAAACAGGCTCTCCGATGACCTCATACGTCTTGCTGACTTCTTCCCCAAAATGGTCACGCAATCGTTTCTTGATGAGATTGATTGCGAGATGTGTGATGTCAATTCCAATCCAGCGGCGGTTCAACTTCTGGGCAACAGCGACCGCAGTACCGCATCCACAGAAGGGATCGAGGATGACATCTCCCTCATTGCTGCTTGCTGTAATGATGCGTTCCAGAAGCGCTTCAGGCTTTTGCGTCGGATAACCGAGGCGTTCCTGTGCCTGTGAATTGATAGGGGCTATGTCCGTCCAAACGTTCCCCATCAAAACACCCGCCATTTCATCCAAATACCGCTTGAGCCGTGGGCGTTTCTCCTTATCCGCTGGATACCAGATAAGCCCCTTCGCATCTAATTCTGCCATCGTCTCTTTCGAGTACCGCCAACCGAACGGTGGAGAAGCGAAGCCTTTCCACTCATACATCATGTTGGGTCGTGGTTTCGGACTTGTCATGTTGTCCAGCGTGTATCGCCGTCCGTCCTTATCTTGGCTGCGATACTTGTCAGCGATGTACTGCTCGGTGTGCGGAACGTGCAATGGGTGCCAAGTGGGATTGTCGCCGTTGACGTAGTAGAGAATCGTGTCTGAGACAGGAGACCAGCGCTTCGCATCACTGTGAGTTTGGGTTCTCTTCCATGTAATCTCATTGCGAAACTTGTGAGGGCCGAAGACTGCGTCCATCAACATTTTCAGATAGTGGGCGGCGGTTGGGTCGCAATGAAGATAAATAGAACCTGTGGGCTTCAGAACACGTTGGAGTTCAGTCAGCCGTGGAGCCATCATCGCAAGGTAAGCCATCATGTCACTTCCGCCGAGGAACGTATGAAACGCAATCATCGCTTCGGCTACACGACCGCCCGATTCGACAATTTGCTCGTAAAGCCGGGATGATTCCTGATTCCACTCCCATGTATCCTCGAACGCCATGATTTGTGAAGCCGACTTCGTGCCATCCTTTTCGGCAAACAGGACGTTGTAGTCCTGCTGACTCTTGAACGGTGGGTCGAGATAAACGAGGTCAACAGATTCGCTTGCGACGTAGCGACGGAGAACATCGAGATTGTCGCCGTAATAAAGGTTGTTCTCTGGCATGGATGGCAGGATTGTATCGCAATGAATGTCCGCTCGCGAGAACTGATCCATTTACTAAGCACTTCCCGGGAAGTCATCACCAATCTTCACATGTTAGAATCCACACGAATATGGCGACAATCTACCAGTGGCTCCCCAGACATCACGTGGAAGCGCGTCGCCCAAAACAGCAATTCGGTCGTAACAGCAGGATGATGAATACTCCCCGCCAGCAGCATGTTTTCCGCGACTGACATCGCGAGCTTTCTTGCTTGTCCGCACACCGCGACGCTCGCTCGCGCCGAATCGAAAAATCAGATTACGAAGCCTTTCTTCGCGAATCCGTCGGTCGATCTGCTGCAAAAACTGGGACTTGAGCACGAGCAGCGATACCTGCTCGAACTGGCTGAGAAAGACGGTCTCGTGATTGCTCAGATCGACGTCAATGGTCACTGGGAGGACGCTGCCACTGAGACAGTGCGGGTGCTGCGCGAGGGCGTTGATGCCGTCTATCAAGCCACATTTCTGGAGGGGTCGTCGGGAGGCAGGTCTGACTTCCTTATCCGGGTAAACAAGCCCAGCGCCCTCGGCGCATGGTCATACGAGGTCGTGGAGACCAAGCTCGCCCGCTCGACGAAGGCGACCGCGCTGGTTCAGCTTTGCTTCTATTCGGACTTGCTGGCGAGGATTCAAGGCGTAGAGCCGCAGTGCATGCACGTAGTGCTGGGTGGTGCTGCCAGCCCCGAACGTTTCCAAGTTCAGCGCTATATCGCTTATTTCCGCAAGGTGAGAAGCGAGTTCGAGCAATCGTGGAAGCTCGACACCAACACCTACCCCGAACCAACGGAGCACTGCGAGGTGTGCTCGTGGTTTCCGATATGCGACAAACGCCGCAGAGACGATGACCACCTGTCGTTCGTCGCTGGAATCTCACGCAACCAGCGCAAGGCGTTGGTCGGGTGCGGCGTCAACACCGTTTCCGATCTAGCGAGGCTCGCCCTTCCCCCGAAGCCCAAGATCGAGCGCATCGGGGACGCCGCCCTGCTGCGAATCCGCGAGCAGGCACGCCTTCAGGTGCAGGGTCGTGACGAGGGTCGCCTAGTCTACGAGTTGATCGACGACGCCGAAGAGGGCAAAGGGCTTGCTATTCTACCTCTCCCTTCGTCTGCTGACCTGTTCCTCGACCTCGAAGCCAACCCCTACGTGTTTGATGAAGGCTTGGAATACCTCATCGGCATGGCGACGCTTCCAGCGAAGTCTGGCGGCGAGCCGATCTACGAGTCCCTCTGGGCGCTGACACGCTCGGAGGAGAAAAAAGCATTCGAGGCGTTCATAGCAAAGGTAATGGAGCAGTGGCGTAAAAACCCTGAGATGCACATCTATCACTACGCCCCCTACGAGCCGACCGCCATCAAGCGCCTCGCAGGTAGGCACGGGACATGCGTCGATGAAGTAGACGAACTGCTGCGGGGCGGGGTCTTCGTCGATCTCTACCGCGCCGTCCGGCAGGGCATACGGGCATCGGTGGAGAGCTACTCCATCAAGCGGCTTGAGCCGCTCTACGGCTTTAGCCGAGCGGTGCCGCTCCGCGATGCGAATGTCGCCCTCCAGTCCTTCGAGGCGGCGATGGCGCTTGGAGACGGTAACGTAGAGATCGGCAACCTTCTCAAGACGGTCGAGGGCTACAACAAGGACGACTGCATTTCGGCCCTGCGGCTGCGCGAGTGGCTGGAAGATCGGCGAAAGGAACTGGAAGCAAAAAAGGGTTGCGCTTTGCCGCGACCTGCCATGCAGTCTGGCGAGCCGAGCGAAAAACTGAGCGCCAAACTCCAAGAGGTGCGGGCGCTCGCGGCTCGCCTCCTCGGCTCGCTCCCGGCAGACGAAGCCCAGTGGACGGACGAACACCGAGCGTACTGGCTTCTCGCCCAGATGTTGGAGTGGCATCGCCGCGAAGAAAAGTCATCTTGGTGGGAATACTTCCGGCTTTGCGAGCTATCAGATGAGGAACTCCAAGAGGACAGAAACGCCTTGGGCGGGCTGGCGTATGTCGGAGAGGTCGATCACATCAAACGGTCGATAGTCCACCGATACAGCTTCCCACCCCAAGACCATGCCATTGACCGGGCGCATGAAGTCCACGATCCGCGAACTCAGCACAGGGCGGGAGAGTTGGTTGCCATTGACGATCACAATCGGACGATTGATCTCAAGCGCGGCACGGCTTCCGGCGTTCCGCATCCGACCGCTCTTGTGCCTTACAACATAGTTGGTTCCACGGCATTGAGCGACAGCCTCTTTCGCATCGCATCGTGGGTAGCAGAACACGGCATCGCTGCGGCTGGGCAGTTTCAACCTGCGCGGCAACTTCTGCTGCGCCGTCCTCCGGCAAACTTGCGCGGCGATATTGGGGTGCTAATCGGTGAGGACGGACGCCTCACGGAAGCGGCTAAGACTCTCGTGAATTCGCTCGCCAGCCAACCTTCGGTGCTGCCCATTCAAGGGCCGCCCGGATCGGGGAAGACATTCACTGGCGCTCGCATGATTGCGGAGCTTGTGACGCAGGGGCGACGGGTCGGTGTCACGGCTGCCAGCCACAAGGTGATCAGCACATTGCTTCACGAGCTTTGCAGTGCGAAAAAGGAATTGGGAAGTCGCCTGAGGGTGATCCAGAAGGCGAACGATTGCGACGGATGCGCGGACTCGGCGGTCACCCAGACAGAGAGCAACGAGGAGGTACTGGACGCTCTCAGGAACGGCTCGGCGAATGTCGCGGCGGGATCGGCATGGCTGTGGGCACGCGAGGAGATGGCTAACTCCGTGGACGTGTTGGTCGTAGACGAGGCGGGTCAAATGTCCCTCGCGAATGTTCTCGCTGTCTCGCCAGCGACGACCAGCATCGTGCTGCTGGGCGATCCGCAGCAACTCGATCAGCCGCAGAAGGGCCTCCATCCGCCCGGTGCGGATGTCTCTGCGCTTGGGCACTTGCTAAACGGACATGCCACTATCTCAGCCGACCAAGGCATCTTCTTGACCGAAACACGCCGTCTCCATCCAGATGTTTGTGCTTTCACGTCGGAGATTTTCTACGAGGGCAGGCTCGTAGCACGTCCAGAAAATACCCGGCTGCACCTCAATGCGGACGAACCGCTGGGGGGAACAGGACTGCGCTTCGCTGCGGTGGAGCACTCTGGGAACCAGAACGAAGCGCCGGAGGAAGTCGAGCGCGTTGCGGCGATGCTGGAAGCGCTGTTGAAAGCCAAGGCGACATGGACTAACAAAAAGGGAGAAACGCATGCCCTCACTCTGGACGACATCCTCGTCGTCGCTCCGTACAACGCACATGTCTCTGCTTTGATAGAGAGACTGCCCGCAGGGTCGCGTGTGGGAACGGTTGACAAGTTCCAAGGGCAGGAAGCGCCTATCATCTTTTACTCTATGGCGACATCGACGCCGGAGGATGCCCCACGGGGCATGGAGTTTCTCTACAGCCTCAACCGACTGAACGTCGCGGTTTCGCGTGCCCGGTGCGTAGCTGTGATCGTCGCCAGCCCGGCACTGTTCCAAGTGCAGTGCAAGACGCCGCGCCAGATCGAGCTTGCCAACGCATTTTGTCGCTATCTTGAGATGGCTCTTCCCGTCTGACACCTAGCACGTTATTCCCGTTGGAGACCACATAAGTGGCATTTACGTTTCTACGCAAATGCGTCTATACTTCAGCCGCCAGAAGGAGTGAATGCGGATGGCACGCAAAGGTAAGAATGACGGCGTTGCCTCACTCAAGAGTGCCGCCAAAGTTACGGCTCCCCCAAAGTCGAAGCCAGTGGCGCTAACCGTGAAGGTGGACGATCAGACCTACGTTCGTCTGTGCACGCTAAAAGCAACCCAACGACGAACGAATCAGGAAATCCTTCGCGAAGCACTGCACGAATATCTCGAAAGAGTGGCAGGGTGAGACTTACGGTTGGGAGCTTCGGATGAATCATTTTCTCGACTCCAAAGTAATCTTCGGTATTAACGCTCCCGTATTCGCGTGGGTAGCGGTCGCCATCGTCTCGGTTTTTGCCGTCATCGCGATATTTTGGCTAACGGTGAGAATTCGTCTAATCTCAGCATCGTCGAAACGACTATCACGCTCGTTGACTTCACTCAAAAGTCCCACGCTCGGTAGCGGTCTATCTCTTCCTGAAGTCGAGAGAATTAAGACGTATTTCGAAAAAGCCCCGCGTTTTCGCAGAACGTGGACGAGGCTCCAGAGCAATTTGATTCGGCGCAGCGGTGCAAGAGGAGATGAGTATTGGCTTTCTAGTCCAGCTTCCGAACTTGTGCAGTCCTCAACGGTCGCGGACTTCCAGATCAACCGTGAATGGTATGGTGCAATTCCCGGTATTCTCACAGGTTTCGGTCTGTCAGTTACGTTTATCGCGATTCTGGCTGCGCTGCTCCATGTCTCAGTTGACAGTAACAATCAAGTGCAAGGCATCCAAGACCTAATTAAAGGTCTTTCTGGAAAGTTCGTTTCTTCCATCGCTGCTCTTCTTGCTTCTACGATTTTTATCATTTTCGAGAAGCAGCAGTTTCATTCGCTGGATCAGGCAGTTTCTTCGCTGGGAGAAGCGCTCTCTGAAATCATTCCCGTTCTCACACCAACCCACCTGCTCGTAGAACTTCAGAAAGACATGGGGGAGCAGTCTGTCGCTTTCAGAGCCTTCAACGCAGACTTGTCAGGAAGACTAAAGCAGTCATTCAGCGAGAGCATGGGGCCGACCTTGCAGCGGATGGTTTCTGCGGTTGAGGAACTGAATCAGCTTCTCCGATCCGCAGAAGCAGCAAAGAGCGACACAATCTCGGAGAGTCTTGCCGGAATGATTTCGCGGCTGGAAGGGTCGCTAACACAGTCGCTTGGCAGGATGGGTGAGCAGTTCTCCTCATCTTTATCGGGAACCACGATGAATCAGTTCTCGCGACTGTCAGAGTCACTTGCGGGGGCTGCCTCGGTGCTTGAACAGATGAATAGCCAGAATCAGGCAACTCAGACGGCATTAACTGAGTTGGTCAATTTTGCAAAGAATTCGGCAGCGGAACAAATGGCTCTTGGACGAACTCAGGTCGAAGACCTAACGAACGTTCTGCGCTCCATGCTTGTGCAGATTGAGCAAGCAACAGGCTCTTCGGTTAACAACATGGGAGCAGCATTGACCGCCCTGATGGCAGATTTGTCCTCGAAGGTCACCGAACTGACCGAGCAGACTCGGACTTCGATGGTGCAAACCTCTCAGGCTAGTGCCGATGCGGCGAACTCGGTTCTGAAGAATGCCAGTGACTGGACAGCAACGAGCAAGGATCAACTCGCTGCTCTCATCGAGAAGCACACGAATCAACTTAGCACAGCCGACCGTTTGAGGGCCGCTCTCGATGATTCCGCTACGCGGTTTACTGCTGCGGCATCGCAGTTTAACTCGATTCTGACAAAGCTCCAGCAAGTTGCGACGGACGCTGGGACGTGCACGACTGCAATGAGCGGTGCTGCAAAGTCGGTAAGAGATGTGCAAGAGACCCTGAAGGGTGTCGCTGGTCTCTCCTCCGTGCAGGTTGAGAAGCTGTCGCTGGCTGGAAAGGAACAACAGGAATTACTCGCTCGTATCTCGCAGGCAATGGCACAGTACCAGCAAACGTTTTCGAAAGTCGAAACATCCGCCTCTGCGCTGCTTCAGACCTTGGAACGCAACCTAGTACAGCACGTGGAGCTTTGCAAGCGCGGCTACGAATCACTCGCTAAGGTCTCAGACGAACATTTCGCATCTGCAACGCAGCGTCTTGGTGCCTCAGTCGATGAGTTGTCTGAATACTTGCAGGACTTGAGCGAAGTAATGGCAGCACGCTCATCAGGAAAGGCTGGGCATGGTGACTAGCTCAACCAGAAATGGCAGTGACAGCCTTTCCAGTTCTCTCACGGACTTGATGACATCGCTGATGGTCATTTTCGTCTTGCTCCTCGTTGCTACTTGGCATAACGCAGCCGCTAAGGGTGAGAGCACGAGGAACCTGATTCTCGACAAGCTGAGTCAAGAATTACAGAGATTCGCGCAAAAGGGAGTAAGCGTAGAGAAAGACCCCGCCGACCCACTTGGGTTACTCGTAGTTGTGCCGGAGGGACTGCTCAATTTTGCCGTGGATCGTACCGAGATTCCTGAAGGCGGGCTGACATTTCTATCGGATTTCTCTCCCACGCTCGCAAGAACAGCATGCAGCGACAAATACCGGAAGGAAATTAGTTCGATAGTGGTGGAGGGGCACACCGACTCGACTGGCACTGACGAGCACAACCTCCAGTTGAGCCAAGAGCGATCATTGGCTGTCGTTCAACGTACCCTCGACATCTTGGGACGCAAAGAACCGGAAGATAAAGCATGTTTCTTGGATTTCCTATCGGCAAATGGACGGGGAAGCAAGGAACTTATACGCGATGAAAATGGGAACGAAGACAGAGACAAGAGCCGTCGCGTGGTTTTCAAAATACGAGTGCGGTCGTTTGAACCGCAACTGATTCAAATCATTCCGAGTAAATGACATGTCAGCAAACCTATCGTGTTTCGAGATTCTCGCGGAACTGGAAAAACTCACGAACGGCTTACATCAAGAGACTCCTCCCGCGATTCCCTTGGAACGGACAATTCGGAGATTACGCGCAACGGTTGCACAACTGTCGCAGCCCAGAAAGGCTAGACCCGTAAAGTGCCCTCCAAACTATATCGAGCTATGGAGTGCGGTGGGATTGTCGCGACCATTCGAATTGTCGAACAGGGCTGTTCGGTACCTAAGTTGGGAAACCGATATTGCAGTTCGACCTGCATTCCAGTCTGTTGCTTTGCAACCAGAGAGAATCACCGCACGGTCGCTTCAGGGACTGGTTCACAGCGTGCAGCGCCGCTGGGATAGTACCGTTAACACCTCTTCTGTTGGCAATCTCGTGGTCGCATTAACGACATACCCTAAGAAGAACGCCCTAATTGACAAGTGGAAGCAGAACCTCGGATTCGTTCTCAATAAGGACGGCCCGGCTCGTTTCGCGTCGGATGTGCTCAGCAGGAACATTACGTGGGACAAGATTTCCGAAGAATGGGGCTTAGAACCAGACACAGAATTCGGCAATCAAGTTCTCAGCCAGTGTGTCGCGTTGTCTGTGAGCGGGCGCGGCAGTGATGCACTTCAGAATGCGACGATCCGTCTCGTTCTTCCGAGTAAACACTGGAAGCCTAGTTCTCTAAAGGCTTCGGTTGAGCAAATGATAGTAGCGTACTCCCGATCTTCTCAGCAACAGCCCGATATGCTGAAAGACTTTATTCTGAATGATCCACGGTTTCTCGATCCCCGGCTTTCCGCTAATAGTCCAAACTGGATCGGCATCAATGATTCTGCGAAAGACATTGTCATTCAATGGCTCTCAACGGAAGACATTCAGCTATTTTTTGACCACGTTCTCACAAAAGGAAATGACCCGCACGGGAGGAAGCCTTTTTGGCTCCGATATAAGGGGAAAGTGAAACGCTCCAGACCGCTTCTCTCTGCAATGGATGAAAGTCGATGGCAGGCAAATACGGTGACGAGAGGAAAACGTAACTTTGGGAGAATGGATTATTTCTGCAATACGAGCGCATTTCTGCTCGACTTCGGGCGGGTGATCGTTGTTGAGTTCAGCCAAGTCGGCAACGCTGTATATGTCTACCAACACCGAGATGTACCAGACCTAAACGACAGCTTCTGGTCGCAGGCGAGATTCTCGTTGAACACGCTAAAACAGAAAGACTGTTGTGTCGAGAGGATGACGCACACATCGCTTTGGCAAAGCAAGATGAGAACTTTGTTAGCTCAATTTGGGATTCACCCCGGCGCTTAGATGGACTGGATTCTGTTCGAAGGGGCGACCCTCACCGTAACGGCTGACACGACAGGCGTAGTCATCACCCGTCGCGAGGTCGCTCGACCGTCTAATCCTTCGAGACTGGAGCGGGTTATCCCCGCCCTCCTCCTCCAGCTTGAGGATATGGAAATTGGAGCCGCGCAAACCGACTCGTCGTGGCTCATTGAGTACCCTCAGTTCGTAAACCTCGAAGCGAAAGGCATCGATGCTTTTGAGAATCTCTGCCAGTGGTCGCCTTTGACATTGGAATTAGAGTCTACTCAGTGGCTTGGTTCCCCAGATTTTCGCTATACGTACCGATTCCACAGCGGGAGTTCGCCAGTCTCTTTCGAACGTCGTGGTTGCTTTCTAGCGGCAAAGGGCGAGATGTTCAGGCTCGATTCAGACTCATTCACTTTGATCGAAGCAATGGATAGTTTCAATGCTTCTCCGGCTGCAACGAAAGCCGATAGCGCTCTGCTTCGTTTTCACCAGATAAAGGGACTTGCTGGTTCGATTGGAGCAAAACTCGACAAGTACCTCGGAGCAGAGCGCGTTTTGCTGCCATCGAAGCTCGGAGTGGACATCGTGCCTGAGTCCGGGGGGCGAATCTCTTTTGTTCCGAAGATTGAAGGGGTGCCACAGGCGAGTCTGACACGTGCATTCTTTGCCGAGGACGACATTGAAAGTGTCTACGCGGTGGACGACGAAGCTGGCGGGCGCATTCGAGTCATCTTCGATGACGAACAGCAAGAGGTTCTCCGTCGCATTCAGAAGGTCAGGCATTTGAGCGGGCGGTCGAAATCGGAGGTGATGCGTGATCCTTCAGCGGTATTCGACGGGGTTTCGGGGTCGGTAGAGTTCTCGTTTGGCCCGCGTGTCGTTGGGGTGGGTGATTTTCCCTTTACTGTCCGCCCATATCTCGACTCGCGAGCCGGAATTTTCGACGGTCTCGCGCCCGCTGGTCAACACCCCCCGGAATACGGTCTAGAGTGTACGTATTCGGACGGCACCACTGAACGTGTTCAGTTTTCGTCACAACAGCAAATTGCCCAGTTCAGGAATGAGGTTGCCGACGCCCGGAGCCGCGGCGTCGGAACAGTGCAATTCAATGGCAAAACAATCGTTGTGACGTCGGACCTTGAGAGTTCTTTGGAACAGCTAGTAAGGATTAGGCAAAGTAAACCTTCACAGCCGCCAGACACCAAGAACGCCGGGCAGTATGTTCTCATCTATACGAACGAGGCTGAACTGGAATATCAAGGTGAGGGCACAGGACTTGACGCCCGTTTTAAGGCTGACCTTCCGATTGCTTTCAGAGCAAAGGCGAAGCCGCATCAGTCCATCGGGTATCAGTGGCTCAGAGCAAATTACGAGCGCAATCGAAGTGGCTGTCTGTTGGCTGACGACATGGGGCTGGGCAAGACACTTCAAGTGCTGCTATTCCTCGCTGCCTTGATAGAAGCAGGTGACTTGTCCAGCGACAAGTCCGGTTCTGACTTGCCGCCGTGGAATCCAATCCTGATCGTCGCTCCCATAATTCTCATCGAGAATGCTACGTGGCAGACCGATATGAAGTCGTTTTTCGATAGCGAAGGGGCTATTTTTGAGCCGCTTCTTGTTCTCCACGGCTCGACAATTAAGCGGTACAGAAATCAGGAGGTTCAAGGCAGAGAGACCATTATTGGGCAACCTGCGCTGCGGCTTGACGAGCTTAGGAAATTCAAAGTTGTTCTGACAAACTACGAAACAGTCGTCAATTATCAGCACTCGTTTGCAAAGCTGCGTTGGTCGGCAGTAGTGACCGACGAAGCCCAAGAATACAAGACTCCGAGCACCAAAGTGTCTCACGCGATGAAAGCCCTCAACTCTCGATTCCGCATCGCTTCCACCGGAACTCCCGTAGAAACGAGACTGTTTGACATTTGGAATCTGTTCGATTTCCTTCAGCCGGGCCCGTTGCTGGGCAGCGCAAAGGATTTCAGACGCGATTACGAATCCGATACAGACAATGGTAAGGGACTACCAAAGCTAAAAGAGAGGCTGAAACTTGGTCTCCCGGACGCCGTCTTGCTAAGGCGTAACAAAGAGGATGTTCTCGACCTGCCCCCGAAGACCGAGCATTACATTCCTAGTGAACTGTCGAAGTCACAGATTGAGTGGCATATCGACCTACTCAACAGGCGGTCTGGCAACACTGGCGAGAGCCATCCTTTTTCGATTCTGCATCACCTTATAAGACTTTCTCAGCATCCGGCACTCGTACCCCGTTTTGAGCCAACGACAGCGGAGGAAGCAATACGCTCCTGTCCCAAACTGCAAAGCGTGATCGCGTGCCTGCAACAGATAAGGGGTAAATCAGAAAAGGCACTGATCTTTACTCGCAGCATTGATATGCAGCAGCTTCTTGCTCTCACGCTGGAACACGTTTTTGGCTTTCAAGTTCACATCGTGAACGGAGCGACAGGCAGGGACGGTCGTCAAGGAATCGGCAAGTCTCGTCGCGCTATTGTAGATTCCTTCCGGTCGTCTCCCGGCTTCAACGTTCTAATTCTGTCGCCGGATGTCGCTGGCATTGGGTTGACGATTGTTGAAGCCAACCACGTTATCCACTACGGTCGCTGGTGGAACCCCGCAAAGGAATCTCAAGCAACTGATCGGGTGTACCGGATTGGGCAAACAAAACCCGTCCATGTCTACTACCCGGTAGCGACGCACCCCCAACACGCTTTCCCAACATTTGATGAGAAGCTGGATGAGCTACTCAGACGGCGGAAGCAACTAGCAACCGACTTCTTGACTCCGATGCCGAGCGAAGAAGAGCTTCAGCAGGAGCTTCTCACTTCAATGGGCGTGACAAAAGAGTCCGTACCTCTTCAGCAGATGCTGACCGTGGACGACCTGATCGGTCTAACGTGGGATAGGTTCGAATCATTGGTAGCTCTGGTTGAAAATAAGTACGGCAGGAAGGTCTGGCTATCCCCGAAATGTGGAGACGGCGGGATCGACGTTATTTCTCAATTTGGCTCCCAAGTTCGCCTTATCCAGTGCAAGCACAGCCAATGGACAAACGCGGTCGAACAACAAGTCCTTGAGGAGTTAATTGCATCCTGCGATGCCTTCCGAGCAAGTCTTCAAGTCTCTGGATTCACGTTCAAGCCAGTGCTGATTACGAACTCGTCGGTACCACGCTCAGCAAAAGAGTTTGGTTTCAGGAGGGACATCGAGGTAGTGGCAATCGACTCTTTCCGGTCATATCTCGGTGATATGAAGTGCACGCGGGCAGAGGTGGAGGTTATGGAGCGACAACGCTACTCGACTCTACCGCGCCTCAAGCGCGATCTTGTGGCTCATCTGAATAGGGCCGATGCGTGCACTGAAGTCTTTGCCTAGTTTCTGTCCGGCACTAGGGTGGGCACTTGTCTTGCGCAAATCCTGAGTTGTAAGCTGAGTCAACCTCGATGCGTGCGCTTCGTGTCAAATGTTCTAATGAGGCTCTTCTTGTAGTAAAGAGGAGCAGGCAGTGGAAGAAGAGAATGGTCTACATTCTCGTGGCGAAGAAGTCTTACAAATACCCTAGCGGCAGAAGATCACAAGTAATTTACATCGGCACAACCGGAAAGGGCCTGCGAAGACCCGCAACGTCGGCAGTTGAAAAGGCAAGTGATGCCTTCGGCGAACTGCGAGGTGTGAGGGAGATCGAAGCGTATATAGCGACCTGTGGCGGACGCAAAGCGGTGCGAACTTGGCTGCATCTGGAATCTTCACTGCTGGCGATTTTCAGGGAACGGTATTGGGCGCTTCCCAGATACAACAAGAAGAAAGGCTCGGTTCGCTATGCGGATGACGTGAGCCTATTCCGACGAAGAGCACTTGAGAAAATCCTGCGTCGATTCGGTGACTAAGCCACTTTCTGTTTTGTGATAAGTCCGATGCCCAAGAAATCAGATGACCGGGCTTCCATCAATCTCGGATTGATCTCACCTGAGTGCATCGATAAGGTCGTGTCGTTCGTTCCGAAGCTCCGGTCCATTGCGGCAGAGAATATCGCCCGTTGGGGAGACGGGAAAGCAACTGACGGTGTACTGGAACTGAGCCTAGAGCCTAGCTACCATCCCGTGGTTAGGGAACTAATGCACTCACTCAACGAAAACCATTTCGTTCAGCCTTTTGATTGGTCACGCTGGCAATCTACTGCGGAGAAGATTGTTCGAGAACCCACTGGTGTTTCGGAAGCGAACTTAGAGACCTGCATCAAATTGATGACTTTGCACATCCGCAAGGATCGCTTCTGCGGCGGGCACTTCGGAGAAATGGTGCGTTCCGGGCATATTTCCGCCATCCTGCAAAGACTTGCGGAGTTGCGCGAACGCTACTAATTGCATCCAGAGAGAAGCCATGACGGTCTATTTCCTCACTCGTTCGTCCCTTCCTGCCATCCAAGATGGTCAAATGAAAATAGTTCTGATGTGTCTTCAACCGCCCGGCACAAAGAAGACGCTTGATCAGTTGGTTCGGGAATGCCTGAGTCGGAATTATGCGATGACCTTCAAGAAGGTGCATGAAGGCGATGAGCTTCGGAAATTCACTGCCGATTCTATTCTGTACCACTTGAACCGTATGGGACTACTCATCGGAACCGAGGACACGAACTAATTGCTCATCAGAGTTATTCCAGAAACGCTTTTGCAATAGGCAAGAGCTTCCGTTGCTATGTTTTCTGGATGTACAGAAAGCCGGAGAGAAAGTTGACCGAGCAAGCTCGTCTCTACCGCCTCACCTGATTGTACCGATCCCGTCACTCGTGCAGGGAGTAACGGGCAAATGTGTAGTGATCAACGACACATACTCCACTTCCCAGAACTGAACCCATAGTCACCCTTCCGCCTGATCCGCTCGCTACGTCCATCGAGATCGAACTGCCGGGCTGCCAATATCGTTGGTTCTAACCGTGGCGCTAGGTGCAGATGTTGTATTCGGGTTGTCCGGGGTCGGGGATAGGCAATCCGCCCCTATCGGGTGCTATATGCCAGTAGAGCCATTTGGTTTCGCGCAGAATTGCAGTATCAGCCGCCGCCAAGGTGTCGAAATATGTGATCCTCCCATAAGACCAAACCATAGAAAGTCCTTCCGCAAGATATTTCATCCATTGCTCGCAGGAATGCTCCCCACGTAATTCTTCGATATTGCAGCGAAAGACAATGCAGTCCTTGCTCGGAGGAAGCAGGCATGGTGGGGTGTTGAGAAGGGATTCCCCTTTCTCGTAATCCGGGGAGAGTTGAAATTTCTCACCACGTTTTCTTACGACAGCATTAGAACTCCAAATGGAAGTGATTCTGGCGGGAGTTCTCCCGACATTGGTAGCCTTAAAAATGAACTGGTTGCGAACCGTAGATTCGACGTTCACTACAATCCATGCACGTTCAGCGTTTATAACAGCTTGGGTGAGCGCTGGTTTCGTATTGATGGCGATCTGCTGGAGGTGCTTGTTCCGCTCGGCGTCAAGCTCCATGGTAAGCCGGGCGTTGTCGCGACTGAGAGAGTTGCCCTGCTCGCGAAGCTCGTTTGCTTCCTGCTGGTGGTTAATCGCCTCGCCGCGCAGCCGATTTGCTTCTTCGCGCAACTCGTTCGCCTTTGCGGAGTGGCGCAACTCTACGAAGGCGATCACAGCCAAGGCAATCGTGGGCACCGCTACTAGGAAGCTATGCGTCCACGGGTGAGTCCAAAGCCAATCCTTGATGGGGGTGTGCAGGAGTACGGACACGATGACCAACTCGGCGACTGCGGCTATCGTGAGCGCTCGTTTCATAATGGCCCGACGGTGTTCTCAAGCCGCCGTTCCACGCGAGGGCTTGACCTTCTTGACCATCATCTTCATCGTGATGTCCGCAAACTCCCTCGCGGTAAGAACGCGGTCGCCATACGCGACGCCGATACCACCCTTCGGATGCGGAACGAGGTCGAGGTGAATCTGCTGGTGCCCGCCTTCCGCCGTGAGGCAGCGGAGCTTCTGGCTGCCGGGGTCGTGGTGGATAGTGGTGTTCGTGAGGTTCGGGTTAAGCCCGCGAAGCTCCACGCCGATGTGGCAGCTTGTGTAGCGATCAGGGCTGCCCTGCTTGGTCACATGCCCGAATAACCCGATCTCAGACATCCGAGCGGCATCGCTCTCGAACGCTGCGACCAACTGCGAAAAGAACTCATTCTCGCCGGATGCGACGACCATGCTGCCCTCGACAACCTTCTGGAGTCGAGCATTCTCCTGAGACTCAGCGCGTTCGTCGTCTTCCTTCATTTTTCTGATCCAATCGGAACTCATCGGAAACTCCTGTGCTATTTTCTCATGGTGAATAGGTAATCTCTTAGTTCGTCCGCTCCGCGCACTCGACCGCTGCCAAGGGGCTGCCCTGCGAACCGCCGAACAGGTCGTCCGCCGCCGTCAGGAGACGCGCTGCTCCACTCGCGTCACTGGGTGCCTCCGATCAATCTCCTCCATGATCCGTTCTGCCCAGCGGACTCCATCCGCTATGGCAGCTACGGTAGCAGGAACCCGTGCTCCGCTCTCGTACTGCGCGAGCTTCCGTGCCGTCAAAATCGCCGCCATGATTCCGATTACGCGTTTCCTGCCCTCATCCACTCCGGCAGTCTAGCACTTTCGCTTTGTATTCGCCATCGCCTTGAGATGATCTCGATAAGGTGTTCGAAGATTCGCGGCCCGCAACGTCGAGGCGATGTCAGACTTGCTTTGAGCTTGGTGAAGAAGGGTGAAAACAGACCTTGGAACACATGTATCGAGCCGAACCACGTCTGGCTGCCCAATCGCCGTAGAAACGGATTCCGGCGCGTGTTGGTACAATCCCGCCGAGGAGAATTCAATGGCTAACTTGGCTGGTGTTGTCCAGCAGTTGCGGAAGGAACGGGATCAGGCAGCGAGGACAGTGGAACAACTGGATGCGGCTCTCGCCGCGCTCGATGGCGGCTCATACGGAAGACGAACTGGAGCTAGGCGCAAGATTTCAAAAGCAGGAAGGGCGAGGATAGCGGCTGCACAGAGAGCACGTTGGGCAAAAGCACGAAGGAACGGCGGGCCGCAGAAGCAGAACCTAGTCAGCATGCCCAAGAAGAAGACGACGTCGGCTGCCGCTCGCAGGAAGATCGCCGCTGCTCAGCGGGCGCGGTGGGCGAAAGTGAAGGCTGCCCATAAGAAATCGGCGTAGGAAGGAATCCGGCTCGCGATGTGAAGATTCTCGCCAAAGAGAATCGAGTCGATGAATATCTTTCAAAAGCGACACAGAATTCTCGAAAAGCATCGCGGCGAACGATTTACGCCTGCGCAACTTAAAGCTGAATTTCTCAACACGTTTCATGAGGTTAATCCGTCGAGCATAAACGCGGTGGACTGTTTCAATACGCCGAGCAAGAAGGCGGGCTGCACGTGCAACGAGTGTACGAAGCTCGGCGGATTTGCGGTGAACCGAGACGGCATCGTGGACATGGGTGCCAGCGGTTGGAGCGGGATTTCGTCCGCTTACATCCCAACAGGAGGGACGAGGGCGAGCACTCAGCGGGCGGTTGGGGCTACTGCATTCTCGCAGCCCCGCATGACCGATCCCCTATCGGGGTTCGACTGGAACAGAGTGTGCGCCCGGTACGACGCAGCATGCCGTGGCTTCAGTTCACTTTCGCCGCACCTCAGAGGGCTATACGCAGCTACACCGAGTGATCGCGCTCTTTATAACAAGCTCGTAGCCAGCGCGAGCCAAAGACATCGCGCCCAACTGGGTACGGACTGGTACGAAGCGCTGCTGTACTGGAAGCTCTACTCTCAACCAGCCGCAGTCTCCAACATAAGTGGTTGGATGCGGTCGTTCGCACCGAGTTCGCTCAACAGTCTTCTGGCGGGAATACCGCCTACTCTGCCACGCGATGTTCGTGACACTCTCGCGCTAGTCGAATTGATCGGTCGGTATCAACTTCCCGGCACGAAGACGAGCACGTCCTTACCTCTGCGGACGACGCTGCTGCATGTCCTGTATCCAGATGTCGTGCCAATCTTCGACCAGATGGTGCTGAAGGCAGTCGGCTCATGGTACACGGCGGCAAACCAAGACATGGGGGTTCTGGGTCGGTACATCCCTCATGCTTGGGCGTTAGCTGACCGACACACGGCGCATCTTACGGGATTCCAAGAAACGCCGATTCGGCTGATTGATATGGGTCTCTGGCTTGTGCGAAATCTCGGCTATTAGCTTTCCCGCTGGGACGCTGACCGCGTCCGCCGATCCCGCTTGTACGCGGCTGCGCGGTTGGACAGATTCTCAATGCGCGGGTTGCCGGATAGGAGCGTGCGGATCACGAAGGTCGGGGAATGATCGAGCGTGGGAGTTTAGGTAGCGCGAAAGTAGCGAACCCCGCACCTTGTCCCAATTTGTCCCAAAATTTCCTCGAAAACGAACTTGAATTTCACCATTATTTGTGCAAAAACAGGTGGGTCAGAAATTCGGGTAGCTGAGTCTCATCGTAAGTTCCACGTGCGAAAAGACTAAAAAGTCCCAATTTTCTTGGCAAAATTCAATGGGTCACAACTTCGATTCCCGGTAGCGCTACCAATTCTCCAACTTCCCTCCTTCGGGACCAAAAACGGCCAGCCCCGTCCTTTACTCTACCCCCGGTACCAACCCTGTGACTCACGGTAACAGTTCGCTTCTGCTATAGTCCGCGCAAGCTGCCGTGTCTTTCATGGAGGCCCACATGAAATCGCTTGTCTGCCGAACTTTAGCCGTCGCCGTCCTCCTTTTCTGCGTTGCGCCTGCTCCGCTCCGCGCCGACGACGATGAACAGGCACGTTCCCAGGTCCTCGCGCTCGAGAAGCTCTGGAACCAGGCTTACAAGGCCGGAGACACGAAGGCTTTGGCCTCGATCCTCGACAGCCAGCTGGTGCTGGTAGAAGACGACGGCTCGCTGCGCACAAAGGCGGATTTCCTCTCCTCGATCAAAGCCTCAACATCGAATGAGGAGCAAGTCGCGCCCGAATCGCTGACCGTGCGCGTCTTCGGCAATACGGCGGTCGCGATCGGAGTCATTGGGGTGAAGGCAAAGCAGAACGGCAAGGTAGTGACGCGCCGCGAGCGCTTCATCGACACCTGGATGAAGAAGAACGGCACCTGGGTCTGCATCGCAACCGACGCAACTCCGATCACGCACTAACCCCAATGTCGACGTGCCTCTGGTTCGGTGCAGGCCTGGATTGAGCCTGGTGGAAGTTTTGGGTTGCGCGATTCTTCAAGCACCTGTTTCACTCCTTCAATTTCTTCTTCGGGCGGATCTTCGCCGAGTATTTGACGCACGGATTCCTTGAGGCGGTGATACTCCGCTTCTTCGGGGACGGAGCCGGCGGGGTCGTTGAGGTGGCGACCCATGAAGATGAGATATTCGAGTTGCTTTTCGACTTCCTGTTCGTCGGGATCGTCTCTTTTGTGCTTGTACCTGGATTTGGCTGCCGGCTTGTCGCTGGCTGCAGGCGCGGCGGGCGGAGCGGGTTCCGGCTCAGGCTTAGGCATCATCTCTTCGCATTTCCGGGCGTCGACGGCGAGCCGCGCGGGATGCGGCTTTTCGGCCTGAAGCATTCTCAGATTCATGAGAGCAAGTTGCATGGAATAGAGAAGCAGGCTCGCGGTCTTGTGCTCGATTTTCTTTTGCATGAGCAGCGAGGCGACCTGGCGGATGGCGATCTGAATGGAGTGAGCGTCTTCGAAGAGAGGCAGATCTTCTTCGAGGGCGCAGTAGGGAGCTTCCGAGTAATAGTGAATGGCGGTGGAGCGTCCCTGAAGATGGTAGTAGCAGTATTGGGTGACGCCGACGGCAGGAGATCCGCACTGGACGCCGACGGTGTTGAAGTGACGGCAGCGTGGTACTTGCTTGGATGATGGCATGTATGAGTCCTTTTGGAGTTGCTAGTCGCTAGTTGCTAGCTATGAATGCGTTGTCGCGAGTTACCTGCCCCTCCCCCCTACATGGCTTCTAATGGAATCATTGGGTTACGGAGAAATTCCCGCCAAAGTATTCGAGAAAAAGGAGTTATAGGTAAAGTATTCATTCTTTTGTAGTTAGGTCCTATTTTCTCTACCCACGGAGCCTGGGAGCCCCGACTTATTGGTGTCGACCGGTCGGGCCGGCCGACCTTTTCGGATATCCGCCCCGTCCCTAAAATGCGCTTGCGGCAGGGATTCCGGTTATGAATGGGAATAGTTTTACGTAAGTGGGAGGGAGTGTCTATGACGGCGGACACATTGAAATTGTGATGAAAAAAGCTTCGAGCTTTGAGCTACGAGCCTTGAGCTTGACGCAAGACGGGGCGGCGGAGTGGATTGCTTATGACGGATCTTTGGGTCGATGAGTGGCTAACGCCTTCCATGAGAAGGCCGGTCGGAGTCAAGTAGATTCGTTTTGTTTTTCGTTGTTGGACAAGTTTTCTTCCTCCGCCGAGTCGACCACTTCTGTCGCCACCCTTCCATCCGCACTCTGTTGAG
>Ga0335083_10000178_pt1 | contig 109651 bp, 104 predicted proteins | sample Lox_Sample_42_FD_206716 | JGI IMG/M metagenome (GOLD analysis project Ga0335083, IMG submission 206716) | Soil microbial communities from Loxahatchee National Wildlife Refuge, Florida, United States - Lox_Sample_4.2 | ecosystem: Environmental > Terrestrial > Soil > Wetlands | place: USA...
CGGTGAGCGAATCCAGCGCCGGCTCCTCGTTGTCGGGACAGTACGCGCGCACTGCCAGGCGCTGGTTGTGTGTGAGGGACAGCAGCTGGTACACGGCAGCGAAGCGCGGTCCGTCGTGACAGCCGCCCGCGCCGCCCCGCTCCACCGCGCGGCTGAACCCCCGGGCCGTGGCCGACACGGTGCGCCATTCATCGCGGCCGTACTGCATGTAGTCGACGCCGGCGACATCGATCAGCACTTCGAAGCGCAGCTCCGGGTCATCGCGCAGCAGGGTGGCGGCCGCGAACAGCTCGCCGGCGCCGACGTCGTACAGCAGCTCGCCCAGCCGCGATTCGCGGCGCACCAGCCTGCCGCCGAGACGCGCCTCGACGCGCGCCGCCATCTCCGTTGCCACCACGCTCATCGCGCGATCACCGAGGTGCGCTGGATCTTCTTCTGCAGCTGCAGGATGCCGTACAGCAGCGCTTCCGCCGTCGGCGGGCAGCCGGGCACGTAGACATCCACCGGCACGATACGGTCGCAGCCGCGCACCACCGCGTAGCTGTAGTGGTAATACCCGCCGCCGTTGGCGCACGAACCCATCGAGATCACCCAGCGCGGCTCGGGCATCTGGTCGTAGACCTTGCGCAGCGCGGGCGCCATCTTGTTGACCAGCGTGCCGGCCACGATCATCACGTCGGACTGGCGCGGGCTGGGGCGGAACACGATGCCGAAACGGTCCAGGTCGTAGCGCGAGGCGCCGGCGTGCATCATCTCCACGGCGCAGCAGGCGAGGCCAAAGGTCATCGGCCACAGCGAACCGGTGCGCGCCCAGCTCACCAGGCTGTCGAGCTGCGTGGTGAGGAAGCCGCGATGCGCAAATGCCTCGGGATTCTCCGGCGGCAGTTCGACTTCTTCTAGTCCCACTCCAGCGCTCCCTTCTTCCACTCGTAGATGAAGCCAACCACGAGGATCAGCAGGAAGATGGCCATGGCGAGCAGGCCGGTCCCGCCGATCTTCTGCAGCACCACGGCCCACGGAAACAGGAAGGCGATTTCCAGGTCGAACACGATGAACAGGATGGCCACCAGGTAGTAGCGCACGTCGAAGCGCGCGCGACTGTCCTCGAAGGCCTCGAAGCCGCATTCGTAGGCGGACAGCTTCTCGGGATCGCGCGGATCCGTGCTGGTGAGCCTGCCGAAGACCCAACCGAGGACCAGCAGCAACGCAGCAAGGCCCGCGGCCACGATCAGGAAAATCAGTACCGGCAAGTAGTTGGCGAGCATGTCCGTCTACAGCAAAACGGGGCCATCACGCCCCATGATTGGGTCCGCGTGCGCCCCGTGTTCCACCTCTGGCAATTGTAACAGGGCCCTGCGGATTTTTGGGTCCGCGAATTGGTGCCGACGAGGAGATTCGAACTCCTACACCTTGCGGCGCTAGCCCCTCAAGCTAGTGTGTCTACCAATTCCACCACGTCGGCAACAGTCTTTATCGTTACTTGGCGGGCGCCGGCGCAGGTGCCGGAACCGGTGTCGGCACCGGCGACGGTGCAGGCGCCAACGGCGCGGGCACCGGCACCGCGGGCGCGTTCTTGTCCGCGTGCGGGGCCAGCTGCTCCAGCACACTGGGCGCCGCGACAGTCCTGCCGCGCGTGCCCATGTAGGCGAGCGTCAGGCTCGTGATCATGAACACGGTCGCAAGGATCGCGGTGGCGCGCGACAGTGCGGTGGTGGCACCACGCGCACCGAACACCGTGCCCGAAGCGCCCGAGCCGAAGCCCGCGCCCGCATCCGCGCCCTTGCCGCGCTGGACCATCACCAGCGCCACGATGCAGGTGGCGCTGAGGATATGAACAATCATCAATAATGTGTGCAGCATTCTCTCTCAGACCTCTGCGGCAGCCGACCAGATCGCGAGGAACTCCCCCGCATCGAGCGAGGCACCCCCGACCAGGCCGCCATCGACATCAGGCATGGCGAACATGTCGCCGGCATTGGCGGCCTTGCAGCTTCCGCCGTAGAGGATGGCAAGGCCGGCCGCGATACTAGCATCGTGGGACGCGACCCGCGCGCGGATGAAGGCATGGACGTCCTGCGCCTGGGCCGGGGTCGCATTGCGGCCGGTACCGATCGCCCATACCGGTTCGTAGGCCATGACGCCGCGCCCCAGGCCAGCCACCCCGGCCGCGCCCAGCACCGCGTCGAGCTGCCGCGCGACCACCACGTGTGCGGCGCCAGCATCGCGTTCGGCGAGCTGTTCGCCGACGCACAACACCGGCGTCAGCCCGGCCGCCAGCGCGGCGACGAACTTGCGAGCCACGAGCGCATCATCCTCGCCGTGGCGCGCGCGTCGCTCCGAGTGCCCCACCAGCACATGGGTGCAGCCGATGTCGGCCAGCATGCTGGCCGACACCTCGCCGGTGAAGGGGCCCTGCGCCTCGGCGCTGACATCCTGCGCGCCCACCCCGATGGACGTGCCTGCAAGCTGCGCGACCGCGTCCGCCGCATAGACGAACGGCGGGAAAACCAGGCACTGCACCGCGCCATCGATGGTGCCCGGGGCCAGCAGGCCGGCGAGCAACGCGCGGTTGCGGCCGCGCGAGCCATGCATCTTCCAGTTGCCGGCCACGATGCGGCGGCGCTGTTTGGCGGGGGTATCCATGAGGGGCGCGCGATGATAGCGGCGCCCCGCAGCCGCGGCAAACGGCCCCGGCCGTACGGCTCAGGGACTGGCGGCGCGCACCGCCGCGCTGATGGTTTCGGCGCAGTCGCGCGCAAGTTGCTCCTCGCGCGCTTCCACCATAACCCGGATCACCGGCTCGGTACCCGAGGCGCGCAGCACGATGCGCCCGGCGGCCGCCAGGCGCGTCTCGGCCGCGGTCACCGCGGCGGCCACGGCCGGCACTTCGCCCGGGTCGAAACGCCTTGCCACCCGTACATTCAGCAGCACCTGCGGCAGGCGGGTCATGCCGGCCGCCAGCGCTGCCAGTGACTGGCCGGTGCGCCGCATGACATCCAGCACCTGCAGGGCGCTGACCAGCGCATCGCCGGTGGTGGTGCGGTCCAGGCACAGAATATGGCCCGAAGTCTCTCCACCGAGCACCCCGCCGGCTTCCTTCAGCATGGCCAGCACGTAGCGGTCACCAACGGCGGCGCGCCGGAAACCGATGCCCAGTTCCCGCAACGCAAGCTCCAGGCCGAGATTGCTCATCAATGTGCCCACCACCGGCCCCTTCAGTTCCCCGCGGGCGGCCCGGTCGCGCGCGATGATGAACAGCAGCTGGTCGCCATCCACCACGCGGCCGAGGTGATCGACCATCACCAGCCGGTCGCCGTCCCCGTCCAGCGCGATGCCGGCGCCCGCACCCACTCCCGGCACCGTGAGCTGCAGCAGCGACGGCGCGGTGGAACCGCAGCCCTCGTTGATGTTGCGGCCGTTTGGTGAACTGCCGATCGGTATCACGTCGGCGCCCAGCGCCGCCAGCAACCGCGGCCCCACCTTGAAGCCCGCGCCATTGGCGCTGTCGATCGCCAGCTTCATGCCGCTCAGGTCGAGGCCACCGGGCACCGTGGAGGCGCAGAATTCCTGGTACTGGTCCAGTGCCGTTTCGGCGCGGCGCGCGCGGCCGAGGCGGCTGGACGGCTGCGTCAGCACGCCGCGCTCCATCTCGAGCTCGATGCGCTCTTCCAGTTCGTCGGAGAGTTTCTCGCCGCTGCTGTCGAAGAACTTGATGCCGTTGTCTTCGTACGGGTTGTGCGACGCCGAGATGACCACGCCGAAGGCACCCGGCATGCGGCTGGTGAGATAGGCGATGCCCGGGGTGGGCAGCGGGCCGGTGAGCAGCACATCCACACCCGCGGCCACGAAACCGGCTTCCAGCGCCGACTCGAACATGTAGCCGGACAGGCGGGTGTCCTTGCCGATCACCACACGCCCGCCCTCGGGGGCGAGCACGCGCGCCGCGGCGCTCGCCAGCCGCAGCGCGAAATCCACCGTCATCGGCGCCGCGCCGACGCGCCCGCGGATGCCATCCGTGCCGAAGTATTTTCTGCCCATTGTCACGTGCTCACCTGCATTGTGCCTCGCGTACCGCCCATGCCACGGCAACCGCGTCACAGGTCTCCCTTACATCGTGGGCGCGGATCAGCCGCGCGCCGTGCAGCGCGCCGATGGCGTGCAGTGCCAGGCTGCCCGCCAGGCGCTCGCCCACCGGCCGGCCGGTCAGCCGGCCGAGCATGGATTTGCGCGACAGCCCCACCAGCAGCGGATAGGGTCCGCTGCTGATGCGCCCCAGCTCCGCCAGCAGCCGCAGATTGTGCTCCTGGGTCTTGCCAAAGCCGAAGCCGGGATCCAGCACGATGCGTTCCGCGCCGATACCGGCTGCGCGGCAGTCGGCGGCGCGCTGCCGCAGGAACTGCGCGACTTCCGCCACCACGTCGTCGTAGCGCGGATTCTCCTGCATCGTGCGTGGCGTGCCCTGCATGTGCATCAGGCACACGGCTGCGGCACTCGCCGCGACTGCTTCCAGCGCACCCGGGGCGCGCAGCGCGAACACGTCGTTGACCATGCCGGCGCCGGCCGCAATCGCCGCGCGCATGACCTGCGGCTTCATGGTGTCGGCTGAAATCACCGCTTCGCTGCGCGCCGCCAGCGCCTCTATCACGGGCACCACGCGGTCAAGTTCCTGCTGCAGCGGCACCGGCGCGGCGCCGGGGCGGGTTGATTCGCCGCCGACATCGATGATCCCCGCGCCGGCCTCCACCATCGCCAGCCCGTGCGCCAGCGCCGCCTCGCGCGAGGCGTGCCGCCCGCCGTCGGAGAAGGAATCGTCGGTGACGTTGAGCACACCCATCACCACTGGCCGCGACAGGTCCAGGGTGCGCCCGCCGCACAGCAGTTTCACGTGAGTGAGCCCATGCCGTGCTGCACGCGGGCCCGGCCGCTCAGGTGCACGGCGGGAACGCCCGGCTGTTCAGCCGCGCGTGCGCGTCGCCGAGCCGAAGGCCGGTTGCGGCTGCGCGGGGGCGCCGCCGCCGCCGGGAGAGCCGCCGAGGCCGCTGCTGTCCCAGCCTTCCGGCGGAGTCGGCGGCTTGCCCGCCATGATCTCCCTGATCTGGGAATCGTCGATGGTCTCGTACTTGATCAGCGCATCGGCCATCGCATGCAGCTTGCCGATGTTTTCCTCGAGGATGTTCTTGGCGTGGTTGTAGTTGGTCTCGATGACCTGGCGGACCTCGTTGTCGATGGCCGCGGCCGTGTCGTCGGACACGTGCTTGGTCTGCGTGACGCTGCGGCCGAGGAACACCTCGCCGTCGTCCTCGCTGTACGACAGCGGACCCATGCGGTCCGACATGCCGTACTTGGTCACCATGTTGCGCGCGATCTCGGTGGCGCGCTCGATGTCGTTGGAGGCTCCGGTGGTCACCTTCTCCGGTCCGAAGATGATTTCCTCGGCCAGGCGGCCGCCGAACAGCGAGCAGATCTGCGAGTTCAGGCGCTCCTTGGTGAGGCTGTAGCGGTCGCCTTCCGGCAGGAACATGGTGACGCCCAGCGCGCGGCCGCGCGGGATGATGGTGACCTTGTACACGGGATCGTGCTCCGGCACCGTCAGGCCGACGATGGCATGGCCGGCCTCGTGGTAGGCCGTCATGCGCTTTTCCTCGGTGCTCATCACCATGGAGCGCCGCTCGGCGCCCATCAGGATCTTGTCCTTGGCCTTCTCGAACTGGTCCATGTTGACCAGCCGCTGGTTGGCGCGCGCGGCGAACAGCGCCGCCTCGTTCACCAGGTTGGCCAGGTCCGCGCCGGAGAAACCCGGCGTGCCGCGCGCGATCAGCGCCGGCTTCACGTCATCGGCCACCGGCACCTTGCGCATGTGCACGCGCAGGATCTGCTCGCGACCACGCACGTCCGGCAGCGGCACCACCACCTGGCGGTCGAAGCGGCCGGGGCGCAGCAGCGCCGGATCCAGCACATCGGGCCGGTTGGTGGCGGCGATGACGATGATGCCTTCGTTGCCCTCGAAGCCATCCATCTCCACCAGCAGCTGGTTCAGCGTCTGCTCGCGCTCGTCGTGGCCGCCACCGAGGCCCGCGCCGCGATGCCGGCCGACGGCGTCGATCTCGTCGATGAAGATGATGCAGGGTGCGTGCTTCTTCGCCTGCTCGAACATGTCGCGCACGCGCGAGGCACCGACGCCGACGAACATCTCGACGAAGTCGGAGCCGGAAATGGTGAAGAACGGCACCTTGGCTTCGCCGGCGATGGCGCGTGCCAGCAGTGTCTTGCCCGTGCCCGGGCTGCCGACCATCAGCACGCCCTTGGGAATCTTGCCGCCCAGTTTCTGGAACTTGCCGGGGTCCTTGAGGAAGTCGACGATCTCGCCGACTTCGGTCTTGGCTTCATCCACGCCGGCCACGTCGGCGAAGGTCACGTTGACCTGGTCCTCGCCCAGCAGCCGCGCCTTGCTCTTGCCGAATGACATGGCACCGCGACCGCCCGCCGCGCCCTGCATCTGGCGCAGCATGTAGACGAACACCAGGATCAGCAGCAGCGGACCAGCGAGCTGCAGCAGCAGCTGCGTGAGGAAGTGCGGCTGGTCGGGCGCCTCGCCCCGGATGCCCACGTTCTTGTCGCGCAGCGCACCGATCAGCGAGGTGTAGTCGGTTTCGGGGTTGTAGGTGGTGAAGCCACCCTTCCCTTCTCCCTTGTACGTGCCCTCGATCATCTCGCCCTTCAGCACCACCCGGTCCACCTCGCCCTGCTTGACCTTGTCGAGGAAGTCCGAATAGCTGATCTGCTGCGGCGTCGCGGTGGGCGGAATGAAACGGCTGACCATGAAGATCATGGCCCCCACGACCACGAGCCAGATCAGCACTTTGCCTGTCATGTCATTCACTTAGAACCCTCTCCTCGAGGGCGAGTGCCATCCGGGATATTGCCGTTCACGCTACACCATCCTACGGCCGCTCGCCAGCAACCAGGATCCGGTTCCATCAGCCCATGATGCGGGCGTCGCGGCGGCGTTCAAGGCAGGTCGCAGGATCGGCCGCTTGGCATGCTGCCCCGGGTCTAGCGGCCCGCGGGACTGGCGTCGAGCAGGCGGGCTTCCACATTGATGCCGTTCACCCCCTGCACTTCGTAAAGCGCCTCGAATGGGCCGCCGGCCCGAACCCTGGCCTGCAGTTCCTGCAGGTGCGTCCGGTCCGCCGCCGCCTCGGCAGCCTGCATCAGGCCGGTGTCACGCGTACCGGCGATGATGAGGTGCTGCAGCCCCCCCGGCCCGGCGAATGAAGCCAGGTACGCGTAATCGCGGTAACGCATGCCTGGCGGATGCGCATCGCCGGCCTCGCTGGTGCGGACCTCGCCGGTCACCGAGTCGACCAGCTCGTCGTAGGAGCTGCCCACCGAATAACGCGAACGCTCGAACACCACGTCTTCCAGCATCCCCAGCGCGGACAGGTATCCCAGGTAGACCACGTGCGTGGTCTTCAGTGTCGCCGGATCCAGCTCGGAGGCCAGCGTAAGCATCACGGGCTTGCCGGCCGACATCACCACCGGCAACACCGAACGCAACGCCTGGGCACTCGAAGTGGGCAGGTAGCCCAGGTTCAGGTCCGCGAAACGGCTTGCCCGGGCCGGATCGGCGATGAAACCCTGCTCCAGCTGCTGGCGCGAATTGATGTCGAAATCCCGTACCAGCTGCTTGATGTGACCGTTGGCATCACGTTCGCCGAAGATGTAGTAATCACCCAGTACCAGCTGCACCGGCAACTTGTCCGCCAGGATCGGCGCCCACAGCGCCGATGCGCGTTGCGCCGCGAATTCCGCATCCGCCCGTGGACTCCGCAGCATCCAGGTGACGCTCAACGCCGCCACCAGCAGCGCCCCCAATGCCAGCAGTGCCGCCACCTTTTCGCGACGGTTTGCCGGCAACATGCGCCGCCAGCCTGGCGATGCGGCCTGGGCAGGCTGTGGTTCGCCGACGGCGATGCGGTATTCGCCGCGCGGGATCACCAGCCGCGCGGGCTCACCCGAGGCACGATAGAACTCTTCCAGCCGTCGGCGCAGCTTGTGCGCCGTGACGCGCACCGTGGCGTCCTGCGCCACATCAATCTCAGGCCCGCGCTCGAAGCAATCGACTGCGACTTCGACTTCCTTGGGAACGCGTCCGGTGGCGCGGCAGCCGACGAGGAAGTCGAACAGGCGCTGCAACTGCGTTCCGCGACCCAGCGTGCCGCTGGCGCGAATGCGCTCGACTTCCGCGTGGAATTCGATTGGCGAAGCAGTGGCCTGTCCGGGTGAAGTCACCCGCCAATCTTAGGAAATCCCGCTGCGGCGCGTACGGTAAATCCGCCGCGCCACGCAATGGGTTTGTTTCAGCTGCGGGAACCGCGCTTGCGCGGCACCTTGGCTCCGGCGCGACGCGCCTCCGACAGGCCGATGGCAACGGCCTGCCTGCGGCTTTTCACTTTCTTTCCTGAGCCACCGCTCCTGAGCTTGCCGGCCTTCATTTCCCGCATCGCGCCGGCGACCTTTTCCGACGCCTTGCGGCCATATTTGCGACTAGCCATGAATGCCTCCGGCATCGCCAGTTCGTGCGTGGCGCACGATGTGCACGACACGCGAAGGCAGGCGCGGCCGCGCGATCCGCGCTTGCGCTCGCACCGCACCGCCGGCGCTCGCCTGATCCATCGCTCGCGGGGAGCTGCGCAGATCATCCCCGGACAGGACCTGCTCGGCTTCGCGCCAATCGACATCGGGCGTGCCTTCCGGGCATCCCCGCTGCAGCCACAGCCGGTAGGCCACGATCTCTATCTGCCTGTGTGTTGCCATGCGCTCACCACCGATCGGCGCTGCCCAGTTGCAGGAATGCTCGGGCCGGGCAACCCGGCCGCTCAATCGGCCACGGAGATCTCCGGCGGTAGGCGCGTTCTTACAGCCGGCCACTGGCCAGCAGATAAAGCTCCGGACTGCGTGCCCGGGAGGCATCCGGCTTGAGCAATCTGACCTTGTGATAGTGCTTGCGGGTGGCCACCACCAGCTCGTGGAAGCCGGCACCCTGGAAGGTCTTGATGAGGGCGCTGCCGCCGGGCTTGAGCACCCGCTGCGCCATGTCGAGCGCCAGCTCCACGAGGTACAGCGAACGGGGCTGGTCGATGGCATTCATGCCGGACATGTTCGGCGCGATGTCCGACAGCAGCAGGTCCACCCCCGCGGCACCCGCCAGCGCGGTCAACTGCTCCATGACCGCGGTTTCGCGGAAATCCCCCTGCACGAACTCGACGCCCGCGACGGCGTCCATGGGCAGGATGTCGGTGGCCACCACCCGGCCGCCGCGTCCCACCCGCCGGGTGGCGTACTGGCTCCAGCCGCCCGGTGCTGCGCCCAGATCGAGCACCACCTGTCCGGGATGCAGCAGTCGCTCCTTGCGGTCGATCTGCTCCAGCTTGAAGACCGCACGCGAGCGCCAGCCTTCGGTCTTCGCGCGCTGCACGTAGGGGTCGGTGAAATGCTCCTTCAGCCATTCGCGTGAGGAGCGCGTTCGTTTGGGCATATCGAGGATTAGAATCGCCGGCGCATGCAGCTTACCGAAAAACAGCGCCGGCACCTCAGGGGCCTGGCTCATCCACTCAAACCCGTGGTCCTGCTGGGCAATGCCGGGTTGAGCGCCGGCGTGGTTGCCGAGACAGACCGTGCCCTCACCGACCATGAGCTGATCAAGGTACGCCTGCCTGGAACCGAACGCGCGCAGCGGGACGCGGCGCTGGCCGAACTGGCGCTGCGGACCGCCAGCACGATGGTCGCGCGCATCGGGCACGTGGCCGTGCTGTATCGCGCACATCCCAGGCTGCCGCGGATCCTGCTGCCCGCGTAATCTCCAGCGACCTGGACTTCCTTTTCTTGCTCTGCTACCTTTTCAGGGAAAGGTAGCTTTACCGTGACAGGAATACCCAACCTCAGCGAAAAATTCACCCCGATCCGCAAGGGGCTGCTGGAATTCGCGGTACTGCGGGTCATCGCCGGGGAGAAGCTGTACGTCGCCGAAATGCTGCAGCGGCTGGCCGGCACCGAGTTCGCCACGCAGGAGGGCACGCTGTATCCCCTGCTCTCGCGCCTGCGGCGCGAGGGGCTGGTGGACTACGAATGGCAGGAATCCGAAGCAGGCCCGCCGCGCAAGTACTACCGGCTGACAGATCCTGGCCGCGGCGCACTCGACGAATTGCAGGGTTACTGGAACCACCTCCACGACACGCTCACCCGCCTGGGGCACTGAACATGCGCAAGGTCACCACGATCAATCTGAACAACAACGCCTACCAGATCGACGAGGACGGCTACGAAACACTGCGGCGGTACCTGGACACCGCCGAGCACGCGCTGGAGGGCAATCCCGACCGCGCGGAAATCATGGCGGACCTGGAGCAGGCCATTGCCGACAAGTGCCGTCTCGTACTGGGTCCCTACAAGACCGTGGTCAGCGCCGCCGACATCGGGCGCATCATCGAGGAGATGGGGCCGGTCACGGCCGCGCCGGGCGAGGCAGCTGCCGCGCAGGCCGCGCCGGGAGCTGCTGCGGCGGGCAGCACCTCGCGTCCCAGGCGCCTGTACCGGATCGCCGCTGGCCAGAAGGTCTTCGGCGTCTGCAATGGTCTGGCGGCTTTCGCCGGCGTGGATGTGGCCTGGATCCGGGTGGCGTTCGTATTGCTGACCATCTTCACCGGCGGATTCTGGCTGGTGGTCTACGGCGTGCTGGCTTTCGTGCTGCCGGTGGCCGGCACACCGGAAGAGTGCGCCGCGGCGCGCGGCCAGCCGTTCAATGCCCAGGAACTCGTCGACCGGGTGCGGAAGAAGCATGAAGACTTCCGCGCGGAACGGCGCGCGCGCCGCGAGTGGCGCAGGCAGGCGCACTGGTATCCGCATGCCGCTCCCGCCGGCGTGGCGCCGCTACCTCCCGGGCCCGCCGCGCGCGTGGCGGGCGGGGTGATGCTGCCGGTGTTCACCGTGCTGTCCGCCGCCTGGTTCGCGCTGATGGCGGTGGCCGCGTTGCTGGTGTGGCGCACCTATGCCGCGCCCGGGTTCTACTGGCCACCCGGACACGGCCACTTCGCGCACCTGCCGCGCTGGCTGCCGCTGCTGGCCGTCATCGCGATCTATGCGCTGCTGGCGCTGCCGATCGGCGCCGGCCGGCGCACCGCCCTGTACTACGCCAACGGTGGCCGGCGGCACGGCTGGGCAGATGCCTGGTCCGGGTTGCTGTGGATCGCACTGGTGACGGTGGCACTGGTTGCGGCCTGGACTTCGTTGCCGCAACTGCAGGATGTGCTGCACCAGGTATTCGGCTGGCCGCAGCCGGGCTGGACGATCGGCTGGGTCTGAGGCGGCAACCCGCTACGCGTAGCGGACCGCGATGATCTCGTAGCTGCGCCGCCCGCCGGGCGTGACCACCTCCACCGTGTCGCCCTCGGCCTTGCCCACCAGCGCGCGTGCGATCGGCGAACCCACCGAGATGCGCCCTGCCTTGATGTCTGCTTCATCCTCGCCGACGATCTGGTAGGTCACCGCGGCGCCGCTGTCCTCGTCCTGCAGGTCGATGGTCGAGCCGAAGATCACCTTGCCGCTGTTCGCGAGCTGCGTGACATCGATGATCTCCGCATTGGACAGCTTGGCCTCCAGTTCCTGGATGCGGCCTTCGATGAAGCCCTGCTGCTCGCGCGCCGCGTGGTATTCGGCGTTTTCGGAGAGATCCCCGTGGCTGCGCGCCTCGGCGATGGCCTTGATCACGCCGGGCCGGTCCTCGCTCTTCAGCCGGCGCAGCTCGCTGCGCAGCGCCTCGGCGCCGCGCAGGGTGATCGGCACGCGCTTCACGAACGGATCTCCCGATGCAGGTCCTGCAGGCGATTCACGTCCACGTCCTCGAGGTGATCCAGAGCTTCGCAGGTGGCCAGACCCGCCGCAAGCGTCGTGAAATAGGTGACGCGGCGGCTCACCGCCTCGCGACGGATGGCCATCGAGTCGCGCGTGGCCTGCCGTCCCTCGGTGGTGTTCACGATCAGCGCGATCTCGTCGTTCTTGATCATGTCCACGATGTGCGGGCGCCCCTCGCGCACCTTGTTGACGCGGCGGCACGGCAGCCCGGCGGCCTGGATCACCTTGGCGGTACCGTCCGTCGCCACCAGTTCGAAGCCGCGCGCCGACAGCTTGCGCGCCATCTCCACCGCGCCGGGCTTGTCGCGCTCGCGCACGCTGACCAGCGCGGTGCCGCCGCGCGGCAGCGCAACCCCCGATCCGGCCTGCGACTTTGCATACGCCTCGCCGAAAGTGCGCCCGGTGCCCATCACCTCGCCGGTGGATTTCATCTCCGGTCCGAGAATGGGATCGGATTCGGGGAACTTGGCGAACGGAAACACCGCTTCCTTCACCGAGTAGAAATCCGGCACGATTTCCTGGCTGGCGCCGAGTTCGGCCAGCGACTTGCCGGCCATCACCAGCGCGCCGATCTTGGCGATCGGCCGGCCGGTGGCCTTGGAGACGAAGGGCGCGGTGCGCGAGGCGCGCGGATTGACCTCCAGCACGTACACGATGCCGTTCTGGATGGCGTACTGCACGTTCATCAGGCCGATCACGTTCAGGCCCAGCGCCAGCTTGCGGGTCTGGTCGCGCAGCTGCTGCTGCAGCTCGAACGACAGGCTGTTGGGCGGCAGCGAGCAGCTGGAATCACCGGAGTGCACGCCAGCCTGCTCCACGTGCTCCATGATGCCGCCGATCAGCACCTCGCGGCCATCGCAGACCGCATCGACGTCGACCTCGATGGCCTGGTCGAGGAAGCGGTCCAGCAGCACCGGCGAGTCGTTGGAAACGCGCACCGCATCGGTCATGTAGGTCTTCAGGTCATCCTCGGCATAGACCACTTCCATCGCCCGGCCGCCCAGCACGTACGACGGCCGCACCACCAGCGGATAGCCCACCTCGCGCGCCATGCGCAGCGCCTGCTCCTCGTTGCGCGCAGTGGCATTGGCCGGCTGGCGCAGCTGCAGGCGGTTCACCAGCTGCGCGAAGCGCTCGCGGTCCTCGGCCACGTCGATGGATTCGGGCGTGGTGCCGATGATGGGCGCGCCCGCGGCCTCCAGCGCGCGGCACAGCTTCAGCGGCGTCTGGCCGCCATACTGCACAATGACCCCGGCCGGCTTCTCCTTGGCGATGACCTCGAGCACGTCCTCGAGCGTCAGCGGTTCGAAGTACAGGCGGTCGGAGGTGTCGTAATCGGTCGACACCGTCTCCGGGTTGCAGTTGACCATGATGGTTTCGAAGCCCGCCTCGCGCAGCGCCAGCGACGCATGCACGCAGCAGTAGTCGAACTCGATGCCCTGGCCGATGCGGTTGGGACCGCCGCCCAGGATCATGATCTTGCGGCGCTCGGAAGGCTCGGCCTCGCATTCCTCCTCGTAGGTGGAATACAGGTACGCCGTCGAGGTGGCGAATTCCGCGGCGCAGGTATCCACGCGCTTGTACACCGGCACCACCCCCAGCCGGCGGCGCTGCTCGCGCAGCGTCTTCTCCGGCTGGCCGGTGAGCCGCGCCAGGCGCATGTCGGAGAAGCCCTTGCGCTTCAGCGCGCGCAGCCGTGCCGCATCCAGCGCCACTGCGCCGCCGGCCGCGATCGCCAGCTCTTCCTCGACCAGGTCGCGGATCTGCGCCAGGAACCACGGATCGATGTACGACAGCCCGTGCACGCGCTGCAGCGTCCAGCCGGCGCGAAAGGCATCGGCCACATACAGCAGGCGGTTGGCACCGGGGTTGCGCAGTTCATAGGCGAGGGAATCCGCAGCATCCTCGCCGGCCAGCGGCAGCGTCATCACGCTGGTCAGGCCGTCCAGGCCCGTCTCCAGGCCACGCAGCGCCTTCTGCAGCGACTCCTGGAAGTTGCGCCCGATGGCCATCACCTCGCCCACCGATTTCATCTGCGTGGTCAGGCGGCTGTTGGCGGCGGGGAATTTCTCGAAGGTGAAGCGCGGCACCTTGGTGACCACGTAGTCGATCGCGGGTTCGAACGAGGCCGGCGTGCGTCCACCGGTGATGTCGTTCCTGAGTTCGTCGAGCGTGTAACCGATGGCGAGCTTCGCGGCCACCTTGGCGATGGGAAAGCCCGTGGCCTTGGAGGCCAGTGCCGAGGAGCGCGACACGCGCGGATTCATCTCGATGATCAGCAGCCGGCCGTCCTCGGGGTTCAGCGCGAACTGCACGTTCGAGCCGCCGGTCTCCACGCCGATCTTGCGCAGCACCGCGATGGAGGCATCGCGCATGCGCTGGTATTCCTTGTCGGTGAGCGTCTGCGCCGGCGCCACGGTGATCGAATCGCCGGTGTGCACGCCCATCGGATCCAGGTTCTCGATGGAGCAGACGATGATGCAGTTGTCGTTGCGGTCCCGCACCACCTCCATCTCGAATTCCTTCCAGCCGACCACCGACTCCTCGATCAGCACCTCGCTGGTGGGCGACGCCGCCAGTCCGCGCTGCACGATGGTCTCGAATTCCTCGCGATTCCACGCGATGCCGCCGCCGGTGCCGCCGAGCGTGAACGAGGGGCGGATCACGATCGGGAAACCGAGCTCTTCCTGGGCCGCGGCGGCCTCGTCCAGCGTGTGCGCGATCAGCGAGCGCGGCGACTCGAGCCCGATCTCGCTCATGGCGTTGCGGAACTTCTCGCGATCCTCGGCGGTGTCGATGGCCTCGCGGCTGGCCGCGATCAGCTCCACGCCGAACTGTTCCAGCACGCCCTCGCGCACCAGGTCGAGCGCGGTGTTCAGCGCGGTCTGGCCGCCCATCGTGGGCAGCAGCGCGTCGGGACGCTCCTTCTCGATGATGCGCGCCACGGTGCGCCAGTTCACCGGCTCGATGTAGACGGCATCGGCCATCTCCGGGTCGGTCATGATGGTCGCCGGGTTGGAGTTCACCAGGATGACGCGATAGCCCTCCTCGCGCAGCGCCTTGCAGGCCTGGGCACCGGAGTAGTCGAACTCGCAGGCCTGGCCGATGACGATCGGGCCGGCCCCGATGATCAGTACGCTCTGGATGTCGGTGCGGCGTGGCATGGCTTCAGCCCGCGCGGACGCGTTCGCGCAGCTGGTTCTGCAGGCGGCGGATCATCGCCTGCGTGAAGCGGTCGAACAGCGGCAGCAGGTCGTGGGGACCGGGGCTGGCCTCGGGATGTCCCTGGAAGCTGAAAGCCGGCTTGTCGATGATCTCGACGCCCTGCAGCGAGCCGTCGAACAGCGATTTGTGCGTCACGCGCACAGTGGGCGGCAGGGAATCCTCGTCCACCGCGAAACCATGGTTCTGGCTGGTGATGATCACCCGGCCCGAGGCCAGCTCCTGCACCGGGTGGTTGGCACCGTGATGGCCGAATTTCATCTTCAGGGTGCGGCCGCCCGCCGCGAGGCCGAGCAGCTGGTGCCCCAGGCAGATGCCGAACAGCGGGATGTCGGTTTCCAGGAATTCGCGGATCGCCTCGATGGCGTAGGTGCAGGGCTCCGGATCGCCCGGGCCGTTGGACAGGAAGATGCCGTCGGGCTGCAGCGCGAGCACCTGGGCAGCCGGCGTCTGCGCCGGCACCACCGTCATGCGGCAGCCGGCATCGGCCAGCAGCCGCAGGATGTTGCGCTTCACGCCGAAATCATAGGCCACCACGTGCAGGCGCTGCGCAGGGCGCAGCGTCGGCCGCCCGGTGGGGCGCCAGATGGTGCCGTCATTCCACTGGTAGCTTTCGCGGGTGCTGACGACCTTCGCCAGGTCCATGCCGGCCAGGCCCGGAAAGCGTCGTGCGGCATGCACGGCGGCGTTCGCGTCCACGTTGTCGCCGGTCATGATGCAGCCTGCCTGCGCGCCCTTTTCGCGCAGCAGCCGTGTGAGCTTGCGCGTGTCCAGCCCGGCGATCGCCACCACGCGGCCGCGTTGCAGGTACTCGGGCAGCGTCACGCTGGAACGCCAGCTGCTCTCCAGCAGCGGCAGGTCACGGATCACCAGGCCGGCCGGCGCCACGCTCGCCGACTCCTGGTCTTCCGGCGTGGTGCCGGTATTGCCGATGTGGGGATAGGTCAGCGTGACGATCTGACGGAAGTAGGACGGATCGGAGAGGATCTCCTGATAGCCCGTCATCGCCGTATTGAATACAACTTCGCCGGTGGTGTTTCCTTTTGCCCCGATGGAAATGCCGTGGAAGACGGTCCCATCTGCCAGAGCCAATACGGCGCTCACACTCACTCACCGACCTCCGCTTGGAATTGGCGGCCTCTCAATCAGCCTCGCGTAACCGTTTTTGGGGTGCGGATGCACAAAGCGGGAGGGAGTTCTTGTGGAACGCCCTCCCGCCTTGCGCGGACTAAAACCCGCAACTGGATGTAACGGATTTCGCTGCGAATTCTACTTTTTCCGGGCCGCCGATGTCCATGCAAAAGTTGCCCGGAAGAGCTTGTTCCGGACGCTGAAAAGTGCCGCAGACTATTTCCTATCACCTTGATCTTCAAAGATAAAATCGGCCATCCCGTAATGACCAGGGGGGCGCTGGCGCAGCCACAGGGCGGCCTGCAGGGCCCCGTTTGCGAATATCGCACGGTCGGTGGCGACGTGTGACAGGCGCAGCTGCTCGCCGGCCCCCAGGAAGCGCACCTCATGCTCCCCGACCACGTCCCCGCCGCGGACCACGGAAAAGCCGATGGTGCCTGGCTGCCGCGCGCCGGCTGCCGCGCCACTGAGGGCCACCGGACGGGCCAGCCGCTCACCGCGTCCGGAGGCGGCCGCCTCACCCAGCGCCAGCGCCGTGCCTGATGGCGCGTCGACCTTGTGACGATGGTGCGCCTCGAAGATCTCGATGTCGTAGCCCAGCGGCAGAGCACGCGCCGCGCGCTGTACCAGTTCGAGCAGCACGTTCAAGGCCAGGCTGGTGTTCGGCGCCACCAGCACCGGAACCTTCGCGGCGGCCTCATCGAGGCGCCGCCGGGTGTCGTCGTCGAGCCCGGTGGTCCCCACCATCAGGGGCACTGCGGCCGCGGCGCAGATGCCGGCGGTGCGCGCCACTGCGGCGGCATTCGAGAAATCGATGACCACATCCACCAGGCCGATCGCGGGTGCCAGGTCATCGCCCACCTGCACACCGATGGGGGCGAGGCCGGCCAGCTCGCCAGCATCCTTGCCCAGCGCCTCGCCACCGGGCCGATCGATCGCCGCCGCGAGCTGCACATCCGCCCGGGCGCCCACCGCCTTCACGAGCTGTGCGCCCATGCGGCCGGCGATGCCGATGATTCCGACTCGAGTTGTCACGCGCTGCACTGCCTTTCGGATCTCACGCCAGCCGCGGCTTCACTCGGCGCTGGTGAAGAACCGCTTCACTCCCTCGAAGAAACCGTCCTCGCGCGGCGCATGGCGCCGGCCGTCCGACTTCAGCGACTCTTCCAATTTTCGCAGCAAATCCTTCTGTTCGCCGGTGAGATTGACCGGCGTCTCGACCATCACCTTGCAGAACAGGTCGCCGCGCTGTCCGCCGCGCACGGGCTTGACGCCCTTGTCGCGCAGCCTGAACAGGCGGCCGGACTGCGTTTCCGCGGGAATCTTCAGCGACACCTGCCCATCCAGCGTGGGCACGATCACCGTGCCCCCCAATGCCGCCGTGATGAAGCTCACCGGCACCTCGCAGGACAGATGCTCGCCTTCCCGCTCGAAGATCTCGTGCGGACGCACGTTGACCTCGACGTACAGATCACCGGCCGGTCCGCCGTTGCGCCCGGCCTCGCCCTCGCCCGACAGGCGGATGCGGTCGCCGTTGTCCACGCCGGCGGGAATCTTCACCGACAGCTTCCTCGTGCGCCGCACGCGCCCCTGGCCCAGGCAGGTGTCGCAGGGATTGCGGATGATCTTGCCGGTGCCACGGCAACGCGGGCAGGTCTGCTGCAGCTGGAAGAACCCCTGCGACACCCGCACCGTGCCGGCACCATGGCAGGTGTCGCACTCCACCGGCTTGGAGCCCTTGGCGGCGCCGGTGCCATGGCAGGTCTCGCATTCGGACAGCCGTGGCACCTCGATTTCGACGCTGGCGCCGAACACGGCCTGGTTCAGGTTCAGTTCCAGCTCGTAGCGCAGGTCGGCGCCGCGGAACACCTGTGACTGGGGACGGCCGCCGCGCCGCGCGCCACCGAAGATGTCGCCGAACACATCGCCGAAGATGTCGCTGAACGCCTCGCCGGAATTGAAGCCCGCGCCACCGCCGGCGCCACGCTGCGCCTCGAGCCCCTCGTGGCCATACTGGTCGTACAGCGCGCGCTTGTGCGCGTCCGTCAGGACTTCGTAGGCCTCCTTGCCCTCCTTGAACTGCTCCTCGGCATTCTTGTCGCCCGGGTTGCGGTCCGGATGCAGCTTCATGGCGAGGCGCCGGTAGGCCTTCTTGATGTCGGCCTCGGACGCATCGCGCGCCACATCCAGGACCTTGTAGTAATCGCGCTTCGCCATGCTGCTGCCAGGCACCCCTCAATACGACGCCACGCCCGATGGGGCGTGGCGCTTCATTTCACCCTGCGGTCCGCGCCCCTTCAGGCCTTGCGGTCCTTGTCCTTCACTTCCTCGAACTCGGCATCCACCACGTTGTCGTCGGGCTGCGGGCCGGCGGACTGCGGCCCGCCACCCGCGGCGCCGGACTGCGCCCCGCCCGCCCCCCCGGCCGCGGACTGCTGCGCGGCGGCCAGCAGACCCTGTGACACCTTCGCCAGCGCCTCGGCCTTGCGGTCGATGGCGTCCTTGTCGTCACCCTTGAGTGCGGTCTTCAGGTCCGACAGTGCGGATTCCACCGAGCCGCGCTCGGACGCCGGCACCTTCTCGCCCAGCTCGGACAAGGTCTTCTCGGTGGTGTGCACCAGCCCATCGGCGCGGTTGCGGCTCTCCACCAGTTCGCGGAACTTCCTGTCCTCGGCCACGTGCGCCTCGGCATCGGACACCATCCGCTTGATCTCGTCCTCGGACAGGCCGGAGGAGGCCTTGATGACGATCTTCTGCTCCTTGCCGGTGGCCTTGTCCTTCGCCGACACGTTCAGGATGCCGTTGGCATCGATGTCGAAGGACACCTCGATCTGCGGCATGCCGCGCGGCGCGGGCTTGATGTCGCTGAGATCGAAGCGGCCCAGGGACTTGTTGTCCTGGGAGCGTTCGCGCTCGCCCTGCAGCACGTGGATGGTCACCGCAGTCTGGTTGTCGTCGGCCGTGGAGAACACCTGCGAGGCCTTGGTGGGAATGGTGGTGTTCTTCTCGATCAGCTTGGTCATCACCCCGCCCAGGGTCTCGATGCCCAGCGACAGCGGGGTCACGTCGAGCAGCAGCACGTCCTTGACCTCGCCGGCCAGCACGCCGGCCTGGATGGCAGCGCCCACCGCCACGGCTTCATCCGGATTGACGTCGCGGCGCGGCTCCTTGCCGAAGAAATCCTTCACGTACTTCTGCACCAGCGGCATGCGCGTCTGGCCGCCGACCAGGATGACTTCCGACACCTCGCCCGCCGACAGGCCGGCATCCTTCAGCGCGATGCGGCAGGGCTCGACGGTCTTCTTGACCAGGTCCTCGACCAGCGACTCCAGCTTGGCGCGCGTGATCTTCACGCTCAGGTGCTTCGGTCCCGCGGCATCGGCCGTGATGTACGGCAGGTTCACCTCGGTCTGCTGGCTGGAGGACAGCTCGATCTTGGCCTTCTCGGCCGCCTCCTTCAGGCGCTGCATGGCCAGCGGATCCTTGCGCACGTCGACACCGGATTCCTTCAGGAACTCCTCGGCCAGGAAATTGATGATGCGCAGGTCGAAATCCTCGCCGCCGAGGAAGGTGTCGCCATTGGTGGAGAGCACCTCGAACTGGCGCTCGCCGTCGATCTCGGCGATCTCGATGATGGACACGTCGAAGGTGCCGCCGCCCAGGTCGTACACCGCGATCTTGCGATCGCCGCCGGACTTGTCCAGGCCATAGGCCAGCGCCGCGGCGGTGGGCTCGTTGATGATGCGCTTGACCTCCAGCCCGGCGATGCGGCCGGCGTCCTTGGTGGCTTGGCGCTGCGAATCATTGAAATACGCGGGCACCGTGATCACCGCCTCGGTGACCGCCTCGCCGAGGTAGTCCTCGGCGGTCTTCTTCATCTTCGCGAGCACGCGCGCCGAGATCTCCGGCGGCGCCATGTTCTTGCCCTGCACCTCGACCCAGGCATCGCCGTTGTCGGCCGCCACCACCTTGTAGGGCACCATGTTGATGTCCTTCTGCACGACCTCGTCGCGGAACTTGCGGCCGATCAGCCGCTTCACCGCGAACAGCGTGTTCCTGGGGTTGGTCACCGCCTGGCGCTTGGCCGACTGGCCGACCACCACCTCGCTGTCCTTGGTGAACGCCACGATGGACGGCGTGGTGCGGTCGCCCTCGCTGTTCTCGATCACGCGCGGCTTGCCCGCTTCCATGACGGCGACGCAGGAATTGGTGGTTCCCAGGTCGATTCCGATGACTTTGGCCATGTGCGTATCCCTTCGAAGTTCCGTTGCTGTGGATGATGCGCCGTATGTGGGCACGAATGCCCACCGCTTCAAGTAGTTCCTTCAGTCGCCGCGGGGCTCGCTGGCGACGATCACCCGCGCCGGCCGCAGCAGCCGCCCGTTTAGCTCGTATCCCCGCTGCACCACCTGCAGCACCGAGCCGGGTTCGGCGGTGGCCGAGGGCTGCATGGCCATGGCCTCGTGGCGCTCCGGATCGAAGGGCACGCCCACCGGGTCGATGACCTGCACCGCGAACTTCTCGAACGCGCGCGCCAGCAGCTTCAGCGTCGCCTCCTGGCCCGCGGCCAGCGCGGCGGCGTCAGCCGTGCGGCCGCTGGCCGCCGCCAGTTCCAGGCTGTCGCGCACCGGCAGCAGCTCCTGCACGAACTTCTCCAGCGCGAAGCGGTGGGCCTGTTCCACATCGCGCGCGGCGCGGCGGCGGATATTGTCGAGTTCCGCGGCATTGCGCAGCGCCAGCTCGCGCTGCTGCCCGGCCGCCTGCGCCTGCATGCCGGCCAGTTCGCCGCGCAGGCGCTCCAGTTCGCAATGCAGGTCGCCGGAGAACTCAGGGGCGCCGCCATGGGCCGCGGCGGGGTCCGGGTTAGCGTCCGTTTCCGACATCATTTCTCCGTAAATTCAACCGTATGGCCCGCAGCCAGGATGGGGCCTAGCGGCGCGAATTCAAGGCCGCCCCCAGCAGTTTCGCCGTGAGATCGACCACCGGTATCACCCGTTCATAGGCCATGCGGGTCGGCCCGATGACACCCAGCACGCCCACCGCGCCGTTATCGGCGCGGTACGGAGCCGTGACCACGCTGCAGTCGTCGAGGATCTGGTACCCCGACTCCTGGCCGATGAAGATCTGCACGCCGGCGCCGTTCAGACTCAGGTCGAGCAGCTGCAGGATGGCCCGTTTCTCGTCGAAAGCCTCGAACAGGCGCCGCAGCTTCTCCACGCTGGACAGCTCACCATAGCCCATCAGCTTGGTCTCGCCGGCGATCACCAGCTCCATGTCGTTGCGCGGCGCCTCGCCGCCGAACAGCTGCTGCGCGACGGCGATGGTGTCCACCATGCCCTGGTTGAGCTTCTCGCGCATCTCGGACAGCTGGTCGATCAGTTCCTGCCGCACCTGCTGCAGCGTGCGGCCGCAGAACTGCTCGTTCAGCGCCGCCGCGGTGCGCCGCAGCTGCTCGGCCGGGATGTCGCGATCCAGGTGCACCACGCGGTTCTGCACCTCGCGGCCGCCGAACACCAGGATGGCGAGCACCCGCTGCTCGGACAGCGGCAGGAACTCGATGTGCGTGAGCGAGGCGGCCTGCGCGGACTGCAGCGATACGACGCCCGCCATCTGGGTGACATTGGAGAGCAGCTGCGAGGCCGCTGAAACCAGCGCCCGCGGATCTTCCGCGCCGGCCAGTTGCGTGCGCAGCTCGTCCGCGGCGGCCACGGTCAGCGGCTGCACCTCGAGGAGCGTGTCGATGAAGAAACGGTAGCCCTTGGGGGTCGGCACGCGTCCGGCGGAGGTGTGCGGCGAACTGACGAAGCCGTAGGCCTCCAGGTCGGCCATCACGTTGCGGATCGTCGCCGAACTCAGCGCCATGCCCGAATCGCGCGACAGGCTGCGCGAACCCACCGGCTGCCCGTCCCGGATGTAACTCTCGATGAGCACCTTCAGCAGCTGCTGGGCGCGTTCGCTGAGGCGGGTTTCATCGCGGGTTTCAGGGTTCATGGACGGGGGGAACGCTAGCCGCGCCGGGCAGGGCCGGTCAAGCGCCGCCGCTGCCTGAGCACTTGCTCACAAAAGCCGCCGAAACGGCCCGTGGCGCATGGCCGCTCCCAAGTAAACTAGCTGCATGGGAGGCTCCATCCGGACCTGCGCGCTGCTGGGCCGATTCGCGGAGCGGACCGTCCACGAGACGGCCGCGGCACTGCTGCCGCACCTGCGCGCCCGCGGGCTGACCACGCTGCTCCAGCGCGAGGCCGCCGCGGCCGATTTCGGGGAGCTGGCGAGCTTCGTCGACGACGCGCAACTGGTGGCTCGCGCGCAGCTGGCCATCGTCATCGGCGGCGACGGGTCGCTGCTGTATGCCGCGCGGCTGTTCGCCGGAACCGGCGTTCCCATGCTGGGCATCAACCGCGGCCGGCTGGGCTTCCTGACCGACGTGCTGCCGCAGGACATGACCGACAGCGTCGATGCCGCGCTGGCGGGCGACTGCGCGACCGACAACCGCCCGCTGCTGGAGGCGCGGCTGATTGGCGCGGATGGCAGCGAGCGCCGCCGCCTGGCGCTGAACGACGTGGTGGTGTCCAAATGGGAAACCGGCCGCATCCTGGAGTGCGAGACGCGCGTGGATGGCCGTTACCTCAATACGCACGGGGGCGATGGCCTGATCGTCTCCAGCGCCACCGGATCCACCGCCTATTCGCTGGCCTGCGGCGGCCCCATCGTCGATCCCGCGCTCGACGTGCTGCTGATGGTGCCCATCTGCCCGCACACACTGGCGGACCGGCCGATCCTGGTGTCCGCCCGCAGCACCGTCACGGTGCTGCTGCACGAACGCTATGACACCCGCGCACTGGCGGCCTGCGACGGCGTGACGCTCGGGGAGCTGCGGCCGGCCGACCGGCTGGAAATCCATCCCTCCACGCAGCACATCACGCTGCTGCATCCGCCCGGATACGATTACTTCCGCCTGCTGCGCTCCAAGCTGCATTGGGGACGCGGCGGCATCGGCTCGACGGCCTGAGGAGCACGGCGCCATGCTGACCCATCTCCACATCCGCGACCTGGCCATCATCGACACGCTGGAAATCGATTTCGCCGGGGGCCTGACCGTGCTTACCGGCGAGACCGGCGCCGGCAAATCCATCGTCGTCGACGCGCTGATGCTGGCCTGCGGCGCGCGCGCCGACGCCGACCAGATCCGCGCCGGCGCCGAGCGGGCCGAGGTCGCCGCGACTTTCGATGTCAGCCAGGCGCCGCCGGCACTGCGCGCGCAGCTCGAGGAGCAGTCCATCGAGGCCCAGGACGAGCTGCTGGTGCGGCGGGTCATCAACGCCGACGGGCGCTCGCGCGCCTATCTCAACGGACAGGCGGTACCGGTACAGCAGCTGCGCGACATCGTCGGCAGCCTGCTCGACGTGCATGGCCAGCATGAATTCCAGTCGCTGGTGCGTACGGCCACGCAGCGCGAGCTGCTCGATCATTACGGCAAGCTCGAATCGCTGGTCGGCGAGGTGCGGCGCACGCACGGGGAATGGCTGGCGCTGCTGAACCAGGTGCTGGAAAAGGAATCGAAGATGCGCGACCGCGACGCGCGCATCGAGCTGCTGCGTTTCCAGGTCAACGAGCTGGTCGCGCTCGACCTGCGGCCCGGCGAGGTCGAGGAGCTGCAGGCCGAATCGGCCCGCCTGGCCAACTACGGACGGCTGCTGGATGGCACGCAGGCGGCCGCGCAACTGCTCTACGAGGACGACGGCGATACCGCCCAGGCGCGCATCGCGCGCGCGCAATCCACGCTGAAACCGCTGCTGGACATGGATGAACGCCTCGCCCCCATCATGCCGCTGCTGGAGGAGGCCGCGATCCGCATCGAGGAGGCGGCGCGCGAACTGTCGCGGTATTCCGGATCCCTCGAACTGGACAATGCGCGGCAGGCCGCCGTGGAAAAGCGGCTGGCGGCCGCCGAAGAACTGGCGCGCAAGCATCGCGTGCCGGTGCATGAGCTGCCCGCGCACCATGCGGCGCTGCAGTCCGAGCTGGCGATGCTCGAAGCCGTCGAGCAGGACGTCTCCTCGCTGCGCCTGCAGCAGTCCCTGGCGCTGGACGCCTACCGCGAACTCGCCCGGCAGCTGTCCGCCGCGCGCAGCGAGACCGCCGCCACTTTCGGCAAGGAAATCAGTGCCCGCATGCAGCTGCTGGGCATGCCCGGCGGGCGTTTCCAGGCGGTGGTGGAAGCCCTGGAGTCCACCGAGCCGCAGCCGCATGGCCAGGACCAGATCGAGTTCCGGGTCACCGCCAACGCGGGGCAGCCGCCACGCGCGCTGGCCAAGGTTGCCTCGGGCGGCGAGCTGGCGCGGCTGTCGCTGGCGGTGCAGGTGGCCTGCATGGCCGACGCCCGGCACTGCATGGTCTTCGACGAAGTCGATGCCGGCATCGGCGGCAGTGTCGCCGAGGTCGTCGGCCGCCAGCTGCGCGAGCTCGGGGCGCGCAGCCAGGTGCTGTGCGTGACCCACCTGCCGCAGGTGGCGGCGCAGGGCCACCACCACCTGCGGGTGGTCAAGCTCAGCGATGGCCGCAGCACCCGCACCACGCTGGCCGAACTCACCGGGCAGGAACGCATCCACGAGGTGGCGCGCATGCTGGGCGGCGCCCAGGTCACCGACAAGGCGCTGGCGCACGCGCGCGAGATGCTGGTGGCGCCCGACAAGAGCGGCGACACGGCGCGCATGCAGCGCGCCGCCGAACGGCCGGCCTGAGGTCTCAGGACTGGTGCGGTTTGCGCGCGCCGGGCACCGGGCGCGACGGGCAATTGGGCTTGCGGCAGCGGCCGTACAGGATCATGGAATGATCCTGGATCTCGAAGCCATGCTGGCTGGCGATGGCGTTCTGGCGTTCCTCGATGCCGCTGTCGACGAATTCCTCGACCTTGCCGCAATCCAGGCAGACGATGTGGTCGTGGTGGTCACCGCGGTTGAGCTCGAACACCGCCATGCCGTTCTCGAAGTGATGGCGCGTCACCAGCCCGGCGGCCTCGAACTGCGTGAGGACGCGGTAAACCGTGGCGAGGCCGATGTCCTCGTGGGAGCTCAGCAATGCGCGGTAGATGTCCTCGGCCGACTTGTGCCGCGCCCCGCCGTCCTCGAGGATCTCCAGGATCTTCAATCGCGGCAGCGTGACCTTCAGGCCGACGTTGCGCAGGTCCTTGCCTTCCAATTGGGTTGACTCCCCCCGCTCAGGTATGATGTTCAGTCTACAGTGAGTGCCTCCGCCATGCGAACCGCCATCCTCGTCGCTGCCCTCGCGCTGTGCAGCGGCTGCCTGTACCACATGCGCATCGAGCAGGGCAACGTCCTCAACAAGGACCTGGTGGCGCAGCTCGAACCGGGCATGACGCGCTCGCAGGTGATGTTCCTGCTGGGCACGCCGATGGTGCCCAACGGTTTCAACACCGACCGCTGGGATTACTACTTCTACGTCAAGGACGAACGGGGCCGCATCCTCGAGTCACAGAGACTGACCGTGTGGTTCAAGTCCGACAAGGTGGATCACTTCGACGGCGACGCGGCGCCCAAGGCCAAGGCGCCCGCGCAGCAGGCCGCCGGCTAGCTAGGCGCCCTGCCGCGCCCGCGCCACGAAGGCATCCACCAGCGACCCGGCGACCCGTTCGATCGCCGGCCCGAGGGCCAGGCCGGCCAGCCCGCGCTGCACCTCGAAGGACAGATCCAGTTCCACGCGGCATCCGGCCATGTCCCCCGCGCCCACCGGGACGAGGCGCCACTTGCCCGACAGGCTCCGCAGCGGGCCTTCGTCGAGCTCCATGTCGATGGAATGCGGGGCCTGCAGCCGGTTGCGCGTGACGAAAGAGGTGCGCAGCGGTCCGCTGCCCACCGTCAGGCGCGCGCGCAGGCAATCCTCACTGCGCTCCAGCACGCTGGCCGCGCTGCATCCGGGCACGAACTCCGGATATCGCTCCACGTCGTTGATCAGCTCGAACATGCGCTGCGGGCTGACGGCCACCAGCGCCGAGCGTCGTATCTGGCGCATGACGCATAATAACGCATGCCCAGACCTGCCCAGAAAGACGGCGATGCATTGATCGCGGAGAACCGCAAGGCGCGCCACGACTTCTTCATCGAGGAGCGGCTGGAAGCCGGCCTCGCGCTGGTGGGCTGGGAGGTCAAGTCGCTGCGCGCCGGCCGCGCCCAGCTCGCGGAGAGCTATGTCGTGGTCAGCCACGGCGAGGTGTTCCTGGTCGGAGCGCACATCACCCCGCTGGTGTCCGCCTCGACGCATGTGGTCGCGAACCCGGTGCGTCAGCGCAAGCTGCTGCTCAATCGTTCGGAGATCGACCGGCTGGTGGGGGCCGTCGAGCGTGCCGGATACACGCTGGTGCCGCTGGAACTGTACTGGAAGGGTGGCCGCGCCAAGCTGCGGATCGGCCTCGCCAAGGGCAAGAAGCAGCATGACAAGCGCGCCGCCGAAAAAGAGCGCGACTGGCAGCGCGACAAGGCGCGGCTGGTGCGCGCGCACTAGGGGTTTTCCCGGCTGGCGCGCCACCTTGGTGCATCCGCGCGGTCACCTGCCCAGGCAGGGTGCAACGCAAGAATTGTGAATCAGAGCCTCCTTTATGTCAGCGCTGGCTCCACAATGAATTGAACAACTGCGGAAGTGACATGGCCTTTACCGCGACACCTGCGTACCGGGTGCCAATGGAGGACGACGAGCAACGCGCGACCGAGACGGCGCGCATGCTGCGCACGCTCATCGCCAACATCGATGGGATCGTCTATCGCTGCCTGATTGATGCGCAGTGGACCATGGAGTTCATCAGCGACGGCTGCCTCACCGTCACCGGCTACAAACCCGAAGAACTGCTGTTCAACAACAAGACCAGCTTCGAGCAGCTGATCCACCCCGAGGACCGCCAGCGCGTGCGGGACGCCACCGCGGCCGCGCTGTCGCAGGGCAAGCGCTTCGAGGCCGAGTACCGCATCATCCACCGCAGCGGCGCCGAGCGCTGGGTCTGGGAGCGCAGCACCGGGCTGTACGATGCCGACGGCCATGTCGTGGCGCTCGAAGGCATCATCCAGGACATCAGCTCGCGCGAATCGACCTATCGGGCGCTGCGCAATGCCGAGCGCCGCTACCGCAGCCTGTTCGACAACGCCATCGAGGGCATCTTCCGCACCTCTCCGGATGGCCGCTACCTCGATGCCAACCCGGCGCTGGCGCGCATCTACGGCTTCGAATCCCCGCTGGAGCTGATGAACAGCCTGTCGGACATCGGCGTGCAGCTCTACGTGGACCCGGGCCGGCGCCAGGCATTCATCGACGCCATCCAGCGGCGCGGTTCGGTCAGCGGCTTCGAATCGCAGGTACGGCGGCGCGACGGGCGGCTCATCTGGATTTCGGAAAACGCGCGCGCAGTGCATGACGAGCTGGGTCGCCTGGTGTGCTATGAAGGCACGGTCGAGGATGTCACCGAGCTGCGCGAGTACAAGGAGCGCATCGAGCGCCAGGCGCGCTACGACGACCTCACCGGCCTCGCCAACCGCTCGCTGCTGCGCGAGCGCCTGCAGGACACCATCCGCGAGGCCGAGGCGGCCGACGGCCGTTTCGCGCTGGTGTTCGTCGACCTCGACCGCTTCAAGCAGGTCAACGACAGCCTCGGCCACCAGGCCGGCGACGAACTTTTGTGCACCATGGCCGAACGCCTGCGCCAGGCGGCCCCGGCCGGCAGCACCATCGCGCGCGTGGGCGGCGACGAGTTCGTGCTGCTGGTCAACGGCACCGACGAGGCCGCCGCGCACGCGCTGACCGCCGACATCCTGCGCGCCACCAGCGAGAGCTGGCTGTATCGCGGCAAGCGCATCCCGGTGAATGCCAGCGTCGGGGTCGCCTTCTACCCGGAGCATGGCCGCGATGCCGAGTCGCTGCTGAAGAACGCCGACGCCGCCATGTACATCGCCAAGGACCAGCACGACGGTTCGCTGCAGTTCTACAGCACGCAGCTGTGCCGGCAGCTCAACGAGCGCGTGATCATCGAGCAGCGCCTGCGCGAGGCCATCGAGCGCGAGCAGCTCGTGGTGCATTACCAGCCGCGCTTCGCCATGTCGAGCGGCCGCATCACCGGCGTGGAGGCACTGGTGCGCTGGCAGGTACCCGGCGAGGAAGGGTTGTACCCGCCGAGCTTCATCCCCATTGCCGAGGAAACCGGCCTGATCGTGGACATCGGCCGCTACGTGCTGCGCGCGGCCTGCGCGCAGGCCCGCGCCTGGATCGATGCCGGCTACAGTGGCCTGGTCGTCTCGGTCAACAGCTCACCGCGCGAGCTGCAGCAGGAGCGCTTCGCCGAGCAGGTCGCCGAGGCACTGGCTGAATTCCAGCTGCCGCCCGGCTCCATCGAGCTGGAGATCACCGAGAGCATGGTGGTGCAGGATGCCGCGCGCCTGGTGGAACTGCTGCACCGGCTGCGCGAAACCGGCGTGCGCATCGCCATCGACGATTTCGGCACCGGTTATTCGAACCTGCGCTACCTGCAGAGCTTCCCGGCGCAGTACCTGAAGATCGACCGCTCGTTCATTACCGACATCCTGCGCAGCGCCGAAGACGCGGCGATCGTGCGCTCGATCATCACGCTGGGACACAGCCTGGGCATGCTGGTGGTGGGCGAAGGCGTGGAAACGCAGGGACAGATGGACCTGCTGCGCTCGCTGGGCTGTGATGAGGTGCAGGGCTTCCTGCTGGGCCAGCCGGTGGCCCCGGACATGATGAGCGCGCAACTGGAAGCGTTGCGCTAACATCCGCGCCCGTGACCACGGGCGCACCTGACAGCATCGCCATCCGCTCGTTCCGCGAGCTGTGGATCCACACGGGCACGGCCTGCAACCTGAGCTGTCCCTTCTGCCACGAGGGCAGCAAACCCGGCGACCTGCGCCTCGAGGCACCGACGCTTGCGGAACTGGCGCCGCTGCTCGGGGAGGCCGCGGCGCGCGGTGTGGAGCGGTTCGCGTTCACCGGCGGCGAGCCGCTGATCCTCAAGGGCATCCGCGAGATCCTGCTGCAGGCGCTGGCGCTGCGGCCCTCGCTGGTACTGACCAATGGCACCGCCCCGTTCATCCGTCGCAGCCACCATCTGCAGGAGCTCGCGGCGGCGCCGCATCCCCTCGCCTTTCGCGTCAGCGTCGACTATCCCGATGAGCGGCGGCACGACGCGGGCCGCGGTCTGAAGAATTTCCACAAGGCGCTGGAAGGCCTGCGGCTGTTGCACGCTGCGGGATTCGAAGTCGGGATCACGAGGCAGTCCGTGCCCAATGAAGAAACGGCAATGGTTGATGGTGTCTTTCGCCAGCTGCTGCGAAGGCAGCGCCTGCCGGACGCTCTGTCCATCGTTGCACTGCCGGAACTCGGACCCCCGACCGACCCGTCCCCGTTGGCTGCCCTCCCCTGCAGTCGGCCCGGAAAAGAGATCGCGGCGGCCTGCATGACCAGCCGGATGCTGGTGAAGCGGGCCGGTGTGCTGCGCTTCCATGCCTGCCCGCTTACGGATGACGCACCGCGTTTCGACGCGGGCGCCACGCTGGAGGCAGCTCTGGCAGCGCGGGTTCGTGCTGATCACCCGCGCTGCGCACAGTGTTTCGGCTCCGGCGTGGACTACGCCGGCACTTCCGGCAATGCGGCCCGTACAGGGTCACGGTAACCGCCGCACAGAGCCAGCGACCGAAGGTGTCCTGACCACGACGTTCGTTCCCGGCGCACTGGCGTTTGCCCGCCGACCAGCGTGCGAACAGGTCGAACAGGTCGCAGCCCTTCATGGGCAACGCGGAAGTTCCGACGCTGGATGGCGGATACGGGCCTGGCTCGCGCGAGCAATGCCACGTCGCCCCCGTTCGTGTACCTTCCGGTCGAGCCCGGAACAGCAACAGGACTCAGGTATCAGCGAACACCTGAAGCACCGGCGGGCAAAGACACGCACGCAGGAGAGGCAGGAGCAGTGACCGATCTGAAGCAGTTCGTGACAGAAACCGCCGGCTTTCCCAGGCCCGGCATCCTGTTCCGCGATTTCAGCCCCCTGCTGCGCCACCGGCTGCCCGCTACGCTGGACGCGATGGAGGGCCTGCTGTCGCCCGCCGAGTGGCGGGACATCAACCTCATTGCCGGCGTGGACGCGCGTGGCTTCATGCTGGGCGCGGCCCTGGCCGCGCGGCGTGACCTGGGCTTCGTCGCCGTGCGCAAGGCGGGCAAACTGCCGCCACCTGTGCAGCAGGTCAGCTACCAGCTCGAATATGGCGAAGCCACGCTGGAGATCCACCAGGGCAGCGGATGTGCGCTGCTGGTCGATGACATCCTCGCCACCGGCGGCACTCTGGGCGCGGCCGCCCGGCTCTGCCGGACCGCAGGCTACGACCTCAGAGCCCTGCTGGTACTCGCGGATCTGGGCCTGCGACAAGGCCCCATTGAGGGCTTGCCAGTGCGCAGCCTGCTGCAGTACGCGCCCTGACCGACGCTCAGGTATAGTAGTGACACTCTCCGAAGGGGGTGACTGGCTTCGACGTGGGTCACGAAACTTCAGGGGCGTACCGAGGCGCATGGCCCTCGTTAATCACTGTGCAAACTCTAGTTGCCAACGACGACAACTACGCTCTGGCGGCTTAATCCCGCCTAACCCCGGACCCGCTGGTGCCTGTGCCACGGAACCCGGGGACGCGCTCACAGGATCGCGCTGCCTCGTGCTACGGGTTGCAGCGTTAAGAGACACCGTCAGCTGGCCAAGCGTCTTCCCTGCTGCTCGGGTAGCGTACGGCGAGAACCCAAAGAGTCAGCTACGTACGTAGATCCTGAAATGTAGGGCTTGCGGACGGCGGTTCGATTCCGCCCACCTCCACCATCTGCTGGGCAGAGGCGCCGGCATGCTCATGCCGGCGCCTCTGTGCTGTTACTGGATGGTCTTGCTGGCGGTGGCTGACTGCGCCGATTCCCCGCCGGCGCTGTTGAACGCGCTGACCGCGTATACCCAGGTCCCGGCCGGCAGATTGCTGTCGTCGTAACTCTGCATCGAGGTCCCGTCGATCTCCACGTACCGTGCCAATGATGCCGCGGAATTGCCCCGATACACGTAATAGCCGGCCAGATCGGTGAGTGCCGAACCATCGGTGTTCGTCGTTGGGGCATTCCAGCTCAGGTGTGCGGTGCCCGAAGGGGGCGGTGGCGGTGGCGCTGGCGCGTCCGCCGTGTAGGTGACCTTGACTGTCCAGGTGGTGCGACAGGTGTACTGCCCTGAGGCCTGGGCGGTCTCGGCCGCCGAACGCGCGCCGGTCTCGCAACCCGCCAGATCGGAATACGAGTGAAGCCGCTGCGAGCCGGAGTAGAGATATACCGGCCCTTGCGAGGTCGATGAGACGGTACCGGCCCAAGCCCCGTGGGCGCCCAGTGATGCCAACAATGCTGCCGCCGGTGCGGCTGCAAGCCGTCGGAGTTCTTTGCTCGTCATGGCAAACCTCCTTACAGCACGATTCCTGGAATCAGCGTGAAGCAATGGCCACCAGCCCGGCAATGGCATGACGCCATCAGGGCTCGACCGTGAGCATCCGACGGACAGTTCCCGCGTGAAATGGCGAACTGCGCTGCCAGGCGGGAACCTGATATTCAGCAGGCGCTCAGGTTGCCGCGTTGTTGCCCGCTCCGTGCCCGTTGGCTTCGGGCGCAGTTGCTTGTTATCGTCCGCAGCGATGGCCCGCTCCTACAGCTCGATGCGGCCGCCAGGGGGTGCAAAAATGAGGCTTGGGACACTGGCCCGCGGCATTGTGCTGTGCACGCTGGCGTTCGTGGCAGCGCCGGCGCGCGCCGGCACGGCCTGCGACAAGGCCTGCCTGGAACACATCGCCGACCAGTATCGGGCCGCTTACGTGCGGCACGACGCTGCCGCCCTGCCGCTTGGCCACCAGGTGCGCTTCAGCGAGAACGGCGTGATGATGCCCTTCCCGGATGCCAGCTGGAACACGGTGACGCGCGAGACTGGCCCGGCGACCACCATCTCCGATGTCAGCACCGGTCAGGTCGGCATCTATACCGCCATCTGGCAGAACGACACGCCCGGCTTCCTCGCCATCCGGCTCCGGATCAGCAATGGCCACATCGTGGAAATCGAGCACATGCTCACCACGAAGCGCAACCTCAGCGGCCCGCCGACACCGATCGGCGAGATCGATGCCTACAAGCCCAATCCGCTGTTTGCGCTGACGGTGCCGCCGGCACAGCGTCTGTCGCGTGCACGCCTGATGGCCCACGCCACCGGCTATTTCGACACGCTGCAGAACAACACCGGCGAGATCCGCGGCACCTGCTTCACCCCCGATGCCACGCGCATCGAGAACGGCCGCCTGTTCAACGACATCGAGCAGGGTTTCCGGCGCGGCTACTACCGCTTCAACGATGCCGTGCGCCGCGAGCATCTGCTGGTCGACGAGGAACGCCAGGTGGTGATGAGCCGCGGTTTCATCGACCACAAGGGCGTGCTGGACGAATACACCACCACCGACGGCGAGAAGATCCGCTCGCCGTACCGCGAACCGCACACCTGGGCATTCCTGGAAATGTTCAAGATCCAGCAGGGCTGCATCGCGGGCGTACAGGCAGTGTTCATCGGGGCGCCCTACCACATGGAGTCGCCATGGAAAAAGTGAATCGACGCGAGTTCATCGCCGTTTCCGGCGGTACGCTGGTGGCCGCGGGCACTGCCATGGAAGCCGGCGCGGCCGCACCCACGCCGCCCAGCCTGCCGTCCGGCGCGCCGTCCACCGCGCCGCGCACCCTGCCGCTGCGCTTCGACGCCAGCATCGACGACTGCGAGGTGGTGGGAAAGATTCCCTCCGACATGGACGGCGCCTTCTACCGCGTCGGCTACGAGTGGTACTACCCGCCCAAGTTCAGCGACGACGCCATCCTCAACGCCGACGGCTACATCAGCATGTTCCGCATCAAGGGCGGCAAGGTGGATTACCGCGGCCGATGGGTCGAGACCCATCGCCTGAAACAGATGCGCAAGGCCCGGCGGCAGCTCTACGGCTACTACCGCAATCCCTACACGGATGATCCCTCCATCAGCGACCCGCTGCACCCGAACCTGCGCACGGTGGCCAACACCGCACCGCTGGTTCACGGCGGCAAGGTGTTCGCGCTGAAGGAGGATGGCCTGCCGCACCAGGTCGACCCGAACACGCTCGCCACCGTCGGCCCGTGGGATTTCAACGGCAAGTGGCAGAGCCAGACCTTCACGGCGCATCCCAAGCTCGACCCGGTGTCGCGCCAGATGATCGCCTTCGGCTACGAGGCCACCGGCCTCGCCACCGATGACCTGTGGATCTACCAGCACGACCGCTCCGGCAACGTGCAGCGCGAAGTGCGCGCCAAGGTGCCCTATGTCAGCGTGATCCACGACCAGGCCATCTCGCAGAAGCACATCCTGATTCCCTTCGGCGGCTACGTGACCAGCAGGCAACGGCTGCAGGCCGGCAAGATCCACTGGGGCTGGGACGATACGCAACCCTCGTACATCGGCGTGCTGCCGCGCGACGGCGAGGCCAGGGACATGCGCTGGTTCAAGGGCCCGCTGCGCTGCATGATGCATACGCTGAACGCGCAGGAGGAGAAGAACGGCAAGCTCACGCTGTATGCCTCGTTCTGGGATGGCAATTTCTTTCCCTTCTTTCCGAACGTCGATGGCACGCCCTTCAACGCCGCCAGGGCAAGGGCGGTGATCCGCAAGATCACGCTGGACCTGAACTCGAAGCAGGACGGCTGGACGGAAGAGATCCTGTGGCCGACTTCGGTATCGGATCTCGGCAAGGTGGATCCGCGCGTGCTGTCACTGCCGACGCGCTACGTGTACACCTCCTTCGGCGACCCGGAGCGCCCCTACGATCGTGCGCGCATCGGCGCCGGCGCACCGGCCTCGGCGACCAACTCCTACGGCCGCTTCGACCTGGCCACCGGCAAGGTGGACAAGTACTTCGCCGGTGCGACGCACAGCCTGCAGGAACTGTCTTTCGTGCCGCGCAGGGGCGGCGCCGAGGGCGACGGTTACATCGTCGGCGTGGCCGACAACCTGGCCGAGCGGCGCGCCGAGCTGGTGATCGCCGATGCGCAGCGCCTGTCCGACGGCGACATCGCCCGGGTGCTGCTGCCCTTCCGCCTCAGTCCGCAGGTGCACGGGGTGTGGGCGGGCGCCGACGAACTGCCGCTGGGCTGATGGCGGCAGGCACGCCATACCCCGACATCGCGGCGGAAATCCGCGCCATCGGGCCGCAGATCGAGGTCACGCGCACCGCGCAGCTCTACCGCACCCTGCATCCGGCCAGTGCGCCGAGCGGCATCACGATCACGCGCGACCTGCGTTACGGTCCGCATGAGCGGCAGGTGCTCGATCTCTTCAAGGCAACCGTTCCCTGGTCGGCAGCGCCGCGGCCGGCGCTGGTATTCGTGCACGGCGGCGGTTTCCGTGGCGGCGACAAGCACCTGGCCGACCAGCCCTTCTACGACAACGTCGGGATCTGGGCCGCGCGTGCCGGCCTGCTGGGCGCAACGATGAATTACCGGCTGGCGCCCGAAGCCGTGTATCCGGCCGGCGCGCAAGACGTGGAACGCATGGTGACCCAGCTCGCCGCCCTGGCCAGCGACTGCGGCGCGGACCCGCGGCGCATCTTCCTGTGGGGGCATTCCGCCGGTGCGGCGCACGTGGCCGATTTCCTGGTCACGCGTGCCGAACCGCGCATCGCTGGCGCCATCCTGACCTCCGGCATCTATGACAAGTCCGGCGGTGCTGCTGCGTCGCCGTGGAGCATCTATTACGGCGCGGACAGCGCGCGCCTCAGGGCCTTGTCCGCGGTGCCGGGGCTGATCGCCACGCGCGTGCCACTGCTCGTCACCTGGGCGGAGCTGGATCGCGCCGACTTCATCGCCGATGCCGAGGCACTGGTGCGGGCCCGGGAGCGCGCCGGCCGGCCGGTGTCCGCGCTGATGGTGCCGGGCCACTCGCACATCTCCGAGGTCTACGCCATCGGCACCGCCGATACTTCCCTGTCCGCACCGTTACTGGACTTCATCCATACCGCAAGCAAGGAATCGCCATGAAGAAGTCGTTGCTGACCCTCGCCGCCCTCGCCGCCGCGCTTGGTGCGCCGGCCCATGCGGGTTACGCCGACGATCGCGCCGAGATCGAGAACCTTTCCAACCGCTACATGATCGCGGTGGACGCCGGCGACATCGACACGGTGATGTCGACCTGGGCGGACGATGGCGTGCTCGAGTGGGTCAACGGCGTGGAGCGCGGCAAGGCGGCCATCCGCAAGGCGATGTCCAACTTCGGAGGTGCCCGCAAGGTCGATATACCCGAAGGCGCCACCTCGAGGCCGCGCACCCACCACCAGATCATCAACCACGTGATCGACGTGCATGGCGATACCGCCACCACCATCGCCTACTGGTTTGCGATGACCAACAGCACGCCGCAGAAGGACGTGCAGCTGCTGTACTTCGGACATTACGAGGACGAACTGGTGCGCGTGAAAGGCCGCTGGCTGTTCAGCCACCGCAAGGTCTACAACGAATCCCAGCCCAATCGCGCGCTGTTCTATCCCGCCCTGGGCGAGAAGGATCCGCGCGCGAAGGCCGCGGCGAACTAGGCGGCCCCTATCCGGGGGCGGCGCCGCTGGCTGCCGGCGCCGCCTGCGCGCCCTTGTTCGCCGCCACGCTCAGCGTGTGCACGAAGCGGAACCTGCCGTTCACGTAGTGGAAGGTGTGCGAATCCACCATGCCGGTCTTGCTGTCGCCGAAGCGGCAGAACACGTTGACCACACCCTGCACGTCATCGACCACGTAGTCGCGGTTCACCAGGTACAGCACGCCGTTCGGAATGCCCACCTTGCAGGTGCTCTTCGGATCGTTGATGTCCGCGCTGTGGTTGGTATAGGCACCACCCTCCAGGCGCGCGCAGGGCTGGCCCCACGGTGCGACGCGGAACTTGTCGGAGAACAGGTCGAGGTAGGCGTTGGCGCCGTTGATCATCGCCTCGGCGCCGGTGCGCTGCTTTGGCGTGATCTTCCAGTTCTCGGCCTTCGAGTACTTCAGGTAGTTGTCGGCATTGAAGGCCCAGTCGCCCTGCTGGGTGACGACGCTGTCGATGCGCGTCACCTTGCCGTTGTCCACGTACAGCCGCGTGCCGATCACGTACGGGTGGCCGCCTTCGGTGACGATGACCTCGCTGAAGGTCTTGCAGCGCTTCGAGTCGAGGAAACTGCGCGAGAACGCGACCGGCAGCGACGTGTTCCACAGTCCCTTGCCGGGTTCCACCTCGCTCATGTTCTCCAGGTAGCGGGCCTTGTCGGCGAAGGCGATCTTCGACGCGTCACCGGTCTTCTGCGCCTGGAGATAGCCATCGACCGCCGCCTGCAGCGTGGCGCGCGTGCACACTGGCAGCACCAGTGGCTGCTGGAACCCGCCCGTGTTGCCGGCCGCGCGCGGCGGCTCGGCGGCCTGCGCCGCAAGACCCACGCCGCATGCCGCGGCGATCGCCACCATCCACTTGTTCATCATCGACTCCTTACCAGCCGGATTCCATTTCGTACGGAACGGTGGTCAGCACGGCTTCGATCTGCCGGATCTGGCCATCCATGACCTTGAATACCTCGGCGATATAGAAAGTGATCGGCTGACGGAAGGACTGACTGACGTCGGCTTCCTTGTGATCCGGCGTATTGGTGAACTTCGCGTGCGTGCCATTGTGGTCGAAGTAGCCCCAGCCGAATGCCAGCCCCCTGGTGCGGTCCACCACCTCGAAGCGCCGCTCGCGGATGTCGGTGACGATCACCGAGAAACCGGTATCGAACTGGGTCTTGCAGTCCCATGAGGCCATGGTGCCGGGTTTGGCATCCGGGTTGTTGGCGGTGATGGTGCCGTTCTCGCGCCGCTGGCACTGCGGCGAGAAGGGAATGCCTTTTGAACTCTCCCCGGTGTCCAGGCCGGTGAAATAGCTGTTGCCGATGCGGGCCAGCTCGGCGCGCGGCAGGCGCTTGTCCACCGGAATGACCTGGGCCATCAGTGGATCGGGCTCGGTGTTCTGCCGGGGTGGCGCGCCGCCCGCGGAGGAAGGTGCTGCGGCGGTGGCGCTGCGATTCACCAGCACCTCGATCTGCGATACCTTGCCATCCGGTTCGACCTTCAGGCGCACGCCGTACCAGTTGTTGTTGCCATTCTCGCTGATGCGGCCCAGCAGGCCCACGGCGCCGGCTTCCTCGTCGATGACATCGAGCCGGTAGGTCGGCATCGCCGAGGCGGTCTGCCACATGCCGTCGCCCAGCGTCAGCCGCACGCCATTTTCCGTGTACTTGACGTTCTGCGTCGTGGCCAGTTGCGCGGGATCGTGCCTGAGCAGCGCCTGCAGGTAGCTGTTCATTGTTTTCGCGAGGCAGTCGCGGCTGTGGTCGCAGTCCTGCTCGGCGGCCGGCACGGCCGCTGCGGCCATCGATGCCATGGCGACGAACGCGCGCGTGAGCGGCTTCATGATCGACGTCATATTCCCCCCGGGCAGTTTGCTCGCCTCGCGGATGCCACCGCGAGGGCGGCGGAGTGTAGCATAGCGCTCCTGCACTCCACGGCCACCACTTGAACGCGCTGCTCACCGCCACCGGCATCGTTGCCCTCGCCGAGATGGGCGACAAGACCCAGCTCCTCGCCTTCCTGCTCGCGGCGCGTTTCCGTCGGCCGCTGCCCATCATCCTCGGCATCCTCGCCGCCACGCTGCTCAATCACGGCCTGGCCGGCGCGCTTGGCGCGTGGATCACCACGCTGCTGTCACCGGGCTTGTTGCGATGGGCCGTCGGGTTGCTGTTCCTTGCGATGGCCGCCTGGACGCTGGTCCCGGACCGCATCGAGGAAGAGGAGACTCGTACCGCCGCGAGGTTCGGCGTGTTCGGCGCGACCTTCGTGACCTTCTTCCTGGCGGAGATCGGCGACAAGACGCAGATCGCCACCATCGCGCTGGCTGCGAAGTTCCCCTCGGTACTGCTGGTGGTGGCCGGTACGACACTCGGCATGCTGATCGCGGACGTGCCGGCGGTGTTCCTCGGCCAGCGCTTCGCGCGGCGCATTCCCATGAAGCTGCTCCATGGTGTCGCCGCCGCGCTGTTCGCGCTGCTGGGCATCGCGACGCTGTCGGGTATCGGCGCGCGGTTCGGTCTTTAGGCTGCGGAGCTCAGGGCGCCCAGTACACTTCAGTGACCGGCTGCCGCTGCGCCAGCAACGCACTGACCGGCCAGGCTGATGCGGCGCCAGCGCTTGCAGCGGCTTCCAGCAGTTCCAGTTTGACCTTGCCGGTCACGAACAGGAACAGGCGCCGGGTCTGCAGCAGTGCCGCGAGGTTCAGCGAAATCCGTTCGCGCGGTTCCACCGGTGCCCGCATGGCCACGCAGGCGGGCTCCGCCGCGGGATCCAGTGCGGCCGGCAGCCCATCGTCGCCCGGAAACAGCGAGGCGAAGTGGCCGTCCTCGCCCATGCCCAGCGCCACCGCATCGAATGGCCGCGCCAGGCCGCGCAGCCGCTGCCACGTTGCCCTGGCAGCGCTCGCCGCATGCGCCGACCCGTCGTACAGGGGCACGAAGTGCGCTGCCGCCGCCGGGCCGGCCAGCAGCTCGCGGCGCACCAGCGCGGCGTTGCTGCCAGGCTGATCCTCGGCCACCCAGCGTTCGTCCGTCAGCGTGACGCCCACGTGCCTCCAGTCCAGCTGCTGGGCGCACAGTGCATGGAACAGCGGCACCGGCGTGCGGCCGCCGGCCAGGGCAAGGCTGCCGGCGCCACGCGCGGCGAGGCCGGCGCGCAGCGCGAGGGCGACCTGCGTGGCCAGTTCCCCGGCCGCCTCGCCGGCGCTGTCGAAACGCCGCAGCATCATGTCTCGTCGTTCCAGGTGAAGCCGTCGCGGCTGATCAGCGAGCTGGCCGCGGCCGGACCCCAGCTGCCCGCCGTATACAGGCGCGGCGCATCATCGTGGCGCAGCCAGCTCTCGCGGATCGGATCGATCCAGCGCCACGCGGCATCCAGCTCGTCGGCGCGCATGAACAGCGTGAGGTTGCCCTTGATGATGTCGCCGAGCAGCCGCTCGTAGGCATCGAGCTGGCGCGTCTTGAAGCTTTCGGCCAGGTCCAGCGACAGGTCCACCGGCCGCAGGCGCATGGTCTCGCCCGGGTTCTTCGCGAGGATGGTCAGCGTGATGCTGTCCTTAGGCTGCAGCGCGATGGTGAGCTTGTTGCGCGCCGGGCTGCGCGCGGCCGCATCGAAGATCGAATGCGGCACGTCGTCGAAGGTGATGACGATCTCGCTGAGCCGGTCCTGCAGGCGCTTGCCGGTGCGCAGGTAGAACGGCACGCCGGCCCAGCGCCAGGTGTCGATCTCGGCCTTCAATGCGACGAATGTCTCCGTGGTGCTGTCCTTCGGCACCCCCGACTCCTCCAGGTAACCCGGCACCGCCCTGCCGCCGACCGCGCCGGCCTTGTACTGGCCGCGCACCGTCTTGGCCTGCACGTCCTCGCCGGTCATGGGGCGCAGCGCCCGCAGCACCTTCAACTTTTCGTCACGCATGGCATCGGCGTCGCTGGTGGCGGGCGGCTCCATCGCGATGATGCACAGCAGCTGCAGCAGGTGATTCTGCACCATGTCGCGCAGCGCGCCGGTCTGGTCGTAGAAGCCGCCGCGCGTCTCCACGCCCAGCGTCTCGGCCACGGTGATCTGCACGTGGCGGATGCGCCCGCGCCGCCACAGTGGCTCGAACAGCGCATTGCCGAAGCGCAGCGCCAGCAGGTTCTGCACCGCCTCCTTGCCCAGGTAATGATCGATGCGGAAGATCTGTGGTTCAGTGAAGATGGCGCCCACGTGGCGGTTGATGGCACTGGCGGAGGCGAGATCCTGCCCGAGTGGCTTCTCCAGCACCACGCGCGATCCCGGCGTCGCCAGCGCGAAGCGGCCGATCTGGTCGCAGATCGCGGCAAACAGCGTCGGCGCAGTCGACAGGAAGAAGATGCGCTGCGCGCCCTCGCGGCCGCGCAGGATGTCGCACAGCGCGCCGAAGCTGTCCGGCTTCGCGCCGTCGGCGCTGACGTAATGCAGGTGCGGGCCGAAGGCGGACCATTTCGCGGCCTCGAAACCCTCGCCGGCATGAGCGGCGCAGCTGGCCTCCACCTGCGCCAGGTATTCCTCGCGCGACAGCGGCCCGCGCGCCACGCCGATGACGCGCGCGTCGGCGGGAAACAGACCCGCCACGAAGCGCCGGTACAGCGCGGGCAGCAGCTTGCGCATCGCCAGGTCACCCGTGCCGCCGAACAGCACCAGATCGAAACTCTGCCAGCTCATGCGCGCATTCTCCGGCATGGTCCCCGCGATGGACAATCGCGCGGCGCTTGCCTAGTGTGTTGCCATGCATGGAACCACAGTGCCGGCGCATCCAACAGTTGTTGCCGTCACCCAACGCATCATCGAGCGCAGCCGTGCCTCGCGCGCGGATTACCTGCAACGCATGCGCGCCGCCCACCATGCGGGCACCGAGCGCTCGCGCCATGGCTGCGCCAATCTCGCGCATGGCTTCGCGGCGGCCGGCCCCGACAAGGAGGCGCTGCGCACGCGGCCCTGGCCCAACATCGCCATCGTCTCGGCATACAACGACATGCTCTCCGCGCACCAGCCGTACGAGCGGTTTCCCGGCCTGATCCGCGCCGCGGCGCGCGAGGCCGGCGCCATCGCGCAGTTTGCCGGCGGCGTACCGGCCATGTGCGATGGCGTCACCCAGGGCACGGCGTCGATGGAGCTGTCGCTGTTCAGCCGCGACGTGATCGCCATGGCCACCGCCGTGGCGCTGTCGCACAACATGTTCGACGCCGCGCTGCTGCTGGGCATCTGCGACAAGATCGTGCCCGGCCTGTTCATCGGCGCGGCCGCCTTCGGCCACCTGCCGATCATCTTCGTGCCCAGCGGGCCGATGCCCTCCGGCCTGCCGAACCCCGAAAAGTCTCGCATCCGCAACCTGTACGCGCAGGGCCAGGCCTCGCGCGATGAATTGCTGGCGGCCGAGGCGGCCAGCTACCACGATGTCGGCACCTGCACCTTCTACGGCACCGCCAACAGCAACCAGATGCTGATGGAGGTGATGGGCCTGCACCTGCCCGGCGCGGCCTTCGTGTCGCCGAACACGCCGCTGCGCGAGCAGCTCACCATTGCCGCCACGCGCCGCGCGGCCGCGATGAGCGAGCCCGCCGGTGGCTATACGCCCTTTGCCACCACCGTCGACGAGCGCAGCGTGGTGAATGCCATCGTCGGGCTGCTGGCCACCGGCGGCTCCACCAACCACACCATCCACCTGGTGGCGATGGCGCACACCGCCGGCATCCTCATCAACTGGGACGATTTCCACGAGCTCTCCGCGGTGGTGCCGTTGCTGGCGCGCATCTATCCGAACGGCAAGGCCGACGTGAACCACTTCCACGCCGCCGGCGGCATGGCGCTGCTGATACGCGAACTGCTGTCGGCAGGGCTGCTGCATGGCGACGTGCGCACCGTCGCGGGCGAGGGATTGCGCGCCTATGCGCGCGAGCCCTGCCTCGATGGGGGCAAGCTCGCCTGGCGCGAGGCACCGGCGCACAGCCGCGACACCGATGTGCTGCGCGGCATGGACAATCCCTTCAGCACCGACGGGGGCCTGAAGCTGCTGCGCGGCAACCTCGGTCGCGCCATCATCAAGGTATCGGCGGTGCAGCCGCAGCACCACGTGGTGGAGGCCCCGGCGCGGGTATTCACCGACCAGGCGCAGGTCATCGAGGCCTACAAGGCGGGCCAGCTCACGCGCGATGTGGTGGTGGTGCTGCGCGAACAGGGGCCGCGCGCCAATGGCATGCCCGAGCTGCACAAGCTGACGCCGGCGCTGTCGGTGCTGCAGGGCCAGGGGCATCGCGTGGCGCTGGTCACCGATGGCCGCATGTCCGGGGCCTCGGGCACCGTGCCGGCGGCCATCCATGTGTCACCCGAAAGCATCTGCGGCGGGTCGCTGGCAAAGGTGCGCGACGGCGATGTGATCCGTCTCGACGCACGCAGCGGCACGCTGGAGGCCCTGGTGGACGCGGCCGAATTCGCGGCGCGCGCCCCGCCGCAGTTCGCGCCCGCCGGCACGCATGGCTCCGGCCGCGAGCTGTTCGGCAATTTCCGCGCCCACGCCACCGACGCCGAAGCCGGCGCGAGGACCTGCAATCCATGAGCATGACGCTGGCCGACATCCTGCGGCGCGCACCGGTGATCCCGGTGCTGGTCATCCACGATCTCAACCACGCGGTGCCGCTGGCCGACGCGCTGGTGGCCGGCGGGTTGCCGGTGCTGGAGGTCACGCTGCGCACGCCGGTGGGCCTTGCCGCCATCGAGGCCATGCGCCGCGCGATTCCCGAGGCCATCGTCGGCGTGGGTACGCTCTCGGAGCCTGCGCAGTTCGCCGCCTGCGCCAGTGCCGGCGCGCAGTTCGGCGTCTCGCCGGGCCTCACGCCCGCGCTGCTCGAGGCGCATCACCAGGCGGGATTTCCCTTCCTGCCCGGCGTGATGACGCCCGGCGAGCTGATGCGCGCGCGCGAGGCAGGCCTGCGTTTCTGCAAGCTGTTCCCGGCGCAGCAGGCCGGCGGCACCGCCATGCTGCGCGCGCTGCACTCGGTGTTCCCCGACGTGGGCTTCTGTCCCACCGGCGGCATCCACCAGGACAATGTGCAGGAATACCTGGCGCTGCCCAACGTGCTGTGCGTCGGCGGATCGTGGGTGGCGCCCAATGCGCTGATCCAGTCCGGTGACTGGATGGCGATCCGCAAGCTGGCGCAGCAGGCGGCGGCGCTGCGGCCGGCCGCGGCGTCGGGCTAGAGTCCCAGTTCCGACAGCGACGGATGCTCATCCGGCCGCCGCCCCGGCGGCCAGTGGAACTTGCGCTCCGCCTCGCGGATGGGCAGGTCGTTGATGCTGGCGAAGCGGCGCTGCATGTAGCCGTCCGCGTTGAATTCCCAGTTCTCGTTGCCGTAGCTGCGGAACCACTGCCCGGAGTCATCGTGCCATTCGTAGGCGAAGCGCACGGCGATGCGGTTGCCGGTGAAGGCCCACAGTTCCTTGATGAGCCGGTAATCCAGCTCGCGCGCCCACTTGCGCTGCAGGAAGGCGCGCACCTCGGCGCGGCCGCGCGGGAACTCGGCGCGGTTGCGCCACAGCGTGTCCTCGGTGTACACGCCGGTCACGCGCTCCGGATCGCGCGAATTCCACGCGTCCTCGGCGGCGCGCACCTTCTTCGCGGCCGACGCGGCATCGAATGGCGGCAAGGGCGGTCGCTGCTCCATGATCTCCCCGGACTGTGCGGATTCGCGGCGGCGGCTAGCATAAGGCATGCATCGCGAGCACCAGACCGCCTTTCGCAGGACCAGTTACCGGGTCAGGACGCCAGGGGGCGAATTGCTGCTGCGGGTGGACCATCAGGCGCCCGCCCTTGGCGAACTGCTGCACGAATGCGGCGCGAGCGGCGCCGCGCTGCTGACGGCCTTCAATCCCGGTGGCCGCAGGGCACCGCCATTGCGCAACCGGCAGGCGCAGCACCGGCTGCGGCGCGAACTGGCCGCGCTGGCTCTTCCGGTGCTGCCGGGCTGCAACGAGGATCCGCGCGGCTTGTGGCCGGTCGAGCCGTCGTTGCTGGTGCCGGGGCTGCAGCTGCAGGCCGCGCGCACCATCGCCGCGCGCTACGGACAGCTGGCGTTCCTGTGGTCCGGATGCGACGCCACGCCGCGCCTCATCGAAACCGCCACCGCCAGCGCGTGGTTCAGTCGACCGCGAAAGCCGCGATGAGGTTGCCGGGCTTGCCGCCCAGCACCGCGTACCCGGACCCGACGACGACGATGCCATCCGCCACTACCGGACCTTGCGCGCTGATCGATCCGCCATGCGCCGGCACGCCATTCACCGTGGCGAAATCGCGCTTCGTCTCGAACGACCACAGCAGGCCGCCGTCCGTTGTGGACACCGCCTGCAGGCGGCCATCCGAGGATCCCTGCAACGCCACGCCCGGAAACGCCGTGGTCGCAGTGCCGTAGTCAACGCCCTGCTGTGAATCCAGCGGATTCAGCCAGCGCCGCGCACCGGTGGCGATGTCGATGGCGCCCATGCCGCCGTGCGTGAGGCCGAAGTACATGGTGTCCGCGTCGAATGCCGCCCCCCAGTAGATGCCGGGCGGGCTGCGCTCGCCCGGCTGCGGCAGGCGGTTGCCGACAACGGGGCCGGTGGCGTTGACGCGCCAGACCAGCGCACCGCGCCGGTCCGGGTCGAGTGCCAGCACATCGCCGGGCTTGGTGACGACGATGAGCCGGCGGCTGCCATCGCGCAGTGTCTTCAGCACCGGCGAGGCGGGGATGTCCCAGTCCGGCCCCACGGTGCGCGGACAATTGCCGTCGCCGGTCTGCCGCCCGCAGCCCACCAGGAAGGAATCGCCGCTGAACACCTGGTAGGTCCACAGCACGCGGCCGCTGTCCATGTCCACCGCCATCACCGCGTCCGAGGTCTTGATGGCCGGGTAGGTGGTGGCGTCGCCGGTGCCGAAATACACTGCGTGCCGCAGCGGATCCACGGTGGGCGAATTCCACACGGCACCACCGGATGGACCCCACTGCTGCACACCCTGCGCATTGCGGTGCGTAGGCTTCGGCAGTTCCGGCACCACGTGGCGCAGCCACAGCCGCCGGCCGGTACTGGCGTCGAGCGCGGCCACGCCACCCAGCGAACGACAGCATTCCCAGCTGGCGGTGGAGGCGCTGAACTCCTCGAAGGAGGACAGCGGCACGTACAGCCGGCCCGCGTGGTAGGTCGGCGCGGCGGTGATGCGCGCGGTGAACTCCGCTTCCGGATGCGCGCTCCACAGCCTGCGGCCGGTCTGTGCATCCACGGCGTAGACATTGGCCTGACGGTCGCCGAAGAACACGGCGTAACCGCTGGAGCCGCGCACCTTCACCGCACCCACCGTCATCGCGCTGCGCACGGCATGGCCCGCGCTGAAGGACCAGTACACGCAGCCACTGGCGGCATCCAGCGCATACACGTAGCCGGTGTCCGCGCCCACGTAGACGCGGCCGAAAACCAGCGCGGGCTGTGCGTACGCCGAGGTGCTGTTCGGCAGGCCGAAGGCCCATCTGAGCTTCAGCCGCGGCACGTCGGCGGCGGTGAGACCGGCACTGCCCGCGCTCTGGAAGCGCGTGTTCTGCACGTCCGCGCCCCAGCCGTTCCAAGCCGGTCGCTGCGCGGCCGCGGCCAGCGGCGGATTGCTGGCGCAGCGATCGGGCATGTGCTCGGCATCGCCGGTGCCGGCCGAGCCCAGGCGCCGGCCGCTGATGGTCTCGGCGACGGCGCGCTTTTCCGGATCGCTGAGCTGGTTGCCGATGACTCCGGCCATCGTGCCGCTGGTCAGCGATTCATAGATGCGTTCCGGCGTGAATTCATACAGCGCGGTGGGCGCGGGCGCGCGCGGGTATTGCGGCTTGCCATGGCAGGTCAGGCATCTGGTCTGGAAGATGCCATAGCCCACCTCGGTGGAGGCGCTGAGGTCGCGCATGGCCGGCGCCGCCGTGGCGGGCGCGCCGGGCACCGGCGGGGTCTGTGCCGCCACGCCGGCGCCCAGTACTGACACCAGCAGCAGCGCCGTCGTCCATGTCCTGAAGCGCGCGGCGGGTGGCGTTGCCTGGCACATGGATCCCCCTGACTTTTCTGTTCCCGTCTATGCCTTGCGGTTCTGCGCCCACTCGGCAAAAGTGCTGCCGGATTCCGCCAGCTGCCGCAGCAGGCCGGAGGGCTGCCAGTCACGCGCGTGGCCCAGCCGGGCGTAGCGGTTCAGGCCCGCGAGCACGGTGTCCAGCCCGAGCTGGTCGGCGTAGAACATCGGCCCGCCGCGCCACCGCGGGAAAGCATAGCCCGAGGTATAAACCACGTCGATGTCACCGGGCCGCAGCGCCACGCCCTCCTCGAGCAGCTTCGCGCCCTCGTTGATCATCGCGAAAAGGCAGCGCTCGACGATCTCCTGGCGCGTGATCGGCGCGCCGCGCGCGATGCCGAGCTTGCCGCCCTCCTCCGCCAGCAGCCGCAGCGCCTCGTCATGCGGCAGGCGCTCGCGCGAGCCAGCCTCGTAACGGTAGTAGCCCTTGCCGCTCTTCTGGCCGAGCCAGCCCTGGTCGAACAGCACCTGCGAGGCACGATAGAAGGTGGGATCATCCTTGGGCACATGGTCCGGATTGGCCCGGCGCGCCTTCACGCCCACGTCCACGCCGGCCATGTCGAATACGGCGAGGATGCCCATGCCCATGCCGAAATCCTCGAGCGCGGCATCCACGTCGGCGGGCAGCGCGCCCTCGAGCGTCAGGCGCTCGGCCTCGCGCGCGTAGGGATCCATCATGCGGTTGCCGATGAACCCGTAGCTGACCTTCGACACCACACCGATCTTCTTCACCTTCTTCGCGACGGCGAATGCCGTGGCGAGCACGTCCGGTGCGATGCAATCGGTGCGCACGATTTCCAGCAGCCGCGTGACATTGGCCGGGCTGAAGAAGTGCAGGCCCACCACGTCGCGCGGCCGCTGCGTGGCGGCGGCGATCTGGTTGATGTCCAGCGTCGAGGTATTGGTGGCGAGGATGGCGCCCGGCTTCATCACGCGGTCGAGCTCGGCGAAAATCCTCTTCTTGAGGTTCATGTCCTCGAACACCGCCTCGATCGCCAGGTCCGCGCCGGCGAAATCCTCGTAGCGGGTGCTGGGCCGGATCAGCCCCATGCGCTTGTCGACGTCGGCCGGCGTCATGCGGCCGCGCTTCACGCTGGCTTCGTAGTTCCTGCGGATGACACCCATGCCGCGCTCGAGATTCGCCTGGTCCACGTCCAGCAGCACCACCGGCACATCCACGTTGGCGAACGCCATCGCGATGCCGCCGCCCATGGTGCCGGAGCCGATGATGCCGACGCTGCCGATGTTGCGCGGCCGGTCCGCCTCGGTGATGCCCGGCACGTCGGCGACCGCGCGTTCGGCGAAGAACAGGTGCCGCATCGCCTTCGACTCGGGCGTCTGCAGCGAGCCGTCGCTGATGGCGCGCTCGAATGCCAGGCCCTGCTCGAACGGCAGCTCCCAGGAAGCCCGCACCGCGGCGATGTCCAGCTCCGGCGTGATCACGCCCTTGTGCACCCGGGCCGCCTGCGCGCGGATGGCGGCAAGCTGCGCCTCACCCAGCGGTGCCACCGAGCGGTCGCGCACGCGCCGCGGTCCCTTGCCTTCGCTGGCCAGGCGCCGCGCACAGGCGATGGCCGCCGCACGCAACTCGCCCGCGGCGATCTCGTCGACCAGGCCCAGCGCCAGCGCCTCGCGCGCAGCCACCGGCTTGCCGTCGAGGAACATGCCAAGCGCCTTGTCGGCGCCAATCAGCCGTGGCAGCCGCTGCGTGCCCACCGCGCCCGGCACCACGCCCAGCGTGATCTCGGGAAAACCGAGCTTGGCCCCCTCATCGGCGATGCGGTAGTGACCGGCCAGCGCCAGCTCGACGCCACCGCCCAGCGCCGTGCCGTGCAGCGCCACGACCACCGGAAATGGCAGCGATTCGAATTCCGTAAGCACATTGCGCAACTCGGGCGGCGCCATCACGCCGCCGAACTCCTTGATGTCGGCGCCGGCGATGAATGTACGGCCGGCGCACACCAGCACAGCGGCCTGCACGTCATGGCGGCCGGCCAGCTCGCGCGTGATGGCGAGCAGGCCACGGCGCATCGCGGCGGAAATGGCATTCACCGGCGGGTTGTCCACGGTGATCACGGCAATGCCGCCTTCGACGGCTAGGCTGACAGGCTGGCTCAAGATGTGGTCTCTCCTCGCGGCTGCATGGGTTCCGGCCGATGACAGTTGCGCCGGAAGGCGGGCATTCTAGAGCAATCGGGACGGCGCACCACCGCCGGATGGCGGACTTCAGCCGGCGGCGCTGCCGCGCGTGGCATCCCGGGCGCCGCGCAGCCGCCACACTTCCAGCGAGCCGCGGCCTCGATGCTTGGAGGCATAGCAGGCACGATCGGCGGCGCGCGACCACTCATCCGGATCGGCGAACTCCCTGCTGACATGTGCCAGCCCGAGGCTGGCGCCAGTGGCGTGCGTGACGCCTTCCCAGTTGGTCAGCAATGGATTCAGCGCATCGCGCAGCCGCAGGGCCACTTCCTGCGCCCGCGCCGCCTCGCATTCATTCAGCAGCACCGCGAACTCGTCGCCGCCGAGCCTGCCGACCGTGTCCGAGGGCCGCACCGAACGGCGCATCACCGCGGCGACATGCCGCAGCACCGCGTCACCGGCCGCATGGCCGGCCGAGTCATTGACGGCCTTGAACTTGTCGAGGTCGACCACGATCAGCGATGCCGGCGTCCCGGCGCGGTGGGACAGCGCGAAGGCCTGGTGCACGCCGCGCTCGAACGCCGCGCGGTTCAGCAAACCGGTCAATGCGTCATGATCCGCGCGGTGGTGCAGTTCGCGCGTGCGCTGCAGGCTGACGGTCACATCGTGCAGCACCACGACGAAGCCGCTCAGGCCGCCGTTGCCGTCGAGCACCGGGGTGGCCGTGTCGCTCACGTAGCAGCTGCTGCCGTCCGGGCGCTGCAGCCCGCACGGCTCCTCGCGCTTCACGAAGGCCTGCTCGCGGCGGCAGCGCTCGATGATGTCCGGGGCCGCGACGGCGGTGTCGGCCTGTGTCAGGGGCAGCACGTCGTGCAGGTACCTGCCCTCGGCGGATGCGAATGGCTTGCCGGTCAGCGCCACCGCGGCATCGTTCATGTAGGTGACCCGGCCATCGGCGCCGGCGGTGATCACCGCATCGCCGATCGAATCCAGCGTGATGCGCAGGAATTCCCGCTCGTTGGCCAGCCGCGCCTCGGCGACCCGCCGCTCCTCCAGGCTCTCGACCTGCGCGACGAAGTGCGTGGGCACACCGTTGTCGTCGCGCGCCAGCGAAACTGCGCAGTGAACCCACAGCCAGGTGCCGTCGCTGCGACGGAAGCGCCGCGTGATCTTGTAGGAATCCACGCGCCCGTCGAGCAGCTGGTTCCAGCGCTGCCAGACATCGTTCACCTCGTCGGGATGCGCCAGCGACCGGATGTCGAGCTGGCACAGCTCGAGGCGCGAGTAGCCGAGCATTTCCTGCAACGCGGTGTTGGTGAAGGTCCAGTTGCCGGCCCGGTCCAGCAGGATCACGCCCAGCGGTGAATGCTCCAGCGATTCGCGGAAGCGCCGCTCGCTGGAGCGCAGCGTGCGGGCCACGCGCCGCCGCGCGTCGGTGCCCAGCCCGACGGCGATCGGCGGCATGGTGGTGGCGATGAGGGCCATGAAGGGCAGCCCGTGCAGCGCGCCGCCGGGATCGATGCTCATGCCCTCCGGCCGCAGGCCGAACATCCACAGCGCCACCACGGTCATGCTGTTGAACGCGCTGAGCACGGCGGTGCCGAAGGCTCCGATCTGGAAGGCCGCCATCATCGGCGCCAGCGCGATGACCACGAACGGGAACGGCACGAAGCGGATCGCAAGGTAGGTGGTCGCCACGCAGATCGGCACGCTCAGCAGGTTGTTGCGCAGGTGCGCGCGCCGGAACAGCCGCGCCAGGTTCGCGCGGCTGAACAGGATGATCGGCGGCCCGAACACGCAGGCACCCAGTGCATCGGCGGCCCACCAGTGGCCGAAGGTCGCCCACAGCAGCTGCTGGCCGAGGAGGTGCAGCAGGCCCGCGCCCAGCACGGCGGCGCAGGCGGGAATGCCGATGCCCATGATCAGGGTCATGTAGCTGGCCTGGAAGATCGTGATGTCGGGGTACGGGAAGCGGATCAGCACGCGGAACACGTATACCGTGGCCGCGATCTCGAAGAGATTCACCAGCGCCAGGCCCAGCGCGGTGATCCAGTGGTCGCCAGCCATGAGGTTGGCGAGCATGCAGGCGGCCAGCAGCGCGATGCCGGCACGCGCCCAGCGGACCGAGCGCACCCGTATCAGCAGCGAGGCGACCACCGCATTGCAGGGCCACACCAGCGCCAGCCCTTCGGTGGCGCGCGTGCTGGCGATCGCCGCCATGGCCATGACCAGGAACAGCAGCCCGAGCCCGACTTCAGGCCCGGCCCACCGCCCGAGGCCCTGCAGCCATCGCCACGCACGCGCCCTGACCCTCCCTGCGGAGGCAGCACTATGGTCCATCGCTCACGTCATCAGCCGTTGGTTGCCGCACTGTAGCGACATAACCGGCGCGCGACTGTCGATTGCGTCGCGCCGGCAAGGCAGCCGCCCGGGCCGCGCCCTCGCGCCAGCCGGGCGGGCGGCGCTCCGGATGCGCGCCGCGTCACATTCCGCGCCGCTCAGTTGCGCGCGGGCGGCGGCGGCAGGGTCTTCACGGCTGCCAGCGCGCTGGGAGTCAGGCCGGCGCCGCCTTCGGCCGCATACGCGATGATCTGCGAGCGCATGCGCGGATCCCAGTAGCGCGAGATATGCAGTGCGATGTTCGGCGGCGAATCCGTGGTGCCGTATTCGCCGTCGAAGAAATGGCTGATGTCGTTGGCCATGCTGACCAGGTGCTCGATGTTCATGTCACTCGTTCCGGATGCGTGTAGACAACCTGTTGTGATTCGCGTGCAAAACCCACCAGCGTGAGATTGGCCTGCTGCGCCAGCCGCACCGCCAGCGCGGTCGGCGCGGACACCGCCACCAGCATGCGCACTCCCGCGGTCGCGGCCTTCTGTGCCATCTCGTAGCTGGCGCGGCTGGTCACGATCAGGAAACCATCGTGCCGGTCCGCGCCATGCCGCAGCAACGCGCCGACGACCTTGTCCAGCGCGTTGTGGCGCCCGACGTCCTCGCGCACCAGGCGGATGCGCCCCTGCCAGTCCACCCAGGCGGCGGCGTGCAGGCTGCCGGTGGCCGCACCCAGCCGCTGCCAGCCACGCAGTTCCCCCAGCGCCTGCGCCAGCAGCTCCCGCGCAATGGCGCCGCCGGCTGCCACTGCGGCCGGCTGGCGGATGGCCTCGGCGATGGTTTCGGCGCCGCAGACGCCGCAGCCGGTGCGCACGGCCAGATTGCGCCGCTGCGCCAGCAGCGCCACCAGGCGCTCCTGCGGCACCGACAGGGCCACCTCGAGCGCATCGCCATCCCGCTTCAGTTCCGCCGCACGGATCTCCGCGGCATCGGCCACCAGCGCCTCGGTGAGCGCGAAACCGCGCCCCAGGTCGGTCAGGTCGCGCGGCGTGGCCAGCATCACCACGTGCGGCACGGAGTTGAAGGTCAGCGCGACCGGCGCCTCCTCGGCCACCTCGTCGCGCGCCTCTTCCCAGCGCCCGTCGCGCCAGCGCCGCACCGGCAGCTCGGCGATGCCGGGCAGATCCGCCGGCATGACTCAGCCGCGCGCGCTGGCCCGCGCGCGTTGCAGCAGCTCGCGCTGCTGGCGATCCTGCTCGGCGAAGCGCTTCTGCCATTCGGAGGGCTGCTGCACCTTGGTCACCTGCACCGCGGTCACCTTGTACTCGGGGCAGTTGGTGGCCCAGTCCGAGCTCTCGGTGGTGATCACGTTGGCGCCGGACTCGGGGAAATGGAAAGTGGTGTACACCACGCCCGGCTGCACCTTCTCGGTGACCACGGCGCGCAGCACGGTGTTGCCCGCGCGGCTGGCCACACCCACCCAGTCCTCGTCGCGGATGCCGCGGTCCTCGGCATCGTGCGGATGGATCTCCAGGCGATCCTCGTGGTACCACTCGACGTTGGCCGTGCGTCGCGTCTGCGCACCGACGTTGTACTGCGACAGCACGCGTCCGGTGGTGAGGATCAGCGGGTACTTCGCGTTCACCTTCTCGCTGGTGGGCACGTACTCGGTGATGAAGAAGCGGCCCTTGCCGCGCACGAACTGGTCCACGTGCATGGTGGGGGTACCGTGCGGGGCCTGCTCGTTGCACGGCCACTGGATGCTGCCCTCGGCGGCGATCTTGGCGAAGGTGACGCCGGCGAAGGTCGGGGTGAGCCGCGCGATCTCGTCCATGATCTCGGACGGGTGGCTGTAGTTCATGCCCTCGTAGCCCAGCGCCTTCGCGAAACGCACCGTGACCTCCCAGTCGGCCAGGCCCGGCAGCGGCTCCATCACCTTGCGGATCAGCTGGATGCGGCGTTCGGCATTGGTGAAGGTGCCGTCCTTCTCCAGGAACGAAGTGCCCGGGAAGAACACATGCGCGTACTTGGCGGTCTCGTTCAGGAACAGGTCCTGCACGATCACGCACTCCATGGCCGACAGGCCCGCGGCCACGTGCTGGGTGTTGGGATCGGACTGCGCCGGATCCTCGCCCTGCACGTACAGCGCCTTGAAGCTGCCATCGATGGCAGCCTCGAGCATGTTGGGGATGCGCAGGCCCGGTTCCGGCTCGAGCGTGACACCCCACTCGCGATCGAACTGCGCCCGCGTGGTCGCATCGGAGAGATGGCGGTAGCCGGTGAGCTCGTGCGGAAAGGAACCCATGTCGCAGGAGCCCTGCACATTGTTCTGCCCGCGCAGCGGGTTCACGCCCACGCCCTCGCGGCCGATGTTGCCGGTGGCCATGGCGAGCTGCGCGATGCACATTACCATGGTGCTGCCCTGGCTGTGCTCGGTCACGCCGAGACCGTAGTAGATGGCGCCGTTGCCGCCGGTGGCGTACAGCCGGGCAGCCTGGCGCACGTGGCGCGCCGGCACCCCGGTGACCGCTTCCATCGCCTCGGGAGAATTCTTCTGCTGCGCAACGAAATCGCGCCAGCGCTGGAACGGGCCCGGCTCGCAGCGCTCGGCCACGAACTTCTCGTTGACCAGTCCCTCGGTCACGATGACATGCGCCAGTGAATTGAACAGCGCGACATTGGTGCCCGGCCGCAGCTGCAGGTGGTAGTCGGCCTGGATGTGCGGCGAGCGCACCAGGTCGATCTCGCGCGGATCGGCGACGATCAGCTTGGCGCCCTCGCGCAGCCGGCGCTTCATGCGCGAACCGAACACCGGGTGGCCGTCGGTGGGATTGGCGCCGACGACGATGATGACGTCGGACTTCATCACCGAATCGAAATTCTGCGTGCCGGCGGATTCACCGATGGTGTTCTTCAGGCCGTAACCGGTGGGCGAATGGCAAACGCGCGCGCAGGTGTCGACGTTGTTGGTGCCGAGCGCGGCGCGGATCAGCTTCTGCACCAGGAAGGCTTCCTCGTTGGTGCAGCGGCTGGAGGTGATGCCGCCCACCGAGAAGCGGCCGTACTTCGCCTGGATGCGCCGGAACTCGGAGGCCGCGTACTGGAACGCTTCATCCCAGCTCACCTCGCGCCACGGATCGCTGATCTTCGCGCGGATCATCGGCCTGGTGATGCGGTCGCCATGCGTGGCATAGCCATAGGCGAAGCGGCCCTTCACGCAGGCATGGCCGCGGTTCGCGCCGCCGTCACGATCGGGCACCATGCGCACCACCTGCTGGTCCTTCACCTCGGCGACGAACGAGCAGCCCACCCCGCAGTAGGCGCAGGTGGTCTTCACGGCCTCGACGGGCTGGCCAACCTTCGCCATCGACTTCTCGGTCAGCGCACCGGTGGGACAGGATTCGACACACGCGCCGCAGGACACGCACTCGGAATCCTTGAAGCCCTCGTCCTGGCTGGCGACGATCTTCGACTCGAAGCCGCGTCCCTGCACCGTCAGCGCGAAGGTGCCCTGCACCTCGTTGCAGGCACGCACGCAGCGCGAACACACGATGCATGCCGCCGGGTCGAAACTGAAGTACGGGTTGCTGTCGTCCTTGCAGGCGGTCAGGTGCGTCTGGCCATCGCTGCCATAGCGCGTGGTCGTCGTCAGCCCCAGCTTCTTCGCGACCTGGCGCAGTTCGCTGCGCTCCCCGGCCACATCGCTGGCCGGATGATCGGACATGTACAGCTCGACCACGCCCTGGCGCAGCTTCGTGAGGCGCTCACTGTCGGTCTTCACCTTCATGCCAGGGGCGACCAGCGTGGTGCAGGACGCCGGATAGCCGCGCTGTCCCTCGATCTCCACCAGACACACGCGGCAGGAACCGAAGGCCTGCAGCGTGTCGGTGGCGCAGAGCTTGGGGATGGCGCCGCCGGCCGCCGCGGCCGCGCGCATGATGGAGGTGCCGGCCGGCACCGTCACCTCGGCGCCGTCGATGGTCAGGGTGACCGGCTCACCGCCGGTTTCCGGAGTGCCGTGATCGTGGTGGTCGAGGGAATACATGGTGCTGTCTCCGTAAAACCGTCAGCGGTTCTTCGAGAAGTCTTCGGGGAAATGCTTCAGCGCGCTCATCACCGGGAAAGGGGTCATGCCGCCCAGACCGCACAACGATCCATACTGCATGGTATCGCAAAGGTCTTCCAGCAATTTGAGATCGGCAGCACGCTCCGTGCCGGCGCGCATGATGCGGTCCATCACCTCCACCCCGCGGGTCGAACCGATGCGGCAGGGCGTGCACTTGCCGCAGGATTCCACCGCGCAGAACTCCAGCGCATAGCGGGCCATCCTGGCCATGTCCACGGTGTCGTCGAAGGCGACGATGCCGCCGTGGCCCACCAGCGCGCCGATGGCCGTGAAGGCCTCGTAGTCGAGCTGCACGTCGAACTGCGATTCCGGAATGTATGCGCCCAGCGGGCCGCCCACCTGCACCGCGCGCAGCGGCCGTCCGGATGCCGAACCACCGCCGAAGTCGTACAGCAGCTCGCGCAGCGTCACGCCGAAGGCCTTTTCGACCAGGCCGCCATGCCGGATGTTGCCGGCCAGCTGGATGGGCAGCGTGCCGCGCGAGCGACCCATGCCGTAATCGCGGTAGAAGGCCGCGCCCCGGGCCAGGATCACCGGCACACTGGCCAGCGAAATGACGTTGTTGATGATGGTCGGCCGGCCGAACAGGCCCTTGATGGCCGGCAGCGGCGGGCGGAAGCGCACTTCGGCGCGCTTGCCTTCCAGTGACTCCAGCAGCGAGGTTTCCTCGCCGCAGATGTAGGCGCCGGCGCCCATGCGCACTTCCAGCTCGAAAGTCTTGCCGCTGCCCAGCACATCGCGGCCGAGATGGCCCCGCCGCCTTGCCACCGCAATCGCCTCGTTCAGCGCCACCTGCGCGTGCGGATACTCGGCGCGCAGGTAGATGTAACCCTGCGTGGCCCCCACCGCGATACCCGCGATGGTCATGCCCTCGATCAGGCAGAACGGGTCGCCTTCCATCAGCATGCGGTCGGAGAAGGTGCCTGAATCGCCCTCGTCCGCATTGCAGACCACGTACTTCTGGCCGGCCGGCTGGTCGTGCACGGTCTTCCACTTGATGCCGGTGGGGAATGCGGCGCCACCGCGGCCGCGCAGGCCCGAATCCGTCACCTGCTGCACGATCTGCGCGCCGGGCAGCGCCAGCGCGCGGCGCAGCCCTTCGTAGCCGCCGTGGGCCAGATAGGCATCCAGATCCACCGGGTCGATGAGGCCGACCCGCGCGAACGTGAGCCGCTCCTGGCGCGCCATGAACGGCAGTTCATCCACCACGCCCAGCCGCAGCGGATGCGCGGCCCCCGCCAGCAGGCCCGCCTCGATCAGCCCCGCCACGCCTTCGGCCGTGACCGGTCCATAGCCGATGCGCCTGCCGGCGACCTCCACTTCGACCAGCGGCTCGAGCCACACCATGCCGCGCGAGCCCACGCGCACCAGCTCGATGTCCTGTCCCTTGAGTCGTGCGGCACTGGCCAGCGCGGCGGCGGTCTCTTCCGCGCCCAGGGCCAGGGCCGAGGCATCCCGCGACACATACACCCGCACGGTCATTGCAGTGCCGCCCACTGCCGCAGCAGTTCGTCCAGCCGTTCGGGCGTCACCCGCCCGTAGAGCTTGTTGTCGATCATGGCCGACGGACCGGCCGCGCAGTTGCCCAGACAATAGGCGGCCTCGAGCGTGAATTTCCCGTCCGCACTGGTGCCGTGGTAATCGACCCCCAGCCGCTGGCGGGCATGCGCCTCGGTGGCCTCGCAGCCCACCGCCTGGCAGGCCTCGGCGCGGCACAGTTGCAGCACATGGCGTCCCGGCGCGTGCTGGCGAAAGTAGTGATAGAAGCTGATGACGCCATGCACCTCGGCGCGCGACAGGTTCAGCCCCGTGGCAATGCGCGGCACGGCCTCACGCGGGATGTAACCGAACTCCTGCTGGATGCCGTGCAGGATGGGCAGCAAAGCCCCGGGCTGGTCCGCGTGTCCGGCGACGATCCGGTCGACCGTCGCCAGTCCCTGTGCGTCGAAATCTGCCATGAAGCCTCGATAAGCGGTGCCCGCCGCAGGGGGCGTCGGGTGACCGCTTATCTTAGGCAATTCCGGGGGTTGCAGCTACTTTTTGCGCCTGCCCGTGGCAGTCATTGCCGGCTGCGCGCGCTTCAGCCCAGGCGCGCCAGCAACCCGAGCAGCTGCTGCAGTTCCTCCGGCGAAAAGATCTCGCGCGCGAAGGATTCGGCCTCCTCGGCCTGCGAGCGCAGCACCTGCACCTGCCGCAGTCCTTCGGCGGTGAGATACAGGCCATAGCGACGGCGATCGTGGTTGCTGCGCCGGCGCAGCAACCAGCCCAGCTCCTCGAGGCGATCGACCACCGCGACCACGCTCGCCTTGTCGATGTCCAGCGCCGCGGCGATCTGGAACTGCGCCATGCCGGGATTCTGTTCGCACAGCACCAGCGTGCCGAATTCGGCAGGGCCCACGTGCAGCGCCGAGATGCTGCGCAGCCCGCGACGCTGCAGTGCCAGTTGCGCCTTGCGCACATGGAATGCCAGCGACCGGCTCAGCAATCCCAGGTCGACGACGGCGGGCGCCGGCAGGTCCGGCAGGGATACGGCGCTCCCGTGGGAGCCCGTGACTTCGGTGTGGAGCAGTGCTTCTGATGCCATGCCTGCTTCAAAGCAAGCACCGTGCCATCCGTGAACTGGTTCTCGAAGGCCGCCAACGGCGCGATACGTGCCTCCGATACCCCGGACCGCCCCAGATCAGAGCAATTGCACCATGGCGGCGCGCCAGGCTCGCCGGGCGGGGGCCTCAGTGCCGCGGACCGAACCGCAGCGTGTAGGTGGATACCCGCACCTCGATCAGGAAGCAGGACAGGGAGCCGACCAGGGCCGCCATGCAGATGACGAACAGGCCCGCGATCACCGGCCCGGTGCGGAAGGTGATGAAGCCGGTGGTGAACAGCAGCGCCACGATGCAGGCCACCAGCAGCGCGGCCACGGTCGCCAGCGTGATGGCGCGATTGACCAGCCGCGCGCGCCGGCTGGTGACCGCGAAGGTGCGGTGGATTTCCGCCGCCTCGGCCTCCCCCGCCTGCGACAGCCGCGTCTCCAGCATCCGGGCGCGATCCACGATGCGCGCCAGCCGCGCCGTCAGCATCGCCAGCAGCACGCCGATGCCGTTGAGCAGGAAGACGGGCCCGAGCGCCAGCTGCATGGCGCGGGTCACGTCGGGAACATCGAGCTGCGAAAGATCGAGTCCGGGGAAATTCATGCCTCGGGCGCCTCGACGCGATTCATCATGACCCTGACGCGGGCCAGGTCTTCCTCGGTATCCACCGACGGACCCGGATACTGCGCGGCGTCGCCGACGCGGATCTCCAGGCCATTTTCCAGCGCGCGCAGCTGCTCGAGGCGCTCGATCTGCTCGAGCTGGCCCGGTGGCAGCATGGACAGGCGCCGCAGCGCCGCCACGCGATAGGCATACAGGCCGATGTGGCGGCGCGCACCGGCGAAACTGCGCTGGCTGACCAGGCTGGCCGGCGCGGTGTCCCGGTTCCACGGTATGGGCGCGCGGCTGAAATAGAGCGCGCGGCCTTCCTGGTCGGTGACCACCTTCACGATGCCCGGATCCAGCAGCTGCGCCACGCTGGTGATGCGCGTGGCGAGCGTGGCGAGCGCGGCCTGCGCGTGGTGCTCCAGCAAGGCCGCCACCTGCGCCACCAGCTCGCCCGGCATCATCGGCTCATCGCCCTGCAGGTTCACCACGATGTCGCCATCGCTCCAGCCGGCTGCCGCGGCCACCTCGGCGATGCGGTCGGTGCCGGAAGGGTGCGTCAGCGAGGTCATGCGCGCCAGCGCGCCGAAATCACGGGCGGCATCGAGGATCCGCTCGTCGTCGGTGGCGACGATCACTTCGGCCGCGCCGGCGGCCATGGCCGCCCGGTGCACCCATTGCAGCATCGGCTTGTCGCCGATCATCTTCAGCGATTTGCCGGGCAGGCGCGTGGAGCCGAAGCGGGCCGGGATGACGACGCGGAACAAGCGGTTTCAGCGCTCCAGCAGGGGATCGTCACTGGCGAGCGAGCGCGCCTCGCCTTCCAGCATCACCGGCACGCCCTCGATGACCGGAAAGGCGAGGCGATCGGCGCGACACACCAGCACGGCGGCCTCGCGCAAGTAGCGCACCGGGCTCTTGCACAGCGGGCAGGCCAGTATTTCCAGCAGTCTTGCATCAAGCATGTCGGTTCTCTCCCCCGGGAAGCCTCTCCAGCACCGCCTGCACCAGCCGTGCCGCATCGGCCTGCGGCAGGCTCGCGGTCACGGGCAGATACCACATGGCCTGCGTGGCCAGCGCAGTGCATTTTACGGCATCCTTTTCAGTCATGACGATGCGCTGCGAATCGCCGAATTCCAGCTCGGCCGCGCGGTAGCGGTGGTGATCCGCGAAGGCATGCTCCACCGGTTGCGCGCCGAGGCTGCGCAGCAGGGCGAAGAAACGCTGCGGGTGGCCGATGCCCGCCACCGCGTGCACAGCCGCCCCGCGCAGCCCCTCCAGTGGCTGCTGGCGGCTGCCGCGCAGCTCGCGCAGCGCCTCGGGCAGCAGCTGCATGCGCAGCGCCGCGCGACCTGCCGCAATGCCATGGACATCCTCGCCGTTGATCACCACCAGGTTGCAGCGCCGCAGTGCCTCGGCCGGCTCGCGCAGCGGGCCGGCCGGCAGCAGTGCGCCATTGCCGAAGCCGCGCATGCCGTCGATCACCGCCACAGCCAGGTCGGGGCGCAACGCCAGGTGCTGCAGGCCATCGTCGCACAGCACCAGCGTGCAGCCAGCGCGCACCAGCACTGCCGCTGCCGCCACGCGGTCCGCCCCCACTGCCACCGGTACGCCGGTGCGGCGCGCGATGAGCACGGCCTCATCGCCGACCGCGGCCGGTGTGTCAGCGGGAGTGACCAGGCGCGCGGCCCCGCCGTGCCCGCCGTAGCCGCGCAGTGCGACTCCCGGGCACTGTCCGCGCGCACGCAGCGCATTGGCCAGCCAGATCACCAGCGGCGTCTTGCCGGTGCCCCCGGCAACCAGGTTGCCGATGACGATGACCGGCACGCCCGGGTGCCGGCTGGCCAGCCAGCCACGCCGGTAGGCGCTGCGCCGCAGCCGTACCGCCAGCGCGTACATCCAGGCCAGCGGCCGCAGCAGCGGCGATGGCGGCCCGGGCCGGTACCAGCGGTGCTGCAGCCAGCCGCGCAGGCGCGCGAATTCAGGCATCGAACTGCAGCCGGTACAGCTGCCAATAGGGACCCTCGCGCGCCAGCAGCTCGGCGTGCCGGCCCGCCTCGACGATGCGGCCATCCTGCAGCACGATGATGCAGTCGGCCGACTCCACGGTGGACAGCCGGTGTGCGATCACCAGCGTCGTGCGGCCGCGGCGCAGCGCGGCGATCGCGTCCTGCACATGCCGTTCCGACTCCGTATCGAGCTGCGAGGTGGCCTCGTCCAGCACCAGTACCGGCGCATCCTTCAGCAGCGCGCGCGCGATCGCCACGCGCTGGCGCTGCCCGCCGGAAAGCAACCCGCCGCGCTCGCCCACCGGCGCATCCAGCCCGCATGGCATGGACTGCGCGAACTCCATGACGTGCGCGGCGCGCGCCGCCGCGAGGATCGCGGACTGCGGCGCATCCTCCATGCCGAAGGCGATGTTGTTGCGCAGGCTGTCATCGAACAGCAGGGTGTCCTGGCCCACGTAGGCGATCTGCCGGCGCAGGTCGGCGAGCTCGTAATCGCGCACGTCGATGCCATCCAGCAGGATGCAGCCGGCCAGCGGCTCGTACAGCCGCGGCAGCAGTCCGGCCAGCGTCGACTTGCCGGCGCCGGAGCGCCCGACGATGGCCAGGGTCTGCCCCGGCTGCACGTTGAAACTGATGTCGCGCAGCACCGCGGTGCCGGCGCCGTAGCCGAATCCCACGCCGCGATATTCCACCTCGCCGCGCGCGCGTGCCAGCGGCTGGCTGCCGCCACGGCTCTCGCGCGCCTCGTCGAGCACCGCGAAGATGCCCTTGCCCGCCGCGATGCCCGAGGCCAGCGGTCCGCTCACGTTGGCCAGCCGCTTCAGCGGTGCCATCACCAGCAGCAGCGCGACGATGTAGCCGACGAATTCGTTCACGGCCGACAGGCCCAGCGCCCGCACCCGCGGCAGCGCGAACAGCAGCACCGCGCACAGTCCCAGCGCCCCCACCAGCTGCACCACGGGATTGGCGGCAGCACGGATGCGCAGCAGGCGTTCCTGGCTGCGACGGTTCTGCTCGTTGACGGCCTCGAAGCGCTGTGACTGCGCCGCCTCCGCGCGGCTGGTCTTGATGGTGCGCTGTCCCTCGAGCGACTCCTGCACGATGCGCGTGACGTCGCCCATCGACTGCTGGATGCGGGTGCTGTAGCGGCGGAAGCGCACGTTCAGCCACGCCAGCACCCAGCCGATGAGCGGCGCGACCACCAGCGCCACCAGCGTGAACTGCCAGGACTTCCAGAAGGCATACGTGAGCAGCCCGAGGATGGACAGCGAGTCGCGCACCAGCACGATCAGCGAGTTGGTGGCCGCCTCCGCCACCTGCTCGGCATCGTAGGTGAGCCGCGACAGCATGCGGGCGGTGGATTCCTGGTCGTAGCGCGCCGCCGGCAGATGCAGGTACTGGTCGAACAGGTCGCGCCGGATCGCCTTGACCACGTGCCGCCCGACACGCGCCGGGTACCAGTTGCCGACATAGTCCCCCGTGCTGCGCAACAGGAACAGCAGCAGCAGCCCGGGTGGCAGCGACCAGATGAGCCGCGGATCGAATTGCGTGAATACCACCTTCAGCAGGTGGTTCACGAACCAGGCGGCACCCGCATCCGTGGCGGCGTACAGCATCATGCCGGCCACACCGAGCAGGAACTGCCCGCGCCATGGCCAAGCGTAGCGCAGCAGGCGGCTGTAGACGGTGCGCGTTTCCGCCGCCGGTGGCAGCGTCACCGTTACTGCCCTGCGGCCGGCGCAACGGTGGCGATGTCCAGCTGCGTGAACCCCATCCGTCCCAGCACATCCATTGCCGTGACCACGGACTGGTGCGTGGCACGCGCGTCGGCGCGCAGCACCACCCGCCCGTCGCGCGCGCTGCCGGCGACACGCTCGACCGCGCGCCGCAGCGTGTCGCGCCCGGAATTCACCAGCTCGCGCTCGTTGACGCGGTAACCGCCCTGCTCGGTCACGGTGACCACGATGGGCTCGGCGCCGCTGGTGCCATGCACTTCCTGGTCCGCGGTGGGCAGCTGGATGTTGAGCCGTCCCTCGTCGACGAAGGTCGAGCACAGCATGAAGAACACCAGCAGCACCATCAGCACGTCGATCAGCGAGATCAGGTTGATCTCCGGATCCTCGGTGGCGCGGCGCGGCCGCAGGTTCATGCCTGTTCCCCCCGCGCGCGCGCGGTGCGCTCGTTGAGCGCGTCGGCGAAGCGCACCACGTCCTTCTCGATGCGCACCACGATGCCGTCCACCTTGCCGCGCAGGTAGCGGAAGGCCACGTAGGAGGGAATGGCCACCATCAGGCCCGCGGCGGTGCAGATCAGCGCCTCGGAGATGCCGCCCGACAGCAGCCGCGGATCGCCCAGGCCGCCCTCGTGGATGGCGCTGAAGGCGCGGATGATGCCGGTCACCGTACCCAGCAGGCCCAGCAGCGGCGCCACGCCGGCGATGGTGCCGAGTGTGTTGAGGTAGCGGTCGAGCTCATGTGCCACGTGCCGGCCGGCATCCTCGATGCGCTCCATCAGCACTTCGCGTGGCCGGTGGCGGTTGGCAAGGCCGGTGGCCAGCAGCTTGCCCAGCGGCGAGTTGACTTCCAGCGCCGCGATGACCTTGTCGTTGGCCTGTCCCGCCTCGACCAGCGCCCAGATGCGGCGCGCCAGGTCGGGCGGCATCACGCGCCGCTGCTGCAGCGTCCAGAGACGCTCGCCCACGATCCCCGTGGCGATGACCAGGCACAGGATGATGGGCCACATGAACAGCCCACCGGCGCGGACGATTTCGACCATGGGCGGGCATCATAGCCGAAGAAAGGCGGAGCGCACGGCCAGCCCCGCCTCATCGAGCACCAGCCGCGCGCTGCCATCGGCGCCCAGCGCGAGGTGCGCGCCGTCGGTGTCGCCGATCACGATGCCGTGGAGCGCGCGCCACGCGCTCAGCACACACGTCCTGCCGTCGCCATCCGCATGCAGCTCGAAGCCGATGCCTTCCCACTGCCAGCGCGCCGGCATGCAGCTCGGCAATTCCGGCGGTGGCGACGAGGCTGGCGGCAGCATGGCCGCGCGCACTGGAAATTCGGCGGCCGCAAGACGCAGCGCCGCCTGCGAATCGCGGCTCCACCTGCCGGGCAGCCACAGGTCGATGCCGGAATAGCCGGCGGAACGCAGCAGCGGCAATGCGCGCCGCGCGAAGCGGCGTCCACCGCTGCCCCAGGCTTCGCCCGTGCCCACCAGCAACAGGTGCGCATGCGTGCGCAACAGCACCAGCGCGCCGGCGCCTTCACCGCGCACGTCGATCCACAGCTCGCCACTGGCCGGCCGCGGTGCGCGCAGCAGGAATACCGAAGCGAGCACGGCCAGACCGGCCAGGCGCAGGGCGCGCGCCAGCGGCAGCAGCGCCAGCACGGCGGCGGGCAGCCCCAGCAGATACCAGCTCCAGGGCGGGGCGCTGCGCCACAGGGCGCCGGGCAGGTCCGCGCACCAGCACAGGCCCGGCCACAGCATCATCGCGGTCCAGCCCGCCAGCCGCAGCAATGCATCCCCGCACCATGCCGCCATCGCGCCCGGCATCAGGTAGCACGCGGTGGCGATCAGCACCGGCGGCACCAGCAGCAACGAGAAGACCGGGATCGCCACCAGGTTGACGAGCAAGCCCGCCGCCGGGAAGGAACCGAAGATCGCGACCGTGAACGGCAGCAGCGCGATGCTCACCATCCATTGCAGCTGCGGCAGCGCGCGCAACGGCGGTGGCGGCCGCAGCCGGCCTCCGGCCAGCAACACCAGCACCGCCACGGCGACGAATGACAGCCAGAAGCCGGCACCCAGCAGTGCCAGCGGATCGAGCAGCAGCACCGCGGCCAGCGCCACGCCGATGCTCCACCCCGGGCGCGTGCAGCGCGCCAGCTCGCGCATTGCCAGGAATGCCGCCAGCATCAGCACCGTGCGCTGCGCCGGCACCGAGGCCCCCGACAGCAGCCCGTACAGCAACGCCAGCATCGCGCCGACCATGGCGGCAAAGGCCGAGCGACGCGGCAGCCGCGCATGCCGCGCGCACCAGCTCCACAGGCGACGGGCGCCAGCCATGGCCAGCACTGCGAAGAAGGTCACGTGCATGCCGGAGATGGCGACCAGGTGCGTGATGCCGGTGGCGTTGAACACCTGCCACTGGCGCGGCGTCACGTCTCCGGTGGCACCCACCGCCAGCGCCGCGAGCAGCCCGGCCGCCGACGGATCGGCCACCCGCGCCACGATGCGCCGCGCCAGCTGGCCGCGCAGCCGGTCGAGGTTGCGGTGGCCGGCGTCGAGACGCCGGGTCAGCGGGCCAGCACTGACGCGCGCGTAGCCGCTCAGGTGATCGCGCAGCAGCAGACGGCGGCCGGCCGCATCCGCTGGCTGCTCGAGGCGCGCAGCGTAGCGCCAGCATTCGCCGGCCAGAGGCGTTGCACCACCCGGGGCCCCCTGCACGCGCAGGTTGCGGGCCGGCCATTGCGGATGCTGCGGGAAGCGCACGCGTGCATCGAATCGCCAGCCCTCCTCCCCGAATTCGGGTATCGAGTGGATGCAGGCGTCGATGAGCAGCTGGTCGGCGCCGCCCGGCAGCGGCGCCAGCAGCTGCCGGGCGAGCACCCCACCACGCCCGAGCACGCACAGGGCCACGCCCAGCGCCAGCAGCACCCCGCGCGACACCACTTTCTCCACAACGATGGCCTGCTAAAGTCTGCCCCTCCATGCCGCGCCATCTGTTCGTCAAATTTCGTCCCATCGCCGAGAAACTCCGGGGTGGCTGGTACTTCCGGGTACTGGGTCCGAAGATCACCGATCCGCGGCTGTGGGGTGTCAACCGGCGCGCCATCACCACCGCCTTCGGGGCTGCCATCGCCATCTGCTTCGTGCCGCTGCCGGCGCACCTGGTGATCGGGCTGGTGGTGGCCATGATCTGGCACCTGAACGTGCCGACCATGGTGGGAACATTGCTGGTGTTCAACCCCATCACCGCGGTACCCATCTACTGGTTCGCCTATCGCGTCGGTGCGCTGCTGCTGCAGCACAAGCCCGGCCCGTTCCACTTCGCGCTGAGCTGGGACTGGCTGCAGACGGGGCTGGGCTCGGTGTGGAAACCGTTCCTGCTCGGCTGCCTGGTGTGCAGCGTGGTGGCCGGATACCTGGCCGCGACGCTGCTGGAACTGGTGTGGCGCATCAACCTGCACAACCGCCGGCGCGCGCGGCGTGCGGCGGCGCGCGAGCGCTATCCGCCGCTCTGACGCCCGGGCACGAGCACGCCGTCCTGCAGCACCAGCACGCGCTCCATGCGCGCGGCCAGCCGCTGGTCATGCGTCACCACCACCAGGCTGGTGCCGCGTTCGCGGTTGAGCTCGAGCATCAGCTCGAACACGGACTCGGCGTTGGCACCGTCGAGATTGCCGGTGGGCTCATCCGCCAGTACCAGCGCCGGGCCGGTGACCAGCGCGCGCGCCACGGCGGCGCGTTGCCGCTCGCCGCCGGAAAGCTGGTGGGGGCGATGCGTGAGCCGCGCGCCCAGCCCCACGCGCTCCAGCACCGCGCGCGCCTGTCGCTGCGCCTCCGCCGCGCTCACGCGCCGCACCAGCAGCGGCATGGCGACGTTTTCCAGTGCGGAGAATTCCGGCAGCAGGTGATGGAACTGGTACACGAAACCGAGCTGGCGGTTGCGCAGTTCGCAGCGCGCCCGTTCGGACAATGCATGGATGTCCTGGCCGGCCACCCGCACGCTGCCGGCATCGGGACGATCCAGGCCGCCCAGCACCTGCAACAGCGTGGTCTTGCCCGAACCGGACACCCCGACGATGGCCACGCGCTCGCCGACATCCACCGCGAGGTCCACGCCACGCAGCACCGCGAGCAGCCCGCCGCCCTCGCGGAACCCGCGCGCCAGGCCGCGTGCCTCGAGCACCGGGGTGGCTGGCTCAGTCATGGCGCAGCGCCTCGGCGGGCAGCACGCGCGCGGCGCGCCAGGCCGGGTACACCGTGGCCAGCAGGCACAGCAGCAGTGCCACCAGCGCCACCTTCAGGATGTCGTGCAGCTGCACCTCGGCTGGCAGGTCGCTCATGAAATAGACCTTCGCATCCAGGAAATGAAAGCCGGTGAGATGCTCCAGGCCGTGCACCAGGGCCTCCAGGTTGATCGACAGCAGCGTGCCGGCGCCGATGCCCGCCGCCACGCCCGCGAGGCCGATGCAGGCGCCTTGCACGCCGAACATGCGCAGGATGTTGCCCGGTCCGGCGCCCAGCGTGCGCAGGATGGCAATGTCGCCCTCTTTCTCCTTCACCACCATCACCAGCGTCGCGACGATGTTGAAAGCCGCGATCGCCACGATCATCGACAGGATCACGAACAGCATCGACTTGGTCATCTGGATGGAGCGGAAGAAATTGGCGTGCCGGCGCGTCCAGTCGCTGACATTGAAGCCACCGCCGAGGCGTACCGCCAGTTCATACACCACATGCGGCGCGGCCAGCGGATCGGCGAGCTGCAGCCGCACGCCGCTCATCGCATCGCCGAAACGCAGCAGGCGGGCGGCGTCGGCCACATGCACCAGCGCCAGGGTGCTGTCGACGTCGTACATGCCCGAGCGCAGCACGCCGGCCACCGTGAAGCGGCGGCGGCGCGGCTCGATGCCGGTGGGCGTGACGGTGCCTTCGGGCACGATCGCCACCACCGCATCGCCGACCTTGACGCCGAGCTTCGCGGCCAGCACATCGCCGAGGACGATGCGCCACGAGCCCGCGGCGAGATCCGCGAGGCGGCCCGCGATCATCACGCTCTCCAGTCCGCTGGTGCCCTTCTCCCGCACCGGATCGATGCTGTGCAGGTCGGTGCCGGCCAGCCGCTGTCCGGCCGCGAGCATGCCCTGCGACTCGATGTAGGGCACGGCTGCGATCACCCCGGGCATCGCCAGCGCGCGCTGCTGCGCCGTGCGCCACTCCGGCAGCTTCTCGGTGAGGCCGCTGAGCGTGGCATGCGGACTGACGTTCAGGATGCGCGCGCGCAGCTCCTTCTCGAAGCCGTTCATCACCGACATCACCACCAGCAGCACCGCCACACCCAGCGCCAGGCCCGCGATGCTGATGCCGGTGATGAAGGACAGGAAACCGCGGCGATGCCCCGAGCGCAGGTAGCGCGTGCCGACCAGCCATTCGTAGGTGCCGGAGATGGGCATGCTATTCGTAGCGCAGGGCTTCAGCCGGCGACACGCGCGCGGCGCGCAGTGCCGGATACACGGTGGCGAGCGCGGTGACCAGCAGCGCGCTGCCGGCCACCAGCAGCAGGTCCAGCCGGTGCAGCTCCGACGGCACCTCGGTGAAGTAGTACACGTCGGCATCGAAGAGCGTGAAGCCGGTGTGGCGATTCAGAAAGCGCAGGATGGGATCCACGTGCGTGGCGATCAGCACGCCGGACAGCAACCCGGCCGCGACGCCCAGCCAGCCGATGATGATGCCCTGCGACAGGAACACGCCGGCCACCGCGCCCGGGCGCGCGCCGAACGTGCGCAGGATGGCGATATCGGTGCGCTTGTCGGTGACCACCATCATCAGCATCGCCACGATGTTGAACGCCGCCACCGCCACGATCAGCAGCAGGATCAGCGCCATCATGGACTTCTCGATGCGGATGGCGCGGAAGTAGCTGGCGTTCTCCTGCGTCCAGTCGCTGGTGGCAAGGCCCGGCCAGCGTTGCTGCAGCCGCGGCTGCAGCCCCTGCGCGACGGCCGGCGCCTGCAGCGCATCGGGGATCCGGATGGCAAGGCCTTCGTCGCCGCTCTGCGCGGCGCCGAGCCCCGCCAGCGTCGGCAGGCTGGCATAGGCATAGGTGGCATCGTCATCCTGCACGCCGGCCTCGAACAGCGCCACCACCGTCAGCTCGCGCGGGCGCGCCTCGGGCAGCCCGCCGGCACCGACCACCGGCACCCACAGCGTCACGGTGTCGCCGACGGCCAGGCCCATCTGCTCGGCTACCACGCGCCCCAGCACCAGGCCCTCGCCATGCGCCAGCGGCGCAACATCGCCCTCCACCAGCACCCTGGCCAGCTGCGCGCGCATGCCGGCGTCGGCGCCGCGCAGCTGCAGCGGCACGGTCTCGGGTTGATGCACGGCCAGCACCGGCATCTCGGCGTAACGCTCCACCGTCGCGGACGGCAGCATGGCCGCCACGTTGCGCCGCACGGCCTCCCAGTCCGGATGCACATCATGCGCGGCGGTCACGCGCACCGGCGCGGACAATGCCAGCAGCCGCTGCCGCAGTTCCGCGCCGAAGCCGTTCATCACCGACAGGATGACGATCAGCGCCGCCACGCCGACGCACACGCCGGCCAGCGACACCCAGGTGATGAAGGACACGAAGTAGCGGTGCGTACGCGCCCGTGCGTAACGCAGCCCGACGTAGACTGGCAGCGGATGGAACATGCGAGGACGGCATTTAAGCACGTGTTTGGCGACGCATTTCACGGAATCGGCGCGCGCTGGCGCGGCCGGGCGGTCCGCCCCCGCCGCCGCGCTGCTATAGTCGTGGCATGAAAACCCGCATTGCACTGCTGTTGGCGCTGGTGGCGGCTCCGCTGTATGCGCAGACGCTGGTGGTGGATGGCCAGGCACAGGTGAAGCCCGCCGCGCCGGAGGTACCCCAGCGCGGCAGCACCATGGCACAGGTCGAGGCGAAGTACGGTGCGCCGCGCGAGAAGCATGCCGCGGTGGGCAAACCGCCCATCACGCGCTGGGACTACGAGGCGTTCAGCGTGTACTTCGAACGCGAGTACGTGATCCACAGCGTGATCCCCGGCTCCCCGCCGGTGGTTGCGCCGCCCGCCGACAGCGCCAGCTGACCCGTCCGGACGGCACGGTTTCCCTCGCCGCAGCAGGGCTGCAAGGCGGCGCGGCCGCCGTTATGCTGCGCGGCCCGATGAGCTCCATTCCCGTTCCCGCCGTGCCCGCTCCGGGCTGCGCGCTGCGTCACTGGCCGCGGGTGGCAGGCAGTGCGCGCGCGCTGTCGCTGGCCAGCGCCGCCCGCCATGATCCGCGGCTGTGGGTGGTGCTGGTGGACAGCGCGCGTGGCCTGGATCAGCTGCGCCGCGAACTGGACTTCTTCGCCGGCGGCGAGCTGCCGGTAGTGCAGCTGCCGGACTGGGAGGTGTTGCCGTACGAGCAGTTCTCGCCGCTGCCCGACCTGGTCTCCGAACGCATCGCCACGCTGGCGCGCCTGCCGGCAATGCAGCGCGGCCTGCTGCTGGTGGCGGCCGAGACGCTGCTGCAGCGCCTGCCGCCGGTGGACTACATCGCCGGCCGCAGCTTCCAGCTGGTGGTGGGCGAGCGCTTCTCGATGGCCCAGGTCGCCGAGCGCCTGGCGCGCGCCGGCTACAGCCTGGTGGCGCAGGTGGGTGCGCCGGGCGAGTTCGCGCTGCGCGGGTCGCTGTTCGACATATTTCCAATGGGCTACGCGCAGCCGCTGCGCATTGACCTGTTCGACGACGCCATCGACAGCATCCGCCATTTCGACCCCGACACGCAGCGCTCGCTCGACACGCTGCCGCGACTGCGGCTGCTGCCGGCGCGCGAGTTCCCGCTGGATGAGGACAGCTGCCGCGACTTCCGCCGCCGCTACCGCACGCGCTTCGAGGGCGATCCGACGCGCTCGGCCATTTATCGCGGCCTGAAACCCAATGCCGCGCCGGCCGGCATCGAGTTCTACCTGCCGCTGTTCTTCGAGCACACGGCGAGCCTGTTCGAGTACCTGCCGGATGGCGCGGTGCTGGCACTGGACGAGGAACTGCCCGCCCGCCTGGACGCGATCTGGCAGGGCATCGCCGCGCGCCACGACGACCTGGGGCACGACATCGAGCACCCGCTGCTGGCCCCGGCGGAGCTCTATTACACGCCGCAGCAGCTGCAGCAGAAACTGGCGGACATGCCGCGCGTGGAACTGCGCGCCGATGCCGGCGCGCCGCAGCTGCTGCCGCCACCGGCGCTGACGCTGGATGCGCGCGCCGAGGTGCCGCTGGCGCCGCTGGCCCAGCTGCTGCGTCACCACCCGGGCCGCGTGCTGATCGGCGCCGATTCACCGGGCCGCCGCGAGACGCTGCAGGAACTGCTGCGCGGCGCGGACATTGCCTTCGAAAACGTCGCCGGCTGGCAGGGCTTCCTGGAATCCGCCGCGCCGGTGGCGCTCACCGTGGCGACCGATGTGGGCGGACTGGCCTGCGCGCAGCCGCCACTGCTGCTGCTGGCCGACGGCGAACTGTTCGGCCACCGCGCGCAGCAGGAACGCCGCCGCCGCCAGCAGCAGCTGGATCCGGCCGCCATCCTGCGCGACCTGACCGCGCTGTCCGCCGGCGCGCCGGTGGTGCACGAACAGTACGGCGTGGGCCGCTACGTCGGGCTGCAGGCCATGCAGGTGGCCGACCAGGATGGTGAATTCCTGGTAATCGAATACGCGGGCGGGGATCGTATCTACGTGCCGGTCAGCGCGCTGCACCTGGTGAGCCGCTACACCGGCGCGGCGCCGGACGCGGCGCCGCTGCACAAGCTGGGCACCGACCAGTGGGCGAAGGCGCGCCGGCGTGCCGGCGAGCAGCTGCGCGATGTCGCCGCCGAACTGCTGGACCTGTACGCGCAGCGCCAAGCGCGCAAGGGCATCCCGCTGCGGGCCGACGAGCGCGAGTACCGCGCCTTCGCCGCCGCCTTTCCCTTCGAGGAGACCGCCGACCAGCGCGAGGCCATCGCCGCGGTACTGCGCGACATGGCGGGCGAGCGCCCCATGGACCGGGTGGTGTGTGGCGACGTGGGTTTCGGCAAGACCGAAGTGGCCATGCGCGCCGCCTTCGTCGCCGTGCAGGCCGGGCGGCAGGTCGCCGTGCTGGTTCCCACCACGCTGCTGGCCGAACAGCACACCACCAACTTCCGCGACCGCTTCGCGGACCTGCCGGTGCGCATCGAGTCGCTGTCGCGCTTCCGCGCCGCGAAGGAATCGCGCGCACTGCTGGAGCAGCTTGCCGCGGGCCGCATCGACATCCTGGTGGCCACGCATCGCCTGCTGCATGCCGATGCGCGCTTCAGGGACCTGGGGCTCATCATCGTCGACGAGGAGCATCGCTTCGGCGTGCGCGACAAGGAGAAGCTCAAGGCATTGCGCGCACAGGTGCACGTGCTGACGCTGACGGCGACACCCATCCCGCGCACGCTCAACATGGCGCTGGGGAACCTGCGCGACCTGTCGCTGATCACCACCCCGCCCGCCGGCCGCGTGGCCATCCGCACCACCGTCGGCGAATGGCAGCCACCGGCCATCCGCGAGGCGGCGCTGCGCGAGCTGCGCCGCGGCGGGCAGATCTACTTCGTGCACAACGAGGTGCAGACCATCGAGCAGATCGCCGCGGACCTGCGGCGCATCGTGCCCGAGGCGTCGCTGCGCATCGGCCACGGCCAGATGCGTGAGCGCGACCTGGAGCAGCTGATGGTGGATTTCTACCACCGGCGCTTCGACCTGCTGCTGTGCACGACCATCATCGAGAGCGGCATCGACGTGCCCACCGCCAACACCATCCTCATCAACAACGCCGACCGGCTGGGTCTCGCGCAGCTGCACCAGCTGCGCGGCCGCGTGGGTCGTTCGCACCACCGCGCCTTCGCGCACCTGATGGTGGCTTCGATGAAAGGGCTCACCGAGGATGCGCGGCGCCGGCTGGAGGCCATCGAGTCGCTGGAGGAGCTGGGTTCCGGTTTCGTGCTGGCCACGCACGACCTGGAGATCCGCGGCGCCGGCGAGTTCCTCGGCGAGGCGCAGAGCGGCGAACTCACCGAAGTGGGCCTCACCATGTACCTGGACATGCTGGAGGCCACGGTGCGGGCGCTGAAGGCCGGCGAGGATCCGGCCGACCTGAAGCCGCTGGCCGCGGCCACCGAGGTCAACCTGCACCTGCCCGCGCTGCTGCCGGCGGACTATGTCAGCGATGTGCAGACGCGCCTGGCGCTGTACAAGCGCATCGCGGCGGCGCCCGATGGCGCGCGGCTCGACGAGCTGCGCACCGAGATCGGCGACCGCTTTGGCGCACTGCCGGAGCCGGCACAGAACCTGCTGCACGTGGCGCGCCTGACACAGCGCTGCCGCAGCGCCGGCATCCGCCGCCTCGACGTCGGCGCGCAATCCAGCCACGTGGTCTTCGAGGAGCACAACCGCATCGATCCGGCAGTGGTGATCCGCTTGATCCAGCGCGAACGTGATTTCCGGCTCGAAGGCTCATTGAAATTGCGCATTGCGCGCGGCGCGGAGCCCGCGGCGCGTTTCGCGCTGGCCAGCAACCTGCTGGGCCAGATGCTGCCGGGCACCGAGCCGCCATGACAGCTGCACCCGTGTTGCCTAGAATGCCGCAATGCAATTCCTTCCCGGCTTCCCGCGCCGCCTGCTGACGGCACTGCTGCTGGGCCTGTGCGCGGCGCCGGTGCTGCCCGCGGCCTCCGGCCTCTACACCGTCGAGATCGTGGTGTTCGACAATGGCGGCACCACCGGCGCGTTGTCCAACAAGTTCGCCGCACCGCCGGTGGCGACGGATGACATCGACGCAACCCCCGCCCCCACCGGCCGGCTGAACGCGGCCGTCAACCGGCTGCGCAGCAAGGGCGCGGTGCGCATCCTGGCGCACAAGGCCTGGACGCAGAGTGCCACGCCATGGGATTCAGGCCATGGTGTTTCCGCCGCGCAGGCCGGCCTCGGCAACTCCATCGAGGGCAGGATCTCGGTCGAGCGCGGCGAGAAGCTGAACCTGCGGCTGGACCTGATCGTCGAGGAAGGTGGCCGGCGCTACCGCCTCAACGAAGTGCGGCGCAACGTGAAGCCCGGCCAGATCCAGTACTTCGACCATCCGGCGGTGGGCGTACTGGCCGTCGTGACCGAAGCCGCGGGCTAAGGACTCAGCCCGGTGCGCGGTTCAGCGTGCCGCGCATGCCCTGCTTGGCGTCGCGCAGGGCCGCTTCGGCCCGCTCGATCAGGCGCGTGGGTTCCTCCTCCACGCGCTCGGGTGTCACGGTCGCCAGTCCCGCCGTCACGGTGACGAATTTCTGCAGTGGCGCGCGCGGATGATGGATGCGCATCTCGGCGATGCGCTGCACCGTGGAGGTGGCATGGTGGATCACTCCCTGCACGCCGCTGCCGTCGCGATGCACGGCCAGCACGCCGATGCATCCCTCCCGCCATACGCCCACCACGTCCGTGCCACGCCGGAACACCCCGGCGATGCTGCGGCCGATGCGCTTGAGGCAGGCATCCCCGGCCGGCCGGCCGAAGGTCGCGTTGTAGCTGGCCAGCGCGTCGATGTCGAACAGCGCCAGGGTCAGCGGCCGCTCGTCGCGCCGCGCCGTGCGCCACTCGCGCGCCAGCAGTTCGTCGAACCACGCCCGCGAGGACAGGCCGGTGACGCGATCCTCGCGCAGCGATCCCGGCACACCCTCCGCCGACCTGTCGGCCTGGCGCAGGCGACCCGAGGCGTCGCGGTAGAACGCCACGAAGTGTGTCAGCCTGCCGTCCTCCTCGCGCATCGGCTGCAGCGACATCTCGTTCCACAGCAGCTCGCCGTTCTTGCGGTAATTGCGCAGCACCACGCGGCAGGCTTCGGCCCGCGCCAGCGCCTCGCGCAGGCGGCGGATGCCGTCCTGCTCGCGATCCTCGCCCTGCAGCAGGCGCAGGTTCGCGCCCAGCAGCTCGCCCGCGGCATAGCCGGTCATCTGCTCGAAGGCGGCATTGACATAGATCACCGGCTGGCCGGGCTGGGTGGCATCGCAGATGGCGATGCCCTCCGGGGCCGAATCCAGTATCCGTCGCACGAAGGCCGAATCCAGTTGCTGCATGTCGACGACCCCCGTTTGGCGCTCAGCTCAGTGTCAGCTCGGGTGGCCGCTCGCAGCGTGCCAGGCATTCGAGCCCCTGCTGGTACTTCTTCGAGGCGGCCAGTTCGGCGCGGCGCGGCGCTTCCTTGCCGCGCATGCGCAGCAGGCGCATCTGGCTGGCCGGCCCGGGCTGCGACTTCAGGCCATCGAGCAGGGCGATGACGCTGTCGCGGCGGTTGCACACCGGCAGCACGTCGCAGCCCGCGGCCAGCGCCGCCTCGGCCCGCTCCACGATGCCTCCCACCGCGCTGGCCCCCTCCATCGTCAGGTCGTCGGCGAACACCACGCCGCGGAAATCCAGCTCGCCACGCAGGATATCGGCCACCCAGCGCCGCGAGAAGCTGGCGGGTACGGCATCGACGGCGGGGAACAGCACATGGCCCATCATCACCGCCGCGAGGTCGTTGGGAATGAGCTGGCGATATGGCGCCAGGTCCGCCGCCAGGTCGGCCAGTTCGCGGCGGTCCACCGGCAATGCCAGGTGCGAATCGGCGACCACCGCGCCGTGGCCGGGAAAGTGCTTGGCCGTCGCTGCCATGCCGGCCTCGCGCATGCCCGCCATGGCAGCCAGCGCCAGCCTGCCGACACTGCCGGCGTCGGCATGATAGGCGCGGTCGCCGATGATCTCCGAGACCCCGTAGTCCAGGTCGACGCAGGGTGCGAACGAGAAATCGATGCCCACCGCGCGCAGTTCCGCCGCCATCAGCCAGGCGAGCTGGCGCGCCATCGACAGGCCCTGCTGCGCATCGAGGTCATATTCCTGCCCGATGCGCCGTGCCGGCGGCAGCAGCGAGAAGCCGGCGCGGAAACGCTGCACCCGCCCGCCCTCGTGGTCCACCGCGATGAGCAGCGGCGGGGCGCGCAGCGCGCGCATTTCGGCCACCAGCGCGGCGAGCTGCACGGGATCCTCGTAGTTGCGGGTGAACAGGATCACGCTGCCCACCAGTGGATGGCGCAGTACCTCGCGATCTTCCGGCGTCAGGCTCCTGCCGGCCACATCGACCATCAGCGGTCCGAGACTCATGCGCTCAATGCTCCATCCGGTCCGTCGAGCACGGCGACGGATTCCACGTGGCTGGTATGCGGAAACATATCGACAATACCGGCGGATTGCAGCGTGAAACCGTGCCGGGTTACCAGAATTCCCAGATCCCTGGCCAGGGTCCCCGGGTGGCAGGACACGTACACCAGGCGCCGCGGCGCCAGGCGCGCCAGCGCCGGCAGCAGGTCCAGCGCGCCGGTGCGCGGCGGGTCGAGCAGCACATGGGAATACCCATTGCCGCCGGCCAGCGCCAGGCACCGCGTCACGGCCTCCTCGCCGGCGAGGTTCGCCGCATGGAAGTGCACATTGTCCACGCCGTTGCGCCGGGCGTTGGCCTGGGCACGCGCGATGAGGCCGGCGTCCCCCTCGATGCCCACCACCTGCGCGGCGCGCCGGCCCAGTGGCAGGGTGAAATTGCCCAGCCCGCAGAAGAGGTCCAGCACCCTGGCCTGCGCAGTCAGTTCCAGCAGCTCGAGCACGCGCGCGATCAGCAGCCGGTTCATCGCGCCGTTGACCTGCACGAAATCCGCCGGCTGGAACACCAGCCGCAGCCCGTAATCCGGCAGCTCGTACCACAGCTCCGGCGCGTCGCCGGACAGCGGCTCGAGCTGGTCGGGCCGGCCGGCCTGCAGCAGCAGCGCAATGCCATGCCGGCGCTCGAAGTCGGCCAGCAGTTCCCGGTCCGTGCCGGAAGGCGGCACCAGCACCCGCAGCACCAGCGCCGTGCGGTTGTCGCCAACCGCCACCTCGATCTGGGGCACGCGCTCGCGGATGGACAGCGTGGTCAGCAGTCGTCCGAGTTCGCCCACCAGCGTGCCGATCTCCGGACGCAGCACCTCGCAGTGCTCCACCTCCGCCACATGGCTGCTCAGCTTTTCGCGGAAGCCCACCAGTGAACGCTGCTTCGCATGCACGAAGCGTGCGCCCAGCCGCGCGCGGCGCCGGTAACCCCAGGGTTCGCCGGCCAGCGGTTCCAGCCACGCGCGCGGCTCGACCTTGCCGATGCGCCGCAGGGTTTCCCGCAGCTCGCGATCCTTCACCGCAAGCTGCGCCGCGGGCGCGAGGTGTTGCAGCGCGCAGCCGCCGCAGCGGCCGAAATGCGCGCAGCGCGGCGCGATGCGCCCGGCCGCGGGCTCGAGCACGGCCAGCAGCTCGGCCTCATGGTGGCCACGCTGCTGCCGGCGCACGCGGTATTCGACCAGTTCGCCCGGCAGGGCGCCCGGTACGAAAACCGTCCTGCCGCCCTCCGCGGCACGCACCACGCCCCAGCCTTGGCTGTTCAGGGCGTCGATGCGCGCGGTGGCCGTTTCGATCAGGGACGCGCCGCGACGGGCCACTGCTGCAGGAATTCCCGGTGATGCGGCTCGCCGGAGGCGGCCAGCAGGTCGCGCACGCGCTGCACCTCGGCGGCGTGCGCCGCCGGCTCCAGGTGCCCGCGCATGCGCTCGAAGGCCAGCAGGATCAGGTACGTGTTGAGCACGTCCGTCTCGCAGTAACGGCGGATGCCCGGCAGGTCGCCGGCCTTCCAGGCATCCCACACCTGCGCGCCGGAGAAACCCAGCTTGCCGGGCAGGCCGAGCAGCCCCGCCACGTCGGCGAGCGCGGCGCCGCCGCGCGGCTGGAAGCCGGCAAGCACATCCATCAGGTCGAGGTGCCGCCAGTGGAAGCGGCTCAGGTAGTTGTTGTAGCGGAAGGCGCTGTCCTGCTCGCCGGCTTCCCAGTAGCGTGCCGCACGCACCCCATGCAGCAGGCAGCGGTAGTGCATCACCGGCAGGTCGAAGCCACCGCCGTTCCAGGACACCAGGTCCGGCGTGTAGCGCTCGATGCCCTCGAAGAAGCGCTCCAGCAGCTCGCGCTCGCCGCTGTCAGGGTCGCCCAGGCTCCACACCTTCAGTGAATCACCACGCCGCAGCGCGCAGGCGATCGCCACCACGCGCTGCTGCGGCAGCGGCAGGAAATCGTGGCCGCTCTTCGCGCGCCGCAGCGCGAACATCGCGCTGCCCACATCGGCATCGGCCAGCGCGGACAGGCCCAGCGTGCGCCGGCCGTAGTCCACGTCGGGAATGGTCTCGATGTCGAAGACCAGGTAGTTCATCGGCGCGCGGCGAGCATCAGGGCCTTCATGTCGCGCACGGCCGCGGCGATGCCGGTGAACAGCGCGCGGCCCACGATGGCATGGCCGATGTTCAGCTCGACGATTTCGGCAATGGCGGCCACCGGTTGCACATTGTGGTAGTCGAGGCCGTGCCCGGCGTGCACGGTGAGCCCGAGCTGCGCCGCCTGGCGCGCCGCCGCCCGCAGGCGCTCCAGCTCACGGGCGCGCCCCGCGCCATGGCTGTCCGCGTAGGTACCCGTGTGCAGCTCGACCACCGGCGCGCCCACGGCCCGCGCGGCCTCGATCTGCGCGCCCTCGGGATCGATGAACAGCGACACGCGGATACCGCCGGCAGCCAGCTCCGCCACGGCGTCGCGCAGCGCGGCCGACTGGCCGGCGACGTCGAGGCCGCCTTCGGTGGTGACCTCGGCGCGCTTCTCGGGCACCAGGCAGCAGTCGGACGGACGCAGCCGCTGCGCGATGGCGAGCATCTCCGGCGTCACCGCCATCTCCAGGTTCAGGCGCGTCTGCATCAGCGTCAGCAGCGTGAACGGATCGCGGTCGATGATGTGGCGGCGGTCCTCGCGCAGGTGCATGGTGATGCTGTCGGCGCCGGCCTGCTCGGCCTGCAGCGCCGCGTGCACCGGATCCGGGTGGCGCGCGCGGCGCGCGTTGCGCACCGTGGCCACGTGGTCGACGTTGACCCCCAGCGCTATCTGCGTCAGTCCCTGCATCGGCTTGCCGGCTCCTCCGCCCCATGAGTGCGCGCGAATTCGCGCAGCGATACGGCCACGCTGCGGGTGCGCAGCGTGCGTCCCTCCAGGCAGCGCGCCACGGCCGCGCGCAGCACCGGTCGCAGCCGCGCCAGCTCCGCCGGGTTCTCGAAGCAGGCTTCGTCGAGCTCCGCCACCCCGTACCCCAGCACGTCGAGCAGCCTCTTCTCGAACAGCCGCAGCGTGCGCTCGTGGCCGGCGTCGGTGCGCAGGTCCGCCAGCGCGGCGGCGTAGCAGGCGAACAGCTCCGGCTGCGGATCATGCCGGGCGGTCAGCGTCAGCACCAGTTCCGACACATACCAGGCCGACAGCAGGCGCCCGTGCGGCAACGGTGCGACGGGTTGGCGGGGCCGATCCACTTCCGCGCCGGTGAGACGCGGCGCCTCGCCGCGGCCGGCCCACGACACCAGCAGCGGAACGAAGGGCTGCAGCACCGCGGCGAGCCGCGCCTGCGCGCCGCGCACGCCGCGCGCAAACACGGACAGCCGCCCGTGATCGCGCGTGAACAGCTCGATCACGCGGCCCGAGTCGCCCCAGGGGCGCTGATGCAGCATGAAGGCCGGCGCGTGCTCCGCCCTGTGCATCGCTACTCCATGCCGAGCTGGCGCAATGCCTGCGCGCTGTCGGCCCAGTCCTCGCGCACTTTCACCCACAGGTTCAGGTGCAGCCGCCGCCCGAGCAGCGCATTGAGCTCGCGGCGCGCGGCGGCGCCGACGCGCTTGAGGCGCTCGCCGCCGGCGCCGATCACGATGGGCTTCTGCCCCTCGCGGTCCACCCAGATCACCGCCGACACCACCAGCTGGCCATCCTGTTCCTCGCCGGTGCCCTCGACCTCCACGGCGATGCCGTACGGCACCTCCTCGTGCAGTTCCAGCGTGAGCTTCTCGCGGATGATCTCGGCGATGCGGAAATTGTCGCTGCGGTCGGTGAGCTGGTCGGGCGGGAACAGCGGCGGGGAGGCAGGCAGGTGCCGCGCGATGACTTCCGCCAGGTGGCGCACGTCGCGCGCATCGCGCGCCGACACCGGCACCACCTCGGCGAATGCATGGCGGGCGGCCAGCTGCGCCAGGAATGGCAGCAGCTTCTCGCGCGGCCGCACGGTGTCCACCTTGTTCACCACTGCCACGATGGGACGGTCCGCCTCGCTGGCGCGCAGCAGCGCGAGCTCGTCCTCTTCTCCGAAGCGCAATGCTTCCACCACGTACACGATGAGATCCGCATCCAGCGCGGCCGCTGCCGCGGTGCGGTTCATCGCGCGGTTCAGCGCACGTCCGGCCTGCCGATGCAGCCCGGGCGTGTCGACGAAGGCGATCTGCGCCTGCGGCAGGTTGACCAGTCCCAGCACCCGGTGCCGGGTGGTCTGCGGCTTGGGCGTGACGATGGAAACCTTGTGACCGATCAGGGTGTTCAGCAGCGTGGACTTGCCGACGTTGGGCCGGCCTAGCAGCGCGGCGAAGCCAAAGGCATGGCTGCTCATGCGTCCCACCGCCGCTGCAGCTGCGCCAGCACCGCCGCTGCGGCCTGCTGCTCGGCGCGGCGGCGGCTGGAGCCGCTGCCCTCGGCCAGCACTTCGCCGCCGCCGGCCAGGCGCACCTCGCAGCGCACCGCGAACTCCTGCTCGTGCGGTTCGCCCGTGGACCTGTCCAGCACATAGGCCGGCAACGCCTCGCCCCGCCCCTGCAGCAGTTCCTGCAGCTGCGTCTTCGGGTCCTTCAGTTCGGCCTCGGGCCGCAGTTCGTCGAGCTGGCGCGCATAGAGTCGCAGGACCAGCTCGCGCGCCGCATCCAGCCCGCCATCCAGGAAGACCGCCCCGAACAGCGCTTCGGTGGCATCGGCCAGAATGGACTCGCGGCGGAATCCTCCCGAGCGCAGCTCGCCGCTGCCGAGCCTGAGCATCGGACCGACGCCGATGGCCACGCCGATGGCCGCCAGCGGCCCGGTACTGACCAGCCGTGCCCGCAAGCGGCTCAGCGTGCCTTCGCTGGCGGTCGCGAAGCGGCGGAACAGCTCCTCGGCCGCGACCATGCCGAGCACGGCGTCACCAAGGAATTCCAGCCGCTCGTTGTTGTCGTGCTGGGCGCTGCGGTGAGTGAGGGCCAGGCGATACAGCGCGAGGCTGCGCGGCTCGCGGCCCAGCAGGCCGCGCAACCAGGCCAGCAGCGCCGCATCGCGCGCGCCGTCATTGACCTGCGGCGCGATCATGGCCAGCGGTGAGGATTCGCGCGCGATTACTGCAGCACCACACGCTTGCTGAAGTGCACCCGCAGCGTGATGTTGCCGAACAGCGGCGCGTCGCGATCGTAGTCGGCGGTCATCACCCACTGGTCGCCTTCCTTGCCGACGTCGATGTCCTGCGGGGTCGGGGTCTCGATGCTCTCGATGTCGAAGCGCTTCTCCAGGTCGGTACGCACCGCCTGCGGCGTCTGCGGACCGCCGTCGCGGTTGGCCGCAGCCACCTGCTGCATGGCCTGCGACACCTTGAACTGGGTCATGTACAGCGGGAACAGCTTGATGGCCGCCAGCATGATGATGGCCAGCGGAATGAGCAACACCACCCAGCCGATGAAGGTAATGCCGGCCTGACGACTGCGCATAGAACCGCCTCTCCTCATTCCGTTCAGTCGATCTTCCTGCCGATGCGGCCCCAGTCGATCAGCGGATGGCGCTTGAGGTCGAAATTGAACCACACGCGGCGCGCGCTGCCGACCAGATTGGCTTCGGGCACGAAGCCCCAGTACCTGCCGTCCTCGCTGTTGTCGCGATTATCGCCGATCATCAGGTAGTTGCCAGCGGGCACGGTGACCTCGTCGGCGTCGCCGCGGTCGGTGGTGCCGGGCGGGGACAGTGGCGGGGTGGTCTCCGAGCATACATAGCCGCGGTCGATGTTGCGGTTGCAGCCCGGCAGCGGCCGGCCGGCGAGGAAATCCGGGGTCAGGCAGGACAGCGTATGGTGCACATGCCGCCCGATATGCACCTCGGAGTTGCGCATGTTCTCGTAGCAGCCGTCTGAGTACCGCCCCAGCAGCGTCTCGGGCAACGGCACGCCATTCACGTAGATGTGATCCGAGACCACCTTCACCCGGTCGCCTGGCAGCCCGACCACGCGCTTGATGTAGTTGATGCCCGGGTCCGGCGGATAACGGAATACCACCACGTCGCCGCGCTGTGGCTCGCCGACCTTGAAGATCCTGGTGTTTAGCACCGGCAGGCGCAGGCCATAGGCGAACTTGTTCACCAGGATGAAATCGCCATCCTGCAGCGTCGGCATCATCGAATCGGAGGGAATGCGGAACGGTTCGAACAGGAAGGAACGCAGCACCAGCACCAGCACGACCACCGGCACCATGCTGCGCGCGTAGTCGACGACGCCGGGTTCCGGCACGGCGAGCGGATCCTTGCCCTGCGCGCGCGCGGCCCGGTCGCGTCGCATGCGGAAAAACCACGCGTCCAGCGCCCATATCGCCCCGCCGATCGCCGATATCACCACCAGCGCCAGCGCGAAATCCAGGCGTTCGGAACGGATCATGTGCAGTGCGCCGGCGAGCAGCAGCAGCAGCAGCGAATTGTACAGCCACGCCATCCCGGACGGATCCACCGCCTGGCCCGGCAGGGCCGCCAGCCGCCGCTGCGGCCGCAGGAACCAGTCGTCCACGATGACGATCACCAGAACGGGGAGCAGCAACCACGACAACAGGCGCAGAATCTCGTCGAACACGTGTAACTACCTCGACTTCAGCTGCCGGCCGTGCAACTGCGGCCGGCTCACGACTTCTTCCCGACGCGCAGCACCGCCAGGAAGGCCTCCTGCGGAATCTCCACCGTGCCGACCTGCTTCATGCGCTTCTTGCCTTCCTTCTGTTTTTCCAGCAGCTTGCGCTTGCGCGACAGGTCGCCACCATAGCACTTTGCGAGCACGTTCTTGCGCAGCGCCTTCACCGTGGCGCGGGCGATCACATGGGCGCCGATGGTAGCCTGCACCGCCACCTCGAACATCTGCCGCGGTATCAGCTCCTGCATCTTGTCGACCAGCTCGCGCCCGCGCTGGTAGGCGGCGTCGCGGTGCACGATGATCGACAGTGCATCCACCCGGTCGCCATTGATGAGGATATCCAGTTTTACCAGCGGCGCGGCCTGGAAATGGCTGAACTCGTAGTCGAACGAGGCGTAGCCGCGCGAGGCGCTCTTCAGCCGGTCGAAAAAATCCAGCACCACCTCGGCCAGCGGCAGCTGGTACTGCAGCGACACCTGCGTGCCCAGGTACAGCATCTTCTTCTGCACGCCGCGCTTCTCGCTGCACAGCTGCAGCACCGCGCCGACGTGTTCCGGTGGCACCAGGATGTTGGCGGTGATGATGGGCTCGCGCAGCTCGGCGATCAGGTTCTGCGGTGGCAGGCGCGCCGGGTTGTCCACGTTCTCGACGCTGCCGTCGGTCCTGGCCACCTCGTACACCACGGTGGGCGCACTGGTGATCAGCTCGAGGTTGTATTCACGTTCCAGGCGCTCCTGCACGATATCCATGTGCAGCAGGCCGAGGAATCCCACGCGGAAGCCGAAGCCCAGCGCGGTGGAGACCTCCGGCTCGTAATGCAGCGCCGAGTCGTTCAGGCGCAGCTTGGCGAGCGCGTCGCGGAAGGCCTCGTAGTCCTCGGTGTTCACCGGGAAGACGCCGGCGAACACGCGCGGCTGCACCTTCTTGAAGCCCGGCAGCGCCGCGGTGGCCGGTCGCGACTCGCCGGTGATGGTGTCGCCGACCGGCGCGCCGTCGATCTCCTTGATGCCGGCGATGATGAAACCCACGTCGCCAGCGGCCAGCTGCGGCAGCACCGCGGACTTGGGGGTGAAACGCCCCAGCTTGTCGACCACGTGCGAGCGCCCGGTGGACATCACGCGGATCTTCTCGCCGGTCTTCAGCGTGCCGTTGACCACGCGCACCAGCGACACCACGCCCACGTAGTTGTCGAACCAGGAGTCGATGATCAGCGCCTGCACGGCCGCCTCGCGGTCGCCGGCCGGCGGTGGAATGCGCGCGATCAGCGTCTCGATCAGCTCGGGCACGTTCTCGCCGGTCTTGGCCGAGACGCGCACCGCATCGTGCGCGCCGATGCCGATGATCTCCTCGATCTCGCGGATGACCTTGTCCGGGTCGGCCGACGGCAGGTCGATCTTGTTGAGCACCGGCACCACCTCGAGGCCCTGGTCCAGCGCCGTGTAGCAGTTGGCGACGCTCTGCGCTTCCACGCCCTGCGCCGCGTCGACCACCAGCAGCGCGCCCTCGCAGGCCGCCAGGCTCCGCGACACCTCGTACGAGAAATCCACGTGGCCGGGCGTGTCGATCAGGTTGAGCTGGTAGCGTCGCCCGTCGCGCGCCCCGTAGAACAGCGTCACGCTCTGCGCCTTGATGGTGATGCCGCGCTCGCGCTCGAGGGCCATGTTGTCGAGCACCTGCGACTGCATCTCGCGCTCGGCCAGCCCGCCGCAGATCTGGATCAGCCGGTCGGCCAGCGTGGATTTGCCGTGATCCACGTGGGCGATGATGGAAAAGTTGCGGATGCCGCTGGTTTCGCTGGCATGGCTGGATTCGGGCGGCTGCTCTGGCATCGGCGCGCGGAAGCGGGGAGATAAAGGGGCCGGATTCTACCCCAGCGGCACTTCCGGCGCCCGGAACGCGGCGCGAGGCCGTCAGCGCGTGCGCAGCAGGCGCCGCAGTTCGTCCCGGTCCAGCGCGTGCTCGCATACCTTCACGCCGTCCAGCAGCAGCACCGGGATATCCAGGCCGTGGCGGCGGGTCAGTTGCGGATCGCTGTCCACGTCGAGCTCGCGCCACTCGGGCAGGACCATCTGCCGCCCCAGCGACGCCAGCTGCTGCGCGAACTCCTCGCACAGGCCGCACCCGGGACGCACCAGCAGCACCAGGCGCGGGCCGCTATTCAGGGCGCACGGCCTCGGCGATGGCTTTCACCGTCTGCGGCGGCACTTCGCCCACCACGGTGACGTTGAAGTCGTCCAGCCGCGTGGCATAGGTGGCGGTGGATCCCATCACCACCACACCATCGGGCCGTTCGCCCTCGCTGGCGCCGGGCTTGCCGTGCGGCATCGGCGCACCCTTCAGGCCTGGCGCGGGCCGGTTCTGCCCGGTCTTCTCGACGAACACGGACACCCAGTCGATGCCATCGGAAACGATGAAGCGCGTGCGCGGCCCCGGCGCCTTCGCCTCGTCCTCCGCGCTGGTGAACAACCGCACGCGGAAGCCGGGGGGCAGCAGCTCCGCGCGTGGCACCGGTGCCGTCTTCAGGCCCGGCGTATACATCGGCACATCGCCGCGCACCCAGTGGAAGGCTGCGGTGTCGAACTGCGGCTTGAGCTGCTCGTCCTCGATCTTCTCGGGCAGCGACAGGCTGAGGAAGGAGATTTCCTCGATCACCTCGCCGGAACGCGCCACCAGCTGGGTCTTCAGCGGCAGCCCGGTCTTCGCGTCCAGCCAGAAGCGATAGCCGTAGCGCTGCTCATCCCGCGGTTCCAGCCAGATGCGGCGTGCCGTCCAGGCATCGAGCGCGGTGGCGCCCCCATCCGTCAGGGTGTAGTAGCGCCGGCTCTCCGCGTTGAGGCCATTCAATGCGATCAGGAAGCCGTAGCTGCGGTTGCGCGTCTGGACCCGCGCCACCCGCTGCTGCGGGTTGTACTCGATCCACTCGCTGCCGTTGCGCACGAACTCGGCGCCCGGACCGGGCCCGGCCGGAGAAACCACCGTCACGCGCTCGTTCATGTGCCCGTCCTGGACGCGATGCACGATGTGCAGCACCGAACGGTGCGCACCGACCTGGTGGATCAGCACGCCTTCGTAGTTGCGGCTGGCCAGCGCCTTGTTCATGCGCGTGATCCACTCGCCAGGCACATCGTCCGTGCCAGCGTTGGCCAGCGCAGCCGTGCACAGTGCCAATACCGCGAGCCCGGCGCGCCAGCCCTGCGAAGAAAACGATCCTTCCGGCATGTTTCAGTCGGACGCTATCTGCGTAGCGCCTCTATCTCGTCCGCGGTCATGTCGACGGCCCCCTGGGTCAGATCGTAGCTGAACCCGAAGGAGGACGCCGCCTGTTCGCTGTGCGCCACCACGTAATGGGCCAGTGGCTGCTGCTCGACGAGGGGATTCGCCGCCCGGGAATTTTCCCCCGGCGTGGTGTAGCTGGGCGGTGCGGACTCGCGCGCCACGCCATGCGCGGCCGCCGGCGCGGCATATGCCACCCGTTGCGGCGCGGACACCACGACCGGCGGGCCTTCCGCGGTGAGGACGGCGCCGGCATTGTCGGCCGCCGGACCCATCGAACGCACCACCATCACGGCCATCACCGCCACCGCCGCGGCGATGGCCCCGCCCGAGGCGATACGGCCGAAGAAGCCGGCTGCGCCCCGGCCGCCGGCCGCGCGCACACCCGCCGCCGCGCCCGGAGCGAGGATCTCCGCCTCGGCGGCCAGACGCGTGCGCACCTGCTCGGCCACTCCGTGCGTCCGGTTTGCGCCGGCAAGCGGCTCGCCGCGCAGGCAGGCACCGATCAGCGCATAGCGCTGCCAGCGCTCGCGCATCGTGGCATCCTTCACGGCCCGGCGGATCACCATCTCGGCCTGCTGCTGCGGCAGTTCGCCGTCGAACAAGGCCGACAACTGACTGGTCTGTTCCTGCTCGCTCATCCCGACTCCTCGGCGCGGCCCAGGCCGCCTTCGAATACATCCGACAATCTGCGATCGATCGCCTCGCGCGCGCGGTAGATGCGCGAACGCACCGTACCAACCGGACAGTCCATCGCCGCGGCGATGTCCTCGTAACTCAGGCCCTCCAGCTCGCGCAGCACGATGGCGGTGCGCAGGTCTTCGGGCAGCTCCTCGATCGCGCGATTGACGGTCTCGCGGATCTCCTCGGTGGCCAGCAGGCTCTCCGGGGTTTCCGGATCGGCCAGCCGCCCCTGCATCGCGCTCGACTCCTCGACGTTCTGCAGGTCCAGGTCGAACTCCACCGGATTCCTGTCGCGCGACAGCAGCGCATTCTTCGCCGTGTTGATCGCGATCCGGTACAGCCAAGTGTAGAAGGCGCTGTCCCCGCGAAACTGGGGCAGAGCCCGATACGCCTTGATGAATGCCTCCTGTGTCACATCCTCCGCATCCGCCGGATCACGCAGGTACCTCGAAACCAGCTTCACCACCTTGTGCTGGTACTTGCGGACCAGCAGGTCGAAGGCCGACTTGTCGCCCTTCTGCACCCGCTGGACCAGCGCGAGGTCACCGGTATCGGCGGTCATCGGTGCTTCCCGGCGCCGCCCGCATGGCAAATACCCGTGATGCCATCTGCATGGACCCGGCGCGGGGTGAAAAGTTCGCCCCGGAACGGACATGGCGGACTGGAGGAGAGGTGGATCAAGCTGGGTCGGAGGGCTGGCTGCCTTGGGCTGCAAACGAGTGTAGCGCAGTCCCCGGCCCCGCCGGTCCGGCAACCAGCCGGCGGCGCAGGGCCGCCAGCGCCTGCGGCGCGACGTTACCCGGCCCCAGCAGCAGGCGATGTGTACCGCCGGCGCCGCGCATCACCAGCAACAGCTGCGAACCGAAACGCAAGCTGGACGGGTCCAGATGCATCCGCACCAGCACATCGCCATATGCCAGCCACAGCGCGCCGTCCGCGGACACCAGCAGCTGGCGCGGACCTGCCCCGGATCGCCGCCCCCACGGGCGCAGGCTCAACGCGGCCAGGGGGCCCATCGCCAGCGCCGCCAGCCAGTGATGCGTGAGCAGCAATTCCCCTGCATACAGCAGGAGCAATACCCGCAGCAGCGCTGCCATGCGGCGGACGGCGGGCGCAGGGCGCAGTTCGATGACCAGGGCCTCGGGCGCTGCCTGCAGTGCAACCGGCACATCGCGGCACCAGGCCATGAGGCGTACTGCCAGCCTGCGCAGCCACCGGCTGATGCGACGCGCGTCCACCGCCCAGCAATGCCGCGGAACCGGCTCGCCCGCAAGGCGCCAATTGCTGCGGTATGGGCCGATTTACCCATGCCACCGCAGGCACGCGGCGCGCTTCAGTGGCTGCTGGCCTCCAGCACGACCTTGCCTTCCTTCACCACGACCTGCGTGCGCAGCATGTTCCAGTAGCCTTCCAGCGGATTGCCATCCAGCAACACGATGTCGGCCAGCTTGCCCTGCTCGAGCGTGCCGATCTGGTCAGCCATGTCCAGGTACGAGGCCGAACCAGGACCGATGATCCTGATGATGTCGGGCATCGAAAACACGCCGTCCATGGAACGCAGTTCCACCGCCAGCCCCGCGCGCGGTTCATAGGTGGTATCCATGCCGACACCGAGCACCGCCCCGCCATCGAACATGGTGCGGCCGTTGACGGCCGCGTAACCGACTTCCTTGCCGCCGCCGACGCCGTCGGTGATGCCATCCGGCCACGGCCGCCCGTCGCGGGTGCGCGGCTTGTTGTCGCTGGCGAACACCCCGAACACCGGCGCCCAGGTGCCCATGGCCGACAGGATGTGCGTGTTGGTGGAGACGAGCTTCTGCACCTGCTCCTTCGTCACCCAGTCCTTGTTGGGCAGGTGCACCAGCAGGCGCACGCCGGCGTCCACCGCCGCCATCATCGCGGCGGTGCTCACCGCATGCACCTGCACCTTCACGTGGTCCTTCGCGCCCTCGTCCAGCGCCGCGGCGATGATCTCCATCTCCGCCGGCGTCGGTCCGGGCACCGGCGTCAGCAGCATCTCGCCGGTATAACGCACCCCCATCTGCGACAGCTTGCGGATCTCCGCGCGCACCGCCTCGGGTTTCTGGCTGGCGAGGAACAACGTGTTGCCGGAGGGGATGATGCGCGGTCCCACGATCTGGCCTTTGTCGATCTGGTCGCGCACCGCGACCTGCTGCTCCGGTGCGCCACCGCCGGAGAGCACGGTGGTGAAGCCCGCCTCGAGCAGCTTGTGCATCTCGGTGGCCGCGTCCGGACGGAACGTCAGGTGCCGGTGCGCATCGATGAAACCGGGCATCGCGCTCATGCCATGCGCATCGAGCACGCGGCCGGCGGTCTGCGCCGGTTGGCCGGCCGCCACCGCGGCGATGCGTCCGCCGCGCACCACGATCGAACCATTGTCGATGACCTGGCCGTTGCCGACGATGATGCGCGCGTTGGTGATGGTCAGCTCCTGCGCGTGCAGGGCCGGTGCCAGCAGCAGCAGCGCCGTGCCGCGCAGCAGGATTGGCTTCAGATGCGTGGTCGGTCCCCGTTCTTTTCCTGAAGGTACCGCAATGTACGCCGGAGCGGATTTCTCAGTCCACGCCCGCCCGCAGCAACTCGATCATCCGCCGCAGGTCCGGATCCGGCGCCGTCTCGCGGCCCAGCAGGCAGGCCGCGAGCTGCGGATCCGGCAGCTCCAGCAGGCGCTCGAATCCATGCTTTTCCTCAAGACCGGCCACGGGCCAGCGCTCGCGCAGGTAGCGCATCAGCACCAGGTCCAGTTCCTTCATGCCGCGGCGACAGCGCCAGGCGAGGCGACCCTGCTCGCCTTGCATCTTCAGTTGCGCCGCTGGTCGATCATGCGCTTGATGTCGGCGATGGCGCGCGCCGGGTTCAGGTCCTTGGGACAGGCCTCGGTGCAGTTCATGATGGTGTGGCAGCGATACAGCCGGAACGGATCCTCCAGCGCGTCCAGCCGCTCGCCGGTGGCGTCGTCGCGGCTGTCGATGATCCAGCGGTAGGCGGCCAGCAGCGCGGCCGGGCCGAGATAGCGGTCCGAATTCCACCAGTAGCTCGGGCACGAGGTGGAGCAGCAGGCGCACAGGATGCAGGCCGACGGCCGGTCGATCTTCTCCTGGTCCTGCTTGGACTGGTAGCGCTCGCGGTCGGTGGGCGCGGCCGAGCGCGTGGTGAGCCAGGGCTTCACCGCCGCGTACTGCGCATAGAACTGCGTCAGGTCGGGCACCAGGTCCTTCACCACCGGCATGTGCGGCAGCGGATAGATGCGCACCTCGCCGCTCTTCACGTCCTCGCAGGCGCGCGTGCAGGCCAGCGTGTTCAGGCCGTCGATGTTCATCGCACATGAGCCGCAGATGCCCTCGCGGCAGGAGCGGCGGAACGACAGCGTCGGGTCGAGCTCGTTCTTGATCTTGATCAGCGCGTCCAGGACCATCGGCCCGCACGCGGCCATGTCCACCTCGTAGGTATCGATGCGCGGGCGCTCGCCGCTGTCCGGATCGAAGCGGTAGATGCGGAACAGGCGCGGCTGCTTCGCGCCCGGGGTGGTGAAGCGGCGGCCGTTGCGGTTGATGCGCGAGCCCGGCGGAAGCGTGAGCTGGACCATGTGGGGGTTCCTAGTAGGTTCGCGCCTTCAGCGGCACCGTTTCCACGTCGCGCGTCAGCGTGTTCATGTGCACGCGCCGGTAGGAGATCTGGGTGCGGCCATCCTGCCCCACCCAGACCAGTGTGTGCTTGAGCCAGTTGGTGTCGTCGCGGTTCGGGAAATCCTCGCGCGCATGCGCGCCGCGGCTCTCGTGCCGGTTCTCCGCCGCCACCACCGTGGCAGTGGCCTGCTGCAGCAGGTTCTCCAGCTCCAGCGTCTCGATGAGGTCGGTGTTCCAGATCAGGCTGCGGTCGGTGACGCGCACCTGCGCGAAGCTGGCGAAGGTCGCCGCCAGGTTCGCCACGCCCTCCTGCAGCGAGGCGGCGGTACGGAACACCGCGGCATCGCGCTGCATGATGCGCTGCATCTCCAGCCGGATCTGCGCCGTGGGACGCTCGCCGCCGGCATTGCGCAGCCGGTCCAGCCGCGCCACCGCCAGGTCCGCGGCATCGGCAGGCAGCGGCGCATGCGCATTGCCCGGCTTCACCAGCGTGGCGCAGTGCCGCGCGGCCTCGCGGCCGAACACCACCAGGTCGAGCAGCGAGTTGGAACCGAGGCGATTGGCGCCATGCACCGATACACAGGCGGCCTCGCCCACGGCCATCAGTCCCGGCACCACGGTGTCCGGATTCGCGGCCGCGCCATTGACCACCTCGCCGTGGTAATTGCAGGGAATTCCACCCATGTTGTAGTGCACGGTGGGCAGCACCGGGATGGGTTCGCGGGTGACATCCACGCCGGCGAAGATCCGCGCCGTCTCGGCGATGCCGGGCAGGCGCTCGTGGATCACCTCCGGCCCGAGGTGCTCCAGGTGCAGGTGGATGTGGTCGGCGTGCTCGCCCACGCCGCGACCGTCGCGGATCTCCATGGTCATCGCGCGGCTGACCACGTCGCGCGAGGCCAGGTCCTTCGCGTTGGGCGCGTAGCGCTCCATGAAGCGCTCGCCCCGGGCATTGGTGAGGTAGCCGCCCTCGCCGCGCGCACCTTCGGTGATCAGGCAGCCCGAACCGTAGATGCCCGTCGGGTGGAACTGCACGAACTCCATGTCCTGCAGCGGCAGGCCGGCGCGCAGCACCATGCCGCCGCCGTCGCCGGTGCAGGTGTGCGCGGAGGTGCAGGAGAAGTAGGCGCGGCCATAACCGCCGGTGGCGAGGATGACCATGTGCGCGCGGAAGCGGTGCAGCTGCCCGGTGGCCATGTCCAGCGCCACCACGCCGCGGCAGGCGCCGCGCTCGAACATCAGGTCGATGGCGAAGTATTCGATGTAGAACTCGGCCTGGTGCTTGATCGACTGCTGGTAGAGCGTGTGCAGCATGGCGTGGCCGGTGCGGTCCGCCGCCGCGCAGGTACGCTGCGCGATGCCCTTGCCGTAATGCGTGGTCATGCCGCCGAACGGCCGCTGGTAGATGCGGCCCGCCTCGGTGCGCGAGAACGGCACGCCGTAGTGCTCCAGTTCGATCACCGCCTTCGGGGCTTCCTTGCACATGAACTCGATGGCGTCCTGGTCGCCCAGCCAGTCCGAGCCCTTCACCGTGTCGTACATGTGCCAGCGCCAGTCATCATCGCCCATGTTGCCGAGCGAGGCACTGATGCCGCCCTGCGCGGCCACGGTATGGCTGCGGGTGGGGAAAACCTTGGTGATGCAGGCCGTGGCGAGGCCGGCCTCCGCGAGGCCGAGCGTGGCCCGCAGTCCCGCGCCGCCGGCACCGATCACCAGGACATCGTGCGTGTGATCCACGAAGGTATAGGCCGCCACTTCAGCTCCCGAGCGCGATGCGCACGATGGCGAGCAGCCCCGCGGCGCCGAGCAACACGTGGATGAATGCCGATACGAGCAGCGAGGCCGGGCGCAACCAGCCCTGCACGTAGTCCTCGATGACCACCTGCATGCCGAGCTGCGAATGCCAGCAGGCCGCGGCCGTGAACAGCGCCAGCAGCGTGGCATTCCACAGCGCGGTGGCCCACGCACGCATGGTCACGTAATCGTGGTCGGGCAGCCGTCCCAGCGCGACCAGCAGCCAGATGCCCAGCAGCCCCAGCGCGATGGCCGTGAGGCGCTGCGCGCGCCAGTGATGCGCGCCCTCGTGCGCCGAGCCGCGGCCCAGCACCCGGGTCAGTGCCTGCGTGTCATCGCTCATGTGTGCGCCCCGCCCAGCAGCCACCACCACAGCAGCGCGCTGCCGGCGACGACCACGAGGACCACCAGCTTCCACGAACGGCGTGCCTGTGGTCGCTCAAGACCGATGCCCGCATCCCACAGCAGGTGCCGGATGCCGTTGGCAAGGTGGAACAGGAACGTGGCGATGAGCAGCGCGAATACCGCCCGGCCCGCCCAGCTCCCGGCCAGCGCGGTAAACCGCCCGTAGTGGTCCGCGCCGCCGGCCAGCGCGGCGAGAAACGCCACCAGCACCAGCAGGCCCGCGCTCAGCACCAGGCCAGTGGCGCGATGCAGGATGGACATCGCCATCGTGTAGGCGAAGCGGTAGATGCCGAGATGCGGGGACAGCGGTCGCTGCGACATGCCTTGCGTCCTAGAAGTCGATGCAGCGCCCGCGGCGCTCCCAGTCGCCGTAGCGGGTGGGCTCCGGACCCGCCGGTCCACCCAGCTCGGCAGGCTTGGGTTCGGCTGGCGCATCCTTCATCATGGGTGCTTCCGCCGCCGAGGCAGCGCCGGGTTCTTCGGCCAAAGGCTGCATGGGCATGTATTGTGCCAGAATTCGGAAAGCCAGATGCCCGATCTCGCCATCACCCCGCTCGAGGATATGACCGCGCTCGCCGTGCGCGGCGCCGATGCCGCGACTTTCCTGCAGGGCCAGCTCTCGCAGGACATCGGGCTGCTGGCCGAACGCGGCGCGCTGCTGGCCGGGCTGCACAACCCGCAGGGACGGTGCCTGGCGGTGCTGCGGCTGTTCCACCTCGGCAGCGACCAGATCATCATGGTGCTGCCGGCGGAAATCGCCGAAACCGTGCGGGCGCACCTGGCGCGCCATGTGCTGCGCGCCAGGGCCCGCATCGAGGATGCCAGCAGCATCTGGCGCGTCTACGGACTCACCGGCCCGGACGCCGCGGCCGCGGCCGAGACGCGCCTGCACCTGTCGCTGGAAACGGATGGCTTCCGCCAACTCATTCTCGCGCCGCGCGGCGAGCCGCTGCCGCAGGGCCACACCGCCAACCGCGATGACTGGCGGGTCGCCGACATCGAAGGCGGCATGCCCGAAGTGCTCGCGGCCACCGCCGGAGAATTCGTCGCGCAGATGCTCAACCTGGATGCGCTGGGCGCGATCTCCTTCAACAAGGGCTGCTACACCGGGCAGGAAATCATTGCGCGCGCGCACTATCGCGGCCAGGTGAAGCGCCGCATGCAGCTGTTTCACACCGACCGCCCCGAGCCGCTGCTGCCGGGGGAACGTGTCGTGCTCGGCGACGGCCGGCGCGCCCAGGTGGTGCTGGCAGCTGCCATCGAGGACGGTGGCCAGGAATTCCTCGCGGTGACTGCGCTGCCTGCAGCGGCTGGCCCCGGCACGGCGGAGACGCAGACCATGCCGCCCGTCGGCGCACCACGCATGCAGACGATGGAAATGCCGCTGCCCTATCCGCTGCCATCGTAGGTCGACGCGCCCGCCGCCCAGTACTGTCGGCGCGATCCCACAGCACGGCGCGTTGCCCGCCGCTGCGGCCGCGGTGAACCGCCTTCTACCCTGCCGGCATGACCGCCCCGAGATCCTGGCGGGATTTTCCGCGACGACATCCGGCATGGACCACCTTCATCGGCGTGCTGGTGGCACTGGCCCTGGGGCTGGCCGTGTTCGACTGGAACTGGTTCAGGGGGCCGCTCGGCCACCTCGTCTCGGCCGCCACCGGGCGTGAATTCCGCATCGATGGCACCCTCGACGTGGATTACTTCCCGCTGCAGGTGCATGCCACGCACCTCTACTTTGCCAATGCCCGCTGGTCGGATGAACCTGCCATGGCGCGCGTGGACCGGCTCGACATGCGTGTGCGCTTCTGGCCGCTGCTGCTCGGCCATGTGGTGCTGCCGGAGATTTCCCTGGATGCACCCTGGCTGCGGCTGGAACGCAACGCAGCCGGGGCCGGCAACTGGCAGTTCGGCCAGCCGCAAAGCTGCTCGCCCGGCAGCTGCCGCAGTCCGCTGCGCATCCTGCACCTGCGGGTGCGCAAGGGCCTGCTCGACTTCCGCGAACCCACGCTGATGACGGCGTTGCAGCTGCACATCGACAGCGCAGCACCGCTGCGACCCGGCGCGCTGGCGCCGCTGGTGCTGCATGGCGCAGGCAACTACCGCGCGGCGCAGTTCGAGCTCGACGGACGCGTCGATTCGCCGCTGGCGCTGGAGAACAATGCGCGGCACTACAGCCTCGACCTGACCGCACGCGCCGGCGACACCCATGTGCATGTCTTCGGCACCCTTACCGACCCGCTGCAGACCCAGGACCTGGCGGTGAACCTGGAACTCGGCGGCGCGGACCTCGCGCAGCTCTACGACTTCGCCGGCATCGTGCTGCCGCCCACGCCTCCCTATGCGCTGCAGGGACGCCTGACGCGCACCGGCGCGCGCCTGGGCTATCGTGGATTTTCCGGCCGCGTCGGCAACAGCGACATCTCCGGCGATGCGCAGCTGGACATCGGCGGCGCGCGGCCGAAGCTCACGGCACGGCTGCACTCGAAGCGGGTCGACATCGCCGACCTCTCCGGCTTCATCGGCGGCACGCCCGGCGCGCGCGCGGGCCAGGACGGCTCGGCCGGGCAGCGCCAGCAGAAGGCGGCCCTGCGTGCCAGGGGCAAGGTGCTGCCGGACCGCCCCATCCGCCTCGATGCGCTGCGCAGGATGGACGCCGATGTGCAGTTCAGCGCCGCTGACATCCGGTCGGCGCATCTGCCGCTGGAGAACATGCAGGCGCACCTCATGCTCGACCATGGCCGGCTGTCGGTGGACCCGCTCGATGTCGGCGCCGCCGGCGGCAAGCTGGCCACCACGCTGCTGTTCGACGGCAGCCGCGATCCGGCGCGTTTCAGCCTCAACATGAAGGTGCAACACCTGCAGTTGCCCAGGCTCCTGCCCAGGGCGAAGGCACTGCGGGATTCGGTGGGCACCCTGGGCGGCAGCGTGGAACTCAGGGGAGGCGGCAACTCGACAGCGGCCGTGCTCGGCAGTGCCAGCGGCAGCATCAGCCTGATCATGGGCCAGGGCCGCATCAGCAACCTGGTGCTGGAGCTGGCCGGGCTGGACGTGGCCGAATCCCTGAAATTCCTGCTCACCGGCGACAAGGAAGTGCGCATGCGCTGCGCCTACGCCGATTTTGGCCTCGTCGATGGCGTCGCGACGGCGCGGGCCGTGGCACTGGACACCACGGATACGGCGTTGGTGGTGCGTGGCAGCTTCGACATGGGCAGGGAATCGCTCGACCTGACACTGCTGCCCCGCCCCAAGGATGAAAGTCCGCTGGCGATCCGCGCGCCGATCAGGATCGACGGCACTTTCGCCCATCCGTCCGTGCATCCATCGGGCAAGCTGGTGTTGCGTGGCGCGGCGGTGGCGGCGCTGGCCGCGATCGCCCCGCCGCTGGCCATGCTGGGACTGGTGGAGACCGGACCGGGTCACGACCTGGACTGCGGTCCGTCCGAACCGCCGCAGCCCGCGCGCAAGCCAACCAGGCCGCCACCCGGGCCACGGCCGCCGCCACTGCAACCCACGTCAGCCCATCGCTAGGGCGTGGTGCCCGCGACCAGCGGCACATGATACTGCCGCAGGATGGACTGGATCCGCGGCCGCTCCTGCTGCAGCAGCGCATTGATGCGGGTCAGCGGCACGCTGCTGTGCGCCGCCACGCCCATGCTGATGGCGAAGTGCATGGGCCAGCCTGCGCCGTCAGCGGACGGCGCCATCGGCTGCACGCGCAGCGGACGGGACGCCGTGGCGGCGAAGTATCCCGCCAGCGGTCCCCAGGCCAGTGCCACGTCGACCGCGCCGCTGGCTACCGCATCGATGATTCGCGCCGGCGGATTGGGCTGCCGGTAGTCGCCGTACAGCATGAAGCCGCGTACGTTGCCGATGATGCCGCGGCGAGCCAGTGCGTGGACCGGCGGGGTGTTCATGCCGTCAGCGCCGATCATCTGCACGCCGATCGACAGGCCCTTCAGGCGCGGATCATCAAGCGACAGGCCCCGCAGGTCGCGGTCGGCGCGTGTGACAAACACATAGGTGGATTCGTAATACGGCTGGCTGGTCGCCGTATCGTCCATGCCACTGGCCAGGCCCGGCCACAGATCGCAGGCCGCCTCGCCCAGCGTGTGGCGCACGAAGCCGCGCCGCTGCGCCCACCACACGTACTCCACCTGGCGATGCAGGTCGCGCGCCAGCAGCTCGATGATGCGGTTCTCGAATCCGTGGCCGCCGCGGTCGGAGAAAGGCATGTTGTTGGGATCGGCGCAGACTCTGAGCGGCTGCGCATCACCGGCAACGGCGCTGAATGCCAGGGTCAGCGCGCCGGTCGCCGCGATGATGGCCTTCACGGCGGACCTGGTGTGACGCTGGTGTAGTCGTTGGTGGTACCGGGCGGCGGCTTCCAGCCGGTGTCCTGCTCCACCTCGGGCGGCACCGGCGCCGGATTCTGCGAGGGCGTGGCGCCCTGTTGTGCGGCCAGCGTCTGCGGCAGCGACATGGACCGTACGTACGCGGCGAGTTGCCAGAGCTGCTGGTCGGGGATCTTGCCGCCCCAGGACGGCATGCCGTTGGGTCGGCCTTCCACCAGAGTCTGGTGGATCTGTTCCAGTCGCCCGCCGTAGATCCACTGGTCATCCATCAGTGCCGGCGCCATGCCGCCGCCGCCGTTGGAATGGCAGCCCGAGCAGTTGTACTGCGCGAACAGCCGCTTGCCGGTCACCACCGCATCGGCATTGTTGTAATACGCGGTGGCGCGCGGATCGACGGTCGCAAGGCCATGATCCAGTCCCGGCACCAGCGCCGAGGTCACCACGCCGGGGGTGTCGGATGCAGGACTCACGGGCGGACGGGCAGAAGGTTTGCCGCAGCCCGCCAGCGGCAGGAGCGCGCACAGCGCCACTTCAACGCGGCAGCGAGAAAACATACAGCGTGCCTCCTGCTGTGGAATAGCGCGGCAGGTCGGACATGGCATTGACCATGCCCAGCGCCGCCGAACCGTCGCGCGGATCCACCGGGCCGGACACCACCGCGCCCGACCAGCCGCCGACGCCCGCCAGCACCGCGAGGTACTGGTGCCCGTCCGGACCGCGATAGCTGATGGGCTGGCTGATGATTCCGCTGTCCACCTTGAAGCGCCACAGCGGCGCGCCGGTGCGTGCATTGACCGCCTTGAACCATCCATCCATCGTGCCGTAGAAGACGATGTCGCCGCCGGTCACCACCGTGCCGGACCAAAGCGGAAAGTTCTCCTTGACGCTCCATGCCGGACGTCGCAGCACCGGATCCCAGGCGGTGAGTTCGCCGCGGTTGCCGCCCGGCCCCGGCTTCATGTGCACCTCGGCGCCCACGTACGGCGTGCCCACGATGTAGCTGACCTGCATGTTGAGCCAGTCCATGCACATGTTCTCGTGCGGGATGTACAGCAGTCCGGTGCGCGGGCTGAAGCTCGAGGGATTCCAGTCCTTGGCGCCGGAGGCGGTCGGGCAGATGTTGCGCACCACGCTGTCCAGGCGCGTCTCCTTGTCCGGGTTGACCTGCAGCCGGCCGGTCTTCAGATCCACCCCGGTGGAGGAATTGACCGGACCATACGGATCGGCCGACAGCACCTGCCCGGTGCGGCGGTCGATCACGTACAGGTAGCCATTGCGGTCGGGCCGCACCAGCACCTTGCGCATCGCGCCGTCGAAGGGCATGTCGAGCAGGATCTGCTCGTTGATGCCGTCGTAGTCGTGTTCATCGTGCGGCGAGAACTGGTAATACCAGTGTGCCGCGCCGGTGGCCGGATCACGCGCGAAGATTCCCGTGGTCCACTTGTTGTCGCCCGGGCGCTGCTCGGCATTCCACGGCCCGGGGTTGCCGGTGCCGTGGTACAGCATGCCGAGCTCGGCATCGTAGGTGACCCAGCCCCACACATTGCCGCCGCCGATCTTCCACGCATCGGCCGGCCAGGTGGACACGCCCAGGTCCTTGCCCTGGTCCATTGCGTAGAAGGGTTTGAAGTCCTTGCCGATCAGCACGTCGGCATCGGGGCCGGTGTTGTAGGCGCGCCAGATGAGCTTGCCGGTGTCCTCATCGAGCGCGGCGAGCCAGCCGCGCACGCCCAGCTCGCCGCCAGAATTGCCCACGTACACGCGCCCGCCCGCCACCAGCGGCGCCATGGTGAAACTCTCGCCGACATTGATGTTGCCGAGCTGCGTGCGCCACACCGGCCTGCCGGTCTTCACGTCCAGCGCGATGGTCTGCCCGTCCAGCGTGTTGAAGATGAACTTGCCCTTGCTGACGGTGCCGCCGCGATTGACCACGTCGCAGCAGGCCACGCCCTGGCTGGCCGGCACCGGCTTGGGCGCGAATTTCCATTTCAGCGGCGCGCCGTCCTTCGTCAGGTCGAGCGCGTACACGTAGTTGGGATAAGCCGTCACGACGTACAGCGTGTTGCCGGCGACGATGGGTGCGGCCTCCTGGCCCTTGTTCACGTTCAGCGAGAAGGTCAGTACCGGCACCAGCGAATGCACGTTGCCCGGCGTGATCTCGTTCAGCGCGGAGTAGCGCGTCGAGGCGTAATCCTTCGACGGCATGGTCCACTGGCCGTCCTCCGGCGGCGAATTCGCGGCACTCGCCGCGGTATGGCCGGCCTGCGGCGTCGGAGCGGCCAGTGCATGGCCGATCCGCTCGGCGCTGAACACCTCGCCCGCCGGCACCGGGTCCGGCACCTTCTGTGCGTATGCACCACTCATCACGAACAGCGCCACTGCCGCCGCCGCTGGTTTCTTCCTTGCGCTGCTGCTCATGTGCCGAACCCGAGGTAGGGAGTCAGGTAGTACGTGGTGAACACGGCAAGCCATACGGCATCCACGAAATGCCAGTACAGCACGCCCGCGGACACCGCCATGTGGCGGCGCGGGCTGAAGTAGTCCAGCGCGGTCCACAGGAAAATCCCGAGCAGCACGGCAATGCCGATGACCACATGGGCCATGTGGAAGGCGGTGGTCGCGTAATAGAGCGAGGCGTAGCTGGAAGTGCCCGGCAGGAAGTGCTTCAGGTGCCACTCCTTCCATTGCACGGCGGCGAACACCACGCCCATCACGGCGGCAAGGCCAAAACCGAGCAGCGCGCGGCCGCGGCGGCGACTCAGCACGCCGTGTTCGCCGAACCAGGCCGCCACGCTCGACAGCAGCAGCAGCACGGTATTGGGCAGCGCCAGCCGCAGGTCCGGCCGCGGCTCCAGCACCCAGCCCGGGGGCTCGGTGGCGCCCACATAGAAGTAGCCGAACAGCAGGTAGGCGAACAATGCGCCCTCGCTGGCCACCAGCATGATCGCGCCCCACCAGCCAACGCCCTGCCGGCGCGTCGGACCGACCGGCAACGGCCCCGGCTTGAACATCGCGACTTCAGCCATGGGCCGGCTCCCGCTCACGCAGCGCGCGCCTGGGCCACAGCCAGACGAGGATGGCCAGCGCAGTGAGCACTCCGCCACCGGCGGCGAGGCTCACCACACGCAGCAGCAGGCCGATGAAGAGCAGCGACAGGCCCACCGTCAGCCAGAACGGCGCGGTCGTGTCCCCCGGCATCTCCAGGATCAGGTCCGGCTCGGCATCCAGCGGCGTGGTGGTGACCACTTCCTTGCCCCTGTCGAGCAGCATGCCGCGATCCAGTGATGAGGTCGCCTGTTCTTCCTGCAGGCGGTCCTCCCACAGCGGATGGCGCGACGCCACGGTGGGAATCACCGCGAAGTTGTACTCCGGCGGCGGCGAGGACACGCTCCATTCCAGCGTCGAGGCATCCCAGGGATTGGCCGGCGCCACCCGGCCATGCCGCCGGCTGCGCAGCACGTTGACCAGGAACAGCAGGATCCCCAGCGCCAGGATGAAGCTGCCGCAGGTGGTGATGGTGTTCAGTGCCGTCCAGTGCATCTCCGGCCCGTAGGTGTAGATGCGCCGGGGCATGCCCAGCAGGCCGGTGAGATGCATGGGCAGGAAGGCGATGTTGAAGCCCGCGAACACCAGCCAGAAGCTCCACTTGCCCAGCCGCTCGTCCATGAAGCGTCCGGTCATCTTCGGAAACCAGAAATGCGCGGCGCCCAGCACCGGGAACAGGTTGATGCCAATGAGCACGTAGTGGATGTGCGCCACCACGAAGTAGGTATCGGTGAGCTGCCAGTCCACCGGCACGCTCGCGGTCATCACTCCCGAAACGCCGCCGATGACGAACATCAGGATCATCGAGGAGAAATACAGGAAGGCCGTGGTGACCACCGGCCGGCCGGTCCAGATGGTGGCAAGCCATGCGAACACCGCCACCGCCGAGGGAAAGGTGATCACGATGGAGGCCGCGGAGAAGAACGACAGCCCGAGCCCCGGCAGACCGGTGGCGAACATGTGGTGCACCCACACGCCGAAGCCCAGGATCATGGTCGCCACCGTGGACAGCGCCACCAGTGAGTAACCCACCAGCGGGCGGCGGCAGAACACCGGCAGGCCATCCGACACCATGCCCATGGCCGGCAGCACGATGGCATACACCCACGGGTGGCCGAACAACCAGAACAGGTGCTGCCACAGCAACGGCTGTCCGCCGCCGGCCGAGCGGAAGAACTGCGTGCCGAACTGCCGGTCCAGCCACAGCAGCAGGAAGGCAAGGCTGACCGAAGGCACCACCACCAGGTTCGCGGCGCTGGCGGTCAGCGTCCCCCAGGTCATGATGGGCAGGCGGTTGATCGACATGCCGGGCGCGCGCATGCGCAACAGCGTGACGATGAAATTGGCCGCGCCCACCGTGGTGGATATGCCCAGCAGCACCATGCCCAGCGAATAGAAATCCTGGTTCAGGCCCGGGTTGAAATCGCGCTCGGAGTACGGCACGTAGTTGAACCAGCCGTCGTTCGGGCCGTGGCCGGTGAGGAAGCCCACGTACAGGAAGATGCCGGCGGCGAGGTAGATCCAGTAGCTGAGCGCATTGAGCCGCGGGAAGGCCATGTCGCGGTTGCCCAGCAGCAGCGGGAACAGGTAGTTCGAGAAGCCGGACAGGATGGGCGCGGCGTACAGGAAGATCATCGTCATGCCGTGGGTCGAGAACAGCACGTTGTACTGGTCGGGCGTCAGCAGCTTGAGGTCCGGGCCGATGAGCTGCAGGCGCATCAGCAGCGCCTCGATGCCGCCCAGCAGCAGGAAGGCGAATGCCGTGACGATGTAGCGGATGCCGATCTTCTTGTGATCCACGGTGCCGAGGAAACCCGCGATTCCCGGCCCGGTCTTCCAGATCTCGTCGAGGCGCCGCCGCAGTTCGGGCGTGGCGGTTCCCACCTCCGGTACACGCATGTCGGCTGCCTTCATCGCAGCGTCCCGAGGTAAGCCACGACATCGCTCAGATCGGCGCCGTCGAGATTCTGGTCGGGCATCAGCGTGCCGGGCTTGACGCGCTGCGCGTACTGGATCCACTCGGCCAGCGCCCCGGCATTGTTGGGCAGCACGCCCGCCGCGATGCGGGCGCGGCTGGCCAGGTGGGTGAGATCCGGCCCGGCCAGCGCGCCCGCCTGCGTGCCGCGCAATTCATGGCAGGCCCCGCAGCGGTATTCGACCACCGCCGCGCCGTGCATCAGTGCCGCCGAGGTCGGCGCCGGCGCCGGCCGCAGCTGCGCCGTGCGCCAGGCCTCGAATGCCGCCGGCGGATCGGCCACCACTTCCAGGCCCATGTGCGCGTGCTGTGCGCCGCAGTATTCGCTGCACTGGCCGCCGTAACGCCCGGGCTGGTCGGCCTGCAGCCAGGTGTCGTTGGTGCGGCCGGGAATCGCATCGGTCTTGCCGCTGAGCTGCGGCACCCAGAAGCTGTGGATCACATCGCCGCCGTGCAGCCGCACGCGCACCGGACGCCCCACCGGAATATGGATCTCGTTGGCAGTCAGGAAGGTCTGCGCCGGTGTATCCGCGTCGTAGCGCACCTCCCACCACCACTGGCGCGCGGTGACGTCCACCGTCAGCGCCGCGCGCCCGCGCAGCGGACCGGCCGCGGCCAGTGCCTGCATGGTCCACACCAGGATGGCCAGCAGGGGGATGGCCGACAGCGCCACGCCAATACCGATCCAGCGCAACCCGGCCCCGCCCCGGGCCACCGGCACGGTGCGCATGTCCACCGGCCAGCGCCGCAAGCCACCGCGGCGCAGCGCGCCCAGCAGGCACAACGCGATGACCACGCAGACGGCAATGGAGATGGCGAGCGTGAACCAGGTCAGTGGCAGGATGGTGTGCGCGCGATTGCCGGCGGCGGTGAGGTAGCCCAGCGGCGCGCTCATCCGGCCACCCGCAGCCGCCCCGCGGCGCCGGACCGCAGCACCGAACGCAGTGCCACCCACAGGAACACCAGCACGCCGGGCACCCACATGATGGTGCCGCCGAGCTGCTGGTCCTGCAGCGGCGTCAGGCCCCAGGCCTGCGTGCTCGACAGATGCGCGATGAACTGCGGATGGCCGGCGAAGGCCAGCAGCGCGCCGAGCACGCCCATCTGCATGGAAGTGAACATCCCCGCCGCGAATGCGCCGATGCCCTGCTCCGGGCCGTGATGCAGCAATTCACGCCACAGCAGGATTGCGCTGCCGGTCAGCGTGATGTGCATGGTCCAGTAGATGGGGGTCGAGGTGAAGGTGGCGTCATAGGGCACCGGCATGTGCCAGAACCACAGCGCGGCCATGAACAGGAAGGACCACGGCCAGAAATGCCGGCCGCACGCGGCACGCGGCGGCAGCGCCAGTGCCAGCAGCGGCGCGGCCAGCAGCAGCAGCACCATGTGCTGCGTGACGCGGGCGCTGAACAGGGCCACCGACAGCGCGCACAGCGGTGACATGAGCGCGATGGCGGCGACCAGCCACCCGGCCACTGCCGCGCACCGCGCAGCGCGCGCGCCGTGCGCTGCATGCAGCACCCGCCGGTGCAGCAGGAACAGCAGCAGCAGCGCCGCGGCCAGCACCGGGTCGGCATTGACGCGCCCGGCCAGCGTGCCCGGAACGGGGGCAATGCCACAGTAAGGGATGGCCACCGGCACGACGCACTCCACCAGCAGGATCAGGATCCCGAGGATTGCGCGATCAGATGGTGCGTGCTGTAAGCAGGGCGGCGGCGTGACGGTAAGAAGTGTCCCGCGTCGACCGGATCATCTACGCCGGCGAAATATTCGCGAGGTCCACACGCTCGATGGTGCCGGGTGCGATGGGCGCGCCGAGAAACACCGGTCCGACGCGCGCGAAACGTTCCTCGCCGTCGGTCACCAGGAACCGCACCGTGCCGGAGCCCGGCGCCTGCGAGCGCAAGGCGCGCGCTTCCAGCAGTCTCGCCAGCACTCCGGCCGAGGTGAACGCCGAATCCACGATCTGCACCTGCGCGCCCACCACGGCGCGGATCGCGCCGGCCAGCGGCGGGAAATGCGTGCAGCCCAGCACCAGCGTATCGGGGTGACCGGCCCGCGCCGCGAACAGCGGCTCCAGGTAGCGTCGCGCCACGGCCTCGGCGATCGGACCCTGCACCCAGCCTTCCTCGGCCAGCGCCACGAACAGCGTCGCGGCGATGGCGGTCACTTCCGCCTCCGGCAGGCGCCGCTGGATCTCGCGCTGATAGGCGCCGCCGCGCACCGTGCCTTCGGTGGCCAGCACCGCGATGCGGCCCGAGTGGGTCGCGGCAACCGCCGCGGCGGCGCCGGGCTCGATCACGCCCACCACCGGCAATTGCGGATGCGCCGCCGCCAGCCCCGGCAGTGCGGCGGCCGAGGCGGTGTTGCAGGCAATGACCAGCGCCTTCACCCCCCGCCGCACCAGTTCGCCCACCGCCTGCAATGCGTAGCGTTCCACGGTGGCGGCGGTCTTGGTGCCATAGGGCAGCCGCGCGGTATCGCCGAGGTACACGAAGCTCTCGCCGGGCAGCCGCTCGATCAGCGCCCGCAGCACCGTCAGGCCGCCGATGCCGGAGTCGAATACGCCAATGGGCAGCGCTCGCGGATCGGCGCTCACGGCATCAGGGGCTTTCCGGACGTACCTGCGGGAACAGCAGCACGTCGCGGATCGCCGCCTGGTCGGTGAGGAACATCACCAGGCGGTCGATGCCGATGCCCAGGCCCGCGGTGGGCGGCATGCCGTATTCCAGCGCACGGATGTAGTCGGCGTCGTAGAACATGGCCTCCTCGTCGCCGGCGTCCTTGCGCGCCACCTGCGCGCGGAAGCGCGCGGCCTGGTCCTCCGCGTCGTTGAGCTCGGAGAAACCGTTGGCGATCTCGCGGCCGGAGATGAAGAACTCGAAACGGTCGGTGAGGAAGGGATCGGCATCATTGGCGCGCGACAGGGGCGAGACCTCGGCCGGATAACCGAAGATGAAGGTGGGATCCAGCAGCGTCGCCTCGACCGTCTCCTCGAAGATGATGGTCTGCAGCTTGCCGGCACCATCGGCCGGATCGAAGGCCGCGCCAAGCTTCGCGCACCAGGCGCGCAGGTAATCCACGTCGCGCAGCCGCGCGGCGTCGAAGCCGTCGTTGGCGTCCAGGATGGCATCCGACATCGAAACGCGCGCGAACGGCCGCACCAGGCTGTACTGCCGGCCCTGATAGGCGAGTTGGCGTTCACCCGGCCGCACCACATCGACCAAAGCGCAGACCAGCTCCTCGGTCAGGTCCATGAGATCGCGGTAGTCGGCGTAGGCCCAGTACAGCTCCAGCATGGTGAACTCGGGGTTGTGGCGCGTGGACAGCCCCTCGTTGCGGAAGTTGCGGTTGATTTCGTAAACCTTCTCGAAGCCGCCCACCACCAGGCGCTTCAGGTACAGCTCGGGCGCGATGCGCAGGTACATCGGCATGTCCAGCGCGTTGTGGTGCGTGACGAAGGGCCTGGCCGTGGCGCCGCCCGGGATGGGCTGCATCATCGGCGTCTCCACTTCCATGAAGCCCTTGTCGTCGAGCACGGCGCGCAACCGGCGCACGATCCGCGTGCGTGCCGCGAACACCCTGCGCGACTCCTCGTTGACGATCAGGTCGACGTAGCGCTGCCGGTAGCGGGTATCGACGTCGGCCAGGCCATGCCACTTGTCCGGCAGCGGCCGCAGCGACTTCACCAGCAGCCGCAGCGCGCTGACCTTCACCGACAGCTCGCCGGTGCGCGTGCGAAACAGCGTGCCGGCGGCGCCCACGGTGTCGCCCACGTCCCAGCCCTTGAAGGCGTCATAGGCCTCGCCCAGCGCAGCCGACTGCAGGAACAGCTGGATGCGGCCGGTGGGATCGGAAATCGTCGCGAAGCTGGCCTTGCCCATCACGCGCTTGGCCAGCATGCGGCCGGCCACCTGCACGGCAATGGCCTGCGCCTCGAGCTCCTCGGCCGTCGCCGCGGCGTACTTCGCCTGCAGCTCGCCGGCGAAGGCATCGCGCCGGAAGTCATTCGGAAAGGCGACGCCCTGCGCGCGGATCGCCGCCAGCTTGGCACGCCGCTCGGCGATCAGCCGGTTCTCGTCCTGCGCCTGCGCTTCCGTACCGGGCGGTGGCAGGGTCTCCTTCGGCCCGCGGGTCTGATCGACCATCTACAAGCCCGCCTTGAGGCTGGCTTCCATGAACGGGTCCAGGTCGCCGTCCAGCACCTTGTCGGTGGCACCCACCTCGATGTTGGTGCGCAGATCCTTGATGCGCGACTGGTCGAGCACGTACGAGCGGATCTGGTTGCCCCAGCTCACGTCGGACTTGGAATCCTCCAGCACCTTGGCGGCGGCGTTGCGCTTGTTGACCTCGAGTTCGTACAGCTTGGCCTTCAGCATCTTCATCGCGGTGGAGCGGTTCTTGTGCTGGCTGCGCTCGGTCTGGCAGGCCACCACGATACCCGAGGGCATGTGCCGCAGCCGTACCGCCGATTCGGTCTTGTTCACATGCTGGCCACCGGCCCCGCTGGAACGGTACACGTCCATCTCGATGTCGGCCGGGTTGATCTCGATGTTGATGTCATCGTCGATCTGCGGCGACACGAACACCGAGGCAAAGGAGGTGTGGCGGCGGTTGCCGGAATCAAACGGGCTCTTGCGCACCAGGCGATGCACGCCGGTTTCGGTGCGCAGCCAGCCGTAGGCATAATCGCCTTCGAACGAGATGGTGCAGCTCTTGATGCCGGCCACCTCGCCGGGGCTGGAATCGAGCACCTCGGTGGCGAAACCGCGGCGCGCACCCCAGCGCAGGTACATGCGCATCAGCATCTGCGCCCAGTCCTGCGCCTCGGTGCCGCCGGCGCCGGCCTGGATATCCAGATAAGCGCTGTGCGCATCCATCTCGCCGCGGAACATGCGCCGGAACTCCAGCGCCCGCACCCGCGTCTCGAGCTGCGGGATCTCCTTTTCGATGTCGGCGATGGCCGCCGCGTCGTCTTCGGCCTCGGCCAGCTCCAGCAGTTCGCTGGCATTGGAGAGCGCCGCACCCGCGGTATCCAGCTGCTCGAGGTCGGCGCTCAGCCGCGCCCGCTCGCGCCCCAGCTCCTGCGCACGCTCGGGGTTGTTCCACACATCCTGCTGCTCCAGCTCACCGACCACTTCTTCCAGACGCTCTTTCTTGGCGTCGTAGTCAAAGGAACCCCCGTAGCGAGCTGGCGCGCTCGGCGAGATCCTTCAGGTTCTTCCAGATGAGTCCGGTCTCTGCGGGCATGGCGGTCGATGGCGGGATGGGGGGCGAATTATAAGGGCTCCGGCCGCGCATTTTGCGGGGATTCGACGTGCTCGATCAGCAGCTGCAGGCGCCGCTCGCCCTGCCAGTGGTTGATGTCCAGCCGGTAGGCGACCCGCAGTCTGCCCGTGGGCGGGACCGCGAAGCGCTCGCCGTCGAGCAGGTTGAATGCGATGGCGTCGAAGCGCGCGCCGGAACCGGCCGGGCGCAGCCAGTACTTCACATGCCGCTCGCCCACCACGCGCGCCGCATCCACGTCGAAGTCGCCGTGGAAGGAAGGCTCCGGAAAGGCCTGGCCCCATGGCCCGGCGTCACGCAGCAGCCCCGCGGTGGCGAGCGAGATCTCGCTCTCGGCCAGCTCGCCATCGGTCCACACCACGTCGTCCGGCTCGATGCGCGCGAGCTGTTCGGCCACCGTCGCATCGAAGGCGCGCGCAAAGCGATCCAGGTCCGCCGCGCGGATGGTCAGCCCCGCCGCCATGGCGTGCCCGCCGAAGCGCGCGATCAGCCCGGGATGATGCGCGGCCACCGACTCGAGCACGTCGCGCACATGCACGCCGGCGATGGAGCGTGCCGAGCCGCGCAGTTCCACGCCGTCACCTGCCGGCGCGAATGCGACCACGGGCCGGCCGATGCGATCCTTGATGCGGCTCGCCACCAGGCCGACGACTCCCTGGTGCCAGCCGGCATCGAACAGGGTCAGCCCGGCATGCCGCGCGCCTTCGGTCCACGCGGCCAGGTGCTTCACGGCGGCCTGCGCCTGCGCCTGCATGTCGCCCTCGATCTGCCGGCGCTGGCGGTTCAGCTCGTCGAGCTGCGTGGCGATTGCGCCCGCCGTGGCGGACTCGCCCGCCAGCAGGCAGCGGATACCGATGCTCATGTCATCCAGGCGTCCGGCGGCGTTGAGCCTGGGGCCCACGGAGAACCCGAGGTCGGAGGCCGTGCTGGCGGCGAACTCGCGCTGCGCAACCGCCAGCAGCGCGGCCAGCCCCGGTGTGCACAGGCCGGCGCGGATGCGGCGCAGGCCCTGCGCCACCAGGATGCGGTTGTTGGCATCCAGCGGCACCAGGTCCGCGACGGTGCCGAGCGCCACCAGATCCAGCCACTGCGTGACGGGCCGGGCCCCGGCGGGCAACACGTCGCGCTCGCGCATCAAGCGGTACAACGCCGCGAGCACATAAAAGGCAACCCCGACGCCGGCCAGCGCGCGGCTGCCGAACTGGCTCCCCGGCAGATTCGGATTCACCATCACCGTAGCCGCTGGCAGCTGCATTCCCGGCAGGTGGTGGTCGGTCACCAGCACCTCGATGCCGAGCGCGCGCGCCGCCGCCACGCCCTCGATGCTGGACACGCCGTTGTCCACGGTGACCAGCAAGGTCGGTTGCAGCGCGCGCGCCTGCGCCACCAGGCCGGGAGTCAGGCCGTAGCCGAAGCGGAAACGATCCGGCACCAGGAAATCCACCGCGGCGAAACCCCATTCGCGCAGCGCGTGGATCATCAGCGCGGTGCTGGTGGCGCCATCGGCATCGAAGTCGCCCACGATCAGCACGCGCCCCTGCACATGGCGCCACAGCAGTCCGGCCGCCTGCTGCACGTTTTCCAGCGAGCCCACCGGCAGCAGCGCGTGCAGGCCCGTGTCGAGTTCCGACTCGCAGGTCACCCGCCGCGCGGCATAGATCCGGCGCAGCAGCGGTGGCAACCGGGCCGGCAGCGACACCTCTTCGCAGTGGCGCGCGCGCACTGCCCGTGCGGCCATGCTCATGCTCCCACCTGCTGGTGCCAGGGCCGGGCGCGGCGCAGCCAGCGCAGCGGTGATGCGTCGGGCAGCTGCCACGCGCCGGATCCAACCTGCAGGCGCAGCGTGCGGACCCGACCCGTCCGCAACGCAGCGGCAGCCGGCTCGAACCATTGCCGTTCGAGATTTTCCCAGTGCGCCGCCGTCATGCCCTGTGGCGGCGGTGCGAGCACCAGCAGGGCATCGTCGCAGGCGGTGACCGCACGCCAGTCCGTGGCCGGCTGCAGCGACAGGCCGCAGTGGGCCGCGAGGCCGGCGAGCCACGGGTCCGCCTCGCCCATCACCAGCATGGCGCGCGGCGGGGATGCACAGGGCGGCAGCTCCATGGCATGTGCACCGCCCCAGAACCAGAAGCTGTTGATGACCGGCAGCCCGCGAGCCTCGCGTTCGCGGTTCAGCGGCTGGTCTGACAGCCACATCTCCACCTCCGCGCCCAGCCGGCGCAGCGCGCGCTCCGCCGCGTCGCGCGCCGGCGCTCGCACCAGCGGTGCCCCGACCAGGCCCTCCGGCGCCGCATCGCGCGCCGCTGCCGCGAAGGGAGCCAGCAGCAGCCATTCGCCCGCGACCGCCTGCAGGCGCAGCGCGGTCTCGCCGAACTGCGCGTTGAAGAGGTCCGCCCACCGTGCGGCCTCGGCGGGCGCCAGCCGCAGCCAGCCGCCCGGTGGCAGATGTACGCGGCTGATGCCGGCGACCACGTGCAGCGGCGTCGCCAGGCACAGCGGCGTACCGACCGGCAGTGCGGCAGCGCGTGCCGCCATCGCCGCCTGCGGTATCGCGGTGACCGGCGTCTGGGGACACAGTGCCGCCAGCACACCCGCGCGCCAGCCGGCGGCACGGGGCAGCGGCCGGGCGCGGTGCAGCAGTGACCCCAGCGCCGGCAGCACCGGCCATGAATCCGGTGCCGGATCATCTCCGCTTTCCGCAAGTCCCGGCGTGGCAATCATCAGGCGCATGTGGCGTATCGTAGCGGCTTCATGAAACTGCACGAACAGCCCCTGGCGAGCATGAACCTCGTCGCGCGCTACGGTCCCGGCGAGATCGTGATCAACAACCGCCGCCTGGTGGCACCTTTGCTGGTTGCGCCAGGGCACCTGCGCGAAGACTGGCTGGGGGACCTCGCACAGCTCATGCCGGCAGCCCTGGGCCCGGTGCTCGAGCTGCAGCCGCGCATCGTGTTGCTGGGCAGCGCGCAGCCACCACCGCATGCCCGCGCACTGCGCGCCGCGTTCGCAGAGCGCCAGATCGCCCTGGAAGTCATGCAACTGGGCGCGGCCTGCCGCACCTACAACGTGCTGGCGCAGGAGGACCGCGCGGTGGTCGCATTACTATTCCCTTAAGGTCGGACCGGAACGCGGCGCTGGGCTAGACTATGGCCCGATTTTTACTCCAACGGGGATACCTGCATGCGTTTCCGACTCGTGATCATTCTCGCCGCCACCGCCGCCCTCGCCGCTTGCGCGCAGGCCTCCCAGCCCACTCCCAAGACGGATGACGAGAAGGCCCTGTATGCGCTGGGCGTGATCCTGTCGCAGAACGTCCGGACCTTCGATTTCACCGACAAGGAGCTCGATATGGTGAAGGCGGGCCTCGCCGACGGCTCGCAGGGCAAGGAAAAGATGGATGCCGATGCGCTGCAGGGCTACATCCCCAAGCTGCAGACACTGCAGACCGCGCGCGTCGCGGCCGGACTGAAGCGCGAGAAGGAAGCCGGCACGGCCTACCTCGCCAAGGCAGCCGGTGAAACCGGTGCGCAGAAACTGCCCAGCGGCCTGATCTTCAAGTCCGTGAAGGAAGGTTCCGGCGCCGCGCCGGCCGCCACCGACACGGTGAAGGTGAACTACGAGGGCAAGTTCGTCGATGGCAAGGTCTTCGACAGCTCCATCAAGCGCAACGAGCCGGCCACGTTTCCGCTCAACGGCGTCATCCAGTGCTGGAGCGAGGGCGTGCAGCACATGAAGGTCGGCGGCAAGGCGCAGCTGGTATGCCCGCCCGAGCTGGCC
>Ga0335083_10000179_pt1 | contig 109587 bp, 83 predicted proteins | sample Lox_Sample_42_FD_206716 | JGI IMG/M metagenome (GOLD analysis project Ga0335083, IMG submission 206716) | Soil microbial communities from Loxahatchee National Wildlife Refuge, Florida, United States - Lox_Sample_4.2 | ecosystem: Environmental > Terrestrial > Soil > Wetlands | place: USA...
GACTAGGTTCCTGGCTGGTTGCTCCGGCGTCGTTTACTTGCACCGGCTGAGGCAAATCCGTCAGTGCGCCAAAATCCGAGATCACGTCCAGGTTTTCAAGCTCCGGCAAGTTCTGGTTGATTTGCGCCTCCTCCGCCGCCGTCAGTCCATGATCCGCAGGCTGCGGCCGCGATGCGACCCACACGGTCGCCAGCAACAACAGCGATGCTGCAAGCGCTACGCGCGGCGACGGCCGGAACCATGCCCACCAGCCCTGATTCACCGGCTCCGCAGCCACTCGCGCGCGCACTCGCGCATCAAATGCACCCGATGGCTCGATCTGTGGCAATTCATCCAGCAGACTCGTTACCGCACGAAATTCAGTCACGCGCAGTTGGCACGTCGCGCACGAGGCGAAGTGTTTTTCCACCTCCAGCCGTTCGCTCTCTTTCAATCGCCCGTCCACGTACGCCACAATTTTGTTTTCCATTCTCGTGCAGCTCATAACTTCCTTCCTTCTCTACCCGGGTCAACTGCATGGCAAGCGGTCGTAGCGGCCGGTCTTTGGACCGGTTCTTCTACTTCCCTTGCCTCGCCACGAGGGGGGCTAGTTCCACTCGCAGCGTTTCGTATGCCCGAAACAGCAGCGACTTCAACGCGCTCTCCGAACATTCGAGAATCCTTGCAATATCTCCATAATCCAGCTCCTGGTACTTGTGCAGGAGCACCGCCGCGCGCTGTTTTTCCGGCAATTTATCAATCGCGTGCCGGATCATTTTCTTGCGCGCTTCCTCAAGCAAATGCTGCTCAATATTCGGATTTTTTTCCGCAACGTCCAGCACTTTCTCATCGCCGTCTTCCGCATCCACCGTCACCGGCGCATCCAACGAAATTTCCATTCGCTGATGGCGGTTGTCCCTCACGGAATTTAGCGCCAGGTTTGTCGCGATCCGGAAAAGCCACGTCGTGAATTTGGCGCTCGGCACGTAATCTTTGCGTGCGCGGTACACTCTTAAAAACACTTCCTGCGCCAAGTCTTCCGCCTCTTCCCGCACCCGAACCATGCGGTAGAGAAAGTTGACAAGAGGAGTCCTGTAGCGCTGGAGGAGAAGCTCGAACGACTGCTCGTCGCCCGCCTTCACGTCCAGCATCAGTTGGACGTCCGACCTGGCCATAGCCGCCACATTCTATCGAACCCCAACGTGCTCATAAAGTTGCAAATGTTTATCTGGCGTTTAAGTGAACTAGGGGCGAAGGCAGGGCGAATCTAAACGTGGAATAAATGCTGCATTATCAATACTGTGGCCACCCCCACAAACACAAGCATGGCCATCCTCCAATTTGGTTCGCGGTTCACTTCCGGAAGCAAATCCGTCGCGGCAACGTATACCGTCACCCCTCCGGAAATCGGCAGCGCATATTTCAATTGGCTTTGCAAGGCGCTCGTCAACAAAACTCCAAACAGCGTCGCCGCTCCCAATAACCCCGCCGCGAGGATTGCGTTGCGCCGTCCTTGGCCGCTGGCAAGCACCACCGACGAGACCGTGAATCCCTCCGGTAGCTTGTGCAAAAAAACCGCCACGAAAATCATCGCGCCGAGCCACACCGAAACAAGAAATCCCGCCGCGATGGCGACCCCGTCAAAAAACGTGTGAATGATCAGCCCGAGCAGCACAGTGTTCCGCGCGTGGTGATGGCTCATCTCTTCGTGATGAGTCTCTTCCCCAAAATGAAAATGCGGCGCAATCGTATGCTCGAAAAGGTGTACGAGGAAAAAACCAATCAAAACAAACTCCAGCGCTTGTTCGCCGCCCAGTCGGATCGACTCGGGGATCACATCCACAAAAGCAACGGCCACCATATAGCCCGCGCCAAGCGCCAGAAAATATTGCAGGTACCGCCGCGGCCACTCCCGGTGCACGACAAAATAGCCGCCGATCAAGTTGCCCGCCGCGGCCACTAAGCCTAACGCCCCCGCCAGCGCTGTCCGAAATGCCAAGTCATGTGCCATAAATCGGAAAAGCGGCAGCCGGGCTGCCGCACTCCAAGATCAACCCGCCCAATCTCGATTTCTCAGTATCTTTTGTGTTCTCGGCGATTCTGCGTAAATACTTTTTTATGAATGTCTACTCCCTCGCGTAATTACTTCTCATCCCGAATGCCGGAACAAAATGACATCGCCTTCTTGCACGATGTATTCTTTTCCTTCGAGCCGCACTTGGGCTTTCTCACGTGCCGCCGCGATGCTTCCGGCCGCTAGCAAATCGCTCCACTTCACCACTTCCGCGCGGATGAAGCCCTTTTCGATGTCGCTGTGAATCGCTCCAGCAGCCTTCTGCGCCGTCGATCCCTTGCGGATCGTCCAGGCGCGCACTTCTGGCTCGCCCGCTGTAAAAAACTGGATCAAGCCCATCAAGTCGTAGGTCGCGCGAATCAAGCGGTTCAGGCCCGGCTCCTTCAATCCATAAGAAGCCAGCAACTCAGCGGCTTCATTTTCTTCCATCTCGGCGAGTTCCGCTTCGAGCCTTCCGCAAATCGCCACGACAGCAGCATTGGGCCGCCCCTGCAGCGAACTCAATTTGTGCCGCTCCACCGCCGTATCCAGTTTGTCCGCTTCGTCGTCGCCAAGATTCAGCACATAGAGCACCGGCCGCGCGGACAAGAACAAAAATCCGCCAATCGGTTTCTTCTCCTCCGCCGTCAGTTCCAACTCGCGCAGAGGCTTTTCCGACTCCAGATGCGCTTTGCACTTTTCCAAAACGGCTTTTTCCGCCAGCAAGATTGGATCGCTCTTTTTCTTCAAATCCTTTTCGAGCCGCTCGAGCCGCCGCAAAATCTGGTCGTGGTCGGAAAGAATCAGTTCCAACTCGAGATTCGTCGCATCCCGCAAAGGATTAATACTCCCCTCCGAATGCGGAACCGAAGGATCGTCAAACACGCGAATCACGTGCGCAATCGTGTCCACTTCGCGCAAAGGCGCCAGCGCATCGCGGTTCTTTTCCTTCTGCATCCCGCCCAAATCCACGTACTGCACCGTCGCGTAGGTAATTTTCTTGGGGTTATACAGCTTCGCCAACTCGAGCAGTCGCGGCTCCGGCACTTTCGCCACGCCGACGTGTGTCGCCGACCCACCGCCCTTCCCCTCGACGTTAGCCTTCGTCAAAATCCGAAACAGCGTTGTCTTCCCAACCTGTGGCAATCCAATAATTCCCGTCTGCAAGTTTCGTCCCTTCCCTTACCGTTCCGGTTCCTCAATTCAAACCCACAATGCTAACACACCATCGCTGCGGCATTTGCAGGGCCACGATATATCGTGCCCCTGCCGGCTCGAATGCACACTTGGGCCGCCCGACCTATTTATTGAAACGTTTGCACGTTTAGAACAGTCTCATCATCCAGCGTCTAGCAAAAAATTTAGGCAGGCAAGAACAGCTCTTTAACTGGATAATGGACGACTTGCGCGAGGACGCCCGCCGCGCATTCATTCGATGGACATCACTCTCTTAGATCTCTCCGCCTATCTCGGCCTGGTCGCCGTCGGCGCCGTCACCTTCAACATGCTCCTCGGCGTGCTGATGATTTTCCGCTATAGCCCTGTGCGCTACTGGCCGCATCGCCGCTTCAATTATTTTGCGCTGCACAACTGGACCGGCTACCTCGCTCTATTTTTCGCTACAGCGCACCCCATCGTCTTGCTCTTCAACAAATCGCCAAAATTTCGCGTACTCGACATTGTGTATCCCGTCCACTCGCCGCAGCAGCCTCTCGAAAACACCATCGGCGCCATCGCCCTCTATATCGTTGCGCTCATGGTCGTCACTTCCTATCTCCGCATCCAACTGGGCCGCCGCCTCTGGAAAGCGTTCCACTTCACCGTCTATCTAGGCGCCCTCGCTCTCTTCTGGCACTCTCTCCTCACCGACCCGACTCTGAAGCCTTCACCAGTCGATTGGCTCGACGGCGGCAAAATTTTCGTCGAAGTCTGTGCCGCGATCATCTTCCTGAGTTCGGTCCTTCGCTACCAGCACGCGCGGAAGAAAGCTCCTTCAAGAAGACAAGCGTCCCCCGAAACCGCATCCAATCCCTCGTGAATTGCCTCGATGCTGGCGCTGCCGGCTGGCGAGGCCTCGCTGGAGAGTCATTCGCGGAAGTGACGAACCCGGCGAGATTCACGTTGTGGCAGTCGTCGATCGCTTAGTGAGCTGTCACATGCGCGCTGGCTAGCTCGTCCAGATAGTCCGGCTTGCTTTCGTCGCGCACCAGATGCGGGAAGCGCTTGCCGCCGTGGTAGTCCACGCTGCACGTTTTGTAATAGCCGTCGATCACCACCATTAACGTAATCGGCTCGGTGTTCTGCTTCGACGCGGCAATCGCGTCGGCGAGCAAATCATGATCGTAGACGCGTCCGTTCACTCCGACGACTTTCATCCCCGAAGTGATTCCCGCCTTGAACGCGGGACCGCCGACGATGGAATCGATCACCGCGCCGTCATCGCCCAGATGCAAGCCGATCGTGTACACATCTCCCACATTGCCGTGGTGCGTCTCGCCTTTCGGCGCCTCATCATCGAAAAGGAATTTCCAGCCGCCATTTTCGATTCCGCCGAGCGGTGGATTCGGCGAGGTCGAATTCAGCCGGTCGTGCAGAAATTTCGCCCAGTCGTATGGCGCAATCGCATTCAGCCCGCGAACAATGTCCTCGAATGTATAGGGCTTGATCTCCGGCCCGTTATTCGGCCCTCCATAAAACGCGTGGCAGAAATCGTCGATACTTTTTTCGCCGTGCGTTTGCTGGTGAATGATCGTTGCCACTTCAAGCCACAGCAAATCGCCTTCATCGTAATAATCCGTTCCCCGCCGCCAGTTCACCCATCCGCGCGCGAATCCTTCGCCGGGCACGGCCACTGCCGTATCCAGCAGCGAACGCCACGTCCTTCCCGGCCGTCCCTCACCAAGGGCTGCTGAAATATTCGCGAGATTGTTGCGGTAATCCTGTGCGCTCCACAAGCCGCTGCGTGCCGCCAGCAGCGGCCCCGCAAATTCCGTGAACCCCTCGTAATCCCACAACAAATCGTCGCGCATCGGCGTTTCATACTCCGGAGTGGCCAGGTCCGCAGGCCGCCGGAATTTCCCGCTCCACGAATGCGCGTACTCATGCGCGACCAGTTCGCCCATCGCCAGGCCCGCGTTTGGCCCGAGCAAAATTCGCTCCGGCAAGCGGCTGTCGTTGCACTCGTTGTGTTCGAGGCCGAAGTGCGCCACGTGATCGCTCAGCGTCAGTAAGAAATGGTATTCGTGGTAATGGCGCGAACCGAAAAGTTTCCCGGCTTCGGCCACCAGATTCGTCAAGCCCTTCTGCACCGCAGGACTCATATTCAGCGCGGCTTCGCTATCCGCAACTATGTCCATTTCGTGGTGAATCGGTTCGCCCGGCGGTGTGATATCAATCGCGCGGTAATACTGCCCCGCAATCACTGGTGAATCCACCAGCCGCTCCAGCGAAAGGGGTGCGAACGATATTTCGTTTCCCGACTGCTTCTCGACGTGTTGCGGCGTTCCGAATTTCCAGCCTTCCGGCAGCACGAGCTTCGGATGAAACATAATTTCGCTCGCCGGACGTCCCGCCGGATAGAGCACGTTCTGGTTCCATTCGATCACGATCAGTTTGTCCGTCGCCGACATCGCCGAAGTCGCGAATCCGCCCCCGCTCGGCTCCAGATAGTCGAAGTTCACGTGCAGTTCTGTGGCGCCCGCGGGAACTTCCACATGGAACGTGAACACATCGGAAAGATCGCGTTGCCAGGGAATCGTTGTCCCGTTCGCCATAAATTTTAGTCCGGTTACGTTGCCGATTGGCCCATCCGGCCCGTGCTCGCCCGGAATCCATTTCGGATAGTAGAGTGTCAGCGGTCCCGGTTTCACTGGAATTAGTTCCTGTGTCCGGATAACTTTCATCGGCGTTTGCGTCGCGTCCACCGTCACGGAAACCGCGCCGCTCTGAGCGGAGGCGCTCCAAGCCGCCACAAAGAAAAACGCGGAAAGCGCAACCACTTTTCCGCGCGCGATTACCGCCGAGGCGCCTCGACCGATCACAGACCATCCCTTGCGCTTCTGAAAATTCATGTCCCCAACTCCCCTCATCGTAGTATTCCCCGCGCCGGCGCAAATATCCGTGCACCAAAAAACTGCCCTTGGCGCCACCGTTCCATCCGCGCAGCGAGTTCCAGATCAAATTCGGCATGAGCATATCGAATCCCGGCCGCATTTCCTATGCCCAAGCCTTGCCTCTCGCCCGAAACTTGTTAATCTATTCCCCCGTTTCTAGAATGGAGCCCATGTGACCGACGCACCTCCCACTCCGCCCTTCGATCTCGCCAAAGCCACACGGTTCCTCGCCGCCTGCGACGAAAAATTGAAATTCCTAATCTCCGAAACGCCGCCTTTCCAGATGGATTTGGCTTCCGACGGCATTCACAGTCCCTACGAAGCGTTGCTCGAAGCCATCACGCACCAATCCATCTCCGGCAAAGCCGCGGCCACGATTTTCGAGCGAATTAAAGCGCTCAGCTCGGCTGGTGGAGTCCCGCCCCCGCAGGAAATGCTCAGACTCCGCAAACAAGCCCTACGCAAAGCCGGCCTCTCCGGCGCAAAAGCTGCCGCCATGAAAGACCTCGCCAGAAAAACAATCGAGGGCGTCGTGCCCACCCTCGAAGAAGCCCACACGCTCAGCGACGAAGAGCTGGTCAAGCGGCTGACTTCCGTCCGCGGCATCGGGGCCTGGACTGTCGAAATGTTTTTGATCTTCCGCCTCGGCCGCCCCGACGTTCTCCCAATCCACGACCTCGGGGTACAAAAAGGCTGGTCACTCACCTACGGCAAAAAACACAAACCCAAAGCGAAAGAGCTTCTCGCTTTCGGCGAACGCTGGCGTCCCTACCGTACGGTCGCAAGCTGGTACATGTGGCGCGCTTGCCACCGCGCCGGCAACGCCGCCATGCGCAAAATCCGCCCGGCCAAAGTCCGCCGGAAGCGTCGTACGAAGAGCATGCGAAAACCTGCGAGGTGATGATCAGTCGTGAAAGGATATGATTCTAATAGACTTAATCTTTGTTCAAAGACTTTGAATTGCAACGCTCGCCAAGAACTGAGGGAGGGGTGCAGGATTGGAAGGAGCTCGGTTGGGCCGGCTAACTAAGGACGAGGAGCTTGTTACCGCATCAGAGTTAGCTCGCGAACCAGGAAGAACATAGCCGCAATTCCAGCCAATAGAACGCCGCTTTCGAGCGACACCGAAATCAAGTGGAGTCTGCCGAACGCCGCCAGCAAAGGACTATCCGTCGCCGTAGCCTGGATCGATCCCATCTGCACTCGAAGAACTGCCATCTTCGCGCTCACCGTATATTGCGATATGGCGGTCAGCACGATCATCAGCGCTGCGCAAATTGCTGCCGGAGTCGCAAGGCTTGCAAAAGTCCGCGTCCGCGCCACTCTGACGAGCAGGCACAGGATACCCAAGGCAATACCGCCCAGATGCATTCGGGTCAGCGAATAACCGACCATCGCACCAGCCTCGTCGCGGCTCGCCAGGATCCCAAAGGCCCCAGGCGCTACCACAAAACTCAGGAACACGTCGCTCCCGAGCCACAGGCTAACGCATAGAAACTCGATTGTACGGAAGAATGTGGACATCCGGAATTTCCGATAGAATATCTCTTGAAGCGGAACCAGAAATGGTGGGCGACAAAGGACTTGAACCTTTGACCTCTCCCGTGTGAGGGGAGCGCTCTAACCAACTGAGCTAGTCGCCCGGCCCGTACTGCCGCGACGCTCCGCAGCGTCATCTATTTGTAACAGGAAGGACTTGGGTTTTCAACCGATGTCCACGGCGACCTCTCAGATCGTTTCCCAGCTTCAGCGCTCCATCGCGCGTGCGATTTACGGCAAGGAAGAAGCGATTCAACTTGCGCTGATTACTCTTCTTGCGCGCGGTCATCTGCTCATCGAAGACGTCCCCGGCGTCGGCAAGACCACTCTCGCGCAGGCTCTCGCAAAATCGTTTCATTGCAGCTTTCAGCGGATTCAATTCACTTCGGACCTGCTGCCAAGCGACGTCCTCGGTGTAAGTGTTTACAATCCGGAATCCCGGGAGTTCGAGTTTCGCTCCGGTCCGATTTTTGCAAACGTCGTGCTTGCCGACGAGATCAATCGCACCACGCCGCGCACGCAGTCCGCTCTTCTCGAAGCGATGAATGAATCGCAAGTCACCGTGGACGGCAAAACGCTCCAATTGCCTCATCCGTTTCTAGTCATTGCCACGCAAAACCCCGTCGAGCACCACGGCACCTATCCGCTGCCCGAGTCGCAACTCGACCGTTTCCTGATGCGCATCAAGATGGGCTATCCCTCCCACGAAACCGAGCGCGAAATCCTACGCAAGCATATTCACGATGATTCGCTCGCTGCTCTCGAGCCAGTCGCGGATGTCGGTGACGTTCTCGAAATGCAGGAATCCGTCGCACGAGTGAAGGTGGACGGCAGCCTACACGACTACGCTCTCGAAATCGTCAATCGCACGCGCAAAACGGAGCAGCTCGCTCTTGGCGTCAGCCCTCGCGGCACTCTCATGCTGCAACGCGCCGCGCAAGCCCGCGCCTTTCTCGACGGCCGGGATTACTGCCTGCCCGATGACTTCAAACAACTCGCCGTCGCCGTCTTTTCGCATCGCGTCGTGGCCAGCGCCCGGCACGCCTCGCTGCAAAGAAAAGCGGAATCGACCGAATCCGTTCTCAGGGAAATCGTCGAATCCGTGCGCGTACCTCTGTGAATCTATCCTCGACTGCCGCGCAACTCTGGGCCAAAGCCGACCGCTCCGCTGTTCGCGCCTTCTTTGTCTCCATGGCCGCGCTGGCCGTGGCCCTGCTCCTTGCTCTATATTCCGGCTCGGCGAGTGAACTCGGCCATCTGGGTCTCGCTATCGTTTCTGCCATCGGCGCCCTGCTTCTCGCCGCGTGGGTGGCCATCACGCTCGTTCCTGTCCTCGCCAAGCGCACACCGCTTCGCTGGATCGGTTACAAAATGGAGTACCGCGTATCACGCGAAGGCTGGATTTATATCCTTGGGATTTTTTTAGTCGCCATCGCCGCTCTCAACACCGGCAACAATCTTCTTTTCCTGATTCTCGCCAGCCTGATCGCCATCATCCTGATGTCAGGAATTCTTTCTTCGATCACTCTCTCTGGCGTCGAGATGCGATTGGAATTGCCTGAACACATCTTCGCCGGCCAGCCTGTCCGCGCTCTCGTCGAATTGGAGAACGAAAAACTGACCCTTCCCTCGTTTTCTCTGCGCGTCGAAGCGGTCCGCGCGAAAAATACGCCCAAAGCCGCGATGCTCGAAACTCCGGTTTATTTTCCTTACATCCCGAAGCATGAACTCGTTCAGCAGCATGTGCCCATGACTTTTCTCCACCGCGGCATCTACCGGCAGGAAGCCTTCCGCATCGTCACCAGGTTCCCGTTCGGCTTCTTGCAAAAGGCGCGCCGCCTCGATTTGAAGTCCGAAGCACTGGTCTATCCATCCGTCGAGCCCACACAGGATTTCTTTGAAGTGCTTCCCGGCATGCAAGGAGCCCTCGAAAGCCTTGCCAAAGGCCGCGGTCAGGATCTATACGCATTGCGCGACTATCAACCTCGCGACAGTTCGCGCCACGTGCACTGGAAGGCCTCCGCTCGACTGGGATCTTTGATGGTCCGGGAGTTCACCCGTGAGGATGATTGCCGTGTCATCGTCGTTCTCGATCCGCACATGCCGGGAGGAGTGGCCGCTGCTGAAGCGGACGGCCGCTTTGAGCGTGCCGTCACGATGTGCGCCGCGCTTACGTGGCACTTTTACGAACGCAACGCCGTCCTGCAATTTCGCTCGGCGGATTTTGAAACGCCGCTGGTTGAGGCCGACGAGGTTATTTTCGATATTCTGCGCTATCTCGCAAGCGCGAAGCCCTGTCCTCCCGACCCACAGCGGAAACTGCTCGCCGATTTGGCCACCGGCCCGGAAGTTTTCCGCGTCATCGTCACCAGCGAGCCCCGCGGCTCCATTCCCTCGAACATCTGGAATCAGTCCTGGGTCATCTTCCTCGAGGATCTTTCCGACTGATCGGAGTTTGTTCGCTCCCAATCCAGCAGCGTCTTCAACTGTGCGAGAATACGCCGTGATCATGCTCACGGGCCGCGAACTCGCCGTTTTCCGCCGTAAATTGCTCGATTGGTTTGGCCAATTTCAACGCGAGTTGCCATGGCGCGCCTCGAAGGATCCCTACCGCATCTGGATTTCGGAAATCATGCTGCAGCAAACGCGCGTCGCGGCCGTTATTCCCTATTACGACCGATTCCTGTCCCGCTTCCCCGATGTGCGGACGCTTGCGGGAGCGCCGCCGGAAGAGGTTTTGCGGTTCTGGTCCGGCCTGGGCTATTACAGCCGCGCGCGAAACCTCCAAAAAGCCGCTCAGCAAATCGTCGCGCTGCACGAAGGCGTATTTCCACGAGACGAGAAATCTGTTCTCGCGCTGCCTGGCATCGGCAAGTACACAGCCGCCGCGATCTTGAGCATTGCCTTTGGCGAAACGCGCGCGGTACTTGATGGCAACGTCGCACGCGTCCTCGCGCGGCTCGGCGCGATACGCGGTGACTTGCGGGAATCGCGGCGCTGGCAAGCGCTGCAAAAAACGGCGGGAGAGCTCCTCGACCGAAAAGCGCCGGGCGACTGGAATCAGGCCATAATGGAACTCGGCGCGATGGTTTGCACGCCACGCGCGCCGCAATGCTTACTCTGCCCCGCCGCAAAATTCTGCCGCGCGCGCAAACTTGGTGATCCAGAATTGTTTCCCGAAAAACGAAAAAAACGCGAAACCGTGCAGATCCTCCTGGCCGCCGCAGTACTCCTTACTCCTCGCGGTGAAACGCTGCTTCTGCCGCCGCCTCGAGTGAAGAAGGAGGCCAAGCCCGCCGCCGACGACATCGCAACGCTTGTGTCCCGAATGTGGCATTTCCCAACGATCTCTATTCGCAAAGATCCAGGTGCAGAACTGAAAGCCTTTCTCGCTGGCTCTCCTTTCGCCAGAAATGGCGCGCTTAATCTTGAGCCGCTCGCTCCTCTCCGGCACGCAGTAACCTACCGCAACGTAAAGATGCTGCCTTTCCGGATCGCGATCGCGAGCATTCCCCGTATTCACGGTGCAAAGGTCATTAGTCTGGAAGAGTTCTCGACGCTTCCTGTCTCCAACCTGACACGCAAGATCGCCCGCGCCGCGCTTTCCCAGCTCCCGCTAGCTCCAGCCGCTTTCGCAAATCGGTAAACGTTACGGTTTCGCGTGCCGTCTGCCGCGGTGGGCCGGCCTAATGCTAGGATGAAATGTGTCCATGGCCGCCGCCGTTCCAGCAACGAGCATCGCCCCGCTCCCCGCCGAGCGTTTCTTTCGGACTTCTCTCTTCTTGCTCGTGGCGGCCTCTGTAGCCACACTCGTGAGCACCGGAAAACTCGATCTGTTCACGATGATCATCGCTCCCAGCGCCGTGCTATATAAGGGATTTCGCTGGTGGCGGCGCCGTCCCGCGGAAATCCCGCATCACATCGCCACGCGGCTGGTCGTGGGTTACCTGATCGTTTTTCCGCTGGATGTTTTCTTTTTTTCGCGGATGTTTGTGGCAGCCTCATCCAACCCGGCGCTCTACGCCGCGCTTTTGGGAGCGGTTCATTTCCTCCTGTTCGTGATGCTGGTCCGCCTCTACAGCGCGACCACGGACCGCGACGCGTTTTTTCTGACGATGCTCTCCTTCGCCGCGATTCTCGCGTCGGCCGTTCTCACCATCGACACGACTTTTCTCGGACTTTTCTTCCTGTTTCTTCTGTTTGGCGTAGCCACCTTCGTAGGTCTTGAGCTGCGCCGTGCCTCGAGAGGAGCGATCGGACCGGAAGTAGACGCCCAGCCCAAGCAGGAAAGGCGCCTAACGCGCGCCCTGGCCCTGGCAGCGGTCAGCGTGGCATTGGGGGCGATCACCATCGGTGGCGCGCTGTTTTTCTTCTTTCCGCGCTTCAGTGCAGGATATCTTGGCCGTACGAGCTTGCAACCGACGCTGATGTCCGGCTTCACCGACGACGTCGAGCTAGGCCAAATCGGCGAGATCAAGAAGAATTCCCAGGTTGTCATGCGGGTCCGCACGGGAAAACCGGTGGGATATCCCGGCCTGCGCTGGCGTGGCATAGCGCTTTCAGTTTTCGATGGAAAACGATGGTACTCTAACGATCGCGACGCCGTCACCATTCCGGCCGCCCCGAATGGCTGGATCAATCTCACACCGCCAACTCAGCTGCCGGATCCGAGCGCGACTCTCCTGCGCTACACCATTCTTCTCCAGCCCGTGGCGACTGATACAATTTTCGCGCCCGCAAAGGTGATTTCGCTGCGAGGAAATCTTTCCGGGGAAGACTCCAACAACGAGGCCGGCGCTCGGCACAGCTATCTCATCCGCGATTCCTCGGGCTCTCTCTTTAACCCGTTCCATAATTTCAGCACCCTGCTTTACGAGGGATTCTCGTCGCTGCCAGCGATGGATGTCCCCAGGCTGCGCGCGGCTTCGACCGACTATCCCGAAACCATTCGCGACACATACCTGCAACTCCCTCCTCAGCTTGATCCGCGAATTCCCGAATTAGCAAGACAGATCACGCAACGCGCCGATGATCCCTTCGACAAAACAGTCACGCTGGAAAATTATTTGCGGTCGCATTTTGCTTACACTCTCAACCTCACGGGGAAGCCCGGCGAAGACCCGCTCGCCCATTTTCTGTTCGAGACGCGCGCCGGGCATTGCGAGTATTTTGCGTCTGCCTTGGCCATCATGCTTCGTACGCTGGGCATTCCTACCCGTGAAGTGAACGGCTTTCTGCCCGGCGAATACAACGATCTTGGCGGAGACTACATCGTGCGCGCAAGCGACGCCCATAGCTGGGTCGAAGTCTATTTTCCCGGAACCGGCTGGATGACGTTCGATCCCACTCCACCGGGGGCGGAATCCGAGGGCGGCTTCTTCTCCCGCTTTGGGCAGTATATGGACTGGTTTGAGCTCACCTGGAACGAATGGGTCATCAACTACGACTTCATCCATCAGATTCAGCTTGCGCAAACCATGCAGCGCGATACGCGTAACTGGACGGAAAGCGTCCGGACCTGGTACGCGGAGCAGCAGGTAAGAGGACGGAAGTGGATGAAGTCCTGGAACGGTGGGCTGAGTCTGCTGATTCCGTTGTTCATCGTGTTGTTTCTCATGGCGTTGCGCTTCGATCTCGTTGTTGCCGTTCTAAGGCGGCTGTGGCTTTCGTGGCAGCTTCGCTCGCCCGAGATGGCACGCTCCAATCCGCAGCTTGCTTCCAGGCTCTACGCGGAACTTTCGTACCTGCTCGAGCGCCGCGGCTTCGCGCGCCAGCCCACGCAGACGCCGTTCGAGTTCGCGTCGACGGTATCGCAACCTCGAGTTGCGCCTGCCGTATTCGAATTCACGCAACGCTATGCCGAAGCGCGTTTTGGCGGCGTGCCTTGCGACACGGTTCGACTTCGCGCTCTTCTCGAACAAATTCGCTCGGCCTTTGCTTCGCGCTAGCCCGGCGCTTCCAAGTCGTTTGAGTTCGAGCTGGCGCCCGCCCCAAAACTCTGGCTACGTGGTTCATCCGCCGCCGCGTGTTACAATTGAGAATTGCGCAAAGCTGCAAATTCACTGCCTATGACTAAGGTCGGATTCGTCAGCCTGGGTTGCCCAAAGAACCTCGTCGATAGCGAGGTGATGATGGGTATTCTTACGCGCGAAGGTTACGAACTGACTCCGCGCGCGGACGAAGCGGAAGTTCTTGTCGTGAATACGTGCAGCTTCATCGAATCCGCGCAAAAAGAATCCGTCGATGCGATTCTCGAGATGGCCGAACACAAGAAGTTCGGCGCGGCAAAGAAGCTCATCGTGGCGGGATGCCTGGTCGAGCGTTTCCGTGACCAGATTCTCGAACAGGTTCCGGAAGTCGATGCGGTCGTGGGAACAGGCGAGGTCGAACGTATTCTGGAGGCCGTCGACGGCGACTTGCGCGTGCTGCCCGCGGCGCCGCCGGCGTTTCTCTATCATGATCTGACGCCGCGCGTCATCACGACGCCGCGCCACGCCGCGTACATCAAGATCGCCGAAGGCTGCGATCATCCCTGTACGTTCTGCATCATCCCGCAACTGCGCGGAGCGTTTCGCAGCCGGCGCTTTGAATCAGTGGTGCGCGAGGCGGAGAATTTAGCCATCGCTGGCGCGCGCGAAATCACATTGATTGGCCAGGACACGACTTCTTACGGCGAAGATTTGGGCCTCCGCGATGGGCTGGCGCAATTGCTGGGACGGCTGGCGCAAGTGGAAGACTTGCTGTGGGTGCGTTTCCTCTACGCTTACCCCAATCGTGTAACGCAGAAACTTCTCGATACCCTGGCAGCGCATCCGCGCCTTGCCAGGTACATGGACATGCCGCTACAACACGCTAGCCGAAATGTGTTGGCGCGGATGAAGCGCGGTTCGCACGGTGATGCGTTCTTGAAGCTTCTTGAGCGTATTCGCAAGACGATTCCCGGCGTTTCACTGCGCACTTCGTTTATCGCGGGTTTCCCCGGCGAAACCGAAAAGGATTTCGAGGAGCTTTGCGATTTTGTGTGCGCGGCGAATCTGGATTGGATGGGAGTGTTCGAGTATTCGGATGTGGACAACGCGAATAGTTACGCGCTGGACGAAAAAGTTGACGCGGAGACGATTACCGATCGCAGAAACCGGCTGATGGCCATTCAAAAGAAAATATCGCGGGAGAAATTGCGGGCTTGGAAGGGCCGCACGGCCACGGCGCTTGTCGAAGGCCCGTCGAAGGACAATCCGCTGGTGTGGGAAGCGCGGCTGGAAGGCATGGCACCGGATATCGACGGAAAGCTCTATCTGACCGATATCGAATTGCCCGGCGGCGAAACTGCGGTGGCAGGTGACGTTACGAGGGTAGAAGTCATCAAAGCCGATACCTATGATTTGATTGGGCGCGTCGTAGAGATTCTGCCCAAGCTCGCAGGACGGACGCATGTTCATGCAGAGCGCCCCTCCGTGCCGGGCATTGCGCCGGTCGAGAAGCTCACGCGTATTTCCACCGGCGCTCCGCTTCGCGTCCTCGGCTGAGCTATACTCCCAGCTTAGAAACTCTTCTTCGCGGTCTCCGCGGTCACTGTGTTAAAACAGCATCTCAACACAGAGTACACAGAGCTCGCAGAGATGAATCAATCCACCTGCTGTGGGATTCGACGGAAGGCGAATCGCCAGCCTCTTGGAGCACTACCGATGAAACATCGCTGCCCGATTTGCAAAACGCCGACTGATTCCGAGACGAACGCGGATTTTCCCTTTTGCAGCGAGCGCTGCCGCAACCGTGATCTCGGCAACTGGGCCAGCGAAAAGTATGTCGTCTCCGAACCGGTGTTTGATATGAGCGAACTCGAAACGGGAGACGAGCCCGGCAAAGCAGAATCAGTTGAAGAAGACGAAGATTTCAAGGGGTTTCCAAAGCCCGATGAAACCATCCACTGAAACAACCGGCGGCACCGCGACTCTCCAAAAGAAGCCGCGGCTTGCAATGGCTATCGCTACCGCGCTGGGTGTGGGCTACATCCCAAAAGCGCCCGGCACATTTGGGTCGCTGGTTGGCGTCATAACGGCTGTTCTTTCCGCGGCATTTTTCCTGCATCCGGCATCATTTCGCGCGATCTTCTCTGGGCATCCGCTTGCCGAAGCCGTTTTTTCCGACAAGCATTTTCTGGTGCCTGGGGGCGACATTCACGATTCCGCGCTGGCGCTTCCGCTCATCTGCGCGCTGGCCATTCTCGTGGTTCTCGCCGCTATCGGCGTATGGAGCGCATCCCGCACGGCGGATTTCGCTGGAATTAAGGACCCGCAATTTGTGGTCATCGATGAAGTTGCAGGGCAGCATTTGACTTTGCTATTGCCGTTGATTCCTATCGGGCTGCCCCACCTGACGCAGCACATGGATTTTTCCGTGTACGCGATTTTTTTCACCTTGAGTCTCGCAAATTGGAAATATCTTCTGCTCGGTTTCGTGCTGTTCCGCCTGTTGGACATCTGGAAACCCTTTCCGGTGCGGCAACTTGAAAAATTGCCGCGCGGATGGGGCATCATGGCCGACGATTGGATGGCGGGCGTCTACGCTGCTATCCTGTTGCGAGTGGCGCTACACTTTGGGTTGCTTGGCTAGACATGAAATTCGGGTTTGGGTCTTCGGCAGAAAAAAACGGCATCCCCCGCATCGATAGAGTTGCGCCCGCCGCCGCGATCCCCGGCGGAGAGATCGCCATTCATGGCAGCGGATTCGCTTCGCGCGCTCACCCTCGGCCGGTGGTGCGTTTTGGCGAAACGGAAGCCAGCCTGGCGCTGTCCAGCGAGCACCGCTTGATCGCGCGTGTGCCGGAAGGCACGAGCGGCGGCATCGTCCGCGTCTGCAGCGCCGCGAACGAAAGCCAGCCGCATCCCGTCTCCATCGGCGTACAGATCGCGGACAATCTGCATCCGATCGCAAATCCCGCGGTCGATTCGTACGGCAACACCTACGTCACTTTTTCGGGCAGCCGCGGGCAGCGCGTTCCCGTTTCGCTTTACAAAATCACGGCGAACTACAGCGTAAAGCCTTATGTGACTTCGCTCGTGAATCCCAGCGGACTGGCGCTGGACCGCGCGGGGAATCTCTTCGTCTCCTGCCGGAACGACGGCACGATTCACCGCATTACGCCTGAAGGCCGCGCGGAGCAGTGGATTGAAGGCATGGGCATCGCCACGGGCATTGCCTTCGACCGCGCTGATAATCTCTATGTGGGCGACCGCAGCGGAACAATTTTCAAGATCAGCCTGAACCGCGAAATTTTCGTTTTTGCGACGATGGAGCCCTCGCTTGCCGCGTATCACCTGGCGTTTCATCCGAATGGCGACCTGTATGTGACGGGGCCGACAACCTCGAGCTACGACCGCGTGTACCGTATTACACAGGGCGGCGAAGTCAGCACGTTTTATCGCGGGCTCGGGCGTCCGCAAGGGCTGGCGTTTGACCGCGACAACAATCTTTACGTCGCTGCTTCGCTCGGTGGGCGGCGCGGGATCGTTCGCATCACGCCTCAGGCCCACGCGGAGGTCGTCCTAAGCGGCTCCGGGCTTGTCGGCATAGCGTTGCAACCGTCGGGCCGCGCGATCCTCGCGACTACGGGCGCCCTCTTTACGCTCGATTGGGACGTCCGCGGATTGCCACTGCTGGGATAGCCGACAAGATGAAAGCAGAGATCATCGCCGTTGGTTCAGAATTACTGACGCCCGACCGGTTGGACACCAACTCGCTCTTCCTCACGGAAGAGCTGAACAAGATTGGCATCGAAGTCCTGCGAAAAACGATCGTGGGAGATAACCACGATTTGCTCAGCGAGGCGTTTCGCGACGCGTTGAATCGCGTGCCGCTGATCATCTCCTCGGGCGGACTCGGCCCAACGGAAGACGACCTCACGCGCGAGACCGTCGCCGAACTGCTGGGCCGCAAACTGCGCCGCAATGATGAAATTCTTCGTTACATTGAAGGCCGCTTCCGTTCGCTGAACCGCGAAATGCCCGAAGTCAACGTGCGCCAGGCGATGATTCCCGAGGGCGCGGAAATTTTGGAAAACCCGCGTGGCACCGCACCGGGTTTGTGGCTGGAAGACGCAGGGCGCTCCATCGTGCTCCTGCCCGGCCCGCCACGAGAGCTGAAGCCGCTATTCCGCGAACAGGTTTTGCCGCGACTCGAGCGCCGCGTCTCCGGTGTGCGCATGTTCCATCGCGAAATTCGCGTCACGGGGCTGGGAGAATCACTCGTCGAGCAGCGCGTTCTGAGCATCTACAAGCGATACCCTGAAGTAACCACTACGGTGCTGGCTGCTCCGGGTGAGACTCAACTGCATTTGCGCATGTGGACGGACGACGCGGAGCACGCGAAAAAAACTCTCGACGAAATCGTGAAGGGCTTTGAGATTGCCTTAACGGACCGTATTTTCAGCGAGGATGGAACTTCTCTCGAAGAAGTGATCGCCGCCGAACTGACCATGCACAACGCTACGATTTCCGCCGCGGAAAGCTGCACCGGAGGCTTGCTGGCGCAGCGGTTGACGAGCATCGCCGGTAGCTCGTCTTATTTTCTTGGCGGCGTGGTGTGCTACAGCAACGAACTCAAGACGGCATGGGCGGGCGTGCCACCCGAACTCATTCAAGCCAAAGGTGCGGTGAGCGCGGAAGTCGCCATCGCTCTTGCGGAAGGGATTCGGCGGCGTGTGGGCAGCACGTTTGGCTTGGGCATCACGGGAATTGCGGGACCTGGCGGCGGCTCCGAAGAAAAGCCGGTGGGAACGGTGCACATCGCGCTGTCTCACGCTGGCGGCGTCAACGAACGCGGCGTGCGCTTTCCCGGCGATCGCGAAGCCGTTCGCTTCCAAGCGAGCCAGGTCGCGCTGGACATGGTGCGCGTGCATTTTCTCTACAACGGCAAGCAGCCTAAGAAAAGAGCTTGAGGGTGCGCCTCTTCGTTGCGCTCGAAATTCCCTCGGACGTGCGAGAAAATCTGGCGGCTTTTCTCGAGGACTTGCGCGGCTGGTGCGAACCACTGGGAGACAATCGGGTGCGTGGCGTACGTCCGGAGAATCTTCATGTGACTCTAAAATTCATCGGCGAAGTCGCGGCGGCAAGACTGAATGCCATACGCAACGCGCTTTCGGCCGTTCACGCGCTAGCGCCGCTGGAGCTTCGGTTTCGCGGGCTGGGATTTTTCCCGGATGCTAAGCACCCGACGACTCTGTGGACCGGGCTGGAGGCCCCGGCAAAATTGATAGAACTGGCCGGCGACATCGATCGCGCGTTGGAAACTCAAGGCATTCCGCGGGAAAAACATGCCTTTGTCCCGCACCTCACGTTGGCACGCTTCGCGACGCCCGTCCTGAAAGAAAAACTCTGCGCTGCGATCCAGAAAAACGCCGCGCGCGAATTTGGTTCATTCCAGGCGCGCGAGTTTCATCTTATTGAAAGTAAGCTGAAACCTGCGGGGCCCGAGTACACTTCCTTTGCGACTTTTCCCCTCACACCGGAGACCAAGCACTGATGATCGAACTGAACGCGACACTCATCTCGATCCCGGTAGCTGCGTACCTGCTCGGGTCGATCCCTTTCGGGCTGTTGCTGTGCAAATTATTCGGCCCTACGGATGTTCGCAAGGTGGGCAGCGGCAACATCGGCGCAACCAACGTCGCGCGCGCCGCAGGGCCTGTCGCAGGCATCCTCACACTGCTGCTGGATGCGGGGAAAGGCGCGCTGGCGGTTTATCTTGCCGCGCGGTTTTCGAACGAAAGCGCCACGTGGATGATGATCGCCGGGCTCTGCGTCCTTGCGGGTCATTGCTTCCCCATTTGGCTGGGGTTTCGCGGAGGCAAGGGAGTGGCAACGGCCGCGGGCGTTTTCTTGATGTTGAGCCCGCTCGCGTTTCTCGGAGCGGTGATTTTGTTCGTGCTCGTCGTAATTTACTGGCGATTTGTTTCGTTGGGGTCGATTTCAGCCGCGGCCGCGATGCCGCTCTTGATCTACTTTTTCTGGGCGCCGCGTCACGCTCCGCCGCACGTGATCACATTCGGTACGCTGGCCGCAACGCTTCTCATTGTCTATAAGCACGACGCCAACATTCAGCGGATGGTCCAGGGCAATGAACCCAGGTTTTCCTTCCGCAGAAAAGCAAAAGAAGAGGATGCGCCTTGAAGCGCATCGCGATTCTGGGCAGTGGGAGCTGGGGTACCGCGCTGGCCATCGTTCTCTCGCGCGCGCATAGGCCGCACGAAATTTCCTTGTGGGTCCGCGACGCCTCGCTTGCCGAATCCATCCAACACGATCGCGAAAACAGGCTCTATCTGCCCGGTCACAAGATTCCGGAAAAGGTGCAAGTCACACACGACGCAGCCGCAGCGTTGAAAAACGCAGAAGTTGCCATTGGGGCGATTCCCGCAGTTCACGCGCGCGGGGTCTATCAACGCATTATGCCGCACATCGCGCGCGGAGCAGCTATGGTCAGCGCGACGAAAGGCCTCGAGCCTGCAACTCATTCCCGTATGAGCGAAATGATCTCTCAGCTAGCGCCGCAGAAATTCCCTCCGCGCGTCGCCGTTCTCTCCGGGCCGTCTTTCGCCGCGGAAGCAGCGGCTGGGCAGCCGACCGCGGTCGTTCTCGCATCGGCCGACCCGGCGCTCGCGAATGAACTCCAAGAAGAATTTGCCGGCCCATCCTTTCGGCTTTACACCAACGAAGATGTGCTTGGTGTAGAGCTAGCGGGCGCCATGAAAAATGTCATCGCCATCGCCGCGGGCGCCTGCCAAGGCTTGGGCCTCGGCTCCAATCCGTTGGCTGCGCTGATCACCCGTGGCCTTGCCGAAATGTCCCGCCTCGCCGTCGCACTCGGAGCGCGCCAGGAAACGCTGAGCGGCCTCGCAGGACTGGGTGATCTCGTCCTGACTTGCACAGGCTCGCTGAGCCGCAATCGTCACGTCGGCATCGAGCTCGGCCGGGGCCGCTCGCTAGCCGAAACACTGACAGGGATGCACAAAATGGTCGCCGAAGGCGTGGGCACGGCAGCGGCTCTTCTGGCTCTCGCGCAGGAACACGGGGTCGCACTGCCAATCACGGAACAAGTAGAAGCTATTCTTCACCAAGGCCGTTCCCCGCAGGATGCCATTCGTAGCATCATGGAGCGGCCCCTGAAACGTGAATAGAAACGGCCGAAAAGGCTGAAAATACTGCCTTTCCGAGGCCCTCGCGGAGACCGCCACGCCCAACTAGTACCAAGGTTCCAGTTGCAAATGCGCGACGCTCGGCCATTCACGGCCCCCTCTGCTGCTCCTAATCCCCTAAAATTAAGAGTTGAGATGCCCGACTCCAGCTCATCCCCGTGGGAACGCCTGCGTAAAGGACGCGTGCGCATTTTGTGGCTCGTCCTGGGCGCGCTTTTGCTCGTCAGCGCGCTGCCCATCGGTCTCTACCACCGCCAGGTGCTACAGCTTAGCCAGGACAAACTAGTCGACACCGAACGTGTGCAGCAGTCGGCTTTGACGCGCTCCTTGGCCCAGGAAATCCAGCTCTTCGAGGCCAATCAGACGCAACAGCTATTCAGCGAGCGCCAGATTCTTGCTTTGATGGGCCTCATCGACAATGTCGAAGATCCTGCCTCCGAACCCAAAGTCACCCGGCTCCTGCAGGAGTTTGTGCAGAGCAACCACGACACTTTTGTGTATCTGACTGCGGTCGACAAATCCGGCAAAGGCACAAAAGCTTCGCAGGGAAACTTCCAGGCTGAACAGGACCCCTTTGTGGCCAAAGCGCTTCAACGCGGTTTTGTGACGTGCATGCAGTCCGAGGAGTTGCATAGCGTCAAGTTTCGCAGCGATCCCATCGCGCTTGCCCCGAACAATCAGCCTGCGTTCGTTCTGGCGGTTCCGCTCCAGGACTTGAACGGCAATTTCACCGGCATGCTTGCTGCCGTCGTCTCGCTCGAGCCGATTTCAAAACGTTTGCGCGACGCCAGCGTGCGCGGCCGCTCAGTCTTTGTGGTGGATCACTCCGGACATATCGTCGCCCATCCTGACACGAAAAATTTCGTTCCTGGAGCGCAAACCAGCGACAAACTTGTTGATCAAGTCCGCGCGCTGCCTTCGGATCTTCGTAATACGGAGACAATCGGTTTCACGGAGGGCGCCAAGAAGCATCAGGTCGAAATGATCGGTACATACAGCACGCTGCCCGAGGTCAACTGGGCCGTAATCGCTGAACGGAGCCTGGATCAGGCGCGCGCCGACGCCGGCGTGACGGAACTCAATCGGCAGGCGCTGGCCTTCGTCAGCGTCGTGATCCTCGTGGCCATTCTCTTCGGCTACTTTTTTGCCGTGGGCATCAGCGGCCCGATTCGCGGCCTTGCGGCTTCCACGCGCGCCATCAGCCGTGGCGAATTCCATCAACGCTCGCCCGTCCGGGGAGCCGCCGAAATCAGTGAGCTGGCCGAAAACTTCAATAAGATGGCCAGCGACATCGAAGAGTATATTGAGCGGTTGAAGGAAGCCGCGGAGGAAAACCGCGAGCTGTTTATCGGCTCGATTCGCATGCTTGCCGCGGCCATCGACGAAAAGGATCCGTATACGCGCGGTCACTCCGGCCGCGTGGCCAAATATTCAACGCTGATCGGACGCGAACTGGGCCTTTCCAGCGAAGAGCTGGACAAACTACGGATTTCCGCGCTTCTACATGACGTCGGTAAAATCGGCGTCGAGGACCGCGTTCTGAAAAAGCCGGGCGCATTGACGCCGGAAGAGTTCGATCTGATGAAGCAGCATACCGTGAAGGGCGCTAACATCATGCGTCCTGTTTCGCAATTGAAAGAAATGCTTCCGGGCATCGAACTGCACCATGAACATATCGATGGCCGCGGCTATCCCTACGGTTTGCAGGGCCAACAGATTCCTATGATGGCGCGCATCATCGGGGTGGCCGACACGCTCGATGCCATGACCACGAACCGTCCTTACCAGTCGGCGATGGACATCGACTTCGCGTTGAACCGCATCAAGTCGCTTACTGGTTCGAAGTTCGATGCCGTCGTAGTCACCGCCCTCGAATCCGCCATCAATGCCGGAAAGCTCCGTCTCAGCGCCGTCGAAGTCACCGTTTAATACGAAACGGCATCCTTCCGCCTCTCGCAACGAGGTGTAATTCGCATGACGGGCTCGCATCGGTCGCTTCTGTTACAATTTTAACTCGCGCTGCTTTCACAGCGCCCAACCACATGATTTCGCTCTTCGGCAAACCGGAAAAGGTCGAACCGTCGCTGCTCGAACGGCTGAAAACCTCAGTTAGCAAGACTAAGGCCGCATTGTCCGAGTCGGTCGAAAACATTTTTCTTGGTGAGCGCAAGATCGATCCTGCACTTCTGAAGAAACTTGAAACCGCCCTGCTCTCAGCCGACCTCGGCGTGAAACCGACGCGCGAGATTCTGGACGCCGTCCGCGACAAATTGGACCGCAACGCGCTCTCCGACGCCGGCCAGCTCAAACGCGAGATCAAGTCGCACATCATCCGCATCCTCACAATGAACGGTGGGAAAGCGAGCGATAATTCGATTGGCGGCATGGGAGCAGCTCACACCAAAAATCCGGCAAGTTTGCCCAACGGCTCCGGCCCGCGTGTGATTTTTATCGTCGGTGTGAATGGCGCCGGCAAAACAACGAGTATCGGCAAGCTCGCAAATCGCCTGCGCCAGGAAGGCCTAAGCGTTGTGCTTTGCGCCGCGGACACTTTCCGCGCTGCCGCCGTCGAGCAACTGGAAATTTGGGCGAAGCGCAACGGTATTGACGTCATCAAGCAAAAATCCGGTGCTGATCCTGCAGCCGTGGTTTTCGATGCGGTCACGGCAGCGAAGGCGCGCGGCGCGGACGCTGTCATTGTGGATACCGCTGGCCGCCTGCACACTAAGTCCAATCTCATGGCCGAACTCGAAAAGATGAAGCGCACCGCGGCAAAAGTGATTCCCGGAGCGCCGCACGATGTCCTTCTTGTTCTCGATGCAACGACCGGCCAAAACGGTCTCGCACAGGCGCGCGAGTTTACTTCGACGGTCGCCGTCACCGGGATCATTCTCACGAAGCTGGACGGCACTGCCAAAGGCGGCATCGTCGTCGCGATCGCGCGCGAACTCGGCTTGCCCATTCGCTTCGTCGGCACTGGCGAACAGATCAACGACATGGTGCCCTTCGACGCGGAAACTTACGCGAACTCTCTTTTCGACTAAACTTTCGACGAGATCATGGACGCTCACGCCACTCGTTTCATGGAACACGCGCTGGCCCTGGCACGCAAGGGGACGGGCCTTGCGAGTCCGAATCCCATGGTCGGGTGCATTCTCGTGCGCGACGGCGAAATCGTCGGCGAAGGATTTCATCAGTATGACTGGCGTGATCACGCGGAAATCGTCGCGCTGAAATCCGCCGGCGAAAGAGCGCGCGGCTCGACGATGTACGTCACGCTTGAGCCCTGCAACCATACGGGACGCACCGGCCCTTGCACGGAAGCCATCATCGCGGCGGGCGTGCATCGCGTTGTCGCGGCAATGGAAGACCCGAATCCCGTCAACTCGGGCCGCGGATTTGACCGGCTTCGCGGGGCCGGCATCGAAGTGGAATCGGGCGCTTGCGAAGAAGAAGCTCGCCGCCTCAACGAAGCCTTTTCCTGCTGGATTCGCACACGCAAACCGTTCGTCACGCTGAAATCCGCGCTTACACTCGACGGACAGCTCGCTCTGCCTCTCGAGCGCAACAAATTGCACAAGCGAAGAAGCAAGCAAAAGCAAACAAATTGGATTTCCTCGGAAGAATCGCGCGCCGAAGTTCATCGCATGCGCCACGCCGCCGATGCGCTGCTCACCGGCATCGGCACAATCCAGATAGATGATCCGCTGTTGACGGACCGCAGCGGCCTGCCGCGCCGCAGGCCTCTCCAGCGCGTCATTCTCGATGGCGGGCTGACGCTCTCGCCGCGCGCGCGCATCGTGCAGACCGCCGATGACGATCTTCTCGTTTTCACCCAAGAGCATCCAAACACGCGCCGGCTTCGCGCTCTCGAAAAAGCCGGCGTCGAAGTCATAAGCGTCAATTCGCGCATGGGAAGGCTCGACCTCGAAGCCGTTCTCACCGAACTTGGCCGCCGCGAGTCCCTCAGTGTGTTGCTCGAAGCCGGGCCCACGCTCAACGGCGCAGCTCTCGCCGCAGGAATCGTCCACAAACTTTTTCTTTTCTATGCGCCCAAAATCTGCGGAGAGAGCCGTGTACCCTTCGCGACCACACCGAATCTGAATCCCTCCCCGCTGCAACAGCTGCGCACGCAAGCCTTCGGTTCAGACATCGCCATCGAAGCCTACGTTCACGACGCCTACCGGTAGCCGTGGAGTGCGGGAGCCGGCTCTCGTTCTCCACGGCACAGACCGGCGAACCTAGGCGCTGACGCGAAGTACAGCCGCGCCTTCGATCGCGTCATTTTTCAGCGCGTCCAACGCGCGGTTGGCATCGCTTAAGGGAAAAACCTGGGTGTGCATCTGAACGGGTATCTCCGCCGCGATGCGCAGAAAATCCTCGCCGTCTTTCCGCGTGTTGTTCGCCACACTGCGAATCATGCGCTCCTGATACAGCAAATCGTAACTAAACGACGGAATCGCGCTCATGTGAATTCCGCCGAGCACCAGCACGCCACCCTTTCGCAACGCCGCGAGCGCTGCGGGCACAATCTCTCCAGCCGGCGCAAAAACAATCGCGGCATCGAGTTTTTCCGGCGGCGCATCGAACGTTCCGCCCGCCCACTTTGCTCCAAGCTCGAGCGCCAGCTTCTGGTGCCGTGCATCGCGCGACGACGCGTACACTGTCACGTTCCAATGCCGCGCCACTTGAATCGCCACGTGCGCCGCTGCGCCAAAACCATAAAATCCCAATCGTCCGCCCTGCTTGATCCCCGATAACCGCAAACATCGAAATCCGATAATCCCCGCGCAGAGCAATGGCGCGGCCTGCTCGTCCGTAAAACCATCCGGTATGGCATAAACAAAATCCTCCGGCGCGACAATGTATTCCGCGTAGCCGCCGTCGACGCTATATCCCGTGAATGTCGGGTGATCGCACAAGTTTTCTTCGCCCCTGCGGCAGTATTCGCAGACCCCATCCGCATGGTGCAGCCACGCAACACCCACGCGCGCTCCGGCGGCGAACCGTCGCGCGCCCTCGCCCTGTTTTTCGACAGTGCCAACCACCTGATGCCCCGGAATCACGGGCGATTTTCGCGGCGGCAACTCGCCTTCAATGACGTGCAAGTCCGTGCGGCACACGCCGCACGCTTTCACACGGATCAGCACTTCTCCTTTGGCGGGCTGCGGCGCAGCTACATCCGCGAACTGCAGCGGGCTAGTCTCGATTTTTGCCGGAGCTTTGAGCAGGCAGGCTTTCATGGCGAGACCTCAACGGTTTTCTTTGCCGTGTACGGTTTTAGTTTAGTGCTTTCTGCCTCCACGGCGAAATGCTGTAAACTCAAAGAGAGACGCTGCACGAAGAGGACATTCAGAAAACTGTGTTCACGGGAATTATCGAACATCTCGGTACGATCGAATCGCTCCAGCTAAAGCCCGGCGCCGGCCACGTCACGATCCATGTGCCCAGCGTCGGGTCCGCTCTAGCCGTCTCCAACAGCATCGCCGTCAACGGCTGCTGCCTCACCGTCGTTGCTCTGAGCAAAGAAAACTTCTCCGCCGATCTTTCCGGCGAAACCATCCAAAAAACTTCGTTCGGCGCAGAAAGCGGCGGCCTAAAAGTGGGTTCGAGTGTCAATCTCGAGCAGCCTCTCACTGCCGGCAAAGAATTTGGCGGCCACTTCGTCCAGGGACACATCGACGCCACGGGTCGGGTCACGCGCCTCGATCCCGAAGGTCCTGAAAGCGAAAATTGGTGGCTCGGCGTGGAGGTTCCCGAAGATTTTGCGCGCTACGTTGTTCCGAAAGGCTCGATCACCATCGACGGCATCAGCTTAACCGTTGCCCGCTGGAACAATAAAGGTCGCACCGCGGAAATCGCCATAATCCCCTACACCTACGAGCACACCAATCTTCGCGACCGCAAACTCGGCGACGCCGTAAATCTTGAGGCCGACGTCCTCGGCAAATACGTCGAACGCTATCTCGAAGCGCGCAAGCACGCGCCATCTTCCTCTATCACGATGGAGAAACTCTCGCGCCAGGGTTTTGCTCTCGATTTCCCGATGGATTCTTCGAATTAAACAGCCCGTTCCGGGGATCCTTCCCGTTTTGTCCGCACGCCGCGCCAATACAGAGCCAGCCCGACGAGCACCGCCGCCGCGGTTCCCCCGATCAGCTTCGCTTCAAACAGAAATTTATTTGCTTCTTCTCCTGGCGGGATAAACGAAAACGCAATTCCGCACAATACCACCGCAAATCCGAGCCCTCCAGCAATCCATACGCCAAGCTTCCCGCCTGGAATCAAGACGGCCTGAGGGTTATCCCTCCGGTCTTTTCGCCCCGCAAGTTTGATCACCGCGGCATACATATACAGGAACGGAATAAAATAAAGGATGATTGCGGCGTCCACCAAAATCTGATACGCCCCGCGCATCGTTTCTTCCTTAACCTGGCTGAGTAGCAGCACGATTCCAGAAATAGTGGCCTGCACGAGAATGGAAATATACGGCGTCTTCCACTTTGGATGGATCTTTCCAAATGCCGCCGGCAGATACTTGTCAATTCCCACGACGAACGGCACGCGCGCGATCCCCGCAACAGTACTTCCCACGCCGCCCGCGTTTCCGACGGACACCAGCATCGCCGCGAGAACGCCCACGAATCCAATCCGTAGCGCTGCCGAGCCCAGAGTCAGTGCCTGAAACACGCCGCTCTTTGGATCCACTTCCGCCGCGGGCGCCAGCGCCAGCACTGCAAACGTTCCGAGAATATAAATCGCCGCGATCATTGCGCCGCTGCCCAAAACGGCGCGCGGCAAGGTCCGCTGCGGATCCCGGATTTCGTCGCTCATTGCGGAAACCAGCTCGAGCCCGCTAAACGCAAACGCAATCTGCGACCAGAAGTTCACCGTATCCCAGCTCCAATGCGGCATCATGTTCGCCAAAGTGAATCGCGTCACCGAGCCGTGGTGAAACCACAAAATCGCAGCCACGCCCGTCAGCATCAGCAGCGGAAGATAGGTCGAAACTCCTCCGGCGTTTTGCAGCCACTTTCCCACGTTCATCCCGACAATGTTGAATCCCACGGCCACAATTAGCAGAATGAACGAGCCCACCATCAGAAAAGTAGTGCTTTGCGCAAGATCCACGCCCCGCGAACCTGCCACATACGCGCCCATCGCCGCGCTTGCCAGCAGCAAGCCGGGGAAATAAAAGACCGTGTAAATCCAATATGTCCATCCCGCCACGAACCCATGGAAATCGCCGAAGGCTTCTTTCGACCACACGTATAGTCCGCCCTCATTGGGAAAGCGCGACGACAGTTCGTTGATCACCAATGCCGTCGGCACAAAAAAGAAGATCGCCGCGAGCACCCACAGGCTGATGGAGGACGTACCGTTATGCGCAGCTGCGGCAATCCAGCGGGGGCCGAGCACGGTCGCAATGTTGAAAAACAGCACATCCCAAAACCCCATGGTCTTGGGCAACTGCTTGATCGGATCGGCCGGGCCGCCCGGCGGCTGGCTCACAGAGTCACGTCCAGCGCGGGTATCAGTGCATCCTGCATGCGGAAGTTATGAAGAAACGGATCCGTCGAGTTTTCAAAATTGTCCCACGGCCCGAAGAACGCAACTCGCCCGTCCTGCAGAAAAACCACGCTATCTGCGAGCTTCTTCGCCAGATGGGTATCATGGGTCACCACAATCGATGTGCGGTGAAACGCGTCTTTCAGCCTCAAAATCAAGTCGCCCATGTGCCCAGCCATGATCGGATCTACCATTGTTGTAGGCTCATCAAACAATATTGCGTCAGGATTCTGCGCAAACGCCCGCGCCATGGCCACCGCGCGCTTCATCCCCGTCGACAATTCGCTCGGCAGTTTATCGAGGACCTCTTCGACTTCCAGCATTTTGGCGAGTTTCACAACGTATTCGTCGATGTCTTCGTCTTCAAGCCCCGGTTGTTTTTCCAGCGGAAACGCGATGTTGTCCGCAACGCTAAGCGAATCGAAGAGCGCGCCGGACTGAAACACCATCGTTACTTTGCGCCGCACTTCTTCGAATTGCTGCTCGCTGAAATCCGTCACGTCTTCGCCGTCTACAAAAATCCGTCCCGAATCCGCTTTCATGAAACCCATGATGTGTTTCAGCGAAACTGACTTTCCCACGCCGCTGCGGCCCATAATCACGCACGTCTCGCCGCGCTTCACTGTAAAACTGACGTTCTTCAGCACCTCGTTCTCGTCGAACGATTTGCACACGTCGCGAAACTCAAAAAAGTTTTCGGCGCGAGAATCCTCTTTTTCTTTCGCGATGTCGAGTGCCGTCATTCTCGTTCCGTTTCCACAATGCGCCGCGCTTCCTCGTAATCCGCGACCGTATTCATGTTCCAGAAGAGCCGCCCAGCGCTATCAAATCGTTTCCAGTCCGCGGCGTCAAGAACTTCCGAGCGCAAGAGTGAGATCCCCTGAGTCACTTTTCGAACGCCTCGTTCAAACGCCGCCTGAAGCGTTTCCACCGTGTCTGTCCGCCAGCACGCGCACAACGGCTCCGGTCCGCTGGCCGAATGCGCCAACACAACCTGAGCCTCGCTTTTCGCTGCTCGATCCGCCAAATAGACAAGCCATTCGCGCGTCAAGAATGGCATATCGCAGCTCACGATCAAGTTCCAATCGCAATGGGGTGCATTCCGTCGCGTGTTCAACAGCGCGGTAACAATTCCGCCCAGTGGCCCCTCGCCCGGCCAGCGGTCTTCCACAATTTCTGCTCCGAAATCCGCATATTTTCCAGGAGCGGCCACGATCTTCACGTCTTGCTCCAAGCTCCGCAGCAATTCGAGGGCGCGCGCGAGCATCGGCTTGTTCGCGAACTCCACCAGCGCCTTGTCCCTTCCAAATCGCGTGCTCCCGCCGCCCGCCAAAACGTATGCGCCGACTTCCAATTCGTTTCTCCCCGCGGTCATTCTTAACCTCTCGGTTGCTTTTCTCCGTGCACTCCGCGCTCCCTGTGAATTCTGTGTAAATTCCTATTCTTCTTCCGATATCTCCCGTCCCGGCCGCCGGATTCCCAGCTCGCGCAATTTCTCCTGTAAACTCTGTCGGTGCAACCCGATCGTCGCCGCCGTCTTCGATACATTCCATCGATGCTCGACGAGCTGTTTCGTAATGTACGCGACCTCGAATTTGCGCTTTGCCTCGCGAAAATCCTTCTCGCCAAATCCATTCTCGCTCGCGCCGTTCGAATTCTTGTGCAGCGTCTCCTCCCCGCCCACCACTTCCTGCGGCAAATCCTCCACGCCAATCTCTTCCGTGCGGCAAAGCACCAGGCTCCGCTCCAGCGCATTTTTCAATTCGCGCACATTTCCCGGCCAATCATACCGCTCGATCGCGTTGACTGCTTCGCGCGTCAATTGCGCCCGCCGCCCCAACCTCGCCCCGTGCATCTGCAAGAACGCATCCGTCAGCACAGGAATATCCTGCTTGTGCGCACGCAACGGCGGCAACTCGATCGTCACCACATGCAACCGGTAAAACAAATCCTCGCGAAATTTTCCAGTCCGAATTTCCGCCGCCAAATCCCGATGCGTCGCGCTGATCACCCGCACGTCCACGGGAATCGGCTGCGTCCCGCCCAATCGCTCGATCGTGCGATTTTCCAGCGCCCGCAAGACTTTTGCCTGCGTCACCGGATTCATGTCGCCAATCTCATCCAGGAACAGCGTTCCGCCCGACGCCAGCTCGAACTTTCCTTTTTTCTGCTGCGCCGCGCCGGTAAACGCTCCGCGCTCATAGCCAAACAATTCCGATTCGATTAAAGTCTCCGGCAGCGCCGCGCAGTTCACCGCCACGTACGCCTTCCCCGCCCGCGGCGACCTCGCATGAATCTCCTGCGCCATCAAATCTTTTCCCGTCCCGCTCTCGCCGAAAATCAGCACCGTCGAATCCGCCCGCGCCACGCGATCCGCCATCTCAAACGCGCGCCGCATTTCCGCCGTTCGCCCAATCATCTGCCCAAACTGTCCCTCCGTCGCCATCCGCCGCCGCAGCGAATCATTTTCTTTTTCCAATGTCGCCAGCTTTAGCAAATTCGCCACGCGCTGCCGCAACTCTTCGAGTTCGAATCCCTTCACCAGGTAATCCGCCGCGCCAAGCTGCAGCGCCTCGACTGCCGTCTTCGCCGTGTCCAGCGCCGAAACCATCAGCACCGGCAATTCGCTTCCCTGCTCTCGCATCCACCGCAAGAAGTCCAGCCCGCTCTGCCCCGGCAAAACAACGTCCAGCAAAATAAGATCCGGCAGTTCTGTATTCAACGCTTCGCGCGCCGCTTCCGCGGACCCCGCCTCCGCCACTCGGTATTTCGCTTCCAGCGCTCGCCGCAATCCATACCGCGCCGCCGGCTCGTCATCTACTATCAGGATCGTCTTCATGGCATCCTCTTGCTCTTTTGAAATGCATCGCTCCGTCGTTCGCCATCTTGGCTCAAGTTTTTTCTGAAGCCACTTTCTGAATCCCAGACGGCTCCGCTGAGAAGCTTCTGCGCCTCATCGCGGCTGGCCAGATCCTTACCTCAAATCGGGTTCCCCGGCCGTTCGTAGCCGGACTTACTATTTTCAATTCGCCTCCAAGTTCCACAACCCGCTTCGCGACTATCGCAAGTCCCAGTCCCGTGCCCCGCGACTTCGTCGTGAAAAAAGGCTCCAGCACTCTCTCTTTCAGATCCGCTGGTATCCCCGGTCCTTCGTCCTCCACGCTGACCAGGCATTCCAACCCGAGCCACGCGAGTTGCACGTTCACCTGTCCGCCTTTGGAAGATGCTTCAAGCGCATTTACCGCCAGATTGCTGATCACGTCGTGCAGTGCCTCAGCGCTCGCGTCCACGATCGATTCTACATCCGCCATTCTCGACCCAAGCCGCACTCCTCGCTTCTCCGCTTCTGGCCGCAATACCGCGAGCACGTCGTCGATCACTCCCCGGATATCGCAACGATCTTCCGTCCGGCCTCCCTGCAATACCGGCCGGCTGAATTGCAGAAGTTGGTTCAGCTTCGACGACAATCTCCCAATCTCCTCCAGCACCATCCTCGTTTCCCCGCGAATGGACTCCGGTAATTCGTCGCTCTCCAGTTGCACCTGCAAAATTGTTTTGATCGACCCCAGCGGATTTTTCAAATTGTGCGAAATGCTGGCTGCCATCTGCCCCAGCACTGCCAGCCGCTCCCTCTCCGCCAATTCCCTCTCCAACCGCAATTTCTCCTCGATCAACCGGCACAAATCCAACGCCCCAGGCAACTGCTCGCACAAGAACTCCAGCGCCGCCGCCGTCTCTCCCGACAACATCGCACCATGCGCTCTAACACGCAGCGTTCCCAAAGTCCGCCCGGATTGCCGTATTGCCAAAATTTCCTCGGATCCCTTCTGTTCCGAGCTAGTCTCCGCAGCTCTACCGAGCGAAAGTTTCGCTTGCGCGAGCTGCAACTCTTCGCCGATCCATTTCTCGATAAAAGCCGTTAGTTCCCCCAGATTGCCCAGCCGCGCCACTTCCTGAATCCGTACCATCATGCGCTGCGCGTGGTCCATCTCCGTTTGCGCGGTTCGCCGCAGAATCCCTCTCATCAACCTCTGCAGCGGCTCAAAAAACACAACAGGCAGAAACAACAAGATGGCCGCCGTTGCTTCCGGGGGCAGATACGGCTCCATCCACAAACTCGCTCGCCGAATCAGCCCCAAATAAAGCAGCGCTAGGAACGTCGCAAATACCGCATAAATCAGATTCCTTTGCCGCCCGATCTGGAGGAAGTTGAATCGTTGCACATTACGTATTAAGGACACCAACGGCGCCAGCGCAAAACAAGCGATGAAGGTTGCCGCCGCCTCGTGGGAGATTCCCCAAGCGCTCCAAAGCTGAGGCATGAAATGAACTGCCAGAATGCACAGAGCTGTCCCCGACATGTAGAACTGGAGCGCCCGATGAAACGATTTTTGTTCCTGGTCAGGTGCAGCCTTCAGAAAACGCCATTGCCAAAAGTCCGAAAGTGCCAGCGACACAACCAGCCAGATTTGAAATGACCTGCCCAAGACCTCACTTGGCAGCAAGAAATTAAAGCCGTCCCGCAAACGAAGCGCCGCGTATAGCTTTGGCAGGAGCAAGACGAAGGGTGCATAGGCCACAATGAGCCACAACTTCTTTCGAACATCCCGAGGCAGCAGCTCCCGAATCTGCGCATATTCCACATGCAAATGGACTAGCAGCGACGGCAGAAACCACAACCCAAAGCAAACCACCGTCCAGCAAAAAATAGAGAGCGCCACAGGAATCGTCGCGTAGTACAACTGCGCGTTCAGCTCCAGCAGCGATCCCCCGAAAATGAACACCAGCGCTAGGCATAAAAAGAAGAAGATCCGCTCGAAATTCCGCTGCCGTCTGTGTCCGAGGATCACCACCATCCAAAAGAACGGCAGCAGCGTCCCCGCCGTCAGCACGATCAGCCGCAAATAGATAGAGAAGTGCAATTTTAGTTTCCGCCGCCGTCCTCTGCCCCAGAAAATAGCACATCCGCAGCCAAGTGTCGTATTTTTCTTGCACTATTCAAATATATGAAAATACTACACTTAAATGGTATCTAGGTCGACCCAAAATTCCACCCAACTGTCCGATTAATCCTTGACATGCAACTTCTTTCTGCTATATTAGCAGTCGGCTGTGAGGAGTGCTAATTCATATTTCGCTCTTCCGGCCTCTGTTCAATCAGAAAGTCTACCTACGGAGGTTCTTCCAAGATGGCAGTGAATCTGACCCCGCTCCACGACCGTGTCATCGTGAAGCGCATTGAAGAAAAGGAAACCGTCAAGGGTGGCATCATCATCCCTGACTCTGCAAAGGAAAAGCCCATGGAGGGCGAGATCATCGCCGTTGGCGCCGGCAAACGCGAAAAGGGCGAATTGATCCCTCTCGACGTGAAACCGGGCGACCGCGTTCTCTTTGGCAAATATAGCGGCACGGAAATCAAAATCGAGGACGAAGAGTATCTTATTCTCCGCGAAGAAGAGATCCTGGCCAAGCTGAGCGGCGCCGCCAAAGCCGCCAAGAAGTAAGCAGTCGTAGCGACGGGCTTCAGTCCGTCATTTCGCCAGTAGCAGCCCGTGAGTTGGCAGTGGTAGTGGCCGGTCTTTAGACCGGCGCAGTTCTCTTCAAACTTTGCAGTAAGCATCAACAGTTCGCAGAAGAAATCAGGAGGAAATACCAGATGGCGAAGCAGATTGTAACAGGTGAGAATTCCCGCCAATCGATTCTACGTGGCGTGAACATCCTCGCCGATGCAGTGAAGATCACCCTCGGCCCCAAGGGCCGCAATGCGGTGATCGAAAAGAAGTTCGGCGCGCCGATCATCACCAAGGACGGCGTCACCGTAGCCAAGGAAATCGAGCTCCAGGATCCACTCGAGAACATGGGCGCGCAGATGGTTCGTGAAGTCGCCTCCAAGACGTCCGACGTCGCTGGCGACGGCACCACCACCGCCACCGTTCTCGCGCAGGCTATCTTCCGCGAAGGCGTCAAGACTGTCGCCGCCGGCGCCAGCCCCACTGCTCTCAAGCGCGGCATCGAGAAGGCCGTCGAAGTCGCCGTGGAAGAAATCAAGAAGCTCCACAAGGACGTCAAGGGCGACATGATCGCCCAGGTTGGCACCATTTCCGCCAACAATGACAAACAAATTGGCGGCATCATCGCCGAGGCCATGAAGAAGGTCGGCAAGGATGGCGTCATCACCGTCGAGGAATCCAAGACGATGGAGACGACCCTCGAAGTGGTCGAAGGCATGCAGTTCGACCGCGGCTACCTCTCGCCCTACTTCATCACCGACCCCGATCGCATGGAATGCGTCCTCGAAGACGTTCGCATCCTCATCCACGAAAAGAAAATCTCCTCGATGAAGGATCTGCTTCCGTTGCTCGAGCAGACCGCCAAGATGGGCAAGCCCCTCTTGATCATCGCTGAGGACATCGAAGGCGAAGCGCTCGCGACTCTCGTCGTCAACAAACTCCGCGGCACGCTCCAGTGCGCTGCCGTCAAAGCCCCCGGCTTTGGCGACCGCCGCAAAGCGATGCTCGAAGATATCGCCACCCTCACCGGCGGCAAGGCCATCACCGAAGACCTCGGCATCAAGCTCGAAAACGTGAAGCTCGAGGACCTCGGCCGCGCCAAGAAAGTCACCATCGACAAGGACAACTCCACGATCATCGAAGGCGCCGGCAAGTCCGCGGACATCGAAGGCCGTGTGAAGCAGATTCGCGCCCAGGTCGAAAACACCACCAGCGACTATGACAAGGAAAAACTCCAGGAACGCCTTGCCAAGCTCGTCGGCGGCGTCGCCGTCATTAAAGTCGGCGCGGCCACCGAGACCGAACTGAAAGAAAAGAAGGCGCGCGTCGAAGACGCTATGCACGCCACCCGCGCGGCTGTCGAAGAAGGCATCGTTGCAGGCGGCGGTTCCGCTCTGCTCCGCTGCATCTCGGCTGTCGAGAAGCTCAAGCTGCATGATGATGAAGCCGTTGGCGCAGGCATCGTGCGTCGCGCTCTCGAAGAGCCTTCCCGCCAGATCGCTCTCAACGCCGGCCACGAAGGCGCTGTTGTGATCGGCAAGATCCGCGAGTCCAAGGAGGAAAACTTCGGCTTCAACGCTGAGACTGCCGAGTACGGCGACATGGTCAAGATGGGCGTCATCGACCCAGCCAAGGTCACTCGCCTGGCCCTTCAGAATGCAGCTTCCATCGCGGGCCTCATGCTCACGACCGAAGCTCTCATCGCTGAAATCAAGGAAGAGACCAAGGCAGCAGCCGCTGGCGGCCCTCCTGGCGCAGGCGGCATGGGCGGCATGTACTAAAAAAAGGAGCACAGGCTTCAGCCTGTCCTCAGGGCTTGCCCTTACCAGCTCGCCCAAAACCTCAATCCAAAGGGCGTCCCAGGTGGAAACCAGGACGCCCTTTTTGATTGCCTCACTCAGATTGAATTCCCTCTCAATCCCCTTCCGGAATTCCCCTTGTCACATCCGTGCTCCTTCTGATACACAATTCCCATCCAACCCGAGGAGACCTACATGGGCACCGGCAACACGTTCAATTCCGGCGGTTCGCGCGAACTCAATTTCGAACTCTTGATCATGCGCCTGGCCTGCTCCCTCCCCTTCCTCTACCACGGCAGCGCCATCCTCTTCGGCGCGTTCGGTGGCCCCGGCCCGCACAATTTCTCCGCCTTCATGAAGATGCCTCTCTTCGTCGGCTATCTCGTCGGACTGGCTCAATTCGCCGGCGGCATCGCCATTCTGCTCGGCGTTCTTCTCCGCGTCGGCGCCGTCAGTGTCATGATCGTCATGCTCGGGGCCATCTTCATGGTCCATCTCCCTCACGGCTACGACGTCGGCCACGGGGGCATGGAGTTCGCTCTTACCGAACTGCTCCTCTCTTTCGGTCTCCTCCTCGCCGGCCCTGGCAAATATTCGCTCGCCGGCATCCTCCCGGCCGCGCTCAGGAAGCTCTAATAGCTAGGACTCTCTCCTCATCCATCGAGGCTGGCCACATTTCCCGCGGGACGGCTTCCTCGTCCATGCTGTAATCTGCGCTTGACAGCATACGCTTTCATCACTTAGCATCCGCCAAATTCGTTCTGGATACGGCCCAATTCGTGCCTTTTCCAGATGGCGTGCACCGCGGCCTGTCTTCTTTCCCCCAGCCCCGCGACGAATCCGTCCCTCGGGCTCCTCAGGGCCTCGATCTTCGGTTTCTGCGCGGATCTGGCTATAGACTTCACATGGCGCGGCGCAAAATTTCTTGGCGAATATCTTATTCAGATAAGGGGTAAGTCCTATGTTCACTATCGGCCTTCGAGGAAAAGCGGCGACGTTCGTCGCAGGAATCATGGTTTTAACTCTCGCTTCCGCACGTTCCGCTCGTGCGCAAGACGACCGCCCAATTTCCGTTACCATGAGCCAAGCCGACAAGACCGCGGCGGCCCAGGTTACGAACCACTTCCGAACTGCTACTCCGCTCTACGCACAACGTGCAAACTCCTCGCGGCCAGACCGAATGCTGGCGCTCCGGCCCTCGCACACTCGGCAAAACGGGCCCGCCACTTCAATGCAAAAAAGCGTTCGGTATCCTGCAGATTTGTCCTACCTGGGCGGTGCCGTGGTGAATTACGCTCAGTCGCACGCCGTCTATCTACTTCCCAACGCCACATGTCCCGTCGCCAGTTGCTGGGGCAACCCCTAGGGCTTTCTGAAGGATCTTTCGGGCAGCGATTTCATCCATCTCGTTGACCAATATGTCGGTCTCTTCGCGAGCAGGCGTTACACCCTGGGAATCTCAGCCAAGCTTGGCTACACCCCTCCCGCGACTCCGCTCACTGATGACGATATGCTCGCAGTGGTCCATGCGGTGGCTTCGGCAACGGGCGACACTGGTTACGGCCACATTTTTCATGTATTCCTCGCACCGGGCCAGGATGAATGCTTTGATTCCTCTTTTTCCGTTTGCTATTCGCCCGACAACAACAATTCCTTCTTCTTCTGCGCCTACCATGGCAGCGTCGACTTCTCGGATATCGGCCACGTTCTCTACTCCGTCGAGCCTTTCCAGAACGTGCCCGGCTGCCAGGTACGCCCGGGGACGCCCAACGGTCAATTAGTGGACTCAACCAACGACACTCTTTCGCACGAAACCATCGAGACGATTACCGACCCGGACGGAGATGCCTGGTGGAATTACACCGATGGCGTCTTGTTGGGAGAAGAAATTGCCGACGAATGCGCCTTCGTCGTCTTCACTCCCACCAACGCCTACGGCGATCCTTTTGTCTACAGGATTGGCAACAAGCTCTATGCCACTCAGCCCGAGTATTCCAACGAATTGCACGGCTGTTCGGTCCACTGACCTTCACAGGTAATCGCGATGGCGGGCCCGCGCTTCTCAGCAGATCCTGCGCAGGCCCCCTAACCCAGCCAGTTTGTCCAGCGAGTATTTCGCCCAAGCGCGGCCACGCCCTAAAGCAATAAAGCTGAGGTCATCCACTTCCACCCCCTGCTCCCGGCACCCCGTGTGAAGTTCGCACCGGCGGCTCCTTCGGCTGCGCAGTGCGTTGAGAACTGCTTATGGCTTTATGCAGACTTCGCATTAGTCTCCGCTGCACCCGGCACCTTTGCCGCCAGCAACTCCATCTTGTGAATCGCCGGTTCCTTCGCAAATAGTTCCTGGGCCCTCGCGAAAAGGGCTTTCGCTATCTCGCCCGTTAAGTGTGCTTCCCGACCCTTCTCATCCGCGAAGGTGTCGAATATTCCGAATTTCGGGCCGCCCAGCCTCATCGCGTACCAGGTGATGGTTCCCGGTTCCTTCTCCGCCAACGGCTGCGCCGACTTCAGAAAATTCGCCACTTCTTCCTCTTTCCCTGGTTTCGCTTCGAGTTCCGCCCAGATCGCTAGTTTTCGCATGGCTTCTACCCTCCGGATCTTGAGATGCACCAGACCCACACATGGTTTGGCCGCATGATTCAAGGCGAGGCAACTTTCTACGACGCTCTCACAATTCTCCGTCTCCTCGTTGCTCGCTAACTTCGCTGTGTAGTTCCCTTTCCTGGTTATTCCACATCCGATTCGAAAGTACTGTTTTCGAATCTAGTACTCGACAATAATATTCCTTGACAGTTATACAAACCTGCGCTATCCTTCCTTATGTTTACCTCGCAAAAATCCTTTCTGTCTCTCCCGCATCTCTCCTTCTTTGTGAAATCCGCGCCCTCTGCCTGGAAACCCCCACGAAGCTGCTGCACCCAGCTCCCACCACGCGGCCTCCAGCCCAACTTATTTCATCTTTTTCCACACGCGGCACTCTTCGCGCGGACACCAAAGCTCGCAAATCCTTTTGCCTGCACGGTTTACTTGACAGTTCTCTGGATAACTCCCGGGTGGGGTACACGCGCCGCTCAATCGCTCCGTTTCCACTCGACTCAGTTACTTGCGTCTGTCCGAAATTCGTCCACAACTCCTTTAAATGCAACACTTACGAGAAGCCTCGCAACTACACATTCTAAAGCACTTATGCCAAAACTAAATCCTTTAGATGCAACACTTGCAAAAAATCAGGAGGGCCCTTCGACTCACATTCCCTTCTTTCCTAAACTCGTGGCCTCTTTACGTCATTACTTCCTTGCCGCAAATTCGCTAAACTACTCCCAGAGCGAATACCATAATGCCTGACCAATCCATCTTTGCCACCGTCGAAGAAGCCGTAGAAGACATTCGCCAGGGCCGTATGATCGTCCTGGTTGACGACGAGGACCGCGAAAACGAAGGCGACCTCACCATGGCCGCCGAAAAAATCACGCCCGAAGCCATCAACTTCATGGCCAAGTTCGGCCGCGGTCTCATCTGCCTTGCGCTCACGGAGCAGCGCTGCGAAGAGCTCAATCTTCCCCTGATGTCTCCCATCAACACCTCTGTCCACGGCACGGCCTTCACCGAGGCCATTGACGCCCGCCGCGGCGTCACCACCGGCATCAGCGCCTCCGATCGCGCCATCACCATCCTTACCGCTATCGATCCGAAGACCAAGCCGCAGGATCTCGCACGTCCCGGCCACGTCTTTCCGCTTCGCGCTCGCAATGGCGGCGTCCTCGTCCGCGCCGGACAGACCGAGGCCAGCGTCGACTTGTCCCGCATCGCCGGACTCAATGCATCCGGCGTCATCTGCGAAATCATGAACGAAGACGGCACCATGGCGCGCGTGCCGCAGCTCCACGAATTCTGCAAGCAGCACAATCTGAAGATGCTGACTGTCGCGGATTTAATCCGCTATCGCATGCAGCACGAGCGCTACGTCCGCCGCGTCGCCGAAGCCATCCTCCCCACCCGTTACGGCGACTTCCGCATGATTGCCTACGCCAGCGATGTCGATCACGATCAACATATCGCTCTCGTTCGCGGCAGCCTCGAGGGCGAAACACCCGCTCTCGTCCGCGTCCATTCGCATTGCCTCACCGGCGACGTTTTCGGCTCGACAGCCTGCGATTGCAGTGAACTCGTCTCCCGCTCGCTCGAGACCATCGCCAGGGAAGGCCGCGGCGTCTTCCTCTATCTTCACCACACCGGTCGCGGCTTCACCGTTGAAACGGCCAACGAGCCCGGCGCCCTTCCGCAAATTCATTTTCACAAGCGTGGCCAACTCGACCGCGAACCGGCCCGCCAGCGCATGGTCCAGCACGAAAGCGGCATCGGCGCCCAAATCCTCATTGACCTCGGGCTGAAAGACATCCGCGTCCTTACCAATCACCCCAAAAAGGTAGTTGCTCTCGAAGGCTACGGCATCACCATCGCCGACCAGGTCCCCCTCCGCATCCACGAATCCAAATCCGGCGATCCCCGCCCCACGCACCAGGTGCTCTGATGGGCATGCAATTCGGTCTTTCACCAACACGGTGCACGCCGCGTCCGCTGACTCGCGCGCATGGGAGGCCGCCAACTCGAGAAAATCTCATTCCGAGCGAAGCGAGGATCTCTGCGCCTCTGAGCGGTTTGTGCAAGGAGAATCTGCTTTTTGTTTCCGATGCTGACTTGGCCACAAGCTACGTGGAGGGATGCAACGCCCTGGCGGGCGTCGCTGATGGCCGAGTGTTTTTCTGTGCGCTGGTTTTTCCGACCGTCAAGTATTTGCGCATTTTTTCGAGCCGCTTGGGACCAATGCCCTTGATGGCCCGCAAATCATCCACGCTCTTGAACGGCCCGTACGACTTGCGCATCTGCAAAATCTTCTCCGCGGTCACAGGACCGATCCCCGGCACCTGCTGCAGTTCCTCGGAGTTTGCCGTATTGATGTTGATCGGAACCGCCGGCGGCTTTTTCTTCGCGGCAAGCACCGGAGAAATCGCGCAGAGCGCAAGGATGACAAGAGACGGTCGTGCGGCAAACAGCCAGGCCATAACAATATGATAATGCAACAATGATATTTATAAATCAACAATTAGAACCGCCGGCCGGTTTAGCTCAAACGTTTGCCTTGGGCGTCGAAGACTTCGAGATCGCCGAAGAGTGCGGCTTGCGACTCGATTTGCGTGCGGTCGCCGACCACGACAATTTGCATATTGGCGGAATCGAGATATTTGCGGGATGTTTCAAGCAAATCCGCCGGTGTGAGCGCGCGAACTTTCTGTCTGTACGTTTCGAGATAATCCTCGGCCAATTCGTTCAGCGCCACGACAGCAATCTGCCCAAGCAAACCGTTTTGTGTCGCGAGGCCCATCGAGAAAACACCGCTCAGGTAATTCTGCGCATCGGCCAATTCGGCTTCCGGAACGGGCACCGAGCGCAGCTTGTCCATTTCGTAGAAAATCTCGGTGAGCGAAGCGGCCACCACGTCGTTCCGCACCGCCGCCGAAACAGAAAAGTAACCGTACAGGCGGAGCGCGTTCACGCCGCTTCGCGGGCTGTACGTATAGCCTTTGTCCTCGCGGATATTCATCACCAGCCGCGAATTGAACGCGCCGCCGTACAAACTGTTGGTCAGCCCTAGCTTTACCCAGTCCGGATTCTTCCGCGTGATGGCATGGCAGCCCGCAAGAATCTGTGTCTGGACTGCGCCGGGCAAATGCACCAAGTAAACACGCCGCCCGCGTGGATTGGCCGGAGCAGGATATACGCTCGCTTGCGGCTTTTTGCCGCGCCACGCGCCAAAGACTTTTTCAATGCTCTCCAACATCGCGTCCGGCTGAAAATCTCCGACGAGCAACAACAAACCGTTCTCAGGCGTGTAGAAGTCGCGGTAAACACCGATCAACTCTTCGCGCTTGTACGCTGCGACCTGATCTTCGCTCGGCGAAACCTGCGCATAGGGATGAGCGCCAAACAAGACCTTACGGAGACTTTCACCCGCAAGAAATCCCGGCTCCGTACGGCTGAGCTTGACTTCCTCGAGTTTTTGTCGCCGCTCGCGCTCGAATTCGGATTCCGGAAACGACGCCTCGCGCGCCAATTCGTCGACCATGCCGAGCAACGGCTCGGCAAATTCAGAGAGTCCGGCGAACGAAATTGCGCTCGTATCCGCGCCCGCGCTCGACGCCAAATCCGCGCCAATTCTTCGCAGATCTTCTTCGATCTGCCGGCTTGCTCGCTTCGCTGTCCCCGTGCGCACCACGCTTGCCGTCATTTCCGCGAGGCCCGACCCGCGCTCGATGGCCGCGGCATTGCCAGAACGAAAATAAAGATCCCCATGAAATTTCGGAATCGTGTGCGACTCGACGAGAATCACTTCCAGCCCGTTCGAGAGCCGCGCCTTCGTGCGCTTCGGCCAGGTCACCTGGCGTTCGGGGGCCAACGCGGGAACGGCGGTGTTTTCTACCACAGCGCGCGTGGCCATTACGCAGCCTCCTTCGCACGGGACGTGACCGGACGGCGGAATACGATGGCGCGCTTTTCATTGCGCAAGTACTTTCGCGCTGCCGCCTGGATTTCCTCGCGTTTCACGCCGAGGAAACCCTCAAGAATCGTGTTCACGAGCTGCGGCTCGCCGTCAAACAGCGTAAAGCACGCCAGCAAATGCATCAGGCCATAACGCGGCATCCCTCCGTGGCCGCTCTCGAGCAGCGAAAAATAATCCGATTCCCATTTCACTTTCAGCTGCGCGAGTTCGTCCTCCGTGATGCCATTCTCTTGGAGGTCGCGAATCACGCCGTCGAAAGCGGCCAGCGTCGTTGCACTTGTATACTCCGGTTTGTGCAGAATGCGCGTCACCATCTGCGTCGGCCCGTTGTAGCCGAAAATGTCTTCAATGCCGCCGTCGAGTTCGACGGCGATCTGTTTTTCCAGCACGAGTTCGCGATAGAGTTTTCCCGCGCGTCCGCCGTGCAGCGCCTGGTCGAGCAGCGCCATCGCGCACCAATCGGCCGTTCGGCGCTTCGGTACGACGTAGCCGATGGCCATCGCCGGCAGCGTTCCGAATTTTTCTTCGACTTCGCCGCGCCGCTCCTCGTTCTGCTCCGGTTCCGTTGGATCCGCAAATGGCGGAGGCGCTCCGGCAGGAATATCGGCAAACAGTTTTTTCGCCAGCGCGAATCCTTCTTCGGGCTTCACGTCGCCCAGCATCAGCAAAACCGCGTTGTTCGGCACGTAGTACGTTTTGAAAAACGCAAACACATCGGCAAGGTCAGCTGCATCGAGATCGGTGAAATCGCCGTAAAAATTATGCGAGTTCGCCCAGTTGCGGAACGCCACTGGCGGCAAATCCAGCCAGGGAAATCCGCCGTAAGGCTGGTTGAGGACGTTAACGCGAACTTCTTCCTTCACCACATCGCGCTGGTTGCGCAGATTTTCGTCATCCACTTTCAGCGCCCGCATACGATCCGCTTCGAGCCACAACACGCGTTCCAATGCGTTGGACGGCACCGCCTCATAATAGTTCGTTATGTCGTAGTGCGTCGATCCGTTGAGCACGCCTCCGCTCGAATTGATGAGCTTGATGTGCTGCATTTTTGGCGCGTTCGTGGAACCTTGAAACATCATGTGCTCAAAGAGATGTGCGAATCCGCTGCGCCCGCGCGGCTCCAGGCGGAATCCTATCTTGTAATACACCCCGACGGTCACCACCGGCGCCGTCGTGTCCGGCGCGATGACCACCTTCAAGCCGTTCGCCAGCGCCGTGCTCTCCATCGCAATCTGCAATCGTTTCACGCTTATCCCCCCGTCGATGTCACTTTGACTCTGGATCTCCTGCCCACCGCAATTTTCTCCAACTCCGCCAGCATCGCCTCGGAATCCGGCGCCAGGACCAGCGCGGCGAGGCGGTTCACCGCTTCGTAAGCTTGCGTGAACTCCGGCGGCAGATCCTTCATCGCGCCGAGGTGCGCGGCCACCACGTCATAATCCTTCCGCGACAGCGGACCGGTCCACGCAGCGCGCGGCCCCAACCGTTCAAAATTCTCAAGCACCTGCCGTGTCAGGGGCAGCAGCGCACGCACCGATTCGCGCCGCTTCATTCCCGCAGCCGTCATCAAGCGCGTCGCCGCTTCCATCAACGCCAGAACATTGCCCGCGGCAAGCGCCCCCGCCGCGTGATAAAGCGGCTTCTTCGATCCTTCGATCCGAACCGGGATCGCGCCGAGCGCTCGCGCGATTTGGCGAGCAGCGCGCACGGCCGCAGCGTCGCCTTCGATGGCAAAGACTCTTCCTTCGAGAGGCGGCACGCCGACTCCGCTGAACGACTGCAGCGGATGCATGGAGCCGACGGCAGCTCCGCAACCTCTCACCGGCGCGAGAACTTCCGAATTCAGCGCTCCGCTTGAATGCAGAACGACCTTACCGCTCAATTCTTCCGCGCCAATGCGCGCCAGTTCGTGAGCAATTCCGGCGACTGCGCGGTCCGGTGATGCAATCAGGATAACCTGCGTGAGGAGCACCTGCCGCGTGACAATCGCATGCGCGTGCCCCGCTCCGATGAAGCGCACTGCTTTGCGCGCGCTAGGCTCACTTCGCGCGACGACCGCACCAACCTTCCAGCCCAGCTCGTGGAGGCGCCGGCCAAGCGCGCGTCCGACGCGTCCTGCACCGATGATCGCAAGGGTCCCTGGCATTACATGCTAGGATACCCGAGGCCGTGATTCGACACCAATTTTGATGCATACATTTGGACTTGTTTTTTTCTCGCTCGTTGCCACTTTTTGGATTCTGCACGGCCTCCGCATCGCAAATGGCGCAAGGAAACTCCCCTGGTTGAGAGATTTTGGCCCCGCGCGCGACGAAAATTGTCCCAGCATTTCCCTGCTCTTTGCCGCGCGAGACGAGGAAGAAAAACTTCCTGCTGCGCTTGCAACGCTGGCCGAACTCGATTACCCAAAACTGGAAATCATCGCAGTGGATGATCGTTCGCAAGACGCAACGGGACGGATTCTCGATGAATTCGCGGCGGCGCATCCCCGTTTTCGCGCGGTGCATGTCGGAGAACTTCCTAGCGGATGGCTTGGGAAGCCGCACGCGTTGCAAAAAGCTTATGAAGTTTCGAATGGCGAATGGTTCTTGTTCACTGATGCGGATGTGCGATTCAGGCGCGATGCGCTGCGGCGGGCCGTCACATTGGCAAGTGAGCGGAATCTCGATCACCTCACGCTCTTCGGGGACGTCGAGATGCACGGCTTCTGGGAGAAGACACTAATCACTTTTTTCGGATTTGCATTTCAGCTAGCGACGGATCCGCATCGCGTCGGCGATCCCCACTCGCGCGCGTACGTGGGAGTCGGAGCGTTCCAACTGTTGAAACGCTCTGCGTACGAGGCCAGCGGCACGCATCGGCGGCTGGCGATGGAAGTTGTGGACGACATGAAACTGGGAAAACTCGTGAAGCAGGCAGGATTTCGCTCTGGAATTGGAATCGCTCAGGAAGCAGTATCGGTGCGGTGGCACGCGGGGCTTGGAAATCTGATCCGGGGAGTGACGAAGAACTTTTTTGCCGCGGCAAATTTCAGTCTGGTAAATGTTGCTGCCGCCCTCGTAGGCCTGCTGCTCACGAATCTCGCGCCGCTAGGCGGGATTTTTTTGGGGCACGGATGGATTCGCCTAGTTGCGGCGATTTCGGTGGTTGTGGCGCTGGGGATGGCGTGCGGGGTCGACCTGGTGATGGGCGTGTCGCCGCTTTATGCACTGACGTATCCGCTCGGGGCTCTCTTGCTTTGCTATATGCTGTTGCGCTCGACAGCCGTGACGCTGAGCCAAGGCGGAATCACGTGGCGCGGGACCTTTTACCCGCTTGAAGAATTGAAGCGGGGCATTGTTTAGCGGCGGAATCCGCCGGGGAAGTTCAGGCGCCCGATTCCGCGGCGGAAGCTATTTCGGTCGAAAACAATCCGGCGAGATCCTTTTGTTTCAACGAGCGGATGCGGTCGCGAAGCTGGGCGGCGCGTTCGAATTCGAATTTCTTCGCGGCTTCGCGCATCTGCGTTTCGAGCTGCTGCAACATTTCGGCGAGTTGCTGTTCGTTCTTGATTTTCGCGGTGGCAGCGTCCAGCTCGGTGTCGTCCGTCGGAACGGTCACGTAATCGGCTTCGACAATGCGCGCGAGGTCCATGTCCACGGACTTGATGATGGACATGGGCGTGATGTTATTTTCGTGATTGTAGGCAAGCTGTTTCGCGCGGCGGCGGTTGGTCTCGTCGATAGCCTGATTCATCGAGCCGGTGCGGCGGTCGGCGTACAAAATCGCGCGGCCTTCGATGTGGCGCGCGCAACGTCCCATGGTCTGTATCAACGCCGTCGCGCTGCGCAAATAGCCTTCTTTATCGGCATCGAGAATGGCGACCATCGACACTTCCGGAAGGTCCAAGCCCTCGCGCAAGAGGTTGATGCCAATCAAAACGTCGAATTCACCGCGACGCAAATCGCGCAGGATTTTGATGCGGTCGAGGGTCTCGACTTCGGAATGAAGATAGCGGCAGCGGACGCCAACTTCCGTGAAGTATTCGGATAAGTCCTCGGCCATGCGCTTTGTCAGGGTGGTGACCAGGACGCGCTCGTTTTTTTCCGCGCGCACGCGGATTTGTTCGAGCAGATCATCCACTTGCCCCTTCACGGGACGAATTTCGACTTGCGGATCGACGAGACCGGTTGGGCGAATGACTTGCTCCACAACGACGCCGCCGGCTTTCGTCAATTCGTAGGGGCCGGGCGTCGCGGAGACATAGACAACCTGATTCATGCGGTGCTCGAATTCCTCGAACGTCAGCGGCCGATTGTCCAGAGCCGAGGGCATACGGAATCCGTAATCGATGAGGGTCTGCTTGCGCGCGCGATCGCCGTTGAACATGCCGCGGACCTGGCCAACGGTTTGGTGCGATTCGTCGATAAACATCAGGAAATCCTGCGGGACGTAGTCGAGAAGGGTCGGCGGCGCTTCGCCCGGCAAACGTCCGCTGAGGTGGCGTGAATAATTTTCGACGCCGTGACAGTAGCCGATGGTACGCATCATTTCGATATCAAACATGGTGCGCTGGACGACGCGCTGGGCCTCGACGAATTTGCCTTGCTTCTCCAGCTCTTTTTTCCACCACCACAGTTCTTCCTGAATCGTGACGATGGCGCGGTCGCGCTGCTCCTGGGGCATGACGTAATGATTTCGCGGGTAGACGGGGACACGCAGCAGGTCTTCCGCGCCGGCGCGGACTTCACCGGTGAGCGGATCGATCTGACGAAGGTTGTCGATGGTCTCGCCCCACATCTCGATGCGGTAGGCATAGTCATCGTACGTCGGGAAGATTTCGATCATGTCGCCGCGGACGCGAAAAGTGCCGCGGCGCAAATCTTCGCCGCGCTCGAATTGAATGTCGACCAAGCGCCGCAAGAGAGCTTCGCGCGAAGTATGCTGGCCTTTTTCGAGCATGACCAGCATGCCGTAATAGGCTTCGGGCGAGCCGAGGCCGTAGATGCAAGAGACGGAGGCAACGATGATGACATCGCGGCGCTCGAAGAGAGAGCGAGTGGCGCTCATACGCAGCTTGTCCAACTCATCGTTGATGGTGGCTTCCTTATCGATGTAAATGTCGGCGGCGGGAACGTAGGCTTCCGGTTGGTAAAAATCGTAGTAACTGACGAAATATTCCACGGCGTTATCGGGGAAGAAGGACTTGAATTCGTGATAGAGCTGGGCGGCGAGCGTCTTGTTGTGCGCTAGGACGAGAGCGGGGCGGTTGGAAGCCTCGATCAGCTTGGCCATCGTGAAGGTCTTGCCAGAACCGGTGACGCCGAGGAGCACCTGATGTTTTTCGCCGCCTTCAATGCCGCGAGAGAGCTGTTCGATGGCCGCGGGCTGGTCACCGCGTGGCTGATAGTTGCTGCGCAGCTTGAAATTCATGGAAGGGGCTCCCAATGCGAATTCCGGACACTGCCGAAACGCCCATTATACTACTTGACGCAAATTGACGCGGAATTGTGGTTAGGCGCGGAGGTCAGGGGTGATTGGCCGGCGGGTCGGCAAGCAAGAGCACGCGCGCGTGACTTTCCGCGGTGATGGTGTAGTGAACTCGATTTGAACCGTCCGCAGTGGCTACTGTCACGCTCATCGATTGATTCGCATCTTCCGTCGCGCGAACGACGAGGCCGGTTTTCAAGGAAAAATAGCTGATGACCTGGTTTTTGCCCGACGCCGTGCCCGTATTGCGCAGATCGTGGAGCTTGTAATCTTCTGGCGTGGCGTTCTTGGGAGAGGACTTCTGCTTCAGGATTGCGGTCGTGAGAATCACCGCGCAGGTTTCCTCCGATTGCGGGCCCGCGGCTGGATCGCCCGCGGCTGTAAGCTTTATGGCAAAGCACGGAGCGTCGTTCACGTACTCCGATTCTTTTTCCCAGGAAAGCCCGGCGAGCAGCGCATTGGGAATCGGCTCGTCGGTCTTCCACTTTTCGCCTAGCTTCACGCCTTTTTCGGGAAGTGCGGCGGCGCCACCGAACCGGTCCACCCATTCCTGCCAGGCGGCTCGCTCATCGGAGGAGAGTTTGTCCACGCCCTCGATATCGGTGACCAGACCGCCGGTGCGAAGGGTGAACTCAATCGACTTGCCCGGCTTCCCCGAGGCGACGGCGCCGCTCGCATTCTGCTCAGTGTTCCGCGGCGCACCGGATTTCGCCGAGACTGCATCAGGCTCGACGATCTGAACGCGTAACCTTGCCATATTATCGCCGGCGTCGTTGCGCAAGTCCTCGACCTCGACCTGCAAAAAAAGATTCGCGTTCGTCTGCCCGCCGCTCGGAGCCATGGGAGCAGCGACAGAGCTTTCCGTGTCCGTCTTGGTCGTGGAGCGAAAGCCGACCTGGTAGCGGAGGATTTGTCCGACATAGAGCTTCGGAAAAAGGAGAACGCGATCCGCAGTGCGCCACGATGCGGACGGAATTGCCAGGAGCAGCAGGAAGCCCAGGAATAGAGGAATTCTATTCATGGCCGGCGCTCCTGCCACGCTTCATTTTGCAGGCGTCCTAAAATACTTATCGAAGAAATTGCTAGCTGCATGATAAGCGGCCAGCCAGGTACGATGCATGAGGAAGTCATGAATCTCATCGGGGAAAACGAGCTGCTCGAAAGGAACGCCCTGCTTGCGCAGCGCCTCGGCAAGATCCACGGTTTCCGCGAAAGGAACGTTGCGGTCGTCATCGCCTTGAATGAGCAATACGGGTGAACGCCACGTCTTGATGGAAGAGAGTGGCGAGGATTCCCAGGCCAGCCGGGCGAAGTCGGTGCGCTCTCCAGGTTTATAGGATGCGGCGAAGGTGGGAATTTCCGTGTTCCAATCGTGGACGCCGTGCATATCGACGCCGGCGGCGTAGAGGTCGGAAGCGCGAGCGAGGCCGAGCGCGGTGAGGTAGCCGCCATAACTGCCACCCCACAGGCCGATGCGGCCGGGATCAACGTCCGCACGCGAGCGCAGATAGAGTCCCGCGCCCTGAACGTCGTTGAATTCGCTAGCACCCGCGGCACCGTAGTTGAGAGCTTCGCGGAAATTCAGGCCATAGCCGATGCCGCTGCGATAGTTGACGGCGAGAACGATGTAGCCACGGCTGGCCAAGTACTGATTCAGGGCATAGGCGTTGCTGTAGTAGAGCATGTAGTGCCAGCCGAGAAGCATCTGGCGGCGCGAACCGCCGTGGAAAAAGACGAGCGCGGGATGGCGCGCGCCATCGTTCGCGTCATGCGGCAGAAAAAGCTGGCCGTGAATCTGCATGCCGTCAGCAGCGGACAGAATCACCTGCTGGGGAGTGACTGTGGCACTGGCGGGAAAATCCGCGGGAAGCGATTGAGGAGCGAGGTCGCGGAGTACACCTTTTGCGGCGACAAGAGCGGGGCGCATCGTGATGTGGGCATCGGAACGCAGAACCAAAACAGTTTTGCCGTCGCTCGCGAAGACGGGCGACGTTTCGATGCCCGTGCCGCTGGTGACGGGTTCCGGATGATCGCCCATGGGCGAGACTTTCCAAACGTGGCGGCGATCTACGTCATCCTGATTTGAGGAGTAGACGATTTCGCGTCCGTTGTCGCTAGCGGCGACGTATTCGACCTCGAAATTTCCGGGAGTGAGAAGCTTAGCGGCGCCGCCGCTGACCGGAGCGGACCACAGGTGAAGCCATCCACCATATTCCCAGGGAAACACAATGCGATCGTCAGCGGCCCAGATTAGTTGATTTTCAGCGACCATTTCGTGGAAGACGCTGCCGCTGCCGGGATCCGCGTGCCAGATTTCCTGGCCTTTGCCCGTGGATGCATCGGCAATGCGGATGGACCACGGCTGGCCTTCGCGTCGCGGGCTGAAGGGCAGATTGTCTTTCGCGACGGCGATGCGCAAGAAAGCGATTCGCCGGCTGTCCGGCGACCACGCGGCATCGTGGTCCGAGTCCACGCTCGGATCGAGATAAAGCAACGATTTGGCGGCGAAGTCGTAGACGCCGATGAAACCGTGGTCATTGCGCCTGCTGGCAAAGGCAAGCTTTGAACCGTCCGGAGACCAGCGCAGCTCGCTTTCGTTGCCGTTGGCGTGAATCAATTGCTCGGCCTTTTCGCTGCCGTCGAGCATGGCGAGCCAGATCTGGTTCTTGAAAATAAAGGCGACGTTACCGCCTTTTGGTGAGACGGTAGCCGAGTGACCTTCGCCGAGTTTTTTCGGAGCGCCGCCATCCAACGAAACGGCCCATATGTCCTGCTCGACGCCTTGCGGCGAGCTATCGGGATTGGGATAAGAGGCGTTTGGAAATTCGAGATCGCCGCCGTGCGTATAGACAATCGTTTCCGCATCCGGCGCCCAACTGAGTTCGCCGACGTCCTGGCCGTCGTCTTCCTTATAAGAGGTAATTTGTCGCGACGTATAGCTGCCATCCGCGGCCGGCTCCGCGACCCAGATATTGCGCGCGCCCTGCGCGTTGAAGACCCAGGCGACGCGGCCCTTTGAGGGCGCGGGAGTTAATTCGGTCGGAAACGGCGCGCTCAAAAACTGTTCCAGCGTGGGCGATTTTTGCGCTTTGGCCGCCGGGCAAAGCAGCAGCACTGCAAGCATCAAGAACGGTGCGTAGCGTTTCATTAACAGCCTCCTGGAGTCATAGAATTCTTCCGCTAAATTCGCCTGCTTCAAATCTCTATCCATTTTTTAATCCGCGGGCTGACGCGCGGCCGTTTTTTCAATGGAGACGCGCGGCCCATCGAGCGGCCCAGAAATTTTGAGCACGCGGCCAGTTTCTCCGGCGCCTATCATTTTGCCGCTCCGTTTTGCCGCGTTCGACGTTTCAATAGTGAGGTTCGCATCGCGTGCAAAACTCACTGTGCCTTGCAACGAAGTCTCCTGCTGGCCGGATTGCAGCGTCAAAGAATCGATGGTGACGGCGCGGTTGCGCATCGTAAACGTCCCAGCGCCGCTTGTCCACCGCGATATTCCGGCGTGGGGTGAGCCATCAGCCACGCTGGCGCCGAGGTCCCAACCACGAAATTCCACGTTCCTGAATTGCAAGTCACCGCCGCCCGCCAGACGCTGCAGAAGCTCGTCGCGGCCGACGCCCGCGGTCACAACGTGCACGGTTCCGGAAGCGAGCCCATTCACACGATCCGCAAACTGGCCAGATGCCGGAAGATCCGCGAGATTCATGCCAGCCAGTTTCGCGGTGACGTCGTACTTCGGGACAGGGGCAAACGTGGCTTTCATCTGAGCGTGGACCATGCCGCCAGCCCATTGAGCGTCAGCGTCGCGGACGTCTAGCTGGAAATCATGGAGACTACCCTCCGCGCGCACATTCGCAAACTTGAGATTTTCGATCGTCAACTGGCCAATGTTCAAATCCCCTTCGGCGCTCATCTGGCGGACAAGATCACTTGCCGCTGGGGTCGAAGAGGTGCCGCCAAGGAAGGAGGAGAGCAGACGCCGGAGCCAGTTGGGACGGGCACGAGGGCCGACCCAGCGGTCTAGCTCGGCAGCGCTCAGATGATCTGTGGTGAGGCTGAAATTCCAGCGAGGGCCGACGACTCCATCAGGAATATTTCTTTCGGAGATGGAGCCTGACCAGGCGCCGCCGAGACCATTTACTTTGGTAACGTCAACGGAGCGCAGGCCGTCATTCCAATTCACGGTGCTTTCCTGAAGGGCGAGGGGTTGGTTCAGTCCGGCAACGGCGAGTTTGGCTTTTTTAAATATGATTCTGCCGTTCCAGCGGCTGCTGGCGGATTTCTGCCAGTCCCACCGCATCACGGCGAGAGCATCTCCGGAAAGCTCCCAACCGTGATTCAGCGGCTGGCCTAGCGCTGCTGCCGCCTTAAGGACGTCTTCGGATTTTTGGACGTTCCCTTCGATGCTCATACTTCCCGCCTGGCCGCTCAGATCTTGCGTATAAGTGATGTCGGCGGCGTTTTCCATTTGCGTGGCCATGCGGCGTTTGCGGGGCGCGATGACGTCGCGAGCGGCGCCGCCGAGTGCGACGCGCACCGGTTCGGAGATAAGCATGTTTCGTTCGCGTTGAACGCGAACGGGGCCGATTCGGATGGGAACCATCAGGCCCGGCACTTGCACGACGCCGCCGTTGCTGGAGAAAGCCGCGGCTTCAAGGCGAATCGGCCATCCGCGCAAAGTCAGCGCGCCGGTGAAGAATTGTTGGGCCGAGGCTCCATCGTCGATGCCCGGATGAAACGCCCGATACCACGCGAGCAAGTCCGCCGCTTGTATGCCAGCGGAGTCAACTTGCAACTCAAAGCTGGGAGACGGGCCGGTTGAATAGTTTGCCGAGCCTCGCAAATTCGAGCGAGTCGCTTCGATGCGGACTTCGTCCGTGCTGACGCTGCCAGCGGCCACATCCCAGAGACCTTTGACGGCTACTCTCAGTCTGGGATTGTCAGTTCGCTCGATCAGATCCCAACGATGAATTTGCGCTGCGCGGGCTTCGAGAGAGAAAACCCAATCTCCTGGCGGCGCTTGCTCTATTCCGGCGCTACTCACTGCGCCGCTTTTGAGCAAGCCGTCGAGCGTAAAGACGCCGCGCACGCCGTGGTCGCTCCCCAGGAGCAACCGGAAAAGATCCGCGAGCGAGACGTCCTCCCAGTGCACGGTGATTTGCGCCGGTTGTAGCCGCGCAGAAGTTCCCGCCAGGTCTCCGCGTACAAGTACCGTTCCGGCAGATTGCAGGACGACGCCGCTACGCCACGGTTGCGCTTGAAGGCGCAGTTGCCAACGTCCCGGCAATACCTGATCGACGCTGCCTGAGACGCCGGTTAACGCAAACGGAAGCTTTTCGTCGGAGTTCTTGAAATTGACGCGGCCGTCGTCAAACTCGATATTTTGGAGGCGGTTGACGGGTGCGATGGCCGCCGGCGGGCCGTAGAGGCGCGCGGCCGCATCCGCGGTGGATTTCGCGGGAGGCAGCCACTGCTCCAAGTTCCATTTGCCGAGATTGTTGCGCACGAGGATCAAGCTGGGCCGGTTGAGCGAAAGAGTCCCGAACTCAAAATGGCCGAGGAGCAGGCCGGTCCATCGCAGGCCCGCGGACAAGTTGTCGGCCCTGAGAAAATATTCGTTTCCGAAAGCGGATTCTTCGCCGACCGTCACTTGCTCGGCATCCAGTTGCGGAGCAGGCAGTAATTGCGCAGAAAATTTTCCCACTTCGACGGGCCGGCCAAACGTTCTTTCCAGTTGCGCGGTGAGATAGGCGTGCATGCGGTGAGTCCGAACGAGCAGCGACACGCCAATCTGCAAGGCCACAAGAAGCGCGACTATCTTGAGGGCCGGCTTCCACCACTTGTGTAGCGTGTTCATCTTGTCCGGAAGTTTCGCAGACTGGCAAACAAATGAAAAGCCGCCAAGACGAAGGAAACCTTCTGTTTTTGCGTCAGTTCAGAACGGCGCTTTCCAACGCAGCGATCAAAATGGGCTGCACATTTCAGTGCACGGTGCGTAGCATTCTGGTCCAGCGAGTTCGCGCGGGAAGATGCGCGAGCGTCTCGAAGACTCCTTCAAGCCGCTGCAAGAAGCTACTTTGTGTATAGTCGCTGCTGGTGGCATCCACCGACCAATATATCAGGAAAGGGCGGCCCATGATCGCGCTGCGGTCGACGAGTCCCCAGTAGCGGCTGTCTGAGCTGCGGTCCCGGTTGTCGCCCATCGCGAAAATCTTTCCAGGCGGCACTACGAGCTCATCCCCGTGCACGTAGCTACGAATGGTGTCCCGCCAGCCCGATTCCGGGACGACTTGCGGGGAAATCATCTGATCGCTCGTAGGCGGAAAGTTGTAGTTGAAGCTGTCGTAGAAAACAGTCGGGTCGTGGATGACGTACGGCTCATTTAGCAGCTTTCCGTTGACGTACATGTGTTGGTCTACCATCTTCAAGTGGTCCCCAGGCAGGCCAATCACGCGCTTCACAAAATGCTGATGGTCGGCGTAGGGATATTTGAAAACAATAATGTCCCCATGATTCACGGGCCGGTAGGGGAGCCACTTTTCATACCAGGCACCAGTGCCGCCGAAAATGAATTTGTTCACGAGCAGATGATCTCCGATGAGGAGTGTGCCTTCCATCGAAGCGGAGGGAATTTTGAAGGCCTGCACAACGAAGCTGGTTCCGAAGAGGGCCAGAAGCACGGTGACCAGCAACGATTCCAGGTATTCGGAAATCGTCGTCGGATCGTCGTGGTGCTCCTCTTTCTTCGGCTCCGCCGGCGCCACCGGCTCCTCGACTTTCACCGCAGTCTCGTCAGCCATTCGTTCTCGGCCTTTCCGATCCTCTAGTAGCTCACTTTCCTTCCAGCATTTCCATCGCGGTCCGGGCGGCCCGTTGCTCGGCCTCTTTTTTTGTGCTTCCCTCGCCGCTGGCCATGCGTTCACCTTTGATCCAAACATCGACCTGAAATAATTTCTGATGATCGGGCCCGCTCTCGCCGGAGAGCCGGTACTCGGCTGGCGGCTGGCCACGGCCTTGCAAAAATTCTTGCAGAGCGGATTTTCGGTCCGAATCCCCGATACGCTCGCCCCGCTCTTCAAGTGCTTGTTCGAAAAGCAGCCGCCGGAGCACATCTCGCGCGGCGCTCAGGCCTGCATCCAGATAGACCGCAGCCACCACCGCTTCGAACGCGTCGGCCAGCAACGCCGGCTTGTCTCTGCCCCCGGTTTTCTCTTCTCCACGCCCCAAGCGCAGATGGTCGCCGAGATTCACGCGGCGTGCGGCATTTTCTAGAGCGCGCGCGTTCACAAGCCGGGCGCGGCTTTTCGAGAGTTGTCCTTCTCTCCACCCAGGAAAAGATTCCAGTAGATATTCCCTGGCCAACAACTCGAGAACGGCGTCTCCCAGAAACTCCAACCGTTCGTTATCCCGGATGGCGGCCCCTTCTGTGGAGCCTTCCGCAAGTTCTGCCCGTAACTCCGGAACTGCGGAACTGTGCGTTAAAGCGAGTTCGAGGAGTTCCGGTCGCTCGAAACGATGGCCGAGACGCTCCTCAAGCGGCTTTGCATCTCCCTGTGTCATTTCCTTCCGCAGTGCGCCGAAATTCGGCGTTTATTGAGGTGCGCTCAACTGCGTGGCGCCCAGCTTCTTCGCCTCTATGGCGCCGTTCTTGCACGTCGGCTGCAAGCCGCCCGGTACGGTAGCGCACTTGTTGAATGCCGCAACGGCGGCATCAAAATGCGAGGTCTTTTCCTCCGCAATAGCCAAGACGTAAAAATTCACAGGATCAATTTCCGGGCTTGGATCAACTCTGGTGGCTTCTTCGAACTCGGGAATAGCTGCGTCAAATTTTCCGCGTCGGAAATAGACCAGCCCCAACCCGCTGTGAGCCATCGCGAGCGTCTGATTCTTCGCCATCGTGAATTGAGCGTCGGTCAACTCAGCCGGCTTGGCGATCGTCGGAGTAAGTTCGATCGCCGACTTCGAGAACTTTTCCGCCTTGTCGAGCTGCACCGCGGCGTTCGGCATGCTGGCGTTCCAAGCCCGGGGAAGTGTCTGGCCGAGGATGGCCAAAGTCTGCACGTCGTTCGGAGCCAGTGCCACGTCCTTTTCGCCGACGTCCTGCATTTTTTGTATCTCATTCGCCTGTAGGTAAAGTTTAACGAGATTCGAGTAGATGGGCGGAAGGTAGCGGCTCTGAGGATATTTTTGAACGAACTGTTCGCCCGCCAAAATCTTCCTCGGCCCATCCGTCAGCGGCATGGCTTCGAACGCCTTGTAGGCGGCGTCTTCCTCCGCGTTCACGGGCGGCGCCGGCGTGTCCAGCGTCAGCGTATTCGCCTTATCTTTGTCCGCTGGCGTCTGTCCGGCGGGTGTGCTTTGGCCAGTCTGTCCGGTCTGCCCGCTTTGCCCACTCTGCCCGCTCTGCGCACTCTGGGCTGCTACCCCAGCGCACGCGCACAAGAAAAACCCCGCAAAAGTTCCAATACCCATTAATTTCTGCCACTTCCCCTTCATGTCCTGCCTCCTGTTTTCATCTTCAAGTCATCACTCGAGTCTGGATCCCGAGCTTAGCCCTGCTGTCTTTCGAAAATCATCTGCACTTCCCGTTTAACTGCTAAGGCCGTTCCGTTGGTTTTTCCAAATTGACGACTTCCAGCCCCTGCTGGGCCGCGCGCCTGGCCCGATCCGGCCCTCCCGGTACCGCGAGCGCTGCCTGAAACTCGCTTTTGGCCAGCGCCTGCTCTCCTTCATCATCATAAATCCTTGCCAGGTAAACGTGTGACCATGCTAGCACCATGGGGTCGTGTGTCGCAGCGTGTTCTCCTGCCGTGAGCCTTCCGAAGACCTGTTTGGCGCGCGGACCATCATGATCAAGCAGGGCCACCATTCCCAGTCCGTACCACGCTCGAATTTGATCTGGATATTTTGCGAGCACCTTTTCGAATGCTGCTTGCGCCGCGCGCGGATTTTTTTCCGCGATTCGCCGCTCGCCATCTGTCAGCTCCGCGATGGCCTCGGCGTCGTTTGGCACGGTGGTGGGCACGATTCTGTGGCGGACAACCTGTTCGGCGCCGCCGTCCTCGGCGCTTTCTCCATACTGCCCGGGCGCAAACTGGATTGCGGCAATTCTCTTGGACTCCGCCGCCAGATTGATTCCTCGAACCAGGTCCGGAAAATACAGTGCCATGGACGGTTCGGAATTTTCGTACTTCGCCAATCCCTCAAAGATAGATCGCACTAGCGCGTATCCGTCCACGTCGTCGCGTTCCATGGCTGCTTCCCGTTCACCGGGAGAGATGCGCTTCAGCTTCAACTCTACGGCTCGCACCAGGCATTCGGCGAAATACGCTGAAAAATCATCTTTCAGGTCCGGCGAGAGCCGAGGCGCGAGCGCCACCTTGTCATAGAGCGGGCGCTTGACCGCCAGCACATGCGGGTTTTGCTGCGGGAGCGGATCGAGCAGGAAATGCAGAAAGGCGTGCCTGACTATGTCCACCGGGATGTCGTCGGCGCCGCTCAGAACGATCGAATAATGCTCCCCCGAATTCCGCACATTCGAGATGCGCCCCACCAGCGGCTCGATGATCACCGTAAACTGCCGATCTGTCGAGGGATCCTGGAGCTGCCGCAGATAGCCCGTAGCCTTAAACACGATGTCGGCAATCGGGTCGTGCGCCTTTTCGATTTCGCTTTGGTAAATAGGCTGTAAATTCCTCCACAGTTGGCCAATGTTTTGTTCTACGTAATAATTGGAAAGAATTTCGCTAAAGCCTTCGAGGGCGAGCACCTCCGTGGGTTGGTCGTCGCGCTGGAGGGTGATGCGGAATTTGGGAGCAGGTCCGGAGAGCAGACCAAACCAAATGTAACGCGAGAGCGTGGCGCCCGGATCGGGCAGCTCGTGCTCTTTGTAAAATTGTCGTAGGGCATCCACCGCAGGACCTTGCTGCTGTTGCATTTGTTCGCGAAGCCGCGCTCGCAGAGGGTGCCAGTTCTCCGCGCTCACATTGGATTCGAAGCCGGAAGCCAGCAACGCACACATCGTGGTGAACATTGCCTCGCTGGGGGCGATCGTTATGTTTGTGACGGGCGCCGCCTTTGGACGCTGAGCGGGCAAGGGCATCTGCCCTCTTGCGGAAAGTGGTCCAAACAAAAAAACTGCCGCCGCGCACGTCGCAGCCATCGCCATTCGCCAACGTTGTTTTGACATGAATTCTGCGCAGCCCCGCTCGAACCGGCACCCTGCAACTGCTCCCTCAAACTCTAAGGTGAAAATGACGAAAGCGCGTGCCTCATCCTTCACCGGTACAATACCCTGGGGCGTTCCTTACATCACATCCTGGCCACCCTGCGGCATCTTGCCAATTTACAAGCGCACTTCCCATCCGTCAAGGAATCGCACCTCCTGGAATATCCCTGTCACATCGTATCCCCCTGGCTCCAGTTAGCATTCAATCCAACTCTTGCAGCGTTGCCATGCATCTGTTAAGTGTCAGGATGCGTTCACACGGTCCTGGGGATGGCTCGGCTGCATGCGTTCTCCCACTGTGACGATAGCTGCCCATTGGCTGTTTATCTGTACCTGCCCTGTGCTTTCGCTCTCGCCTCTCAGCGCGCAGCTTGTTTGGCAAGGCGCCGCCCCGGACGCGCAACAATCCCCAGCGGCGTCTTCATCTGCGGACCCGCCCGCCTCTTCGACCCCTACCGGGACGTTTCGGGCGTCGCAGGAAATTCAGCTGACCGGAGATTCCCTATGGGCCGACACAGGCATCGACGTGCAAGCTGGCGAACGCGTCTCCATCATAGCCACGGGGACGATGCGGTACTCCGGCCAGCTGACGGATATCGCTCCTGTCGGCGCACCTCGCGGCTTCAAAGATCTTCTCCGCGATCTGCCCTTCAACGGTGCTGGGCGCGGCGCGCTCATCGGCCGCATCGGTGACGAAGGTATTTCGCAACCTTTTCTGATCGGCGCAAATCGCCAACTTGTCTCGCCGATTGCCGGCCGCCTCTCAGTCGGCATCAATCAACTCAGCGATGGCCGGGGCGATGGCACATACACAGTTCAAATTAAAATTTTTCCTGCGGACTCACACTCGCGCTTATTTGTCGCTCGAACAGTGGTTTCCATGCCAGACATCGATGGCCACCTTTTCGCCAAAATCCCGCGCCGCGTCTCCGATAAAGCCGGCAATCCCGGCGACATGGTCAACTTCCTGATTATTGGCTCTCAGGACGAGATGGAAAAGGTCTTCGTCACCGCGGGCTGGGTCAAGGTCGACGCCAACGTCAAGGACGCTCTGCTTCACGGCTTGCTCGAAAGCATTTCCAAGGAGTCCTATCTCAACATGCCGATGAGTCCGCTCTACCTCTTTGGACGTCAGCAAGATTATGGGTGGGCGCACGCCGAACCGATTTCCGTCGCTGCTTCGCGCAATCACCTGCGCATCTGGAAAGCGCCCATGGAAATCAACGGCCAAACTCTCTGGGTTGGCGCCGCAACTCACGATGTTGGCTTCGAAAAAGATCAGCGCAACAATGGGATCACTCACAAGATCGATCCCGACGTCGACCTCGAGCGCGACTACGTGGAAAAAACGCTGGCCTCGACGGGCATGGTCGCGGAAGTTACGCACATCCTTCCTGCAAATCCCATGAAGGAAGCAAAGACGGCCACGGGCGGCAACTTCCATTCGAACGGCCAGGTCCTCGTCTTGAAACTGGGCGAAGCGGCGCAGAAACCTTGATTGCTGCGGTGCGATACCGTTCGCCCGACTTCCTGCGCGTCGCCCGCGAGCCATGAGGCGCTATTCGAGAAGTTGGAGTATGATGGCGGCCATTCGGCGCCGTAACGCCAGCCTTTCGATATGTCCCGGAGCGCATCATGCCCCTAACCAAACCGCTCAACGAAGTCGCGCGGCTCGCTGCTCTCGAGCGCTACGCCATCCTCGATACCGACCCCGAACAACCCTTTGACGATCTAGCTCAGTTGGCTTCCTTCATCTGCAAGACTCCCGTGGCCCTGATTTCGTTGATCGACGGCGAGCGCCAATGGTTCAAATCGCGCGTTGGCGTCACGGTGACGGAAACTCCCCGCGAAGTCGCGTTTTGTTCAACGGCGATTCTGCAATCGGAAGTTCTTGTGGTGCCGGATGCTCTTGAGGACGAGCGTTTTCGCAATAACCCCTTTGTTGTTGAGGATCCGCACATCCGCTTTTACGCCGGAGCGCCGCTGATCAACGAGGACGGCTACGCGCTGGGCACGATTTGCGTGGTCGATCTAACTCCCCGCGAATTGGCACCGGAGCAACGTGACGGGCTTAAGGCGTTGAGCCGCCTCGTGCTGGCTCAGATGGAATTTCGGCGCAACTTGATTCTGCTAAAAGAAGCCCTCAACGACCGCTCCAAGGAAGAGCACGAACGCGAAAGAGAGCTACTCAAGCTCCAGGCTACCCTGATGCGCGTCCTCGGCCTCCGCAACTCCGCTTCAGCCCGATAGTCTGACCGCGCGCCGCAGCACCTCTCGAGAAATATTCGCGCCGCTGACAATCAGCACAACGTTTTCTCCGATATCGGCACTGCTGCCCATGCCGAGCAGCGCCGCCGTGCTCGCCGCGCCTGCCGGTTCCGCCACGACATGCTCTTCGATAAGCAGTGTCTGGATCGCATGCAGCATCTGCTCCTCGCTCACCAGCACCACATCGTCCACCAGGCGCTTGATGTCGCACACGTTTTCCGCATCTGGAGTACGCGTCGCCAATCCATCCGCGATCGTGTCGCACGTCGCTGTCCCGACAACCTTATTTTCCTGCCAGGATAGGTAATACGCCGGAGCTCGTTCCGCTTGTACGCCGATCATCTTCACGGCCGGCGAAAGCTGTTTTACCGCCGCGGCGATTCCACGAATCAGCGCGGTATCCCCCATCGGCACCAAAATCGAGCTGACCTCGGGCAACTGCTCAAGAATTTCGCAGCCAATCGTCGCGGGACCTGCAGGCAAATCCGCGTCTGTCGCATCATTCAAGAAATAGACGCCTGGCAGCTTTGCATACTCCGCCGCCAGTTCGAATGCCGCCGCCCCATCCGCTCCGCTGCTCTCGACAATCTCCGCTCCTAGCGCAGCGATTCGCCCCCGTTTTACGGGATTGCAATTTGCAGGCAGAAAAATCCGCGCCTTCACCCCGAACAACTTCCCTGCATACGCCACCGCCGCACCGTGATTCCCCGTGCTCGATGCAATCACTTCTTTAACTGGCCCCTTCTTTAATCGCGCAGCCAAAGCCCAAAGCGCCCCGCGCACCTTGAACGAGCCAGTCGGCAGCTCCGCTTCCAGTTTCAAGTAAACGCTCTTCCCCGTCCGCTCGCTCAAAAATGGCGCAGCAACCAATCGCGTCACCGCAAAGAATTTCGCCAAAAACTCGCGTGCCTCTTGAATCGCCAAAATGTCCGGTCGAATCTTCGGCATTCTCCCCGCGTTCTCTTCTCGATTCATCGTTCCACCAAGTTTGTATTCGCCGCCTGCCTGTCAGAAGTTGTCCGAACGCGGCAATGATGCCACTGGCACCCAAATCACGCCATCCCGCAAGCCCCCAAATTCAGCTATCATCTGAACACCGTAGTCGCAGGGTTGCGAGTGCCCCGGTTTCGGCCAAAGGAGGCCACGCGAATATGCGAGCCCTTTCTTGGTTCTCAACCTTTGCGCAAGATTTGCGCTACGCCGCACGCGGCCTCCGCAAGAATCCCGGTTTCCTTTCGGTCGTCGTCCTATCCCTGGCTCTCGGCGTCGGCGCCAATAGCACCATTTTCAGTGTCATGAATGCGCTGCTCTACCGCCCGCTTCCCTTTCCTCACGCGGACCGTCTTGTCGCCATCTGGGAAACTGCCGCTGGTCATCCTGACGATATGCAACCACCTCCAATCGCCGAGATGCTCGACTGGAAAGCACAAAATCACGTTTTCGACGACATCGCTCTCACCAGTGGCACCGAAACCGCTACGCTTGCAGGCATCCACGGCGGCGAAACCATTCGCGAACAAAACGTTTCTCCCAATTTCTTTAGCCTTTTAGGCGCGAAGCCGCTCCTCGGCCGGATTTTTGTTGCTGATGAGATGCAGGACACCACGCAAACTGTCGTCATCAGCAACTCTTTCTGGAAAACATATTTCAAGGGGGACCCGGCTGCGATCGGAAAAACTTTCAAAGTCACTGGCGTCCTCTCGACGGTCGTAGGCATCATGCCTCCAGGCTTTACGCCCTTCTATGGAGAACCGAACGATCTCTGGCAGCCTATCGACCCGGCCAGCCGGCGATACGTCGCGCGCCAGGATCACTGGCTGATGCCCGTCGCACGCCTCAAAGATGGCGTTACTCTCGCACAAGCACAGTCAGAAATGGACATCATCGCCCGCCGCATCGCGCAAGCTCATCCAGAAACGAATAAAGGCGTTGGCAAGCACCTCATGCCTCTGCATGAAGCGCTATTCGGATGGGCCCGGCAGCCGCTTTACCCGCTCTTCGGCGCAGTCGCTTTCGTCCTTCTGATCGCTTGCGCCAATGTCGCCAATCTCCTCCAGTCGCGCACAGAAACGCGCCGCAACGAATACGCCGTGCGCGCCTCCCTCGGCGCTACCCGTGGCCGCCTGATTCAACAACTCCTCGCGGAAAGCCTCCTGCTAGCAGCCGTGGGCGGTGCGTTGGGAATTGTTCTTTCCATCTGGGGCATCCAGCTTTTTCGGAAACTCGCTGGCGACATTCCCGGCTCGCATAACTTCACGATTGACGCTCGCGTGCTTCTTTTCACTCTCGCCATTTCTCTCTTCACCGCTCTTCTTTTCGGTTTGTTTCCCGCAGTGCAGGCTTCAAACCCCAATTTGAACCTCGCCCTCCGCGAGACCGGCGCCCGCACTGCCGCTGGCTCTCGTGGCATCACCCGCCACGCCCTCGCCGTCTGCGAAATCGCTTTGGCCATGGTGCTGCTCATCGGCGCCGGTCTCATGATCAACTCCATCCTTCGGCTGCATCGCGTCAATCCCGGCTTCGATTCCAGCAATCTCCTCACGATGGACATTGAGCTGCCGGAAGGTGGCAATTACGTCCACCGCGTCCCAGGCGGCGACATGGAGCGGGCCATGCCACGCGTCACCGCTTTTTTCCAGGAACTCCTCGAACGCGTCTCCGCGCTTCCCGGCGTCGAGTCTGTCGGCGCCATCACTGGCCTTCCGACCCAATTCTCTGAGTTTTATTCCTATTCGATTGTCGGCCACCCCGCGCCTCCTCCCGATCAGCGGCCACGCGCCGGATACGACGAAGTCAGCCCAAATTTCTTCCGCACACTCCGGATTCCGCTGAAGAAAGGCCGTTACCTGGATGACCACGATACGCAATCCGCACCGTGGGCAGTCGACGTCAATGAAACCTTCGCCCGGAAAGAATTCCCCAACGAAGATCCCATTGGACGCGAGGTGCTCTTGCGCTACGACCCCTATCCCGTGGACGAGGAGCGTCCGCGCGTCATCGTCGGTGTCGTCGGCGATGTCAAGCACTTCGGTCTGTCGGAGAAGGCTCCTCCCTTCATCTATTCTTCCTTTCTCCAGCAACCCGCCGTTTTCCCTGGCGGCACCATTGTCAATAGTCTCTGGAAAGAACTGGCGATTCGAACGGCTCCTGGCGCCGGCAATGCAGGTCTAGTTCCCGCCATAAAGCAAATAGTCTCAGACCTCGATCCCGAGCAACCCATCACGCACATCACAACCATGGATGAAGTTCTCGATCGGTCCGTCGGAGACTATCGATTTTATATGCGCATTCTCGGCATCTTCGCAGGCATGGCCGCGCTTCTCGCCCTGATGGGCATTTATGGTGTGATGTCGTATTTCGTGAACGAACGCACTCGTGAATTCGGCATTCGAATGGCTCTCGGCGCTCGCTCATCGGATGTGGTTGGTCAGGTTGCCAAAATGGGTTTGAAGCTCGCCGTCATCGGCGTAGTCGTCGGCATCGCCGTCGCTCTCGGCGTTGCCCGTCTCATCGCCACCTTCTTGTACGGCGTTACGCCTACCGATCCACTCACTTACGCTGGCGTCGCCGCAGCACTGATCGCGGTGGCGCTGCTCGCAGCATATATTCCTGCACGCCGCGCGACGAAGGTTGACCCCATCACGGCTCTGCGTTACGAATGAGTTTTGTTTACTTAACCGGGTAGAAGGAGTTTTGACTCGCTCTGCCGGTCTTTGTGGCTCGCTAAGTAACCGCTGTTAACGATCCTGCTTGTTCTCGAGCAGCGCGTTCAGAATGCCGGCAAGTTGCGATTCTTGTTGCAGAACAATTTGTTGATGCTGGGCGGCGCCATCGCTGTTCGCCAGTTGTGCAAGATTGGCAGCGAGAATTTTCACCGCCCCGTCATTGGAAACATACGTTCGATCCATTGGCGTAACAGCTTCGCAGCCCGATCCCGTTCGCCGCAGTTCCCACCGCACTTTTTCGTGCCGATGCTTCACACGAACGACTCCGCCGTCAATCAAGACCTTGGAATCGACGGCTACGCGTGCCCAACCGTGGTCGTGCTTTACGCTCACCTTTTCCACCTTGAATTGCTGGACAATCTCCAGCGGCGTCCGATTCTGGAATGGATTCTCGCCCTGCAACGCGACGCCCATTGCCTCATTCGCTCCGGAAATGCCTTCCGCCACTTCTTCGCGCGTCGGCGCACGGTTCCCCGTAGCGATCAGCAAGCTCGCTGGAATCTCGAACGCCGGAGCCGTGTCGTTCGAGGCCTCTGACCCGCGCCGAACAGCCTGGTTATACATGGTCTCTGTCTTCACCGGCGACGTTATCGCCGGCTGTCTCGAAGAAACACCCGCCATTGTGCTTCGTTCTTCCGTGGGCGTTTTTAAACTTCGCGCTGTTTGTGCGTTCGAAACGCCGGACGAGTCCGCCACACTCGCCGTTCGTACCACTCCGCCCGTTTCCACCTTGTACCGGTAAAATCGCGGCCTCCCTCTCGACCTCCAGTAAGCCGACTGATAATCCTGCTCTTCCAGGCCCGTCCTCACCAGACTGTAAAAACTGTGCTGCAGCGGATCCACAACGATTCCCACGTGTCCAGGCCAGGCAATCAAATCTCCGGTATGCGGGTATTTCACCCGCGTGAAATTCCTGTTCCCCGCATAAATCTCGAAAGAGCTCGCATAAGGGTACTCAAATCCCGCATGCACGTAAATCTCGTGAACAAGGTGCGAGCAGTCACGCGCGCGAGTCTCAGCCCGTTCCTGCTGCCAAGCCAGATGCACGATCGAGCGTCCTTCCTCGATGTTCAACAACCGCACGCCCGAATCCGAATCGTGAACTGCTGTCGCAACCTGCGCAGCAGCGGTCGTCACAACCATCAGACACAAGCACGCGATTGCCAAACACGGAAACGGCAAAACGCCGGTCTCGCCGCAGCCAATAATCCAGCCCAATCTCGTGCATTTGTCTCCCATTGCCGTAGACCTCCTGCACGTCTTCAGAAAAAGGGTCCCCTCTCTCTAGAAAACATTCAGGTCTGCGCCCGACAATAGGACTTGTCGAGGGCGTACTTGGCCTTTCGGCCAGTCGCCTAAACCCTTTAGAACTGGCTGGATTTCGGCTGCATTCGGGGAACGCAGGCAATGTTGGGAAGGCTCGGGAACACTTCCGGCTGAACCACGCTTGCGCTGGCGACGATCGCAAAGCTCTTGCCGTGTCTATTTTTGCGCCCGGCCGTCCATGGTGGCCAATCGCATCTGCGCCAATCGGTACGAACTTCCCGGCACTTGTAAGGCCTTCTCCGGCTTCTTCACTTGCTTGTAATCCGCCCTCGCAACTTCATTCTCCCCATATTGTTCGGCGACGCGTCCAAATGCGTACCAGTAATTCGGATCCGGCTCATCCAGTGCCAATTGATCCATCGCCTGCAGCAACACTTCCAACGCTTCCTTGGTCTTTCCTATCTCCGCATAAACGCATCCGAGTGTGTGCAAGATCCCCGCATTCTTGCTCTGGCTCAACTCCGCGCTTTTGATCGCGGTGTCAAGATCGCTTGGGCTCACTTTGCCTGTAAATAAGGAAGTCCACGCAACCTCATTCAAGTCGTTCGCTTCCGCCTTGCCGGACGCCGCCAATTTTTCGCCTAACTCGTGCGCTTTGGCATAATCCTCGCGCGCCACGGCCGTATAAATGAATGCACGCGCGATATCTGTATCCTCCGGAAGACGCTTGCTCATCTCCTGCGCCAACGAGTCCGCGTCCCCGTACTTTCCCATCGCCCGCAGCGCAATCTCCCTGTCAAAAAACAGCGTCTTGGATTCGGGATACTCCTTCGCCATCTCCGCCGCCTTCGCCTCTAGCTTTTGATACTCCGAGAGGTTGCTGTACGCGCTCAATAGGTCTATATCCAGGTTAAGTTTTTCCGCGTCGCTCTTTGCGCTGGTCCGTGCCGCTTCCAGAATCTTCACGCCGTCCCCTGCCGTTTCTGCCGTCTGCGCCAGGATCGCCGCGGCCGCAATTTTCATCGTTTCCGCCGCCGCTTCTTTTCCTTTAGTCCACATTCGCGGAAACGCATATCCCGCCAGCGGATCATCTCCCCCCGCCAAATGCTCTTCCTCCCGCACCCAGTCCAGCAGCACCTTTGCTCCCGAGTTGTTTCCGGCCTGGACACGGTCGAGTATCTCGAGTGCGACTGAATTGGGTTTGTCCGCACTATCCAGCACGCGGTACTTCCCGTCCTCCTTGACCACCCACATCGTAGTTTTGTTCGTGCCCATTGGCGTCAGTGTGACCCGGTACCCGGACGCATCGTCTCCCTCGGCCTGCTCCTGCATCGCCGTCATGATGATGTCCACCATTACGTCCGCGGGAAGACCCATGCGGGAGATGCTGCGACGGATGGACCGCATCGAGGTCAGCGTCCGTTCTATTTCTTCGGGTGTCTTCCTCGCCGTGACCTTCTTTGCGTTCCGGCTCTCAAACGCATCTAGCTTCTCCTCCGTAATGTCAGGCTCCATGGCCATCAGAAACATTCTCTTTACCAAATTGCTTGGAGTATCCTCGGCCTTTATCGTTTCATGTGGCACCGCCTTGCGCAGCATGGCCGCAAGCGCCATCGTGTTCGATGCATTGTTTCCAGACGCGCCAGCTGCCATCAAGTCCGCTGCGGGTGCGTAAATCCTGGCCCGCATCAGCATTCCCCCGGCACCCATAAGGACTGTCTTCAGGTCGGCTTCGCTCGCGGTTCGCTTCCGGGCCTCGGTCATTCCCGCTTCAGCCCCATGAAGAGCCGTTTCCGCGGCAACGATCACAGAGCTCAGCTGAGGATTGAGGCTCTCAGAGTATTTCTGCGCGCCTGCGAAATCACCCGCATAGAAAAGCGTGAACGCCAAATTGTTGGCCACGCCTATTTTGGCTAATTGCTCCTCCGTCAAACTTCGGTATTCCGCAACCGATTCCTTCAGCTTCGCTCCAGGCCCGTAGCGCTCTCCTTCTCCGTTGTACTCCAGCAGAATGGCCAGGTTGCCGGGGATCTCGTTGTCGTCCTTGTCCAGTTTCTGGGCGGCGCGGAATGCCGCTTCTGCTCCCGCGTAATCGCTGCCTCTCTGAAACTGTCTTCCGAGCAAATCGTATTCCAGGATTCCCGCCAGCGTTTTCTGCGCAAGGGCCGAGCCGGGCTCCAGTTGCGTGGCCGCCATTGCCTCATCCCTGGCTGCCTTTCCCATCCCTGCGGCGAGCAGCATCTTGGCCCTTCGCAGATGAGGAACGGCGTCTTTCGGGTGCTTTGCGATCAAGCTGCGGCTGGCCTCGAACCCCTCTCGCATCTTTCCTTCGTTCATCAGCGCTTCGGCAATCGGTTCGAAATAGACCATCACCGGTGCGCCTTCTCGCGCTTCCGCAACTTTCTCTTTCAGCTCCTTGGCCTCCGCCGCTGTAATGCGCCTCTTGCCCGTGTCAAATTGAATCGTCGCGCGTACGCTTCCGTCGCTCTCTTTGGCGAACTCCTCCGACATCGTGGCCGGCCCAAGCGACGTCTTCATATTCGGCGGCAGCGGTTTGGCCTGAAATCCATCGGGAGGCAAGATTCGGTACTGCCATTCGTAGGAATACGCCACTGGAAGCTGATAGTCTCCAACTCGAGGCTTCTTTGGTTTGTCTTTCGAGGGATCGTCGTCTTTCTCCTCGTCTTTGTCCCGTACCGTCAGTTCTTGCGGCAGCCTGTCAAATAATGATTCCACTCGGATGGCCGCGACAGAAACCTCCAGGTCTGTCGACCCACGTTTTGCTTTTCCAGCTTCGAGCTTCAATTCAAATTGCGTCGAGAGATTGGCTGGATCGGAACGCTCCACTCGCGTCATGTTGTCCGCCAGATATTCGTACGCCAAGTAGTCTTTCAAACTTTTGCGATTGTCTTTGTTGTCCGCGTCCGCATAGGCCGCGCGAAACTGGGATTCGAACACTCCGTGCGGCTCCGTCGTTTCCACCACACGCGCTGGTCCGTTCTCCGCTAGAAAGATATCTCTCTTTTCCACAATGAGATTGTCCTGCGACGACGCTTCCGGCACTTTTACCAGCCCAGTGGTTTCAGCCCGTGCTACCAGCGCCAGCCTCCCGCCGTCGCCGTTCGGCAACTGCCCCAATCGCGCATGCTCATCTGTAAGATCCATCCACAAATCTGGCGTGCCCGGCGCATACACGATCGCATGATCGAACATGCCCATTCCGGGAAGTTCCGTGTCAACGTCAGCGCGCGCTCCCACGTTCAGCAATGCCACGAAGGCCGGAATGCCCGCGGCTCGCAGCATGGCCACCCCCAGTGTGGCCTTGTCTTTGCAATCGCCATATTTCCGCTTTAGCGTTTCGCTCTGAGCATGCGGAACGATCGCTGCGTCTCCAAATTCCACGCCCGTATAGCGAATCTCCCGGCTCAAATATTCAACGATTGCCGAGGCCCTTTCCTGACGCGTGGTCTTGCCGGCGACCAATCCGTTCACGAGAGTCTGCACCTCTTTAGTGCTGGCTTTCTCATCCACGATTTTTGCGTACCCCTCCGCGATCGCTTGCCAGGAAGCCCCCGTCGAAAATCGTATCTCGGGCCGCGACGGCACGTCCGCAGGTAGATAGTTCTCGGCCGAATCAAGTGCGTCCATCGGGCCTTGCCGGAAGATGATTTGTGTGCGCCCATTGCTCTCGCTCTTTTGCGGTTTCACGTCTGGAAGCAATTTCGTCTCGTAGCGCAGCGGAAGCGCCGAAGGCGCATCTAGTGTGAGTTTCGAATTTTGCACGGGCACGCCCCGTCCAAAATAATCCAGCGACACCGTCCCCGCTCCAAAAAATGGCGCGCTTTCCCTCAGTACCTCTTCTTCTTCCACCACCGATCCGATGGCAATCGCCGGCAGAGGAGCACGCACGATTCGTCCATCGCCATACGTCTTCTCATCCGAGTCCGCCGCCGGCGCGTCGGTTATGGTTTTCGCATCGAGGGTATGAACAACGTTGTCCGCAGTGATGACTCGCGCCCTGATTGAGGGGCGCTCCCCATGCCACGGTTCCCATCCCACGGCAATCGCGTCCCAGCCGGACGCTCCGTTCTCCGTCAAAACTTTATAAACCAAATACTCTGTCCGGACGGATTTCCCATCCGCGTCAAATACGTAGCTTGACTCTTCGTCCAGAACGATGACATCCGTGCCGGGCTTGGGCGTTACGCTCGAAGCGGCCTTGTACAGAGGCGCGCCGTCAGCCGCGAACCGCGGCACGTTCCAGCCGCCGGTGTCGTCCTTTCCATTCAAACTCAAAGAGAGCATGCATGAAGACAGAACAAGGGAAAGGCTGAGGTGCCAACGCAGCATTAAGACAACTCCTCTGGAGAGTTGGTAGAAAGTAGCTTCATTTTACGCGTACTTCAAGCCTTCAGGCATGTAGGGTTCTTCTCTCGTGCACTGGTTAGAACACGCTCCTCAATTAGGCGCGGCTCAGAACTAACCTGCTTTGGCGGCTACTTCTATTGTTCTCGAGGTCTTCCACAACTGGAAGTACGGTTCCAGGTCCCTCATCATTTTCTGGAATTGAGGCAGGTCGAGCGACTGGGCTCCGTCGCTGATCGCTTTTTCCGGCGCTGGATGCACTTCGACGATCAAGCCATCGGCGCCGATGGCTACGCCTGCGCGTGATACCGCCGGGACGAGGCTGCGCTTCCCTGTTGCGTGGCTTGGATCGAGGATGACCGGCAAGTGCGTCAACTCATTCAACGCAGGAATCGCTGCAATATCGCACGTATTCCGCGTTTCCGTTTCAAATGTCCGGATCCCGCGCTCGCACAGGATCACATCGGAGTTTCCGTGCGCCACAATATATTCCGCGGACATCAATAATTCCTTGATCGTTCCGCTCATGCCGCGCTTCAGCAGTACCGGCTTCCCGCACTTGCCCAACGCCTTCAGCAAAATAAAATTCTGCATGTTTCGCGCGCCCACCTGCATGATGTCCGCATAGTTCGCGATCAAATCCACGTCGCGATCGCTCATCACCTCCGTGATTATGGCCAGTCCCGTCGCCTTTTTTGCTTTCTGCAGTAATTTCAATCCTGCTTCTTCCATGCCCTGAAAATCGTACGGCGATGTCCGAGGTTTGAACGCGCCGCCGCGCAGAATTTTCGCGCCCGCTTTCGCCACGCCCTCGGCGGCGCGCATGATCTGCTCTTCCGATTCCACTGAGCACGGCCCTGCCATCACCACGAAGTCGTCCCCGCCAATCTCCGTGCCGTTCACGCGCACGCGCGTCTTCCCCGCGCGAAACTGCTTGCTCACGAACTTGTAGGGCGCAGAGATTCGCACCACTTTCTCCACCTGCGGCATGGATTCGACGGATTCCATGCACGCCGTGACATCGCCCACGCCAACCACCCCGATCACCACGCGCTCTTCTCCTTCGATGGAGTGCACCTTATAGCCGAAATGTTCCACCTGGCTGCGCACTTCATCGATCTCCTGCCGCGTGGCATGCATCTTCATCGAAATAATCATGACTCGTTCCTCTCGCCTTCATTTTTTCGTTCCCGGCTCTTTCCTCAAAACTTTTTCCTAAGAATTTCCGCCCCAAAAATTAAAAAACCCACTCGCTGCGAGTGGGTCGAAACTTCTTTGCGCTGTTGCTGATTACAGAATCGCCCCTCGCCTCCTAGATGGGTGGGTACCAAAATCGAAACCAATACGAATGGGCGCCGCGATTCATGGCGGCATTGTATTTCGATTCACAGTCCAAAACAACTGATTCTTTTTTTCTCCCAGCGCTCGGCGCCCTTTGCCGTTCCACGCGAAAATTACAGAAAATTTCATCGATCCCGCTCTCAATTGAGCAAAACGGCTATGCGGTAGCGGGTAAATCCCCCGGGATCCGTGGAGGGGCACGCCCCCACGGCGGCCTCTTGATACGCGCGAGTGTGGACTTTGCTCGCGAGTTGGTCCGGGAGTTTGCTCAAATCCATCACCTCAAAATGAACGATGTACGACACGCGAGAGCCTGCGTAACCACTCGCCATGGCGCAGGTTTTGCGCGCATCCTGTGTCGCGGTGGCTCGCCGCAAGCCGTTTTTCAACAGCAACGATATCACCTGCTCTTCCTGCTGCCGCAAAGATAAGTCCTCGACTTGGCGCGCGAAATCCTGCACGGCGAAGAGGCCGGCGCTCCCCCGTATCGTTGCGATGCCTACCGCAGTAAGTTCGGGATTGAGGATATTGCGACGGTGGCCGGGCGAGTGCATCCATCCATAGTGGATGTCTGCCGCAGCGGGACCCAAGGCGATATTCTCCGCGACGCTCGAGAATCGCGCGCCCGCCTGTGCTGCGCGTTCGGAGAGAGGAGGCTCACCCGGATATTGGTGCGACAGGTCGGGCTCGCGGACCATGCGTTCTGCGTGACGGAGCGCCGCGGCGGCGAGTGCATCGTCCCACTTGAGAGGTTGCAATCCTGCTGCCTCGCGTTCGCGGTTGACGGAATCGAGGAGGATCTGCTCATCGGAGGAAGGATGCAATGCTGGAGCGGGCACCACTGGGCGATCTTGCGATTTGGCAGTGGAAACGATCAGAAAAAAGAGAAGCGCGACCGCGGCCGGCCGGCAGAAGCGATGGGCTTGCATGGAACGTTAGCCGCGGACGCGGACGGCGCTGAAGCTCAAGATGACGTGACCACCGGAGGTCGGGCGGCCAAAACTCATCATCGGCCGAAAGCGGGAGAAAAAGAGCATTTGATCGAGTTGATGACGCAGATCAGGGCTGTTGGGGCCGGAAAGAATTTGATAATCGGCCATCTGGCCTTGCGCATCCACCGTGACATCGACGAGCAGGCCATGCGGCAGAGCGAGTTCAAGGTCGTGCTGTTCGGGTGCCCACGATTGCGGGTAGTCCGAAAGAGTCACAAGTTCGGCAGGGCGAAGAATACTGAGCGGCACATCGTTGGAGACTGCGCGCACGGTAATGCCCGGAACCATCAGTTGGAGAACGATGACGAAAATGACGATTGCGGAAAAGACTCCGCCCGTGGCCGGAACCGTGAGTGGACGAAAAACGTTGTCGAGCAAAATTTCGGCGCGATCGCGAATTTTACGTAGACGGCTGGGCCAATCCTGGGAATGGTTCGCCTGGGCGGCGGCAACTTTGATGCGCACGGCAAGATCAGCCGGCGGAATATTTTTCGGCACGCGGGAAAGCAGGACAGCGAGCTTGCGGAAGCGCTGCAATTCTGCGCGGCAAGCGGTGCAGCCATTCAGGTGCTCGCCAATCTGAACGCGCTCGGCGGCTGACGTCGTACCGGCGATGGCATCGTCGAGATAGCCCGCGAGTTTGGTCCGAACCGTGGTGCACTTCATGGGAGCCCCTCCCCCGCGTGATGTGCGCGCAGGGATTGATCGTGCGAAGAATCTTGGATGCGGCGGGCTGCTGAAAAGGCATCGCCGAAAGGCGAAGGCCGCGGCTCGGCGACAGCGCCATGCGAGGGAGTGCGTGGTTCGCGCTCGCTGAGGAGCGGTTCGAGAACTTGGCGAAGTGTGCGGCGTCCGCGCAAGATGCGCGACTTTACGGTGCCGACACTGCACTCCAGGACTTCGGCGACTTCCTCGTAACTCAAACCTTCGATATCTCGGAGGATGACGGCGGTGCGGAAAACATCCGGGACTTCCTGCAAGGCGCTCTGCACAGCGATCTGAATTTCGCGCGAAGCAAGCTGCTCGAAGGGAGTGGCGCCGAGATCCTCAATTTCAATGGAGGCGTGGCCCTCTTCGGGGGCGGCGTCGATCGAAACATTTTTCTGCAAATGGCGTTTGAACCAGCGCTTGTGATTGAGCGCTTCGCGGATGGCGATGCGATAGAGCCAGGTCTTCAAAGAGCTGCCTTGACGGAACTTGCGGATACCGCGAAAGGCCTTCAGAAAAACTTCTTGAGAGCCATCGGCGGCGTCCGAGGTGTCGCCGAGCATACTCAGGATGAGGTTGTACACCGGCGCGTGGTAGTGAGTCACGAGCCAGTCGAATGCCGTTTCCGAGCCGGCTTGCAGCTCAGAGACGAGTTCGGCTTCATCGCGGCCCCAAGAAAGGGCGCTAGCCCATTCGGACACTGCCGGCCTTTCCGACCCGATTCGACTGCTCGGGCCACCCTGCTGGTAGGTTCCATCTTAGAACGATGGAGCCAGGCCTTCTTGCGAGTACGATCCCGAAATTGCCGGGAGCGACTTGCGACCGGGAACGGCAGTCTGCGGTTGCCGAACCCGATGTCCGCTCTCCTGAACTTAGACACCGGGAGGAGCGGAGAAGTTTCCCACCGTCTGGCTTTGTATCAACCATCCATGCCGATTTTGGCACTATGCGCGGGGCGACGCAACAGTACGAAGGTGCCTGTCACCCATGCTCAAAAGGGCTCTTCCGGCTTGGTCGCGAAGAGCGGAAGCACGGTCCAATCCTCCCCGCGACATGTCTTGCGAGTCCCCTCAAACCATACGAATTGCTACTCCGCGCGTCCAAACCAACTGTCGGCGACATCGGTCGCCGCGCCAACTATGAATGGCTTTGAGGTGCTTCCATGAAACACGTGAAGTGGCTCCTGCTCTTTGTCCTCGCTAGCCTCTCGCTGCCTCCTGTTCGCGCTCAAGTCCTCAGCGAAATCACCCTCCCGCCCACCGGCGACAACGAGCGCTCCGAGGTCTCCCAGTGGATCGGTCTCGTCAAGATCAGCATCGACTATCACGCCCCAAATGTTCACGGCGGAGGCGGCGCCGACCGCACCGGCCACATCTGGGGCGAGCTTATCCGCTACGGCTTCTTCGATGACGGACACGGCCCCTCCCATGCCACTCCTTGGCGCGTCGGTGCCAACGAAAACACCACCATCTCTTTTTCTCACGACGTAAAAATCGATGGCCATGACCTCAAAGCTGGCACCTACGCTCTTTTTCTCGCTCTCGACATGACCGGCCCCTGGACCTGGATCTTCTCGAACAATTCCACCGGCTGGGGCAGCTACCAATATGATTCCAAGAACGACGCCCTTCGCGTCTCCACCACGCCGCAAACTGCCCCCTACACGGAGTACATGACTTTCCTGTTTGACGAGCGCCGCCCCGATTCCGCCGTCGTCTACCTCCAATGGGAAAACAAGCGTATCCCTTTCAAAATCGAAGTTCCCAATATCAACGACCTCTATGTCGCGCAAATCCGCAAGGATCTCCAGGGCTGGCCTGGATTTAACTATCAGAATTGGCAGAGAGCCGCCTCTTTCTGTGCCTCCCGCAAGATCAATCTCGAGGAAGCTCTCGACTGGGCCGATAAAGCCATCAACCAGCCGTTCCGTGGTGTCTGGACTGGCGGCCGCGAAGATTTCTCCACGCTGCGCACCAAGGCCGCCATCCTCGAAGCTCTGGGGCGCCAGTCCGAAGCCGACGCTCTCACCGCCAAGGCCCTCAGCTTTACAGACACCCCGGTCATTTATCTCTACCTCTACGGCAATAAATTGCTCGCCAATAGCAAAAATGAAAAAGCTCTCGAGGTCTTCAAGCTCAATCGGCAACATCATCCCGACGAGGAGTTCTGGACCCATGTCGGCCTCGCTCGCGGCTACACGGCCGTCGGCGACAAACCCAACGCCATTCAAAACTGGGAAGCCGCTCTCCGCAATATTCCGCTCAGCGAACAAGGCGATTTGCCGTCGTATGAGGAGTCCTTGAAAAAACTCAAAGGCGGAAACTAAGAATATTCATCGATCAATTATCCGAGAAACGTGGGTCCTGCATAGAGGCCTTGGCATTCTTGGCGGTCTTGCGCCGGGACTGCACAACACTCCTGTAATTAGCCGAGGGTGAGAAAGGCGCGTCACTGCCGAAATCAATCCCATCTGCGTGGCATTCGCGGCGCTCCTTTTCTCTTCGCCACCCATTCGTCGAATCAGTTCACTTGAGAAAGCGGAATGATCAGGCTGCCCACCTCGGCGGTGTTCGAATCTTCGACCACGATCCGCAATGTCGTCACGCCGGCTTGCGGCTGCACAAACTGGTGAAACGGAAATCCCGTCTTCAAATACCCTGAATATTTCGCCTCAGAAAAATCAAAATTGATCCTGCTAGCGGATTGCCGAAGGATTTTGCCCGTTTCATCTTGTTCGATCGTGGCCACTTCGACAGCGCCTTTGTGTGAGCCGTCGCTCTGCGCGAACCGGAGCTTGCGAATATCGATCGAGCCGAAGAGGCTCAAGCAATGTTGTAGCGGCTTTTCCACACGAACCACCCTCATCGTTACGGGAATGGAAGAAGATTCAAGCGGACTTTGGATTGCCACGAGATAACCGTTGTGACGATCCTCTTGCGTGGCTTGGGCGTCCTTGAAGGCATAGTAGCCTTTGGGGTAGCGGAGGTTGAGCCCGGCCTGCTTAGCCCGCACTTTAAGTTCGTGGAATTTTCCATCCAGCGAGTCGGAATTGATGTAAAAGCCGAGCGTATAAGTGACGGCGGAATCTTCAACGGCTTCGCGGATTGCGCGGGTGAGGTCGTTGGTGTTGACAAACGCCCGTCCTCCCGTCTCCTCGGCGAGCTTTTGCATCGTGTCAATGCCAATGGGCTGCGAAGACTGCGCGGGCATGCCCAAACCTAAGACACCGGAAAGTTGATCGTCTATCTCCCACTGATTCTCGGGAGTTCCTCGTGTCAGCAAAGCGCGACCGTCCACAGGATAGGCCGCGATCTGTGCAGGACCTAGCATGCGGGCAAGGGCGACGCCGGAGAAGGGAAGATTGGCAGTCAGCCAGACTAGATTTTTGCGGCCGGGTATGTTGGCGACGTGTGAGGCAATGGATTGAAGAGCGGCCATCGTTTGCGCGGCGCGCCGCTGATTTGTGATTCCGGCCAATTCCAGCGCTTGCTTTTCTAGGTCGGGATTAAACTCCTCGGGCACGGGTGTGTGCCATTTGCCGGGCTCGACCTCATCGCGGTTGGTCCGGGAAGTGGTGTCGTAGTGCTTCAGGATGGCGAGAAGACGGTCGCGTTGGTTCGTGAAGTCGCATAGCACGTGCAGGCCGTCGCTCAGACCATAAATCGCAACCCGATCTTTCGGGTCCATCGTCTTGATGAACTCGATGAGGTGTGCCTTCGCATTCGTCAGAGCTAGATCTTCCATCCACCACGGACTGGTTTCGTATCCTTCGTGCCCATTGCCCGAAAGCGTGTTGAGGTTATCGAGAAGAACGATCGTGACGCTGCGCACCGTGTTGCCGCTGACTTGCGGAAGGTCTGAGAAAGTATTGGGAAGCAGGGACTGGGGTCGGGAGCCCTCAGGTGGCGAACCCTGTGGGGCAGACGCTGTAGATTCTGCTGTAAAGACGCTGATCTTCTGCGGCTTCCCGTGATCGATCACCACGAAATCGTCCTTCGACAAACCAACGACTGGGCCGTTCTTATCGCGGACGATGATGCCGATCTGAACCAGGTGTGTTGTTACGTGGATTTTAGGGGCTTGCGGTGGGCTCTGCGACGCCAAAACGGCCGGCAAAAGTAGACAACCTAACATGGCCACCAAGCGTTTCTGTACGAATTCGGCCAATGGTTTCATGGTTGATCCCTTGCCGCTGCCACGCTTGAGGCTATCACCTTTTCCAGGCACTTGTTAGGAGCCCACACTGCCCCCGCCAAATCGATGCCCTTGACAGCATGTACCTGTGAGAATCGCATTCCACTTCTGCTATGAAGCAGATGACCGTGCAAAACCGGACAATAACTCCGCGGCAAAATGCCATGCTTTCCGAATCAGTTGACGCGCGAAAGCGGGATGATGAGGCTGCCCACTTCGGCGGTGCTGGGATCTTCGACAACCATGCGCAACGTAGTGACTCCAGCTTGCGGTTGGACGAACTGATGAAACGGAAAGCCCGTTTTCAAATACGCCGAATATTTCGCTTGCATAAAATCAAAATTGATCCTGCTCGCGGACCGGCGCAGGATTTTCCCGGTTTCATCTTGCTCGATCGTAGCAACTTCCACCGCGCCTTTGTGCATGCTGCCAACCTGTTGGAACCGAACACTGTGAATGTCAATCAAGCCGGACAGGCTCAAGCAATGCGGCAGCGGCTTCTCCACGCGAACCACATTGATCTTTACGGGAATGGAGGAAGACTCCAGCGGACTGTGAAGCGCCGCCAGGAAATTGTTCTGGCGCTCGTCCTGCGTGGCGGCCGTGTCCTTGAGCGCAAAGTAGCCCTTGGGATAGCGAAGCTCCAGCCCGGCCTGCTTGACCTTCACTCTCACTTCATGGAATTTTCCATCAAGCGCATCGGAATCGATGTAAAAGCCGAGCGTATACGTGACGGCCGAATCTTCCACCGCTTTGCGAATGGCGCCGGTGAGGTCGTTGGTGTTGACAAACGCCCGTCCTCCCGTCTCCCCGGCGAGCTTTTGCATCGTGTCAATGCCGATGGGCTGGTCGGACTGGGCCGCGTTATTGTTGAGACCGAGTGCGCCGCGGACATAGGCGTCGCCGGGGTTGAAACCCTCTGTGGAAATGGAGGGGGAACGGGGAAGCAAGCCTCGTGCGTCGACCGGGTAAGCGACGATATTAGCGCGGCTCAGAACGCGCGCGAAGGCTGCGCCTGAAACGGCGAGATTCGAGGTGAGCCAGAGCAAATTCTTTCGCCCGGGAACGTCAGAAACGTGCGCCGCAATGGCCAATAGGGCGGCCATCGTTGCCTGTGCACGGTTTTGATTATTCATCGTCGCTAAGCGCTGCTCGTCGGCATCGATCAGCCGGTCAAATTCGGGAGGCGCATTGGGTAAATGGAATTCGCCAGTTTCGGCGGTTTCGCGCTGAGTCTTCGACGTGGGGTCGTACCTCCTGACAACGGCCAAGAGCTGGGCGCGATTGCAAGTGAAGTCGCACAGGACATGTAGAGAATCGGTGAGCCCATAGATGGCAAGGCGATCGTTTGGATCGAGCTGGTCCAGAAATTCGATGAGATGCTGCTTGGCGCTGGCGAGGGCATGGTCTTCAAGCCAATAGGGCATGGTTTCATAGGGCTGAGGGGATGAGCCAGTGAGCGTATTGAGATTGTCGAGGAGGACGATGGTCACGCTTCTCGGCTTGGCGGCCTCATACTGCGGCAGATCGGAGAATGTGTTGGGCGGCAGCGGCTGCAGTTGCACGTTTGCTGAGTGTGATTCTCTGGATTCGGCGGAGAAAACGCTGATTTTTTGTGGCTTCCCGCGATCAAGGACCACGAAATCGTCCTTCGACAAACCAACGACTGGGCCGTTCTTATCGCGGACGATGATGCCGATCTGAACGAGATGAGTCGTCACGTGGATGGGCGGAACCTGGGGCGGGTTCTGGGCTGCCAAACCAAATGGCACTAGCAACAGAATGGGCACAAGCGGGGCGCGACCAAAAAGGACCACAGTAAATGGCCTCATCGCAGCTCCCTTTGCCGCTTAACCGACATCGAGACTAACACGTTGTTCGCGCGGGGTGAACGGGTCGAAACGGCCGCAACGGCATGCAAACCTCGCCGCAAAAGGCTCGAAATAAGTGAGGTGGCGAGGCTTGCGCGAATGTGTCATGGGAGCGAATCAGTTCACCCGGGAGAGAGGGATGACGAGGCTGCCGATGGCGGCGGTGACGGGGTCCTGAACGAGCACGCGAAGGATGGTCGCCCCGGTTGCGGGTTGCACAGACTTGCGAAAAGTTATACCGGAATTTAAGGTCGCTGCATATTGCTCGTCGGTGAAACGGAGATTGATACGATTCGTTGATTGATGGAGCACTTTGCCGGTCTTATCTTGCTCGATCACGGCGATGTCAAGCGCACCCACGTGAGACTGGCCAGACTGCGGAAGATAAACTCCACGAATGTTAACGGAGCCGAAAAGAATCAGGGAGTTCGGCGCAGGCTGATTGGCTCGATCGACCTTGACCTGCATGGGAATGGCGGAAGAGTCGAGTGGACTGTGCAGAGCGGCGAGAAAATTGTTGTGACGCTCGTCCTTGGTAGCTGAGGAGTCCTTGAAGGCGAAGTAGCCCTTTGGGTAGCGAAGAGTGAGCCCGGAGTCCTTGACGCGAACCTTCAGTTCGTGAAATTTTCCGTCCAACGAGTTGGAATCCACGTAGAAGCCGAGCGTGTAGGTGAGGGCGGAGTCTTCGACGGCCGAGCGAATAGCGCCGGTGAGATCGTTGGTATTGACGAAAGCACGGCCACCCGTGACTTCGGCCATTTTCTGCATCGCATCGATGCCAGTGGGTTGATCCGAATTGGCCGGAGAAGAATCGACTCCGAGTGCGGCGGTGGCACCCGCTTCGGACGGCTCGATGTCGTCCGCCGAGGTGAAAGGCATGCGAGGGAGAAGGCCGCGGGCATCCACAGGATAGGCGGCGATGTTTGCGCGACCCAGAATGCGCGCGATGGCTTCCCCTGAAAATGGAAGATTGGCCGTCAACCAAAGCAGATTCTTTCGACCCGGAATATCGGCAACATGGTCGGCTATGGCAGTGAGAGCGGCAAAGGTCGATTGTGCGCGGACTTGATTATTCATCGCGGCCATGCGCTGCATAGCCGCATTAGTCAATTCGTCAAAGGTGGCGTCCCCTCCCGTTCCCTGAGGGGTGTGAATGGCACCGGGATCGACCAACTGTCGTTGGGTTTTCGAAGTGGGATCGTACTTGGTGACGACCGCCAGAAGGTCCGGGCGATTGCAGGTGAAGTCACACAAGACATGTAAGGAATCGGTCAGGCCGTAGATGGCGATGCGGTCGTTGGGGTCCAACTGCTGCAGAAATTCAATGAGATGCTGCTTGGCGTTGGCGAGGGCGTGGTCCTCGAGCCAAAAGGGGGTGTTTTCGTATAGCTGGGGTGTCGAGCCGGATAGGGTGTTGAGATTGTCGAGGAGGACAATGGTCACGCTTCTGGGTTTAGCGGCGCTGTATTGCGGAAGGTCGGAGAAGGTGTTGGGTGGCAAAGGCTGCTCGGGCGCGGCGGGCGACGGCGATTGGCTGGATTCGACAGAGAAAATGTCGATTTTCTGTGGTTTGCCGCCGTCGAGGACAACGAAATCGTCTTTCGTCAAATTCGAAACGGGGCCATTTTTATCCCGGACGATAATGCCTATTTGGACGAGGTGAGTGGTTACGCGAATTTCCGGGGTCTGCGACGGGTCCGGAGAGGCCAAAGCCAGCGGAACCAGAAGCAAGCAGAGCAGAGCTGCTATGCGACCAGCTTTGAGTCCAGCCAACGGCTTCATTGTCGCTCCGTTGCCCTCGATCACAGGCCGAGATTAGCACATGATTCGAATGGGATGTGGAGCGGGGAGTGTGCAAGTCCGTGACAGCAGATGCCTAGGCAGTGTGGCGGTCGGGGTGGAGGTGTGTGTCCTGAAAGCGAGTGGGATACTTCAGGCCGAAGCCGAGCATCCGGTCAAACGCGATATGCGCGATCCAAACGAGGGACACTGAAAAAATGGGGATATTGTTGGCCACAGCTCCGCAGCCCGCCAGAGCGAGCGGGCCGATATAGGTGTGGACGGCGTTGTAGACGGCGGCTCCGACACGAACACCCGCGAAATAGCCGAGCATCGAGAGATCGGGCAGAAGAAACAGCAAGGCAAATTGGAGCCAGCTGGCGTGAATCCAGTGGTAGGCGAGGATGCTTACGACGAGGAAGGCTGCACCTTCGAGATGCAAGAGTAGCCGTGGTTTCACAGAATTGACGCTCCTTTACGTTTCACTTTTCACATCGTGGCTTGAGCCCGGATTTTTATGATCGAGCAGTTCGCGGCGGAGGACCGTGGGCCGCGCTCAGATGGATTTCTTTGTGGGAACTTTTGCTCCTCGCTTGCGGGCCTCCGACAGACCGATGGCGATGGCCTGCTTGCGGCTCTTCACGACGCCGCCTTTGCCGCCTTTTCCGGAGCGGAGCTTGCCCCGCTTCTCTCGAGCTAATGCCTTTTTTACGCTCGCACTCGCTGCTTTTCCGTACTTTGCCATCTTAGCCTCCCAAACCGCTTATCGATTTCCGAGCGTACTCCAAACGCAATGCGCATGTGAACCGCAAATTGCCCCGGCGGGGAGGGAGATCAGAGGCAAGTGAGATTCCGACGAAAATTTATCGCTTGGCCTAAGCGGCACCATGATGGTCCTTGTGCCTCTTCGAGGGCGAGGCTTACTACATTTGGAAGTGCGGCGGGGAGTGTTTGCAGATTGGAGGGAGATGGGGCAGAAGGACTCGACAGGACGGCGGCTTCGAAGATAAAGATAGAGCTGACAATCGCAGGACCAATCCAGAAGACCTTCGCGGGCGGACGGAGATTTACAATCACTATGAGCACCCTGTCTGAGCTCGAATTCCTCTTGGTGTCGAACGACTATGCGACGCTAACGGCGGTTTCCGGAGGCGTGAAAAAATACGAGGCGAAACTTGGGCTTGTGCCGACGGCGGAAGCGGCGCGCGAATATCTGGAGAGGAAGAAAATTGATGGAGTGTTTGTGGATATGCAGGTGGCGGGGGCGCTGCAATTGATTGAAGCGGTCCGCAAAGGGCCATCGAACGCAAAAGCGGCGATTTTTGCGTGCGTGCAGACGGCGAAAGAAACGACCGGCGCGCTGAATGCCGGAGCAAATTTCGTTCTGCGAGCGCCGTTAAGCCTGGAGCTGGTGGCGCTCCACATTACCATCACGAAGGAGCTCATGTTGCGGGAGAGGCGACGGTACTTCCGCCATCCCGTGAATCTTGCCGTGACTCTGAAGGAAGGGGATGCAGAGCAGAATGCGCGAATCGCCAATCTGAGCGAAGGAGGAATGGCGATTCGCGGTATGCGAACATTGAAGCGTGCGGCGGCGGTTGAATTCTGGTTCGAGCTTGCGTTAGGAGTGGATATCAGCGGGAAGGGACAGGTGGCGTGGACGAGCTCTGAAGGAATGGCTGGAATTTTGTTCCAGACCATACATGGAATGGGGCGCGGGCATCTGGGCGTGTGGTTGACGGCGCGAGAGCAGCTTCTGCACCGGGCGGAAGAGAATCCGGGGCAAAAAGCAGGATAACGGAACGGCATTATTTTTTGCGCGCCAAGCAAAGAGCCGCCTGGAGCCGGGAGGGATTGCCTAGATTGAAAAACCGGACCAGTTAGGCCGACGTTAGCGTGAAACATCTAGTAAAATTGAAGTTTACGGCTCTCGAGCGAGACGATTTGGCCGGAAGGAAGGTTCAAATCGGGACGCTGGTGGTGTCGGCGGATTTGTAAAGAAACGGTGGCCAATTCCCTCCCCTGGGCGGCGCCAGGGCGGGGTGGAGAATCCGGGATGACGCGGTCGGAGGCGATCAAGAACGCGGCGACGGTGGCGATCCTAGCTGGGGTGTACTTCCTTGCGGGGAAACTGGGACTGCAACTGGCGTACGTGAATGCAAGCGCGTCGGCCGTATGGCCATGCACGGGGATTGCGATCGCGGCGTTGCTTGTCTATGGGTTTCGAGTCTGGCCGGGAATCCTGATTGGCGCGTTTTTTGTGAATTTGACGACGGCGGGGAATGTGGAGTCGTCGATCGGCATCGCGGCGGGAAATACGCTGGAAGGGCTGGCGGCATGGTATCTGGTGAAGCGGTTCGCGAACGGGAAGGAAACTTTTGCGCGGGCGCAGGATATTTTCAAGTTTGCACTACTAGCGGGGATTCTGGCAACGGCGGTCAGCGCCACCATTGGGGTAACAATCCTGGCGACTGGGGGACTTGCGGATTGGCCGGCGTTTGGAACGATCTGGAGCACGTGGTGGCTGGGAGACGCGGTGGGAGCGGTGGTGGTGACCCCGCTGCTTTTACTGTGGTGGGAGAATCCGCATCTGAGATGGACACACAAGCAAATGGGAGAGCTGGCGCTGTTGCTTCTGGGTCTGCTCGGGACGGGCTGGGCGGTGTTCGGCAGTGTGCTGCACCAGGAATTGAAGAATTATCCGCTAGAGTATTTGTGCATTCCATTTCTGATCTGGGCGGCGTACAGATTTGGACGGCGAAAGGCTGCGACGGCGGTGTGCGTGCTGTCGGGGATTGCGGCGTGGGGGACGGTACACGGATATGGACCGTTTGCGAGGGAGACGCAGAACACATCGCTGCTGTTGATGCAGGCATTCATGGGGATCATCGCGGTCACAACACTGGCACTGGCGGCGGAAGTTACCGAGCATCGGCGATCCGAGGAGCAGGTGAAGCATCTGGCGCTGAGCGATCCGCTGACCGGACTTGCGAACTATCGGCAAATTGTGGAAGCGCTGGAGACGGAGATTAAGAGGTACGGCAGGACGGAGCGGCCGTTTGTAGTGCTGCTGATGGACTTGGATGAGCTCAAGAGAATCAACGATGTGTTTGGGCACGTCGTGGGAAGCCGGGCGCTCTGCCGGCTGGCGGATGTGCTGCGGCTCTATTCGCGTGAGATGGATACGGCAGGGCGATATGGAGGCGATGAGTTCGTGCTGATTCTGCCGGAGACGGACGCGGAAGCGGGGCGGCTGGTTGCGCAACGGATTACGAGAAGGCTCGCGGAAGATGGAGAGACTCCGAAGCTTTATGTGAGCATAGGGACCGCTGTGTTTCCAGACGACGGAGAAACACTGAACGAGATTTTGGGAGCGGCGGACCGCGATTTGTATCGAGAGAAAGGCGTTCCGAAGAAGCAATTCCTGCTGCCGAGTTAAGCCCTCACTTGCCAGACAGGCAAGCACCCGCGTGGAAGATCCTTCGAGGCGTTCTGCTTCATTTCAAATTATTTTCGAAAAATTGGTAGGCAAGGGCAGCGGCTTGCGCGTGGATGTCGTCGCGGAGGACGCCGGCCTTGTCAAGGCAGAGGTTGGGCTGTGTCTGATCTCCGAGCGGCAGACAAGTGGCGAGAAATGTGTAATGGCCTACGTCCTGAATGATGGTGAGTTGCGCGCCAGGAATGTGGGCTGCGAAGAATCTGGCGCTGGTGTCGAGGGGAACGATGGTATCGGCGGAGCCAGCGAGAATCTGAACGGGGATGGAAATTTTTGCAAGAGAATCCGGTGTGAAGGCCGGGCCGAGGGCGGGAGCGATGGCGAAAATGGCGCGTATGCGCTTGTCGCGGTGGGGTTCATCGCCCTTGCGAAGCGCGGCTTGCAGAGCTGGATCGGTTTTGAGGAGGTCGCTTACTTTGGCGGTGAGGCCGGGAAACTCGGGAGGATCCGTGCACATGCCGTCGGCCTGTGGGGATTTGCAAAAGTCCTGGGCGCGAGAGAATTCGCCAATGCCGCCGGCAATTTCGATCACCGTGAATCCACCAAGAGAGAAACCGGCCGCGCCGATGCGATTGGGGTCGATGCGCGGGCCGAACGTGGAATCGGCGAGCATGGAATTGAGCACGGCGGTCAAGTCAGCGGCTCGTTCCCACCAGATGGAAAATCCCTGTGGAGTGTAGGGCTCGAGAGCGTTATTGCCGGGATGATTGACCGCGGCGGCGATGAAACCGCGACGGGCTAGCGCGGTGCCGAGCCAGGCCATCATGGCGGAAGAACCGCCCGTGCCGTGCGAAAGCAGAATCAGAGGAAGTTTTTCAGGAGCGGCAATGACCGCGGAATCTGGAGCGGATTTGCCGGCAGTAGCGAAGGGGGCGCCGGGAGCGCCGATCCATTGGGTGTGCTCGACGGCGGAAGGTTCAGTGGGATACCAGATGTCGGTAACGAGGGCGTGCGTTTTGGCAGCGCGCCAGTCATAAGGCTCGGGCGGCAGGAAGTTGCGGTGGGAGATACCGACTTTGCCGAAATGATATTTTTCCTTGTGAGCTTCGGCAGTTGAAACAAGGACGGTTGAGATAGAGAAAGCGAGAACAACCAAGAATGCGAGTATGCGATTCATTTGGAGTCGAGCCCCATGGATTTTCAGAATTACTTTAGACGATTAGCGGTGCGAGATGCGAGTGATTTGGAAACTGGATGATGTGTCGGTTTCCGTTGGTTACGTCACTAGGCAGTTGAAGGGAAACGGCATAGTGATAAGCTTTTGGACCATGCCAAATGGCGTTTTTGACTGGCTGAGCAAGCATCGAGCCGCGTTATGGGTAATTGTCCCGGTGATCGCTCTAGATATTTGGTTCGACTACTATCATCGAGGCGGAATTGTCCTTGATGTCATCATCTTGCTGGCTCTGGCTATTCGGTACGGCTCCAGACGGGAGGAGTCTTGAGGTTAATGGAAAGCACCCGATCATATCCATTCGCGACGAGTGAGAGCCGTAGAAAAGGCGAGCGCGGAAGGCAGTGACGGTCGCCGAGTTGCTACACCAACTTCGTTTGATCGGGTATCGAAACATTGTGATAGCGTCCGGCGTATCTCCGGCTAGACCCTTACATTAAGCCCCATGCAACAAGGGAGGGAACATGAGCTCGACCCGCAACCTCGGGAGAGTCGCCGGACGGTGGTATCTGCTGCTCTGCGTTCTTGGGCCATTGCGCCTAATCTATATTCCCAACAAATTGTTCGTGCATGAGAACGCGGCCGCCACGGTCAACAACATCGCCGCTCACGGGTGGTTATTTCGTTTCGGCATTGTAAGCGACCTATTTTGCGCGGTGGTGCTGATCATCCTTACGATAGCCTTTTACCGGCTGTTCAAGGGAGTGGACCAGAATCTCGCAGTGATGGTAGTAATCTTCGGGGGTGTGATGCCAGCCCTCATTGACTTTGTTGGCGTGGTGAGCGATTCAGCCGCCCTGATGGTCGCCCGGGGAGCCGATTTCCTTTCGGCATTCGACAAGCCGCAGCGGGATGCGTTGGCAATGCTTTTCCTCCATCTGCGGGACCACCAAAACACTGCCGCCGAGATGCTCTGGGGGATATGGCTTCTTCCTCTGGCGGCGCTGGTATACCGGTCGCGTTTTCTGCCGCGATTTCTCGGCGTGTGGCTGGTCATCAACGGCTTTGCCTATGTGATCCTCTGCCTGACGGGTGAGCTCTTACCGCAATATCAGGGAAGGGTGTTTGCCTACGGTCAGCCCGCTTTCTTCGGAGAGCTTGCATTCATGCTGTGGTTGGTAATCAAGGGCGCCACGCCCCCGACGCTGGATGCGGCAAGCTAACGGAGGCCAAGTCCGCCAGCTTCCTAGACTCGAGCGGCAAAATGTTACGGCGGGGCACGAAGGCAAACCACCAGGAATCAACCCGGAGACTGGTTAACAATAACCACTCCGCCCCTTCCCGGTTCTTTGTAAGTGTTGTTTCTAAAGGATTTAGCTTTTTTGTAAGTCGTTTATGATGAACACTTAGGGACGATACTGCAAGTGTTGATTCTAGATGGGTTGCAGGTGCAATTTTGCACTATTTTTGTGCAATCTGGCGAAGCGTTTCGTAAGTGTTGAGAACAATCGAGTTAGTTCGAGAAGAAGGCCCCGGAAAGCAAAAACGCCAACCAGGAGGTTGGCGTTCCCGGGCACGGACCACACCATTACCCGACAACTACTATATGACATGAATATCAGTTTGTCAATAGAAAAATGTTAGGTTTGGAATGCTAAATTGGTGGGCCACGAGGTTGTCTTCATGGTTGCAGTGAGCTCTAAGCCCGCAAGAGCAAGACCAGCGTGCGAGGCACCTTGCGGAAGCTAACAGGACATCGAATTCCCCAAAGTGACGTGTACGGCGGGTAGACAGATTCAGCGCGGGCAAATGGCCTCGCCTAATGCTCGAAGGCCACGGGAAACTTCAGAGCCGTTAAGCGGATCATTCAGTTCGTAGGGCGGACACAGGTTCCAGCACTGCAGCTCGCCGGGCTGGCAAGTAACCGGCCAAGACCCCGGCCAGCAGCAGGACGACAACACACGCCACGGCAGTAATGGGGTCCTGTGGCTCAACTCCAAACAGCATGTTCTTAAGTACACGGGTACAAAAAAAGGCCAGCGGCAAGCCAATTGCGGCGCCTACTGCGACGAGCGTGACGGTCTCGCGCACAATCATCCACAAAACATTTGCTCGGGTTGCTCCTAATGCCAAACGTACTCCGATTTCTTTCGTCCTGCGTCCCACCGCATACGCAATCACTCCGTATATCCCCATTGCGGTCAGTAGCAGGGCCAGCGCACCAAAGAAACTCGCCAGGAACGCCATCATACGGTCGGGCCGCTGCGCCAACGACAACCGCGCAGCCAGTGTGGTCACGTCATAGACGGGAAGGTGCGGATTCAACAAGCGGATCTCGGAACGCACGCGACCCAGAATCAACTTCGGATTCCCCCTCGTGCGGACATGCAAAACCACGTTAGTTGCAGTTGTCCACTCATCTTGCAGCAAGGGCTCATAAAGCGTTGGCCCCGGAGCATTCTTCAGAAACATGTTTCGTGAGTCTGCGACTACGCCGATGACTTCATACTTCAGAATCGACTTCTCCCCCTGGTCGCCGAGGTGCCGACCGATGGGGTCTTGACCCAGGAAATAGTGCTTCGCAAATTCTTCGTTTATGATGACAACTTTAGGGGTGCCCAGAACGTCGCGCTCTGAGAATTCGCGCCCCTGGAGCACGGGAATTCCGACAGTGGAAAAGAAATTGGGACCGACCACATTGAAGGCGGCGGACTGGTGTTGCTCAGGCGGTTGCCCTTCAACCCAGACCGATTTCGACCATCCGCCCGATGCGAATGCGAAATCCGCCCCGAGAGTAGCCGAGACGACTCCAGGTACTCCCTGGACGCGCTCAACAAGCTCTTGATACACCGATGAGGGATGTGTCCGCTGATACTCCCGCCGGTCCAGCCCAATTCTCATGACCAGCATGTTTTCGATGGGCATGCCGGTGTGCAGGGTATTCAATTTGATGAAGCTTCGTACCAACAAGCCCGCACCCGAAAGCAGCAGCAATGATGCGGCGATCTGAACTACAATGAGTCCCTTGGCCAAACCTGAACGCGACAATCGAGTTCCCGACGCTTCCCGCCTCAGCAAGGACAATACCTCAACATTCGTAGCACGAAGCGCGGGAACGAGTCCGAAGAGGAGCAGCGTAACGATTGCTGCGCCAGCACTGAAGGCCAGTACGTGAGCATTAAGCGTGAAGTGGATCGCTTGACGCGCTTCGTCGTCCATCAGCAGCAAAACCAGCGCACGCTGCATCCAAAACGCAAGCACGAGACCAGCCACAGCCGCTATAGCTGAAAGCAGAGCGCCCTCTACCAAGAACTGCTGTACCAGGCGACGCCGGCTGGCACCCAGCGCCAGCCGAACACCAGTCTCATGTGCTCGGGCCGCAAAGCTTGCGAGGAGCACGTTGGCGATATTTACGCAGGCGATCAGCAAGACCACGCCGGAAAGGAGCATCAGGATCTGAAGCGAATCAGTGTAGGACCCCAGAGCCTCCCCCAACCCTCGATCGCCCCGTGCCAGCAGCGCGCGCTGCGTCAAGAGCTCTTCCCGATCGCTTTCCCGATAGTTGTCCAGACCCGGGCGCATCAATTCGAGCGCACTCTGCAAAGCAACATCAGCCTCCGCTTGCGCCTGTTTGTCACTGACATTTGTCTTGACCCTTACCATGGTCCAAACATTCGCAAGCTGCAGGGGATGGTCGAGGGGAATGGTGATGTCCGGCGAAACGCCTTGGTCCGTTCCAAAAAATGCCGGTGGCGTGACTCCGATGACTTCTGTCGGGATGCCGTTTAAGTTGACCGTCTTGCCGACAACGGCTGGATCACTTCTAAAGCGCCGGGCCCAAAACATATAGCTAAGCACTGCAACGCGTTGGTCATTCTTCTCATCCTGCCCGTCAATCGTACGCCCAAGGAAACTCGAGACGCCGAGGGTCGAATAGTAGCCGCCCGAAACCTGTTGGACCAGAACGCGGTCGATGTCTCCGCCGGTGTCGAAATTCATCTTATCTCGCCAAAACGCGAACACACCGGAAAAAGACTTCGGAGCCCTGCACAACTCATTGAAAAACTCAGAAGGGATATTAGACATCCGGATGCCCGAGCGTGTGACCACCTCAACCGTCCGCAAGCTCCCTGGGTCACGGACCGGAAGGGTCTGCAATAGCGCGGTGTCCAGCAAACTGAAAATCGCGGCGTTGGCGCCAATACCTGTGGCCAGTGTGAGCACTGCCACGGCGGTTACCGTGGGCGTGCTGGCGAATTGCCGCAAAGCGTAGCGGAGATCCCGTAGGCAATCGCGAAGGAATGTCACTTGGCTTGGCCTCCGACCTACCCCGAAAGCCGCAAGCATTCTACACCCGCAGCTAAATGCCTTGATGTGTAATCGTCGAGTTGTCGTTACGAATTGCCAACTATTTTAAACCTCTCAGCAAGAATCGGGCGACACGAAGATGGAGAGTGCCGTAAGCGCAGGCGGACGAGCCCATGCCGAGGCATGACTTGCGGATGGGGATTGACAGAGTGGCGCATCCAGAATAGCGTTCGCGGCTTATGAGAGACATAGGTTGCGGCCGATGAAGAATGGGGTTCTGGGAGCGGCGGTTGTTGCGGTGACGGCGGCGATTGCGGCGTCGTTGTTCGCGGGGGCGCACGCAATGGGAGCGGCGCTGGCAGTGACGGTGACGCTGCGATGGGTGGCGATCGCACTGATCGCGGCGTATGCGGGAGTGCGGAGGTCGCTGACGGCGTGGATTGTGGTGGGTTTGCTGGCAGGCGCGGAGCTAGGGCACGACTGGCCGGCAACGGCTGAGAAGGTGCAATTTCTGGGGACGATATTCTTGCGGCTGATCAAAGTGATCATCGCGCCGCTGCTTTTTGGGACGCTGGTTGTGGGAATCGCGGGGCACGCGGATTTGAAGAAGGTGGGACGGCTGGGGATCAAGTCGCTGATTTACTTTGAGATTGTTTCGGTGATCACGCTGGTATTGGGTTTCGCAGCCATCGATATCAGCCGGGCAGGAGAAGGCGTGGATCTGCCGCCGGTGAGCGGAGGCGTTCCAATCAATGCCGTGCCGCATACGGCGGCGCAATTGATCACGGATATTTTCCCGGAGAACATCGCGAAATCGGTGGCGGAAGGGCAAGTGCTGCAAGTGGTGGTGTTCAGCGTGTTGTTCGCGATGGCGCTTGCGTTGGTGCCGGAACAAAAGAGGCGGCCGATGCTGGCGTTCGCAGAGGGCCTTTCGGAAACGATGTTCAAGTTCACGAATCTGGTGATGTACGTGGCGCCGATCGGCGTTTTTGGCGCGATTGCGTATACGGTGGGTCATTTGGGGCTGGGAGTGCTCCTGCCGTTGCTGAAGCTGTTGGCGACGATGTATGTGGCGCTAATCATTTTCATTGTGGGCGTTCTACTGCCGATTGCGGTGATGGTGAAGACGCCGCTGAAGGAATTTTTGCGGGCGGTGACAGAACCGGTAACGATTGCGTTTGCGACGGCGAGCTCGGAAGCGGCGCTGCCTCGCGCGATGGAGGAAATGGAAGCGTTTGGAGTGCGGCGCGAGACGGTGGCGTTTGTCATGCCCACCGGCTACAGCTTCAATCTGGGAGGATCGAGCCTCTATCAGTCGCTTGCTCTCGTGTTCGTTGCGCAAGCGGCAGGTATACATCTGACCCTCGGCCAGCAAGCGGTCATGCTCTTGACGCTGCTGATCAGCAGCAAAGGAACGGCGGGAGTAGCACGAGCGTCATTGGTGATCGTGTTCGCAGCGGCGGCACAGTTTCACCTTCCGACCGAACCGCTATTTCTGCTGTTCGGAATCGATCAGCTGATGGATATGGGGCGGACGGCGGTGAATGTGTTGGGGAATTGCCTGGCGTGCGTGGTGGTGGCGAGGTGGGAGGGCGAGATTCGAACGGAGGCTCCGCAGGCTGAAATAAGCGTGAATTCGTGAGCTAAGAGAAAGAAGACGCAGAGTGACTGGTGACAGATGCAGAGCGCGCCGAAATCGGAGTCAGATTTGAGTCGGGCGCGAATATTGGGAACGAAGCTTCGGCGTCCCTGCACACTCGCTGCGTCACAAAATAGACCGACGCTGCTCAATTCTGGGAATAAAAAAATGGACATCGGGATGGGCTGTGCGAATTTTCGTTTGATGTACCAGCACGGAGGATCCCCGGCATGCGGAAACAAGGAGTGGACGCAGATCGCGGTTTGCTGGGGCTGCAACTGGTCGATGGTGTATTCCGTTTTGCCGCCTTTTTGCTCGATGGCGAGGATGCGAAGCGCGGTGACGGTTTCGAGAGGATTATCTGGTTTGGGATGGAGCATGCGCGCACGAAACGAGACAAAGTCCGCAGCGTAAACAATGGAGGAAGCCAACAGCGCCGCGATCAGGATGCGTTTTGCAAGAGTGCGAAGCTGGAGCAAGCAGACAATTCCTCAGGACCAGCATAGTAGACACCACCAGCGGGGCGTTCGTCACGCGCTATTCAGGCTCGGCTACGGCTTCTGCTTGGGAATCTCGATGGGCTGGCCGATCTTGATCGTCGATCCGAACCGCTTGTAATTTTCATAACGCACGGTCATGCGGATGCGCACGTCGCCATTGCTGAAATGCAACGTGTCTTCGGAGTGCGTGTAGGTGGGGAACCAGAAGTGGCCCTCGATGTTTTCGCGGAAGGTTTCGAAACGCGGAAAGACGTTCTCCTGACCGTGCTTTTTGATATCAGGAACGGCCTTGCCGTCAGTTTTGACGATGGCCAAGTCTTTCTGATCGACCCAAATGCGGCCTTGAAAGTATCGCTGGTTCTTTTCAATGGTTTTAGGGCCGACGTCAAAAACATAGGTATTGACGTCATCCAGCTGTTGCTGGCCGACATACTTGACCTCATATTTGGGTAATTCGTCGGTGGTTAGAACAAATGGCTGGACGTGCTCAAGGTCGTCGAAATCCTGCTGCGACATCTGAATGCGCTCGAGCGTCGGCGCGGGAGCGTCGGTGACGTGTTCGTACCGCTTGCCTTCCGGGGTGAAAAGGATGTCGCTTGTCATGCGATATTCGCCATCGGGCTGGCCGGAATAATCGTCGATGGTCTGGATCACGAAAGTCTGCGTGTAGGTGTAATTGTCGCGTTCTTTTCTGAACTCGGCCTCGCGCTCGGCAAATTTCTGAATAATCTGCTCGGCGGGGATTTTGGGAGCCGCAGTCGAGAGCGGCGACTCGGTCGTCGTTTGATGCGGCGCGGAAGCGGGCATGGAACTCGGCCGGGGCGTAGCGGCTGGAGGGACATAGGAAGGAGGCGGAGGCAACGGTCCCGTCTGCTGCGCAGCAAGCGGCAGCGACAAAAGCAGGAGACCTAAGACGGTTACGGGAGATCGCGAGATGAGAGCCGAACAGCTCTGACGTGTCGCGTGGAAATTTGGGTGCATTCCTTCCGAATTCCTTTCTCTAGATAGAACGGCCTAAAGTGTTAGGAGTTTCAGGATAGCGCCGGGGTTGCTTGGCGTCCAGCATGGAAGGGCATAAATGCATTGACCTCAACCCGCTGCGTAAGTATCATCCGCTCAATTCCAGGCAAAAATTTGCTAGCGAGGTTTAGCATGTTAAAGCGCGCGTGTCTCTTTGTACTAGCTTCGGTAGTAACAGTTCTCGCCATCCCTCGGTTCGCTCGGGCGCAGCACGCACAAATCCGTCCGGACGACTACAGCCAGCTCAAGTTCCGATACATCGGACCTGTGGGCAATCGAACCACGGCCGTCGCCGGAATTCCGGGCAGCCCGTACGTCTATTACGTGGGGACGGCGTCGGGCGGAATCTTCAAGACAACGGATGGCGGAGGCCACTGGGAGCCGATTTTTGATTCTGAACCGGTCTCATCCATCGGCTCGCTGGCGGTGGCGGCAAGCGACTCGAATATCGTCTGGGCGGGAACGGGCGAATCGTATATCCGAAGCCACATTTCTGTGGGCGAAGGGATTTTCAAATCCATGGATGCGGGTAAGACTTGGACGCGCATGGGGCTGGAAAAGACCGGACGAATAGGCAACGTTCTGATTGATCCGCGCAATCCGGATATCGTGCTGGCGTGCGCGCTGGGACATGGATATGGTCCGCAGCCGGAGCGGGGCGTTTTTCGAACCACCGACGGGGGCAAAAATTGGGAGAAAGTACTCTTCGTCGACGAGAAGACCGGGTGTTCGGATATGGGGATGGATCCGAACAACTCGCGGATTCTTTTTGCCGGAATGTGGCAGATGGAGATTCACACGTGGGGCCGCACAAGCGGCGGACCAAGCAGCGGATTATTCAAATCCACGGACGGCGGTGCGACGTGGAAGAGGCTCGAAGGCCACGGTTTGCCGCATTCGCCCGTGGGAAGAATCGCAGTGCGCGTCGCGCAGAAGGATTCCAACCGCGTGTACGCCATGATTGAAACCGGCGACGGCGTTCCCTGGGAGGGCCATCCCGGACAGAGCGGTCAACTATGGCGCTCCGACGATGGCGGAGAGAACTGGCAATTGGTGAATTCCGACCGGCAGGTTCGCGGGCGCACGCACTATTACACGAGGGAAGAAATCTCGCCTGACAACGAAAACGAAGTGTACTTTTTCACGTCCGCGTTTTCGCGGACGCTCGACGGCGGCCACACGCTGACCAACATGCCAGCGAGCCCTGGCGGCGACAACCACGAAATGTGGATCGATCCAACCAACGGCGACCGCATGGCGGTCGTCAACGATCAAGGCGTCAGCATCTCCGTGGATCGCGGGCACAGTTGGGACCACATCCAATTGCCAATCGCACAGATTTATCACGTGACGGTGGACGACCAGATTCCGTATTTCGTTTATGGCAACCGGCAGGACGGTTCGTCCTATCGCGGGCCGAGCAACAGTTTGCAGTTCGGCGGATTTGGCGGAGCGACGATATCGCGGAGTGTCTGGCACCCGATCGCTGGCGGCGAAAGTGGATTCGCAGTGCCGGATCCTGTGGACAACAACATTATCTGGTCCAGCGGCACAGGTTCAGGCAGCGTGAGTGGCGCCGTGACTCGCTTTGACGAGCGGAATCGCCAGTGGCGCGAGGTCGAGGTCTGGCCAGTGGACGTTTCTGGGGCGACGGCTGCAGAAGTGAAGTACCGCTTCAACTGGGAGTTCCCGCTCGTGATTTCGCCGCACGACCACAACAAAGTGTACGTGGGCAGCCAGTTCGTGCAAGAAACGACGGACGGCGGAAATAGCTGGCACGTGATCAGTCCGGATCTGACACGGAACGATCGGAGTCGCATGGGAAGCTCCGGAGGGCTCACTCCCGACAATATCGGCGTGGAATACGCTGGGACAGTCTTTGCCATCGCGGAATCCCCGAAAGAAGCGGGGGTGATTTGGGCTGGCACCAACGATGGGCTGGTACAAGTCACTCGCGATGGCGGGAAAAATTGGACGGATGTCACAAAAAATATTCCCAACATGCTCAACTGGGGAACAGTGAGCAACATCGAGGCCTCGCGCTACGATGCGGGGACGGCTTACATCACCGTCGACGGGCATCAAATGAACAATCGCGATCCGTTCGTCTACAAGACGTCTGACTACGGCAAAACCTGGACGGAGATCACGAATGGAATCCCCCACAGCATGCTGAGCTACGCGCATTGCATCCGCGAAGACCCCGTGCGCAAAGGTCTGCTCTATTTGGGGACGGAAAACGCGCTCTACGTTTCGTTTGATGACGGAAAGAACTGGCAGCCGCTGCAGAGCGGACTGCCGCATGCGCCGGTCTATTGGATCACGGTCCAGGAGCGATTCCACGATTTGGACTTGGCCACCTACGGACGTGGCTTCTGGATTCTGGATGATCTGACTCCGTTGCAGCAGATGACACCGGAAGTGATGGCCTCGAATGAGCATTTGTTTGCACCGCGCGATGCCTATCGATTCCGGCCCGTCGAACAACCGGCAAGCGTATCCGCCGATCCGACGGCGGGACACAACCCGCCTTACGGCGCTTCCATTAATTTCTATCTGAAATCCAAGCTTGGCGAGAAGGAGCACGCCAAACTGACGATCACCGATGCGGGCGGAAAGACGGTGCGCGAAATCGAATGCCACGCGGCACGCGAAGGCGGGCACCGCGAGGCACAAGGTGGTGGCGGATTTGGCCGCAGGAGCGCTCCGCCGTGCGAAGTGAAGCCAGGAATCAACCGCTACTGGTGGGATCTGCGCGGCGAGGAAGCCACGGAGGTCAAGCTGAGAACTCCTCCTACTTATTCGCCGGACGTGCCGCTTGGAGCAGAGGGCTGGCGGGAAGCCCCCGCCGTTGACCGGATTTCCGTGCTCGAACCGCCAGGAACGTACACCGTCACGCTGACGGTGGGCGGCGAAAAGAGCAGCCAGAAGCTGAACGTTCTGAAAGATCCGCACTCAACCGGAAATGAAAGTGACATCGAAGCCCAGGTGAAGCTGGTTTCCGAACTCCGCGAGGAGATGAACTCGCTCGCGGCTGGCGTCAACCAAATCGAATCGATTCGCGAACAGATCGCCAGTCTCGAAAAGCAATTAGGTAAAGACGAAGCTTCACAGGCGATACGAAAAGCAGCGAACGAACTCGCAGAGAAGCTCACGGGAGCGGAAGGAAAAGTCATCCAGTTACAAGCCACGGGAAGAGGGCAGGACGACGTCCGGTACACGCCGATGCTCATGCAAAAAGTCAGCTATTTGGCGGACGAAGCAGGCAGCTCCGCTGATTTCGCGCCGACGACACAGCAGGTGGCCGTCCAACAAGAACTAAAGCAGGAGGGCGACGCATCGCAGCGTGAAATGGAAGCGGTAGTTGCCAAGGATGTGGCTGAGTTCAACGCCATGCTGCGGGAGAAAAACATCCCTAACCTGATTGTGAAAGTACCTTGAGTTCAAGGGTAAAACTACTGAAGGACTGAAGCGCAGGCTTAAAGGTTGGAAGACTCAAATAGTCGCGAATGTAGCCGGTACATCCTGTAAAGGATCTCTTCGGACCGTACACCCGAAGATTGGTGGAGCCGATGGGATTCGAACCCACGACCTCCTCGATGCCATCGAGGCGCGCTCCCAACTGCGCCACGGCCCCACCGGGTCGTTACTTTTTCATATTAGCATCCGACGATTGGGCGCGTCTATAAGGCTCGTGCCAGAGCAGAAACCGCCTCGCTCGATCGTCCGATGGCGGCGTTCAAATCAGGGGTCTCGCAAATGGGCGAGGAAGGCATGATGTGCGCGAGAGAGTGAGCGCCCACGAAGGATGACGGCGCCGATGGTGCGCGCCGCGGCGGCATCTTCAATGCGCACGAATCGGCAGCGCGATTTTTTCTCGATGGCCATCTGCGGAACGATCGAAACGCCCATGCCCGCTCCGACCATGCTGAGCAGGCTGCTGAACTGGCCGCTCTCAAAGATGATTTGAGGATGCAGCCGCGCGCGATCGCAGGCTGCAACGGCATTGTCGCGGAAGCAGTGGCCGTCGCGAAGCAGCAGGAAAGGCTCTGCGCGCAGGTCCTTGAGCGATAGCGATCGGCGCGATGCGAGCTTGTGGCCTGCGGGCAGCGCTGCAAAGAAGCGCTCACTGAGCAACGGAAATGATTCAAATTCGTGGCCACGAATCGGCAACGCAAGCACAGCGATATCAACCTTACTCCCGCGCACCTGATCGAGAAGCACCGGAGTGATTTCTTCGATCACAGTAAGCCGTACCTGCGGAAATTTTCGCGAGAACCATGTCAGGCGCTGCGGAAGAAAGTACGGAGCAACGGTGGGAATGACGCCGATTATGAGGGAGCCGCCGACGGAATCCTTCTGCTCGGCCACATCGCCACGAGCGGCTTCGAGTTCCCGTAGAACAGACCGCGCCCGCGGAAGAAATGTCTGCCCCAGTTCGGTGAGGCGAACCGAGCGGCCTAGCCGGTCAAAAAGCCGCGCGCCAAGTTCATCTTCGAGCTTCATGATTTGCTGCGACAGGGACGGCTGCGAGACGTGAGACTGCTCGGCAGCGCGGCTGAACGACCCGGCCTCGGCGACCGCACAGAAGTAGCGCAACTGGTGGAGTTCCATGAACGCAGCTCTCAGTTTCCGTAATCGGCTGCCGGCTCAAAACGCGCAACTGCCCTTTTTCCCATCGTGACCTCCATCACAATGAGCCATAGGCATTGCCTATCCATACTATCCGAACTATATATTGGAAGTATAGCAAGTGGGCGCGTAGTTTTAAAAAGGTGAGCAGGATTCTGCCTCCTGAGCCTGATGTTGCAGGCGAACTGAGCAGGATTCGAAGGCATATGAACATTTGGATAGCAAACCCACTGGAGAAGCGGGGCGCTTGCCCCCGGTAAGAAGGAGAAAAACTTGTCAACTGAAAGCAAATGCCCGGTAACGAGCGGCACTCGACACACTGCGGCTGCCGCCCACACGAATGCGGCGTGGTGGCCGAATCAGCTGAACCTGAAGATCCTCCACCAGCAATCCTCTCTGTCCGATCCGATGGGGGAGGAGTTCGACTACGCCAAGGAATTCAGGAGTCTCGACCTGAATGCCGTGATCAAAGACCTCAACGCCCTGATGACAGACTCGCAGGACTGGTGGCCAGCCGACTTCGGGCACTACGGCGGCCTGTTCATTCGAATGGCTTGGCACAGCGCGGGGACATACCGCATTGGCGACGGGCGCGGTGGTGCAGGTGCGGGGCAGCAGCGCTTCGCGCCCCTCAATAGCTGGCCGGACAACGTGAACCTCGACAAGGCACGCCGGCTGCTGTGGCCAATCAAGCAAAAGTATGGACGAAAGATATCCTGGGCCGACCTGATGATTCTCGCAGGTAACGTCGCACTCGAGTCGATGGGCTTCAAGACCTTCGGATTTGGCGGCGGGCGAGCGGATGTGTGGGAACCGCAAGAGGATGTCTACTGGGGCCCCGAGGGCAAGTGGCTTGCAGACGAGCGTTACAGCGGCGATCGAGATCTTGCGAATCCGCTCGCTGCCGTGCAAATGGGCCTGATCTACGTGAATCCGGAAGGACCCAACGGCAAACCCGATCCAATCGCGGCGGCGAAGGATATTCGCGAAACGTTCCTCCGTATGGCCATGAACGATGAAGAAACGGTCGCGCTCATTGCCGGCGGACACACTTTTGGCAAAACCCACGGCGCAGCCGATGCGGCGCTGGTGGGACCAGAGCCGGAAGCTGCCGGCATTGAGGAGCAGGGTCTCGGCTGGAAGGGCAAATTTCGCACGGGCAAAGGCGGTGACGCGATCGGCAGCGGCCTGGAAGTCATTTGGACCACCACGCCCACGAAATGGAGCAACAATTTCTTCGCTAACTTGTTCGGGTACGAATGGGAACTGACCAAGAGCCCGGCCGGTGCGCATCAGTGGACGCCGAAGAATGGCGCAGGCGCCGGCACGGTGCCGGACCCGTACGATCCGTCAAAGCGCCGCGCGCCAGCCATGCTGACCACCGATCTCTCGTTGCGGTTCGATCCGGCTTACGAAAAAATTTCTCGCCGCTTCTACGAACATCCGGATCAGTTCGCCGACGCATTCGCCCGCGCGTGGTTCAAGCTGACGCACCGCGACATGGGGCCGGTTGTGCGTTATCTCGGCCCGCTCGTTCCCAAAGAAACGCTGCCGTGGCAAGACCCCATCCCCGCTGTGAATCATCCGCTGATCGGGGAACAGGACATTGCTGCTCTGAAAGCAAAAATCCTTGCGTCAGGGCTATCCGTTTCGCAACTGGTGTCGACGGCTTGGGCATCGGCGTCGACGTTCCGCGGCTCTGATAAGCGCGGTGGAGCGAACGGCGCGCGCATCCGCCTCGCGCCGCAGAAGGATTGGGCAGTCAACCAGCCATCTCAGCTCGCGAAGGTGCTGCAGGCGCTTGGAACGATCCAGAATGAGTTCAACACTTCGCACTCTGGCGGAAAAAAGGTTTCGCTTGCTGACCTGATCGTTCTTGGCGGCTGTGCGGCAGTCGAGAAGGCGGCGAAAGCTGCCGGGCACGACGTCAAAGTCCCCTTCTCACCGGGGCGCATGGACGCGTCCCAAGAGCACACCGACGTCGACTCCTTCGCGCCGCTCGAACCCACTACGGATGGGTTCCGCAACTATCTCAACGGCAACCGGGGTCCGGCGCCTGAGGAGCTGTTGGTGGATCGGGCGCAATTGCTGAAGTTGACCGCTCCTGAGATGACCGTCCTCATCGGTGGCCTGCGCGTCCTGGGCATAAATACGGGGAACTCGACACATGGCGTCTTTACCAAGCGACTGGAGACGCTGACGAACGACTTCTTCGTCAATCTGCTCGACATGAGTACCGAATGGCACCCCAACGGCTCGGACGGCGTGTACGAGGGCCGCGACCGCAAGACCAACAAGGTCAAATGGACCGGGACGCGTGTGGACCTGATCTTTGGTTCGCACTCCCAACTAAGGGCAATCGCGGAAGTCTATGCCTGCGCGGACTCCGGGGAGAAGTTTGTGAGCGACTTCGTAACGGCGTGGACCAAAGTGATGAACCTCGATCGCTTCGACCTTGCCATTTCCGAAACGAAACACGCCATGGCGGCGGATTGATCCAGCAGTAGGTGCGAGCGTTATCAGGAACGAGGGGGTGAGACCGATACTCACCCTTGTTTCATCGTGACTTGCGTTGGCCACGAAGAAACTGGATATCTAACCGACTTTCATGATGCCGTGAGAACTTAATTGTTGCGAGAAAAGAGCACGACGTCGCTGTTGACCGAGCCTCGTGAGTAAGCGATTTTGCTTCCATCGGGATCCAACGCAAAACCAAAAATGCGTCCGGAAGAAAAATGAGAGAGCTGCTGCGCCGGTTTTCCCGTGAGCGAAAAGGTCCACAAATTGGGGGCGCCAGAACGCGAGTCCACATAAGCGAGCGCTTGTTGGCCCGGGATCCATCGTCCTTCGCGAAGAATCGTCGGCCTGGGCGGTGGATCAAGATAAGCGATGGGAGCATTGCCGTCCAGTGTTGCTAGTCCTACTTGTAGTTTCTCGTTGGCCCCTGTGCCAAAGGAAGCAAATAGGATTTGCCGGCCATTCGGTGCGAGATTGATCGCGATAACAGATTCAGGAATCAGCGCCGAATCCCGGCCGCCATCGAGAGACACCTTGCGAAGGTTCCCTCCGGCAATCGATTCGTCTTCACTGACAAACGCCACCCATCTCCCCTCGCGGGGACACTGCGGATAGACCTCGCCCACTCCATGCGTAAGCTGAACGGCGTTGCTCCCATCCGCATCCGTTTTCCAGATGTGGTTTCCGCCTCCGGCCGTCGAAATAAACACCACGCTTCGGCCAGAATCGCAAACTACTGGCGCGCTGTGATAACGTCCCTCGCCCGAGATTACCTGCACCGCCCCGCTAGACACATCGACCGCGGAGAGATCCCAATTTCCAGTGTCGTTCGAAGAAAAAATAATCCGCTTTGGAGAGGCGAAGTCCATCCCATGCAGCCCATCGTTCCGGCCCTGCGTCACTTGTTTAATATCTTCCGGATGTTCGGTGGGAGCCATCCAGATGCTTGCGTTGACGTCGGTCTGCACGGCTGCAATCGTCTCAATCTGGGGCGAATAGCTGACGCTATCGTAGTCCTCCAGATCGTTGGTCACACGTTGCTTGGCTCCGTCCGGATAAGCCACGTACCAAATTTGCGTTGGAGTGGCGGGATGCTCTTGCGCGGCAATCAGCAAGCCTTTCCCGTCGCCGGTCCATGCCAAATTTCGAATCAGTCTCCAGCGTGAGGGCAGTGATTCCGTTTTTTTTGTGGAGAGATCGTATGTCTCGAGATGAGCGCGCAGACCGTCAGGGTCTTCTTCAACCAGGTTCTCAAACGCGATCCGCCGGCCATCCGGCGACCAGGCCGGCGCGTAATGAGGCGTGCTCCATGCGGAAAGCTCGGAGTAGCCGGACCCATCCGCGTTTATCTGGCAAAGACAGATATCAGCCCCCCTGCAGTTCACCTTAAAGAAGACGATGCGTGAGCCATCCGGCGAAAACGCAAAGCCCGTGGATAACCGCTCGGCGATCTTGCGCGGCGTCCCTCCGAGTACGGGCACCACGAGAAGCTGGGTGTCTCTCTGCTTATCGGGAGGATATTTCTCAAAGTATACGAAATTTCCATCGGGAGAAAACACGGGCGCGGATAGCATGATCTGTGGCGAGGCCGGAACTATTTGCTCAGCGCTGGATGCAGCCGTTTGCCTGACCCACAGGCTCTGTTCTCCTTCTTCTCGAACAACATATGCGACGTAGCGCCCGTCGGGCGAGAGCGCCGTCGCCGTTACGTTGCCGTTGGAAGTCAGCCTGGTGATGTGTGCGTTGGTCACGAGCGGAAGCCGGTCCAACTCGTTTTTTGCGGTAAAATGTCTCCAGGCAAAGAAAGTAGCGCCGGCAGCGATTAGAATGAAGAACGCAAGGGTGAAGAAGCGAAGGCGTGCTACTGGAACAGCGACTGTTTCACTAGCCGCGACTGTGGCCTTGCCCGAACTGCTGTCCCGGCGAAGACGTTTGAGGTCGGCCTCTAATTCACCTGCCGATTGATAGCGAAGATCCCGATCCTTCTCGAGCGCTTTGTTAATGATGCGATCCAGTTCGAGAGGGACGTCGGGATTCAGCCGTATGGGACTCGCCGGCACCTCATGCAGGATGGCGTCATAAATCGCGGCCGTGGAGTCTCCCCGAAACGGCAGCGTACCGGTCGCCATTTCGTAGAGCACCACGCCGAAGGAAAAAAGGTCCGTTCGCGAATCCAGAGGCTTGCCGAGCACCTGTTCAGGCGACATGTAAGCAACCGTGCCGACCGCCGTGCCAGGGCTGGTCAGATCTTCTTCCGAAACCACGTTCGTCGAGACGAGAGAGCGCGTGGCAGTTTGATCCCCGGCTGGCGAGACGCCCGTAACTTTTGCAAGTCCGAAATCGAGAATCTTGGCCTGCCCTCTGTTTGTCACGTAAAGATTCGAAGATTTTATGTCGCGGTGAATGATGCCCTTCTGATGGGCCGCATCCAGCGCATCGGTCATTTGAATTGCAAGCTCCACGAGCTTGTCGACAGGAATGGCCTTCCCTGCAATTTCATGCCGCAGCGTGTGGCCTTCCAGAAGCTCCATCACGATAAAAGGTTTGCCCTCGTGCTCGGCGATTTCGTGGATCGTGCAGATATTGGCGTGGTTGAGCGCGGAGGCCGCGCGCGCCTCGCGTTGGAAACGTTCCAATGCCTGAGGACTCTCTGTCAGCGCTGCGGGTAGAAACTTTAGCGCAACGTGCCGGCCCAGGGACGTATCTTCCGCCTCGTAAACAATTCCCATTCCTCCGCCTCCCAAAGTGTGGAGGATTCGGTAATGGGAAACAACGACACCGACCATGGACGGGAGTTCAGCCAATTTTGTCCCGAATTCGAGAAGTGGGTAGAGCTACATCGGCCGTGGAAATGCCGAGCTCAAAATCTTATCAGCCGGGAAGAAAGTATTGTCTGCATCTGCCGCTAAGTCAACCAGGGAGGAAAAGCAGGCTGTTATTTCGTCAAGGCGCCACCTTAACGCCTTGGCTCACGCTGAGACTTTGGGGCTGGCGCGAGCCCCCCACATCGGCGGAATCGTTTAGAATGGCAGGTCTATGGCAAAACTCACATTTCTTGGCGCGGCGGGATGTGTCACCGGATCAAAATATCTTCTGGAAGCAGCGGGCAAAAAACTGCTCGTCGATTGCGGACTCTTCCAGGGCACCAACGAGCTGAAAGAACGCAATTGGAAGCCTCTTCCCGTTGACCCAAAGACCATCAATTATGCTCTGCTCACGCACGCTCATTTGGATCATACCGGCTGGCTGCCCGTACTCGTAAAAGACGGATTTCGCGGCCCGATCTTCGCCAATCCCTCTACCATCGACCTTACCGGGCTTCTGCTAAAGGACTCCGCGCACCTTCAGGTCGAAGAGACGGAACATGCTCGGAAACATAAATGGAGCCGTCACGCCCAACCGCTTGCCTTGTACGAGCCTGAGGATGTGGATCCAACCTTGAAGCTCTTGAATCCCATGCCGCGCGGCGGCGGATTCGAAATCAGCCCCGAGTTTCATGTCGTTTCCTACGACGCCGGACATATCCTCGGTTCCTCTAGCCTGGAACTAACTATCAGTGAAAACGGAAAAAAGTTCGTAGTGGTGTTCTCGGGAGACGTCGGGCGATATAGCCAGCCCATCTTGAAAGATCCCGTCACGCCACCATCGCAAGCTGACGTCTTGCTTTGCGAGTCCACCTACGGCGACCGGGAGCACGCGCAAGGCGATCCTGCCGAGTTGCTCGCGGCGATCGTAAATCGTGTTGCGAAGCGCGGTGGATCGATCGTGATTCCCGCCTTTGCCATCGGGCGAACGCAGACTTTCATGTTCTACCTGCGCCAGCTCGAGGATCAACAACGCATCCCGCGCCTTCCTGTGTACGTGGATAGCCCCATGGCCCTAAGCGCCACGGATTTGTATCTGAAGTATAAGGAGGACCACGACCTCGAGTTTTCCCGCGAAGACAGCGACGGCAAGGGCGACCCCCTGGATGTTCACGAATTTCATCTCACTCGGTCAGTCGAGGAATCCAAAGCCATCAACAATGTCAAAACTCCCTGCATTATCATTTCGGCGAGCGGAATGGTTTCCGGCGGCCGCGTTCTACATCACCTGGCGCAGCGGTTGCCTGATGCGCGGAACGCCGTTATTTTGGGCGGCTTTCAAGCGGTCGGAACGCGCGGCAGGGCTCTGCTGGAGGGAGCAAAAACGCTCAGTCTCTTTGGCCAGCAAGTACCCGTGTGCGCCGAGATCGTGGAGATGGGGCAATTCTCGGCTCACGCTGGTAAAAGCGAACTTCTGCGGTGGCTTGGCAATCTTCCCGCTCCACCGCAGCAATCCTATTTGACTCACGGTGAACCGGAGGCGGCCCAAGCCTTGCAAGCCGCGATTCAGGACAAATTCAAATGGAGCGTTTCGGTCGCGCGTTACCTGGATACAGTTCCGCTGGGCTAGGTCAGGCTGGTCTGCGGCGCCAATGCAGCTGCCACATTCTGGCACTCCCCAGAATTGAATCGTGTGACCGTTTCTGGGACGTAATCAATATTCTTGCAGCGAAGCATCTTTTTTTCGAAACTCAGGAAACTTATTTTGCGCTCGCATCGTCTATACACATAAGACCACTCGCGGGGTAGGGGGCTAACCACCACAGGGCAACCGACCGTCAGTCTCCTACCCCTAAAGAACTCCGGATGTGGCAGTTTCTCAATCGTTTAATTAGCCTCAGAAGTTCATCTTGGCATTGAATGCTTTGAGACTATTGAAGCGGTTCGGTCAGCGGGTTCCAATGTGTTCAAGGAGCCGTGATAGGCGATCTTCGGCGGCGGCGAGCGTGCTTTCCTTCTTGCAGAACGTGAAGCGCACCTGCGTTGCTCCGTCACGGGCATCATTATAAAAGCTGGAGCCGGGCACCACCGCCACTCCCACCTTTTCCACGAGAAATTTCGCAAACGCCACATCATCCGGATAACCGAAACGGGAAATATCCGTCATGATGTAATACGCGCCGCGCGGCTTGAAGACCGTGAACCCCGCCGCGGCAAGAATCTTGAGCAATCGCTCCCGCCGGACTGCGTAATCCCCGGCAAGCTTGTCGTAGTAAGACTGCGGCGACCGGAGTGCTATGGCCCCAGCCTGTTGCAAGGGCGCGGCTGCCCCAACCGTCAGAAAATCGTGCACTTTGCGGATGGATTGCGTAGCTTCGGCCGGCCCTAGCGCCCAGCCCACGCGCCACCCCGTCACGCTGTACGTCTTGGACATGCCATTGATCACGATGGTGTGGTCGCGCATGCCGTCGATGCGCGCCATCGAGATGTGCTCCGCCCCGTCGTACAGAATGTGCTCGTAAATTTCGTCGGTGATGCAGAAGGCGTTCCAGCGCACGCAAAGGTCGCGGATAAATTCCAGTTCCGCCCAGCTGAAAACTTTTCCCGTCGGATTGTTGGGCGTGTTGAGGATAATCGCTTTGGTGTGCGGGCCGAACGCCGCAGCCAATTCCCTTTCGTCAAAAGCCCAATCTGGCGGGCTCAGCTTCACGAAACGCGGTGTCGCGCCACTCAGAATCGCGTCCGGCCCGTAATTTTCGTAAAACGGCTCGAACACAACAATTTCGTCGCCAGGATTGATGATAGCCAGCATCGTGGACATCATCGCTTCCGTCGAGCCACAGCAGATCGTGATCTCGCGCTCGGGGTCGTATCGCACGCCCTGCGTCCGCTCGAATTTCTCGACGATCGCATCCCGCAGAGGCTTCGCGCCCCACGTTATCGCGTACTGATTGATGTCATCGGCAATGGCCTGCCGTGCCGCTTCCTTGATTTCCGCCGGCGCCGCGAAGTCGGGAAATCCTTGCGAGAGGTTGACGGCGCCGTGCTTCATCGCCAGACGTGTCATCTCGCGAATCACGGATTCGGTGAATTTTTCGGCTTTTGCCGAGAGCATGCGCCGCGCTGCTTGCGCCATGCTCGATTCAGAAGACGTCATTTAGCTCGCCAAACATTACTGGATTGTCAGTGCCATCGCGCGCAACAAGGGGGCGCGGCTGTAACGCTATTGGCCATGCCCGGTAGACGCGGAAGAAGCTGACGCAGCTTGCCCGTAAATCATCCGGTAGACTTCCGAATTACGCAAGACGATTTGCACGTAATCGCGGGTTTCACTGAAGGGGATGGATTCCACGAGCTCGGGGATTTCGTCGTAATTCCGCTCCGCTTTCCATGCCGCAATGCGGTCTTCGCCGGCATCGAAGGCTGCCAGCGCATACGCGGGCGCTCCCGTCAACTTCACAAGCCCGGAGATGTACAGCATCCCCAACTGAATGTTGTAGTCCGGCTGGAAGAGTTTTGCCGGCGAAAAGCGCACGCGAAGTTGCCGCGCAAGCAGCCGCCCCGTTTTCGGAATGACTTGCATCAATCCAATCGCATTCTGCGGGGAAAGCGCATCCGCTTGGAAAGTGGATTCCTGCCGCATCAGCCCGGCTGCCAGCATTGGATCGAAAGAGTTCTTCGCTGCTTCGCGCCGGATCACGGATTCGTAAGGCAACGGGTAGAGTACCTTCCAAACGTCCAGGGGCAGGTCGCCGAATTTCCGTGCATCGAAGCTCGGCACCATCACGCGCCCGTACGCCATGCCCACGGCGAAATGTCCCTGGTCAAACGCGGCTTGCGCAGCTTCATAAAGAAAACGCGGCGAAGAAGTGGCGAAATACGCGTTCTTCAGCTCGAGTTCAGCCGCCGAATCAAATGCAATCGTCCGCAATGCTTGAGCCCGCGCCCAGCGATCCGCAGCCGCAGCGGGAATGGGCTCATCGAAAGAGCGCAATGCCGGTGGGGGAGGAATCTTGTCCAAAATCTCCGGCGCCGGCGGATCGCCGGCAGCCGGCGCCAGCTTGCTCAAGCGCGCCGCGGCGGCATTTCCAAAATAGGTCTGCGGAAAACGATCGGCATCTTTCTCGTAATAGGCCCGCGCCTCCTCGATTTTTCCATTGCGCTCCGCATCGCGCCCCAACCAGTACACAGCATCCGGCGTATTGCTCGAGGAGGGATACCGCTCGAGAAAGGCAGTCAACTTTGCGCCGGCGTCGGCCTGCCGATTCAGATACGCGACCCACGCCACACGCCACTGCGCATTGAAAGCATGTGTCCCGCTCGGAAACGTGTCCACAACGCGCTGGTAGTAGCTGGCAGCGTTTTTGCGGTCGAGGTTCACCCAGTAATAGTTCCCCGCCGCCATCAATCCTTCTTCGTTCCACTTGCTCAGAGGATACTTCTGCGCCAGCTCGTTCAGCGTCGCGAACATCTGGTCCGTCTTCTTGTCCGTACGGTAGTATTGCGACAGCGCGTACAGCCGTTCCGCATCCACCTCGAAGTCGGAGGGCTTTAGCGCCAGGAGCAACTTCGGCGAGCTCTTTAATTCCACGCGCGCTTCGGTGACGCGCAGCTCCGCCAGTTGCCGGTTTGGGTTCTGCGGATCCTTCAGCATCCCCAGCAATTTTTCGAACTCCGCTCGCGCTTCCTTCCATTTATGCGCGCCGAAAAAAGCCTGCGCGCGCTGCTGCTGCAACTCCACGCCTGGGTACGGATACTCTTTTCCCATCTCGTGCAGGATCTTCTGTAAAGCGCTGCCTGCGGGCTTCGCTTCATCTGCTTGGGAGTATTTGTAAAAGATTGCCTGGTAGTCTTTCGCTGCTCGCCCCAGCTGATGCGACGCCTGATAGGCTTGCGCTCTCAAGAGAAGCATCGGGGGTCGGCTCTCCGTCGCCATATAGGAATTTAGTGCATCGATCGCATCATCGGAATGCCCCAACTCGGTAGCCAATGGCGCGAGGCTCTCGAGCAACTGCTCCTTCATCGCCGTGTTCGGATAGTCGTGTTGAACAGTCTCCAAATCAGCAAGGGCGTCCTTCGGTCTTCCCAGTCCCTGTTTTGCTTGCGCCGTCCAGTAAAGTACATACTCGCGCAGTAGCGTATCGCCACTCGCTTTGTTGAACCACGCCAGCGCCTGCTGATAATGTTTTTTCCCCTGCTCCTCGACGCCAAGCGCCAAAGCCGCTCGCGCTCCCCAGACATTTCCTGCATTCGAATTCGCGAACGCGGCAACCTTGTTCTCGGCTCCTGGCAGGGCGTCATGCAGGTCCCGTGAAAGGGTCGCGAGTTCCTTCTGTCTTGCCCGGTCCTCCGGTGTGTCCCCGGCCAGCGGCAATGGATCCGACGTATCGGGGGCGCATCCCGCACGGCACGGCACCGGCGCCGGCTTCTTGACCAATTTTTTCTTGTGATGCCGCGAAGGCCGCGGCCGCGCGCCGGGTTTTCCGCTCGCAACGAGCGCCGGCGCCAGAAGGAACACGCACACGCTCAACGCCGCCACGGCCCATGAACCGGCCGCGGCCGTTTTCCTGGCTGCAATCTTAACGATGCCGCGCGGGTGTGGCGTACGGATATTCGCCGAGGGCATGTGCGTCGCCCTCCGCGAGGATTTCCACCATCCAGCGATAAAAGTAATCCACTGGGTGGTCCATGATGGGTTTGAAACGCCGGTCGTATTCTCGATGAGCTTTTTCAATGTCGTCTTTCAATCGGATGCAGAGATCCTTCTTTTCGCGGCCTAGCCGCACCTGATCCGGTCTCAGCATCTTAATATCTTGCATCGAAACTTTCGCCACTCTATTTGCGCGCCTGTGCAGTTCTTGTTCTTCCGGCGAAAGGTGATTTACGTCGAACTCGTCCTCAAATCCCGGCTCCGCCGCCGGCGCTACCGGTTCGATCAATTCGATCGACTCCGGTTCAGCCTCCAGCTCAATCATCGGCTCCGGTTCGGAAGGCGGTGGGGCCACCGGTAGCTCCACTCGAGGTGCTGCCTTTACGTTTGCCTGCGGCGCTGGCGCATGGGCTATCGGCTTCGGCACCGCGGGCTCCGGCCGCCCCGGCTCCGCTGCCGGTTCAACTCCAGCCGTGCTGATTAGATGCGAGATTTGCGCTTCAAGGGGAGATCGTTGTCCAGGCTGCACGGCCATCGCCACGAATCGCGACAGCACTTCCAGCGCCGCTGACAAAGACGCCGCCGAAGTTTGCGCCCTCAGCATCGATGGCAACGCATTCGTCGGCTTTGAGCTCGCGCACGCCGCCACAATGTCGCCCACCGCCTCGTGCAGTTCATCGGCGCTCCGCTGAATCCGTTCGAGGTTCTCCCGAAGGGCGCGCGATACCGCTTGTTCCACGGCGTTTGGCTCTTGTGCCATACCTGTTTTCTGGGGAGTTTTAGTCATAATCCCCCGTCCTGTGATTTTCTAAGCCAACTCCCTTCCAGTCAACCACCTGGCAGTACCCTTGTGCCTAATCGTTGCTTAACCGCCCCTCACCTTGGCCCCTCACCCCTCTTCTCGCTCCTGCGTCGTGAGAACACGAAGAAGTTGCGCCGACCCTTTGGGATCGCCCCCACAACAGAGAACCCTCACCTCTAGATTTGGATATGGAGGCCCAAGACCTGCATGCTCGATGCTGGAATCCTAGTTACTACTGTGGTCAGAAATATCCGCACCTCAACTCGACCTGGTTAGGTCAAGTCAAACAGGGACTTTTCTGTTTAATCGCGCCCCACACGCGACGAATCTCGCCATCAAGTCTTCGGAAACATGTTCCAGAACCACCCGATCAAAATTCCGTAATACACAACAACCACGGCGAAGCTCACCGCAAACGTGTTTTTTGTTTTTCCCAATCCTGAATACTCTTTCTTCCAGTGCCTGCCGCAAAAGGCGATCATCAAAATGGAAATCAAGGCCGTCAGCAAAATGACCACTCCCACCGGAGTCTCAATCGCTCCTCCCGTATGGGGCCCAAATAGCTGCCGGATGGAACTCCCAAGCATCCC